>Ga0302299_10001910_pt1 | contig 12645 bp, 12 predicted proteins | sample III_Fen_N3_4_FD_198795 | JGI IMG/M metagenome (GOLD analysis project Ga0302299, IMG submission 198795) | Peat permafrost microbial communities from Stordalen Mire near Abisko, Sweden - III_Fen_N3_4 | ecosystem: Environmental > Terrestrial > Soil > Wetlands > Permafrost | place: Sweden: Abisko... | reverse complement strand
GCGGACCATGCCGACCGTAACCTGCGGATATTTCGTCGAGCATTTCGCGAGGGTGCCCGGGCCTGGACGAGCGCGCAGATTTCTAGCTTATTTGCGCTATGATCGCGCAAATGCCCGAGCCCGAGGTTGTGATCGGTGCGCGCCACGGGCTTCGATCGGTGTTCGAGCGCGTCGCGATGGTCGCGCCGAGCGACCTGCCGGTGCTGCTGTTCGGCGAGACCGGCACCGGGAAGGAGGTCGTCGCGCGCGTGATCCACGATGGCTCGGCGCGCGGCGACGGCCCGTTCTGGCGGGTCAACTGCGGCGCGCTGTCGCCGGAGCTGGTCGATTCGGAGCTGTTCGGCCACGAGCGCGGCGCGTTCACCGGGGCGATCGCGCAGCGCAAGGGCTGGTTCGAGCAGGCCCACCGCGGCACGCTGTTTCTCGACGAGGTCGCCGAGCTATCGCCGGCGGTGCAGGTCCGCTTGCTGCGCGTCCTGCAGGAGGGCGAGCTGGTGCGGGTCGGCGGCACGCAGACGATCGCGGTCGACGTCCGCGTCGTGGCGGCGACCCACCGAGATCTCGCCGGGATGGTCGAGGCCCGCGAGTTCCGCGACGACCTGTTCTACCGGATCTCGGCGTTCCCCCTGGTGATCCCGCCGCTGCGCGAGCGCAGCGGCGATCTCCCCGAGTTCGCGCGGTACTTCGCCGAGCGCGCCGCCCGGCGGTTCTCGCTGCGCCCGGTGGCGATCGAGCCGCACGACCTCGAGCTGCTGCGCGATTACTCGTGGCCCGGAAACGTCCGCGAGCTCGCCTCGGTGATCGAGCGCGCCGTGCTGCTCGGCGAGGGCCGCCGGGTCGACATCGCCCGCTCGCTGCATCTGTCGCCGCGCCCCGTCCGCGGGTCCAGCCACCCCGAGGGGCACGGAGCCCAGGGACCGCCGCTGCCGAGGCCTGCCCGCAGCGCCAGCGGTGCGCTCCCCGGCGCCACGCCGTTGACACCGCCAGCCCCCGCCCCCACGCCGATGCCGCCGTCCGTTCCCCCCGCGCCAGCCGACCCGGCGTCCGGCGGCGATCTGGCCACCGTCGCGATCGAGCCGCTCGACGCGGTGATCCGCCGCCACATCGAGCACGCGCTCGCGGCGTGTCGCGGACGGATCGATGGCCCGTTCGGCGCCGCGCACAAGCTGGTCATCAACCCCCATACGCTGCGGGCGCGGATGCGCAAGCTCGGCATCGACTGGCGCCGCCACCGGCGCGCGTAGCGCGTCGCGCGCCGGCGCTGTGGCAGCAGCGCCCGCTACATGCGCGTCGGCTCGGAGATCGCAAGAAACCAGCCGTGGCTGGCGTGAAAAACTTGCCCTCACCAGGGTGCCACTTTCATATGGGCTACCAGGGGGAACCAGACGGCCATGGCACTCATCGAATTCGACGACGTCAGTCACGCGAAGATCCTTGTCATCGGCGTCGGTGGCGGCGGCGGCAACGCGGTCAACACCATGATCAGCGGCAACCTGGACGGCGTCGAGTTCGTCGTTGCGAACACCGACATGCAGGCGCTCGAGGCCAACATGGCCCCGCACAAGATCCAGCTCGGCGACAGCCTGACCAAGGGTCTGGGCGCGGGCGCCAACCCCGAGGTCGGCCGGCGCTCCGCCGAGGAGAGCATGCAGCACATCGCCGATCTGATCTCGGGCGCCGACATGGTGTTCGTGACCGCCGGCATGGGCGGAGGCACCGGCACCGGCGCCGCCCCCGTGATCGCCCAGATCGCGCGCGACTGCGGGGCGCTCACCGTCGGCGTGGTCACCAAGCCGTTCGGGTTCGAGGGCAAGAAGCGCGCGCGCCAGGCGGTCGAGGGCATCGAGCGCCTCGAGTCCGCGGTCGATACGCTGATCGTCATCCCCAACAACCGGCTGCTCGCCCTGGTCGGCGCGCAGACCTCGATGGTCGAGGCGTTCCGCAAGGCCGACTCGGTGCTGCTCAACGCCGTGCAGGGCATCAGCGACCTGATGACCGTCCCCGGCCTCATCAACGTCGACTTCGCCGACGTCCGGACGATCATGAGCGGCATGGGCCGTGCCCTGATGGGCACCGGGATCGGCACCGGCAAGCGGCGCGCGACCGAGGCGGCCGAGACCGCGATCAGCTCGCCGCTGCTCGAGGACGTCAGCATCGACGGCGCCACCGGCATCCTGATCAACATCACCGGCGGTCCCGATCTCACGCTGCACGAGGTCAACGAGGCGTCGTCGCTGATCCAGCAGGCGGCCCACGAGGACGCCAACATCATCTTCGGCTCGGTGATCGATCCGAACCTCAGCGAGGAGGTCCGCATCACCGTGATCGCCACCGGGTTCAACAACACCGCGAAGACCCAGATGATCGTGCCGCACGTCGCGCAACCGGCCGAACGCGTGCAGCCGACGATCCACGTGCCGCCCCGGCGCGCGACGACGCAGCAGATGCTGCCGTACAACGTCTCGACGCAGATCACCAAGGAGTACCCGGCGCCGCTGCCGAGCCGGCGCGCGGCCACCGCGCCGCTCGACGAGCCGGAGATCAACATCGACTGGGATCGCCCCGATACCGGCGAGTTCACCGCGGTCGAGCAGGCGCTGACCGATCTGGCCGAGCCGGTCCCGGACTTCGACACCCTGCCGCGGATGGCGACCGGATCGGGCCCCGCGCCGGTCGACGGCACGCCCCTGATCCAGCCAGAGCGCAAGCGCGCGCAGTCGCGGCCGAGCATGAAGACCGTGCTGTCGGGAGAGATCGACACCGAGAGCGAGCTCGATGTGCCGACGTTCATCCGGCGCCACGGCGCGACGCAGCAGTAGCCGCGGTCGGGGGTGTGATTTACTCGCCGCGTGCTGACCGAAGCTGCCGCGCGCGTCCTGCTGGTCCTGCATACCGTGCTGGGCGCGGCGGCGGTCGGCGCGGCGACCCACCTGGTGCTGTGGTCGCGGGGATTTCTGCGCGGCCAGTTCGGCCGGCTGGTCGCGGTGCGGCGGTTCGCGGCGATCGTGCTGGTGCTCCAGCTCGGCGCGTTCGGAGCCGGCAACGCGATGTACCCGACCTACAAGGTCGAGGTCCGGACCGCGTACCTCGAGAACCGCGAGGCGATCGCGCGCGACCAGGCCGCGCGCGCCGCGCAGCTCGCCCGGCTCGCCCTGCGCGAGGGGGCCGGGGTGCCGCAGCCGACCGCGACGAGCGATCTGATCCGCCGCGCCGCCGCCGCCGCGCGCTGGTTCGACGTCAAGGAGCACTGGGTCGCGCTCGGCATCCTGGCCTCGCTCGCGCTGGTGCTCGTGCTCGCGCTGTGGGATCCGCGCACCGCAGGCCGCGAGCTCGCGCCGGTGGTGGTCGGCCTCGCCGTGGTGGTCGCTGCCACGGTCTGGCTCGGCGCGGTGATCGGCGTGCTGACCGCGAGCTGGCGCGCGGTGTGATCGAGCGCCCGACGCAGCCGTGGCGAGTCGTGTTACGACGTAGCGCATGAAGCTCGTGCTCGCCGTGACTCTCGTGCTCGCCGCGTGCGGCGGGATCCAGCCCAAGCGGGAGTCGCCGCTGGTCAACGAAGGCTCGGACACCACCGAGAGCTGCTGCTGCAAGACCCATCCGCTGAGCGACGACAACAAGCCGCTCTACCAGCCGACGCCGCGGATGGAGTGCTCGACGCTGCAGGGCGAGTGCGTGCCCAACGTGCAGTGCACGACGACACAGCCTCCCCAGTAGCGCCCGCGCGCGGCCATCGCCGCGCTCGCGCGGCAGCGTGCGCGGGCCGCCGCCGATCACGCCCCCAGGATCGCCGCGTCGAGCGCGCGCTGCATCGCCGAGATCGGCGGCGCCGCGCCGGTCCAGATCGCGAACTGCCGCGCGCCCTGATGCACCAGCATGCCGCGACCATCGAGGGTCTCGAGCCCGCGCCGCGCGGCGCGATCGAGCAGCATCGTGCGGCGGTGGTAGATCAGCGACGAGACCCAGGCTACCGGGCGCAGCACGTCGAGCGGGAGCGTCTCGAGCATCGCGGCCTCGCCGTCGTCCAGGCCCATCGGCGTGGCATCGATGACCAGGTCGGCGCGCACGAAGCAGCCGCGCAGCTCGAGCGGGGTCCACGGCCGCGCCGTCGTCCACGCCACCTGCTGCGGCCGGCGGGCGATCACGTCGACCTGGCTGGCGTGCGCGACGCGCAGGCCGTAGGCCACCGCGCGGGCGGCGCCACCGGCCCCGAGGATCACGCAGCGCTTGCCGTCGGGATCGAACCCGGCCGCGAGCAGCGCGTCGGTGAAGCCGTGGCAGTCGGTGTTGTGGCCGATCAGGCGATCGCCGTCGATGTGCAGGCAGTTGACGGCGCCGATGTCGTGCGCCGCGACCGCGAGCTCGTCGCACATCGCCGCGGCGACCAGCTTGTGCGGCACGGTCACGCAGGCGCCGAGCGCGCGCATCGCACGCAGCGCGACGATGATCTGCGGAAACGTCTCGGGCGGGACGCCGATCGGGACCATCACCGCGTCCAGCGCCGCGGCGGCGAACGCGGCCTCGAACATCTGCGGGCTGCACGAGTGCTCGACCGGCCAGCCGATCACCGCCGCGAGCCGCGTCGAGCCGCGGATCATGGCGGCTCCCGCCGCGCGGCGCCCGGGGGCTGGGTCATTCGCCGTCCTCGACGATCGCGCGGAGCGTGCCGCTGGCGAGCCGGATCCGCAGCCGCTCGCCGGGGCGGACCCGCGCCGCGTCGCGCACCAGCTCGCCCGCGCCGCGCGACACCATGGCGTAGCCGCGATCGAGCACCGCGAGCGGCGACAGCGCGGCCATGGCGGCGCCGAGCTCGCCGAGCTGGTGGCGGCGGCCCTCGAGGCCGCGCCACATCGCCGCGTCGCGCCGGGCGATCAGCGCGTCGAGCTCGTGGCGCCCCCGCGCGAGCCGCTGGGCCGGATGCACCGCGGTCAACCGGCGGCTCAGCTCGGCGAGCGCGCTGCCGCGCGCGAACAGCCGCTTGCGCGGATGCAGGCCGGTCAGCCGGTGCGCCAGCGCCGCCAGCTCGGCGCGCGTCGCCGCCAGCGCTCGCTCGCCGCGCGCGTGCAGCCCCATGGTCTGGCGATCGAGATCCTGGTGGGCGCGATCGACGCGGTGGCGGATCTCGCGGTCGAGCCGGCGGCGCTCCTTGCGCAGCAGATCGCCGAGCGCCGCGCCGTCGGGCACGGCGAGCTCGGCGGCCGCCGTCGGGGTCGACGCGCGGGCGTCGGCCGCCAGGTCCGCGAGCGACAGATCGGTCTCGTGGCCGACCGCGCTGATCACCGGCACCGGGCAGCGCGCGATGGTGCGCACCACGCGCTCGTGGTTGAACGCGGTCAGGTCGGTCGCCGCGCCACCGCCGCGCCCGATGATCAAGACGTCCACCCCCGCGCGCACGACCATCGCCATGCCCATCACGAGCTGGTTCGGCGCCGCCGCCCCCTGGACCGCGGCGTCGGCGATCAGGATCGGCGTCGCCATCCGGCGCTGTACGGTGCGGATGATGTCATGGATCGCGGCACCCGACGCCGAGGTCACCACGCCGATCCGGCGCGGGAACCGCGGCAGCGGCCGCTTGCGCGACGCGGCGAAGATGCCCTCCGCCGCGAGCTTGGCCTTGAGCTGCTCGAGCGCGATCGCCTCCGCGCCGAGCCCCGCCGGCTCCGCGAAGTCGGCGTAGAGCTGCATCTTGCCATCGCGATCGTAGACGCCGAGCCGGCCGCGCACGCGCAGCCGCTGGCCGGGCTCGATCCGGAACCGCAGCCGCACCGCGTCGCGTCCCCACATCACGGCCGACAGCACCGAGTCGCGATCGCGCAGCGCGAAGTAGAGGTGGCCGGACGCTGGCTGCGACACCTGGGTGACCTCGCCCTCGAGCCAGACCAGGCCCAGGCCATCGAGCACCCGGCCGGCCAGGCGCACCACCTCGGCGACCCCGAGCGGCCGCTCGCGACTGCTGGACGGACGATCTCCGGTGGCCACGTCCACCCACGCTATCACCAGAGGCTCGGCGCTGTCTCGGCGGTTCGCGCATCGCCGCGGAATCGCCCAGGGAGTGCAATCTCCTGCAACGCCGCCGGGTGGCGCGTTGTCGAACCGCGCGATACCCTCCGGGAGCTCCGCCATGGCCGAATCTCCGCCGATCGAACCGCGCGATCCGGGTGCGCCGTTCCCGCCCGGCGCGCTCGACCCCGATCTGGTGAAGCTGCCGCGGTCGCGCCCTCGCGTCGGGGTGATCACCGCCCTGGGTCTGTGCGGCCTGTCCGTGATGTTCCTCCTGCGCCTCGCGCCCGATCGCCGGTTCGCCGGCGCGAGTGACCAGGCCGCGCCGGCGGCCGTGGCCGACATCCTCGCGGGCAAGGTCCCGACCGAACAGCTGATCACGGTGGCCGGCGAGCCGCTGGTCTCGCAGTCGATCCGGGCGATGAAGAACCCCGGCAACCTGGGTCTCCGCGTGGTTCCGGTGCGCGGCACCGGCGACCGGCTGTGGCTCGTCGTCCCCGGCGATGGCTGGCAGCCCCCCCAGGTCACCGGCACGACCGGCCGGCTGCGCCGGCTCGATGATCTCGCGTTTGCCGAGGCGGTGCGCCGCTACGCCGCCGCGCACCCGCGGCCGGTGTTCGCGACCGCCGCGGCGGTGCACGCCGGGCTCGCCACCGGCCGCGTGGACACGGTGTCCGGAGACCAGGTCGTGCTCACCAGCGGCGACGTGGTCGCGCTCGATGCGATCGATCCGGACGCGTCGACCATCGCCGCAGCGTTCACCGAACGGCTGCCGGATACCGCGGCGTGGACCCGCGCGCTCACCGCGGCGGGGCTACCGCCGACCGCGACCAGCGCCGCCGACCCCGCGCTCGGTCAGGTCCGGTTCACGGTCGCCGCGCCGGCCGCCGCTGCGGCCGCCAAGCTCGACGCCGCCAAGCTGTGGGGCGCGCGCCCCGAGCCGGTGACCCGGCACTACCAGACCACCTGGTCGGAGCTCCGCGCACAGCCGGCGGGAGCGCTCGTGCTCGGCGGCAAGTCGCTGCCCGATGGTCAGATCGAGCTGCTCGGGCTGTACGCTTCGCGCGGCATCCCCGACGGCGCCTACGCGGTCGTCACCGGCGAGGTGCCCGACGACTACTGGTACGTCCTGCCGATCACGCTCGCGCTGGTGGCGATCTTCCTCGTGTTCGCGTGGGCGATGGTCGGCGCGATCCGCCGCGACCTGCTGCCGGCGCGCGCCGCGTGACCCGTGCTCGAAGACCGGCCTCCTGGTGCGGACGGTAGGCCTTGCCGGGCGATGGGCGGAGCGCAACCCGCGGGTAGGTCGCCGCCGGCAGTGATGCTACAACCGATCGGGTGATCCCCGTCCGGCTTTACGATTCGTTCCGCCGCGAAAAGGTACCGTTCGAGCCGCTCGAGCCGGGCAAGGTCAGCCTGTACGTGTGCGGCCCTACGCCGTACGCTCCCGCCCACATCGGCCACGCCTACTCGGCGGTTGCGTTCGACACGATCCGGCGCAGCCTCGCGTTCCTCGGCTACCAGGTCCGCTACGTCCGCAACATCACCGACGTCGAGGACAAGATCATCAAGCGCGCCAGCGAGACCGGCGAGGATCCGATGGCGCTCGCCGCGCGGTTCGCCGCCGACTACAACCGCGACATGGCCGAGTTCGGCGTGCTGCCGCCCGACGTCGAGCCCAAGGTGTCGACCCACATCGCCGAGATCATCGCGCTGATCGGTCGGCTGGTCGACAACGGCTCGGCGTACGCCGTGCAGGGCGATGTCTACTTCGAGATCGCGACCTTCCCGGCCTACGGCGCGCTGAGCGGGATGAAGCTCGACGAGCTGCGCGAGGGCGCGCGCGTCGAGGTCGACGAGCGCAAGCGGTCGCCCGATGACTTCGCGCTGTGGAAGGCGGCCAAGCCGGGCGAGCCGGCGTGGGATTCGCCGTGGGGCCGGGGCCGCCCCGGCTGGCACATCGAGTGCTCGGCGATGACCGCCGCGCACCTGGGCAAGACCTTCGACCTGCACGGCGGCGGCAAGGACCTGATCTTTCCGCACCACGAGAACGAGATCGCGCAGTCGCGCGGCGCAGACGGGCCTCACAGCTTCGCGCGCTACTGGCTCCACAACGGCCTGCTCAGCTCCAAGGGCGTCAAGTTCGGTAAGTCGCTGGGGAATGCGGTCGACTGCACCGAAGTCACCCGCGCGGTGGGCGGCGAGGCGCTACGCTTGTTCTTCGTGTCGCACCATTTTCGCTCGACCATCGACTTCGACTTCGAGGTCGTGCGCGACGCCGAGCAGCGCGTGGTCAGCGCCCGGTTCCATAGCCTCGAAGCCGCCGACAAGAAGCTCGAGTACTTCTACGTGACGCTGAGCCGGATCGACGGCCTGCTCGCGCAGCGCGGTGACCTCCGCTCCGACCCCGGCCCGGTCATGCCCGAGGCCGAGAAGCTCGTCCCCGAGGCGCGCGCCGCGCTCGCCGATGACTTCAACACGCCGGTGGTGATGGCGGCGCTGCACGAGGCCGCGCAGCTCGCCAACCGGCTGCTCGACGAGCCCAAGGGCATCGACAAGCAGCTGCGCCGCCGCACGCTGGGCCGGCTCGCCAGCGACGTGCGCGCGGTCGGCAGCGCGCTCGGCGTGTTCGCCGCCGACCCCAGGGTCTACCTCGCCGAGCGCAGGTCGCGGCTGGTCCGCCGGCGCGGCATCGACGTCGCGGCGGTCGAGCGGCTGCTCGCCGAGCGCACCGCCGTCCGCGCCGCGAAGGATTTCACGCGATCCGACGCGATCCGCGCCGAGCTCGCCGCGCTCGGCGTCGCGCTCCACGATACGCCGCAGGGCACCGACTGGAGCGTCCAGGATGAAGCGAGCTAGGCAGCCATGGTGAGTGATCCCAACGATCTCGCGCTGCCCAAGGCGATCGCGCTGACGCGGCCGATGATCGCTCGCGACCTCGATCACGCCGGCAAGGGCCAGCTCGTCTATGTCGGCCGCGACGGCGAGGTCAAGGACCCGGCGGGCGTGCGCAACCGCCAGCTCGCCGCCTACCTCGCGTTCGGCGGCATCACCGCGGCCGGCGTGGCGCTCGCCGCCACGTCGTTCCCGCTGCTGATCCCGTTCTACGTGGTGCTCGGCAGCCGGTTCATCGGCACGGTGCGCGCGGTCAAGCGGGTCAACGAAGCCAGCGTCGCGCTGTCCAATGGCGACGCCGCGGCAGGCCGCGCGCTCGCCGAGCCGATCGCCCGCGCGTGGTGGGCGCCGGCCCGGGTCCGCGCGCTCGCCGAGCTCCGCGTCGCGATCGCCGACGCGCTCGACGGTCACGGCGAGCAGGCGCTCGACCGCGTGCGGATGGCGCGCGCCAAGCTGTCGCCGCGGCTGATCCAGTACCAGTTCTCGTACTACACCGAGATCAACCTCCTGATCGCGCTCGGCCGCGCCAAGGAAGCGCGGGTCGTGCTCGACGCGCGCGGCGGGGTCCCGCCGGGCGAAGTGCTGCGGCTGTCCTACTGGATCGCCGAGATGCACCTGGGGATCGCCGAGGGCAAGCTCGGGATCGACGACGCCGAGCTGCACGATCGGATGCGCAAGGGGCTGTCGATGACCGTCGGCCGCGACCTCTTGCTGCTGTGCGCGTGGGCCTACGCGCAGCGCGGCGAGCTCGACGAGGCGAGGTTCGCGTGGCGCCAGGCGATGGAGCGCGAAGGCAACCAGCGGCTCGAGGTCGCGATGCCCAAGCTCGCGGCGTGGATGACCGAGTACAAGCAGGCCCACCCCGAGCTCGACGAGCCCGAGCCCGACGACGACGGCTATCCCGCGCCGTGACCGGGTGATCGACCGAGGACCTCGCGCGGTCAGACCGGGGACGACGACGCGCCCGAGGCCCCCGATGCGCCGGCGCCGGCGAGCAGCTTATCGAGCGTGCCGCTGGTCTCGAGTGCGCGCATGTCGTCGTAGCCGCCGATCGCCTGACCGTCGATAAAGATCTGCGGCACCGTGGTGCGGCCGGTGACCTCGGCGAGCCACTGCCGCTTCTTGCTGTCGCCGGTGCAGTCGATGTTCTCGAACGCGACCCCCTTCTCCTTGAGCAGCCGCTCGGCGGCGGTGCAGTAGCCACACCACTGCCGCGTGTAGATCTTTACCTCTGCGGGCATATCCACAAGGTACCGCCACACGGACCCCTGCGCGAGCGCCCGGCGCGCCGCGAGCGCCCGGGCGGATTCACTTGTCGTCTGCGTCCTCGGACAGGTACGCGAGGATCACTTCATCGAGGCTCTTCTCCGAGATCAGCCCCTGGCCGAACCCGCGGCCCTCGTCCTCCCGCGCCTTGCGGATCCGCGGCATCGTGCCCGGCGCCGACCTGGCCGGCGCACCGACGATCACCGCCGGGCGCGTCATCACCACACCGCCGCCGCCGCTCGACGCGACGCGGCTGGGGACCGGCCCCGCCGTGCCCGGCGTGGCCGCGCCGGCGAGGCGCGAAGGGGTTGGCGCGCGCGCGCGGATCGGCTCGGTCTGGGGCACCGGACGCGCCACCACGGGCGCCGCGCCCGACGGCACCACCATCGCTGACCTGGGCGGCAAGGTCGACGGAGATCCGGCGCGCGTCGGACGGCCGAGCCCGGCCGGCACCGGCGCGCTGGGGGTCGGCTTCGGCGCGTCCTTCATCGCGTCCCGGGCCGCCTCCTTGAGGCCCTCGATCGGGATCCGCGTGCTGGTCTTCTTGGGGTACTGCGCGTACTGCCCGCCGGTCGTCGGCCCCGGCAGTTCGACCGAGCCCGGCGCTGGCGAGTACACCTCGATGGCCTCCGACTCGCGGCGGCTGCGATGATGCTCCTCGGAGGCGACCGGGCGGGTCACGACCTGCGGCGGCGCGATCGCGGGACGCGACGATGGCCGCGAGATCGGCCGCGCAGGCGGTAACGTCGCTGCGTTGATCGTCGACGGGCGATCACCGGCCCGGCGCGGATCGACCGGCGGGATCACCGCGGACTGGGAGCGGATCGCGCCGGGGATGCCATCGCTGACCGCCGCGGACCGCCGCGCCTCGTCGAGGACCGCCCCCGACCGCGGCTCGCTCGGCGCGGGCAGCACGGGCTCGATGACCGGCATCTGGGTCTCGGTGTCTCGGGTGCCCCGGCGCGGCACCAAGACCGCCTCGCCGCGGTCATCCATCTCGAGCTGGATCTCGATCTCGGGGGAAGAGTCCAGCGAGTCGAACCTCGGCGCCGGCGTCTTCAGCGTCGTGTCGTTCGGGAACGGAGAGACCCGGCCAGGCCGCTCGGTGGCCGTGCGCGACAGCAGCGGCGGGGCCGGGTGCGGCGAGCCGCCGGGCGTAGGCGCGAGCGTGCGCGTCGACCGACCCGGCAGCGGGGTCTGCTCGACGATCACCACCGGCGCGCTGCGCTCGTCGGCCCGCGGGATCCCCGGTTCGGTGGCGGCGCCGATCGCATCGTCGTCGACCGCGGCCGCAACCGCGAGGTCGGCCTCACCCAGGTCGCCGACCTCGGTCGGCTCGGTGGCGCGCTCGGTGCCTTCGTCGTTGGAGCCCCGCGGTAGCAGGCCGGGAGTGCCTCCGAGGTACGAGTCGATCTTGTCGTCGAAATGGCCACGCCGCAGATCTTTCAGCACCGCCTTGTGCTGAGCCTGCATCAGCGACTTGATCGACTCCTCGGCGGAGCCCGCGTCGTAAACGAGCTTGCGCGTCGAGACGATCACCCCTGTGTGAAACAGGTGCGTGAAGAGATGCGGGCTTGCCACACCGGAATCTTCGGTCTGGACATGAAAAATCAGCCCGCGATAGCGGACGTTGTGGTTGAAGCCCAGGATCGGTGACCGTTTGCCCACCGGAGACGTAAGGTACCATGACGCGAGGCTCAGGTGCGGACCCAAGCGGTCCGGCTTGTATTTCCGGCCCGAGGTTGGTACTCACCCTGTTCGGGCTTCACTCTCGAAGCTTTGTTTTGGAGGCCCCGCTATAGCGGGGTACGCATATCCCCGTGACGAGTATTGCTGAGGAGTCGAAGTTCGTCGAACTGGTACGTGGTTGGCTGGTCTCCCTTCCCCACGACCTGAAGATAGCGTTCGATGCGATGGACGACGAAAACCTACCGCGCCCAGCGCGGGAGGCTGCCGCCGGCGTGATCGCGTACGTCGTATAGCCGAACGATGCCGTTTCGGATCGGAACGACGCGATCGTGAGCTACGCGGACGACGTCGTCCTGTTGCGTCTGGCGCTGCAAAAGGCGCTCATCGCCGGAGAGGACGAGCAAACGTTCCGTGACCGGTTTCCGGAGTTGTTCGAGGGGCTCGATGAGCACCTCGGGCTCTGCAGGTCGATCATGGGCGAGCTGATGACCTGGCTCGAGGCCAAGATCCCAACCTTGCCTACCCTGGACTACAAGGGCAAGAAGATCACCAAGTACCTCGATGACGACGAGGCCCGCGAGCAGCTGTTCGAGGACAGTCTGGTGTTCCGCACCGACTATCCGGTCGATGAGAAGACCATCACCGACAAGCTGAAGAAGGCGACGACGATCATCGACGGGCTGCGCCGGCGCCAGGTCGAAGAGGCCCGGACCAAGGGCGTCAAAGCCCGCGCGTAGCCTTTCCGCCGGCGGCGTCCGGACGCCCATCACCGGTAGCTACCGCTAGCTATCGGAACCT
>Ga0302299_10001909_pt1 | contig 12645 bp, 12 predicted proteins | sample III_Fen_N3_4_FD_198795 | JGI IMG/M metagenome (GOLD analysis project Ga0302299, IMG submission 198795) | Peat permafrost microbial communities from Stordalen Mire near Abisko, Sweden - III_Fen_N3_4 | ecosystem: Environmental > Terrestrial > Soil > Wetlands > Permafrost | place: Sweden: Abisko... | reverse complement strand
TGTACATGCTGTTCACCAAGCGGGAGTGGTCGGGCGCGCAGAACCTCCCGACGGAGGGGGGCTACGTCGTCTGCCCCAACCACTACTCCTACGTCGAGCCGCTGGCCGTCGGGCACTTCCTCGTCGACAACGGGCACTCGCCGCGCTACCTCGGCAAGGCCGAGGTGTTCCGGGCGCCGATCGTGGGGGCCATCGTGCGGCACGCCGACCAGATCCCGGTCTACCGCGAGACGGGCCGGGCGGCCGACGCCTACCGGGCCGCGGTGGCCGCGGTACTGGCCGGCAAGGCCGTCGCGATCTACCCCGAGGGCACGCTGACCCGCGACCCCGACCTGTGGCCGATGCGCGGCAAGACCGGCGCCGCCCGCGTCGCACTCGAGACGCGCTGCCCGGTCATCCCGGTGGCGACCTGGGGGGCGCACGAGATGCTCGCTCCCTACACGAAGCGGCTGCACCTGCTGCCCCGCAGGACGATCCAGGTGCGCGCCGGGCGGCCGGTGGTGCTCGACGACCTGTACGGCCGCGAGCTCACCGCCGAGGTGCTGCACGAGGCGACGGCGAGGATCATGGCCGCCATCACCGCCGAGCTGGAGGTGCTGCGCGGCGAGAAGGCCCCGGTGGTGCGCTTCGACCCCCGCGCCCACAAGATCACGCCCATCGGCAAGCCACGCCCCCTGGAGGAGGCCTCATGACCAGTGCAGCGGTCTACGGAACCGGCAGCTGGGGCACGGCCTTCGCGTCGGTGCTCGCGGATGCCGGCACGAACGTCACGATGTGGGGCCGCCGCCAGGAGGTCGTCGACCAGATCAACGGCGGGGTCAACCGCGACTACCTACCCGAGCTGCGCCTGCCGAGCACCATCCGCGCCACGACCGACCCGGCCGAGGCGGCCTCCGGCGCCGACATCGTCGTGCTGGCCGTGCCGTCGCAGACCCTGCGCGCCAACCTGACCGCCTGGGGTGCGGCGCTGCCGGCATCCGCGGCGGTGGTGTCGCTGATGAAGGGCGTCGAGCTGGGCACCACCAAGCGGATGTCGGAGGTCATCGCCGAGGTCGGCGGGGTCGAGACCGAGCGGATCGTCATCGTGTCCGGGCCCAACCTGGCCCGCGAGATCGCCGTGAAGCAGCCGGCGGCCTCGGTGGTGGCGTCGGCGAGCGAGGCCATGGCCGAGCTCGTGGCCGGCGCCTGTGCCGCGCCCTACTTCCGCCCGTACACGGCATCCGACGTCGTGGGCACCGAGATCTGTGGAGCGGTGAAGAACGTCATCGCGCTCGCGGTCGGCATGGCCGAGGGGCTCGGGATGGGCGACAACTCCAAGGCCTCGATCATCACCCGCGGGCTGGCCGAGACGATGCGGCTGGGCACTGCGCTCGGCGGCGATGCGGTGACGTTCGCGGGGCTGGCGGGCGTCGGTGACCTCATCGCCACGTGCATGTCGCCGCTGTCGCGCAACCACTCGTTCGGGGTGCGGCTGGGGCAGGGGCTCGCCGTGTCGGAGGTCGTGGCCGTCACCAAGCAGACCGCCGAGGGCGTCAAGTCGTGCACGTCCATCCTCGACCTGGCCCGCAACAACGACGTCGACGTGCCGATCATCGAGCAGGTCGACGCGATGATCCAGCACGGTCGCACCGCCCCGGAGGTCGTCGCGGCGCTGCTGGCCCGCCCCCGCAAGGCCGAGACGGCCTGACCGCCTGACTGCCGGGGGTCAGGCGCGGTCGAGGGCCTGGGACAGGTCGCGCCAGAGGTCGTCGACGTCCTCGATGCCGACCGAGAGCCGGATCAGGTTCTCCGGCACCCGCACCGGCTCGCTCGGGATGCGCCGCCGCCGCTCGAGCTGGCTCTCGACCCCGCCCAGGCTCGTCGCATGCACCCACACCCGGGTGGCGGCGCAGACCCGCTCGGCCGCTGCCGGCCCCCCGGACACCTCGATCGAGACGATGCCGCCGAAGCCCGGATGCCGCACGCGCACCACCGCGGGATGCGTGCGCAGGCGCCTGGCCAGCTCGAGGGCGTTGGCACCGGCTCGCTCGACGCGCAGGTGTAGGGTGCGCAGCCCGCGCAGGGCCAGCCAGACCTCCATCGGCCCGGCGATGGCGCCGTGCAGGGTGCGGTGGGTGAAGAGGCGCTCGCGGTGAGCACGTCCGGCGTCGGTCGCGGGGGTGACGACGGCGCCGAGGAGGACGTCGCTGTGGCCGGAGAGGTACTTGGTGACCGAGTGCACCACGACGTCCGCGCCGAGCTCGAGCGGGCGCTGGAGCAGGGGGGTCGCGAAGGTGTTGTCGACCACGCAGAGCACGCCGCGCTCGCGGGCGGCGGCCAGCAGGGCCGGCAGGTCGGCCACCTCGAGCAGCGGGTTGGTGGGTGACTCGAGCCAGAGCAGGTGCGCGCCGTCAAGGGCAGCGAGCACCGCGGCGGTGTCGGCGACGTCGACCCGGCGCACCCGGGCCGACCCGTCGTCCTCGCGGGCGGCGAGCGTCGCCACGACGCCGTTGTAGGCCGCATCCGGCGCGACCACGGTGCCGCCGTGGGGGAGGAGGGACAGCGCGGCGGTGACGGCCGCCATCCCCGACGACAGCACCAGGGCCTCGCCACCCTCGAGGTCGCCGAGCGCGGCCTCGAACGCCGACCAGGTCGGGTTGCCCGAGCGCGCGTAGACCACCTCGCCGTCGGCGTGGTACGTCGAGGTGAGCACGAGCGGGGCGCCGACCTGCCCGCCGGCGACGACCTCCTCGCGGCCGAGCGCGACCACGCGGGTGGCGGGGGCGAGCCGGTCGGCATCCGGGCCGGGGGGTGTCTGCGTCACGGACGTCAGGGTATGCCGCGCACCCCGCCGGCTGCCGCCCGTGTCCGGTCACGCGCCGGTTCCCGGGCGGCCCCCGGCCAGCGGCTAGGCTCGCGGGCGATGAGCACCGACGAGCCCCGCCCCGCCCCCACACCCGATGGCGCCGCCGCCGCCCGCACCCGCGTCGCCCTCGTCTTCGGCGGCCGCTCGTCGGAGCACGCCGTGTCGTGCGCGACGGCCGCCAGCGTGCTCGAGGCGCTCGACCGCGACCGTTACGACGTGGTGCCCGTCGGCATCGCCAAGGACGGCCACTGGGTGCTCGCGCCCGACGACCCCGATGCGCTGCGGCTCGCGCCCGGGCACGTGCCCGAGGTCGACACCGACGCCGCGTCGGTCATCGTGCCGACCAGCGCCACCGACCGCACGCTGGTCGTGCACGAGGCGGGGGAGCCGCCGCGCACGCTCGGCGAGGTCGACGTCGTCTTCCCGTTGCTGCACGGGCCGTTCGGGGAGGACGGCACCATCCAGGGCCTGCTCGACCTCGCGGACGTGAGGTACGTCGGGTCGGGCGTCACGGCATCCGCGGTGATGATGGACAAGCACGTGATGAAGGTGCTGCTCGCCTCCGCGGGGCTGCCGGTCGGGCCGTTCACCGTGATCACCGACAAGGAGTGGCGGCGCGACAAGGCCGCCGCCATGGATGCCGTGCACGCCCTGTCCTGGCCGGTGTTCGTCAAGCCGGCGCGGGCCGGCTCGAGCATGGGCATCACCAAGGTGAGCTACCCCGACGAGCTCGAGGCGGCCATCGAGGCGGCCCGCGAACACGACCCGAAGGTGGTCGTGGAGGCGGCGATCTTCGGTCGCGAGATCGAGTGCGGGGTGCTCGAGGGGCGCGGCACCGACGCCACCCGCACCAGCGAGCTCGGCGAGTGCATCGTCGTGCGCAACCACGAGTTCTACGACTACGAGGCGAAGTACCTCGCCGCGGGCGACGTGCGGCTCGAGACCCCTGCCGACCTGCCGGCCGCCGTCGCCGAGCGGATCAGGGGCATGGCGGCCGCCGCGTTCGACGCGGCGGGCTGCGAGGGGCTGGCGCGCGTCGACTTCTTCCTCACCGAGGGCGGCGACGTGCTCGTGAACGAGGTCAACACGATGCCGGGCTTCACGCCGCAGTCGATGTACCCGCGGATGTGGGCGGCCAGCGGGATGAGCTACCCAGACCTCATCGACGAGCTGATCGCCCTGGCGCTGGAGCGCCGCACCGGCCTGCGCTGAGGGCCCCTCCCACGTTCTTCTCCCGGTGCGGGAAAGGTGACCTTCGCACCACAACCGTTGTGGTGCGAAACGTCACGCTTCGTGATGTCACGCTTCTTGCACCGGGCGGGAAGGGTGGGCGCCGTCAGCGGCACTGCAGGCCGTTGGCGGGCAGCGCCTTCGCCACCGGGGCGAACACCGGAAGCAGCAGGGGCTCGGGCGCATAGGCCTTGGGCACCAGCACCTCGACCGCCGGGTCGGTGCCGAACGACGTGAACCGGGTGCCGTCGCTCAGCGCCTTCGGGATCCAGCCCACGCCCTCGACCTCGATGCACTCGGTGGCGGTGGGGCCGGGCGCCGCCACCCCGCAGCGGGCGATGACGGCCGGGTCGCCCCAGGCCGCGACGCCGGGCGAGTCGGGGTCGGTGTCGCGGCGCGGCATCCCCGACACCGTGCTGGGCCACAGCAGGGTGGCCGAGGAGCAGGCGGGCTGGAGGGCGGCCGAGGGCACCGCGACCTCCACGGCGTCGGAGGAGCATGCGGACAGCACGACGGCGGCCACGCCGAGCGCGGCCGCCGTCGAGAGGGTGCTCGGCCGGATCAGACGTGCACCACCGTGCAGGTGAGGGTGCGGGTGATGCCCTCGACGTCCTGGATCTTGGCGATGACGAGCTTCCCCAGCTCGTCGACGGTCTGGGCCTCCACGCGCGCGATGACGTCGTAGGGGCCGGTGACGTCCTCGGCCATGGCGACCCCCTCGAGCCCCGCGATGGCGGAGGCCACCGACGCGGCGCGGCCGACGTCGGTCTGGATCAGGATGTAGGCCTGTACCACTGCAGTGCCACCTCTTCGTAGGTCGTCGGGGCACGAGTGCCCCTGCGGTCGGGAGCACGCCCGTCGAGACCGGCGCGCGGGTCAGACGCTACCGTGCCGGGAGTCCCCACGTCTCGGAAGGGTTGGTCCAGTGCGGCTGCGCGACGTCAGCGAGAGCGAGCTGCTCGCCCGGATCTTCCCCGTGTACGCCGGTGCCCGAGCGGCCGCGTGGGGCTCGGTGCCCGTCGGGCCGGGGGATGACGCCGCGGTCGTGGGCGCAGCTGGCGGCACGGTGGTGGTCACGACCGACTCGATGGTGCGGGGCCGTGACTGGCGTGACGAGTGGTCGAGCGCGCACGACGTGGGGGTCAAGGTCGCCGCCCAGAACCTCGCCGACATCGCCGCGATGGGCGCCGTGCCGACCGCACTGCTCGTCTCGCTCGTCGCCGACCCGGACCTCGAGGTGGAGTGGGCCGTCGACCTCACCCGCGGCATCGCCTCGCTCGCCCAGCAGGCGGGGGCGCCGGTCGTGGGTGGCGACCTGTCGTCGGCGCCACCCGGGGTCGTGGTCATCTCGGTCACCGCCCTGGGCGACCTGCGCGGCCTGGCACCGGTGCTGCGTTCGGGCGCCCGACCCGGCGACGTCGTCGCGGTCTGCGGCACGCTGGGCTGGTCGGGCGGAGGGCTGGCCCTGTTCGAGCGCGGCGAGCGCGATCCCGGTCCCGAGCGCCTGCCGGATGCCGGGGGGCCGGGTACCGCGGTCGGCGCGCCCGGGCGCGGCCCCGGCACCGGCGACCGGGGTCAGGCCGTGCGCGCCCTGATGCGGCACCACCGCGCCCCGGTGCCCCCGTGGCGCGCCGGGCCGCGGGCGGCCGCGGCCGGGGCACACGCCCTCATCGACGTCTCCGACGGGCTGGTCACCGACCTGGGCCGGGTGGCGGCCGCGAGCGGGGTGCGCGTCGACCTCGACGGCTCGGTGCTGCGCGACCACTTCGCCGCCGGCCCACTCACCATCGCGCTCGGCGACGTGGAGGCGCTGCACCAGGTGCTCGCTGGGGGAGAGGAGCACTCGCTCGTGGGGGTCTTCGCCGACGAGGCGTCGCTGCCGCACCCGACCGGCGCTTCCGGTGAGCCCGGCGCTTCCGGTGACCCCGACGGAACTGACGCCGACGACGCCGAGGTGGTCGACGGCATCCCCGAGCCGTGGCGGGTCATCGGGCGGGTGCTGCCCGATGCGGGCGACGGCATCCGGGTCACCGTCGACGGCACGGTGCCGGACGCGCGCGGCTGGGACCACTTCGCCGGCTGACCACCCGACAACCCGACGTCGGGAGCTGACGGCGCACAGGGAAGCGGGCGGCCCCCGACTGGGGAGCCGCCCGCTTCTGGTGCGTCAGGGGGTCAGCGCTTGACCTTGCCCGCCTTGAGGCAGGAGGTGCAGACGTTGAGCCGCTTCGGGGTGACACCGGCGTCGCCGACGAGCGCCTTGACGCGCTGGATGTTGGGGTTCCAGCGACGCTTGGTGCGGCGGTGCGAGTGCGAGATGCTGTGCCCGAAGCCGGGTCCCTTGCCGCAGACGTCGCAGTTGGCAGCCACGGTGAATCTCCTGAAGTGAGTGAAGAGTGGGTCTCGGCGGCCCGCAGACGGCAGGCGCGCAACCGGACAAGCGTAGCCGAGGCGCGCCCGGGGGACCAAAACGGTCCCGGGCCACGACGGTGCAGGTCGTTAGGGTGAGGCCGTGCCCGCCGTGTTCACCGCCGCCGACGCCCGCCACTGGGCGTTGCTGACGCGCGCGGCCCTGGCGGCGCGCCGCACCGAGATCGACGCCCTGAACGTCTTCCCGGTGCCCGACGGCGACACCGGCACCAACCTCTACCTCACCTTCGACGCCGCCATCGACGAGGTCGTCGCGGCGCACGCCGATGCCGGCATCCTCGGCGACGCCACCCTGGTGCAGGAGTGCCGCACCCTCAAGCGCGCCATCCTGCTGTCCGCACGCGGCAACTCGGGCGTCATCGTCAGCCAGCTCGTCGGCGGCCTGTGCGACGCTGTCATCGCCCGCAAGGCCGAGGTGGTCGACGCACTGCTCCTCGCCGACGCGTTCGCCGCCGGTGCCGCTGCGGCCAGGGCGTGCGTCGCCCACCCGCAGGAGGGCACCATCCTCACCGTCGCGGATGCCGGGGCCGCCGCCGCGGTCGAGGCCGCCGAGGCCGGTGGCTCGCTCGCCGACGTCTGCGAGGCCGCCGTCGACGCCGCCCAGGAGGCACTGGCGCGCACCCCCGACCAGCTCGAGGCGCTGGCCCGGGCCGGGGTGGTCGACGCGGGTGGCGCGGGCTGCGTGCTGATGCTCGAGTCGTTCCACCGGGTGGTCACGGGGCGCTGGTCGGCCACCGACGAGGGCCTACTGTCCGCCGGCCCCCCCCTGCACCGGCGCGCCGAGTGGCGCCAGCAGGCGCCCCCCACGCCGCCGGTCGAGGCCGGGCCGGATGCCGCGACGCCCGCGCCCGCGCGTCCCGCATCCTTCTTGCCGGGACACGACCCGCTCGACCTGCAGGGGCAGGCGCACGGGCAGGGGCCGGCCTACGAGGTGATGTACCTGCTCACCGACACCACCACCGAGGCGGTCGAGGCACTGAGGTCGACCCTCGACGGGCTCGGCGACTCGTTGCTCGTGGTCGGTGGGCCAGACCTGTGGAACGTCCACGTGCACGTCGACGACCCCGGTGCCGCCGTGGAGGCGGGGGTGCGCGCCGGGCGGCCGGAGCGCATCCGGATCACCCACTTCGCCAGCCAGGTCGACATCCGCGAGCACCCGGCGCTGCTGGCCGTCGTCGCCTGTGCCGCCGGGCCGGGCATCGGGGCGCTGCTGCGCGAGGCAGGTGCCGTCGTCGTCGCCTCCGGGCCGGGCCGACGGGCCTCTGCCGGGCAGCTGCTCCAGGCGGTGGAGTCGACCGGGTCCACTGCCGTGGTGCTGCTGCCGGGTGACCGCGACACGTTCATGGCCGCCGAGATCGCTGCCCAGGCGGCGGCCGGCAGCGGCATCGACGTGCACGTGGTGCCCGCCCGCACCACCGTGCAGGCGCTGGCCGCGCTGGCCGTGCTCGACCCCGGCCGTTCCGTGCACACCAACGTCGTCGCCATGACCGGTGCCGCAGTGGCCACCCGGCACGGTGCGGTGTCGGTCGCCGACAAGGAGGCGCTCACCTGGGCCGGCGTCTGCCACCCGGGCGACGTGCTCGGCATCGTCGACGGCGACGTCGCGTTCCTCGGCACCGACGTCGCCGTCGCGGCGCGCGAGGTGCTCGACCGGCTGCTGTCGGCCGGTGGTGAGCTCGTGACCCTCGTCGTTGGCGCCGACGCCGACGCCGGTCTGGGCCGGGGCGTCGCCGCGGCCCTGGAGCGGGAGCGGCCCGAGCTCGAGGTCGTGCTCATCGACGGTGGTCAGCCTGTCTACCCTCTCCTGGTCGGGGTGGAGTGAGTGGGGGTGAGCTGACGTGGCGACCGAGTCGAGCAAGCTCGCGCCGATCATCGCGACCGCGGCCAAGCAGTTCGCCTCGGCGCGCGACATCCACACCGTCGGCGACCTGCTGGCGTTCTGGCCGCGGCGCTACCGCACCCGTGACGCCGACCTCGGCACCGCAGAGGTCGGCAAGTTCCTCGTCGGCGTCGCAGAGGTCAAGAGCGCCACGACCCGCTCGATGCAGAAGCGCAAGGGCACCATGCTCAACGTCGTCATCACCGACGGCACGCACGACATCGACATCACCTTCTTCAAGGCGTGGGGGCACGAGAAGGCGCTGGTGCCCAAGGCGCGCGGCATCTTCGCCGGCACGGTCGGCATGTACAACAGCCGCCTGCAGCTCACCCACCCCGGCTACACGATGCTCGACGACTTCGACGCCGGTGACCGCAAGGCGCTGATCCCGATCTACCGCAAGGTCGGCAAGCTGCACACCTGGACCGTCACCGAGAGCGTGCGCCGGGTGCTCGACGTGCTCGACGACGTGCCCGACGCCATCCCGGACGACGTGCGCGCGCGGCGAAAGCTGGTGTCGCGCACCGACGCGCTGCGCGGCATCCACACGCCCGACACGATGCGCGAGGTCGAGACGGCTCGGCGGCGGCTGCGCTACGAGGAGGCCTTCGTCCTGCAGGTGACGCTGGCGCAGCGGCGGCGCGCGGCATCGGGGCAGGTCACGACCCCGCGGCCGGCGCGCCCGGGCGGACTGCTCGAGGCGTTCGACGCCCGGCTGCCGTTCACCCTCACGGCGGGGCAGCAGGAGGTCGGCGCGACCATCGCCGACGAGATGGGCCGCGACGTGCCGATGCACCGCCTGCTGCAGGGCGAGGTCGGGTCGGGCAAGACGGTCGTGGCGCTTCGCGCCATGCTGGCCGCCGTCGACTCCGGTGGGCAGGCCGCGCTGCTGGCCCCCACCGAGGTGCTCGCCTCGCAGCACCACCGCACCATCACCGCGATGCTCGGCGACCTCGCCGAGGGCGGGATGCTGGGGGGCGCCGAGCACGGAACCCGGGTCGCGCTGCTCACCGGCAGCCAGTCCACCGCCGAACGCCGCCGCACCCTCCTCGACGTCGTCAGTGGCGACGCCGGCATCGTCGTCGGCACGCACGCCCTGCTCCAGGAGAACGTCGACTTCCTCGACCTTGGGCTCGTCGTCGTCGACGAGCAGCACCGCTTCGGTGTCGAGCAGCGGGATGCATTGCGGGGCAAGGGAAGTGTGCCGCCGCACGTGTTGGTCATGACCGCCACGCCGATCCCGCGCACCGTCGCGATGACTGTGTTCGGCGACCTCGAGACCTCCACGCTGCGCGAGCTGCCCGCCGGCCGCGCTCCCATCACCACCCACGTCGTGCCCGAGGACAAGCCCAACTGGATGTCGCGCACCTGGGCCCGGGTGGCCGAGGAGGTGCGCGCCGGCCGGCAGGTCTACGTCGTCTGCCCGCGCATCGGCGACGACGACGCAGCAGACGAGGGCACCGACCTGCGGGCCGAGGCCGTGGCCGACGACCCCGACGACTCCGATGACGACGCGCCCCCCACGCCAGTGCGGCCGCTGAAGAGCGTGTACGCCGTGCACGCCGACCTCGTGCAGGAGCCGGCGCTGGCCGGGCTGTCGCTCGAGGTGCTGCACGGCCGGCTCCCCAGCGACGAGAAGGATGCCGTGATGGCCCGCTTCCAGCGCGGTGAGCTGGACGTGCTGGTCTCGACCACCGTCGTGGAGGTGGGCGTCGACGTGCCCAACGCGAGCGTGATGGTCGTCATGGACGCCGACCGGTTCGGCGTCTCGCAGCTGCACCAGCTGCGCGGGCGGATCGGCCGTGGCGGGCACCCCGGGCTCTGCCTGCTCGTCACCGGAACCGACGCCGAGGCCGCGACCACCCGGCTGAACGCCGTCGCCGCCACGACCGACGGTTTCGAGCTGGCCCGGCTCGACCTCTCACAACGCCGCGAGGGCGACATCCTCGGGGCCGCCCAGCACGGCCGGCGCACCCAGCTCGAGTTCCTGCACATCCTGCAGGACGAGGACGTCATCGCGCAGGCCCGCGAGGACGCCTTCGCCCTCGTGGCCGACGACCCCGAGCTGGCTGACCACCCCCACCTGGGGGCGGCCGTCCAGGCCCGGGTCGACGCCGAGCAGGCCGCCTACCTGGAGCGCGGCTGATGACCCGGATCATCGCCGGCACGGCCGGTGGCCGCACCCTGCGCACCCCGCCTGGGTCGGGCACGCGCCCCACGAGCGACCGGGTGCGCGAGGCGGTGTTCTCGGCCCTCGACGCCCGGGATGCCGTCCGTGGTGCTCGGGTGCTCGACCTCTACGCCGGCTCCGGCGCCCTGGGCCTCGAGGCCGCCTCCCGGGGGGCCGCCCGCGTCGTCCTCGTCGAGTCCGACCGCCGCGCGGCCGAGGTCATCGCCGGCAACGTCCGCGACCTGAAGCTCCCCGGCGCCCGCGTCGTGCGCAGCACCGTCACCGCCCACCTCGCCCCCGACCCGGCGCCCGACGACCCGAGCAACCTGGTCTTCGTCGACCCGCCCTACGAGCTCGACGAGCCCGCGCTCGGCGCCGTGCTCGACCGCCTGCGCGCCGGCTGGCTCGCCCCCCACGGCCTCCTCGTGGTCGAGCGCTCCACCCGCACCCCCGAACCCACCTGGCCGGACGGCATCCAGCTCGCGACGAAACCCAAGAAGTACGGCGAGACGACCATCTGGTACGCCACCCGCGACTGACCGGTCGACTTCAGACGCCCAGCTCGGCTCGCAGGGTTCGGCCGATCGGGTCGCCTTCGCGCTCCACCACAGAAGGGGGTGCCGAGGCGTCCATCCGCACCTCGCGCGCTGCGCGCACTCGGCGCTCCCGCCAGACCCATCCAGCCTCGGCCCACCCCTTTCTGGGACCGCGAAGGCGACCACGTCCGAGGAGCCGGCTGCCACCTGACGACCTAGACACCGGGAGCTCACGTGGTCCGGAGCCACCCGAGAGCGCCGGTTCTCGGTGAGGATGATCCGATGAGCGAGACCAAGACCACGACCGAGATCGAGATTCCAAGGCCGACGAGCGGGGACGTGCTGGAGCGGATCCTCGAGGACCACCGGCTCTTCGAGGACCTGCTACGTCAGGCCCGCCGCAACGACTCCGACCGCGCAGCCGCCCGTCAGGCGCTGGCCGAGGTGCTGGTCGCCCACGCGCGGTCGGAGGAGGAGAAGGTCTACCCGACCCTGCGCAAGGACCGGGCGATCGACGCGCACGAGGAGGAGCACGGCGAGGAGGAGCACGCCGAGATCCTCGAGGCGCTGCTGGCGTTCGTGCGGGTCGAGGGCACCGACGGCGACGACTACGACGAGGCGCTCGAGGACCTCGCCACGGTGGTGAACCACCACTCCAACGAGGAGGAGCAGACCATCCTCAACCCGGCCCGCGAGGACGTGTCGGTGGAGGAGCGCGAGGAGCTCGGCACCGCCTGGCTGGCCCGGCGCAACGAGCTGCTCGACCAGGGCTGCGCGTCAGCCGAGCAGGTCGCTGCGCTGCTCGAGGAGGCCGTGGAGGAGGGCACGCTGGCGCCGGAGGATGCCCGCAGGAAGGCCGACGAGATCAAGGCCGAGGCGAAGGCCAAGGCCAAGCAGGTCGAGGAAGCCGCGAAGGAGGGCTGACCCGGGCAGCCCCGCGGCGTCGGTACCGTGGTGCTCGTGACCCCTCGCCCCCGCCGCGCCGTCTGCCCCGGCTCCTACGACCCGGTGACCAACGGCCACCTCGATGTCGTCGTGCGGGCCGCCGCGCTCTACGACGAGGTCGTCGTGGCGGTGCTGCACAACCCGGCCAAGGCCGGCACCTTCACGGTCGAGGAGCGGATCGGCTTCGTCGAGCGGGCCCTGGCTGCCCAAGGACTGGCCGAGCGGGTGCGGGTCGAGGCGTTCGCGCAGCGGCTGCTCGTCGACGTCTGCCGCGACCTCGAGGCGGATGCCGTGGTGAAGGGCGTGCGTGGCCCCTCCGACGTGACCTACGAGTGGCCGATGGCGCTGATGAACCGGCACCTGACCGGCGTCGAGACGCTGTTCCTGCCCGGCGACCCGGCCTTCGAGCACGTCTCGAGCTCGCTGGTCAAGGAGGTCGCCCGGTGGGGCGGCGACGTCACCGGCCTCGTCCCGGACGAGGTGCGCGACGCCCTCGTCGCCCGCCTGCGTGCCGACCGCTGACCCCGCGCCGCCGCGCGAGCATCCGGACCGGATGCCGTCCGCAGCGTCCACTCCGTCCGCATCGCCGGCGCCGGCGGCGGCGCCGGCG
>Ga0302299_10001908_pt1 | contig 12646 bp, 13 predicted proteins | sample III_Fen_N3_4_FD_198795 | JGI IMG/M metagenome (GOLD analysis project Ga0302299, IMG submission 198795) | Peat permafrost microbial communities from Stordalen Mire near Abisko, Sweden - III_Fen_N3_4 | ecosystem: Environmental > Terrestrial > Soil > Wetlands > Permafrost | place: Sweden: Abisko... | reverse complement strand
GCGAGAACCCCGAGCTCGTGATCGCGGTCGGAGGCTGCTACGCCGAGGCACAGCAGGAGCGCATCTTCGAGCTCTACCCGCAGGTCGACGTCGCGTTCGGCCCGGGCTCCATCCCGCACCTCGGCGAGTGGGTCGGCGTGGGAGGCGAGGGCGTCGAGCGCGGCCGCTTCGGCAGCCACGAGCACTTCGCCGGCCACCTGCCCCAGCATCGCGAGCGCACCGCCCACGCGTGGGTGCAGGTGTCGATGGGCTGCAACTCGACCTGCTCGTACTGCATCGTGCCCGCCGTGCGAGGGCGCGAGCAGAGCCGCCGCCCCGGTGACATCGTGGCCGAGGTCACGCGACTGGCCGGCGACGGCGTGCGCGAGATCACCCTGCTGGGCCAGAACGTCAACTCGTGGGGGCGCGATCTGGCACCCGGCGCCCACACCGAGTTCGGCGAGCTGTTGCGCGCCTGCGACGCGGTCGACGGCATCGAGCGGATCCGCTTCACGAGCCCGCATCCGAAGGACTTCCGGGAGCCCGTGATCGCCGCCATGGCCGAGTGCGGGGCCGTCTGCGAGCACGTCCACCTACCGCTGCAGTCCGGCTCGACGCGGATCCTCAAGGCGATGCGGCGCACGTACTCGCGCGAGCGGTACCTGAAGCTCGCCGACCGGCTGCGCGAGTCGATCCCGGATCTGGCGCTCGGAACCGACGTCATCGTCGGCTTCCCCGGCGAGACGGAGGCGGATTTCGAGGAGACGCTGGCCGTCGTCGAGGAGGTGCGCTACGACAGCGCGTTCACGTTCATCTACTCACCGCGACGAGGCACCGATGCGGCGACGATGGCCGAGCAGGTGCCCGAGCCCGTCAAGCACGAGCGGCTCGAGCGCCTCGTCGAGGTCGTGCAGCGGATCGCCGCCGAGCGGAACGCCGAGCGGGTCGGACGCGTCGAGCAGGTCCTCGTCGAGGGGGCGAGCAGGACTGACGAGGCGCTGCTCCGGGGCCGCACGCGACGTAACACCACCGTGGTGTTCACAGGCGCGGGAGAGGCCGGCGAGCTCGTCGACGTCGCGATCGAGGGGTCGACCTCGACGACCCTGCGGGGCCGCGTCACCTCCGCCGTGCCCGCCTGACCGATCCCGACCATGGTCGCCGTGATCGCCGTGTTCGGCCCGACCGCATCGGGCAAGACCGCGGTCGCCGAGGCCGTCGCCGACCGGCTCGGGACCGGGGTCGTCTCGTGCGACGCCCTGCAGGTGTATCGGGGGCTGCCGATCCTGACCAACCAGCCGAGCCGGCCGACCGCACTCGTGGGGGTCCGCGAGCTCGACGAGGAGATGTCGGTCGGCGCGTACGCGACGCTCGCGCACGCCGCGATCGACGACCTGATCGAGCGGACGCGCGCCGCGGTCGTGAGCGGCGGCACGGGGCTCTACCTGCGGGCCGCGCTCGCCGACCTGGCGGTCCCTCCGCCACCTGCACCCGGAGTGCGCGAGCGGATCCTGGCCGAAGTCGAGGCCGACCCGGCGGCCGCACACGAACGGCTGGCGGCGGTCGACGCTCGCGCGGCGGCCGCCGTTCATCCGAACGACCGGCGCAGGCTCGTGCGCGCGCTCGAGCTGGCAGAAGCGGGTGTGTCGCTCGTGCCCGACGACGATCGCCTCTGGGCGAGCGCCACCCGGCATCCGACGCTGATCGTGGGGCTCGACGTGCCGGCCGACGAGCTGGAGCGGCGGATCGTGGCCCGCACCGCTGCGATGTTCGAGCAGGGCGTGGTCGAGGAGGTGCGCACCGCGCTCGCAGCCCGCGTCTCGCAGACGGCTGCCAAGGCGCTCGGCCTCGACGAGATCGCGACGCTGCCCGAGGCGGAAGCGCGCGAGCGCATCGTCATCCGCACCCGCCGCTACGCCGCCTACCAACGGAAGTGGATGCGCCGGATCCCGGGGCTCGTCGGCGTGGACGGCACCGACGGGCCGGACGAGGTCGCGGACGCCGTGCTCGCACACGCGTCACGGTGGCTCGACGGCGGGCCGTAAGCCCGCGCACAGCCGCTACCAGGCGAGATCGCCGAGCCCGTCGAGCTCCGCGAGGCTCTGGCGCCACACGTCAGGGTCGCCCAGGTCCAGGCCACAGCCGGCGAGCAGCTGGGCCGGAGTGCCTGTCCCCGTCGCCTCCAACATCGCCACGTAGTCGCGCGCAAACCGCTCCGGGTCCGCGCGCCAGATCACGGACAGGCCCAGCGCGGCAAGCGTCGCGTAGGCGTACTGGTAGCCGTAGAAGCGCGCGACGAAGGAGTGGGGAGCGTTCATCACACCGAGCGGCCGGGCCAGGCGGCCGTACACCGCCTCGTCGCGCGCGAGCCACATGTCGCCGATCCGTTCCGGCGTCAGTGCCTGCCCACCCGCGCGGCGGGCACACGCGTCCTGCTCGAACCGGGTCATGACCGATGCCCCGAAGACGAGCTGGAACACGCCCTCGAGCGCCCGTCTCGAACGAGAGCCTTGCCGCCCTCGCCACCGATGGCCGTGCTCAGGTGCTCGGCCACCGCGAGCTCGGCGAACGTCGACGGCACCTCGAGGAACGCAGCCGTCTCCGGCTCGAACGCCGCGAGCCAGGGCCGGGCGGCAGCGGCCGCCGCGAAGTGGACGCCGTGCCCCATCTTGTGGCCGAGCATCGTCGCCCCGGCAGCGGGCTCGATGTAGCTGAGGAACACGAAGACGCCGTAGGCGGGCGGAAAGCCGGAACAGAAGATGGCGCCGTCCTTGCCCGGGCGGCGCTCGGCGTCGACCCGGCGTTCTTGGAAGATCCCGCGGGCGATGTCTCCGAGTCGTGGGGACAGCTGGTCGAAAACCCGGTAGGTGGCAGCGACCGCATCGGCCCAGTGGATCGGCGGCGGGTCTCCGACGGGCGCGAGCCGGTCGTACCTCTCGATCTGCTCGAGCCCGAGCGTCGCCACCACGGTGGTGAACCTACTTCGTGCCGGACGTCGACTCAATCCAGGCTGCAGCCTGTCCGAGCGCTGCGTAGGCTAACCCGGGTGCAGGTCTCCTTCGACCCTGGCTTCGATGCAATTCTCCAAGTGGCACGCACTCGGTAACAGCTACCTCGTCGTCGAGCAACCCGACGCGGGACCGATGACGCCCTTGCGTGCCCAGCGGCTCTGCTCGGCAGCCACCGGGATCGGCTCCGACGGCGTGCTCGAGGTCACGCGCCGCGACGGGGCGCACGCGGCCGTGACGATCTGGAATCCCGACGGCTCCGTCGCGGAGATGTCGGGCAACGGCACGCGCATCGCCGCCCGCTGGCTCGCCTCCGAGACCGGGGCGACGGAGATCACGATCGAGACCGCGGGGCGCAACGTCGCGGCGCGGATGCTGAACGCCCTCGACACCGACATGGACGTGGGGGATGTCACCGTCGGCACAGCCGAGTCCGTCGACGGGATTGAGCTGACAACCGTTTCCGTCGGGAACCCGCACGCCGTGATCCGGCTGGACGACCCGTCCCGCGACGACCTCTTGCGGCTCGGGCCGCTGATCGAGACGCACGCGCGCTTTCCGGAGCGCACGAACGTCCAGCTCGTCCGGGTGGACGGCCGCCACGACCTCTCCGTCCTCGTCTGGGAGCGCGGGGCCGGGGAGACGAGCGCATCCGGCTCCTCGTCCGTCGCCGCCGCGGCGGTCGCCGTCGAGCGCGGCTGGTGCGACAGCCCCGTCACAGTGCACCTCCCGGGCGGCGATCTCCACGTCAGGATCGGCGACGGGCAGGCCTCGCTCACCGGCCCGGCGGAGCGCGTCGCCTGGGGCTCGACGATCCTCTAGCCGCTGGGCGCCCGGTTTCATTCGGGTCGCCAGGCTTCAGGGATCGCGCCGCCGGGACGAAGAACCCTCCATGGGTGTCGAGAATCGCGACTGGTACCGCGACGAGCCGAAGAGCCGCCGCGGCGTCAGCGTGAGCCGTACCGGTGTCCTGCTGATCGTCGTCGGGGTCGTCGGCGGGCTCCTGCTCGCGGGCGTGCTGCAGGCAAAGACCCGAGGGCCGGCCGCCACCTACGGCGGCGAGCAGCAGAGCCACAACGGCGCCACGAAGATCTCGTTGCTCCCGGGGCTTCCGGGGATCAGCGTGGGGGGCGACGGGCTCTACGCGAAGAACGACCCGTGGAAGGCCTACCTGGCCGACGAGCAGACGTGCCCGGGCGGCGAGCGCCTCGATGCACCGCTCGCGGAGCAGGCGAACACGATGGCGTGCCTCGTCAACTACGCACGGCGACAGCGCGGCCTCAACCCTGTGACGACCGTGGCATTCCTCGACCAGACCTCCCTCGCCAAGGCCGCGCGGATCGTCCGGTGCCTCGACTTCAACCACGATGCGTGCGGAGAAGCACCGGATTCGGACATCCGGGCGCTCGGCTATCGAGGTGCCTGGGGCGAGAACCTGTTCATCGCCGGCGGGCGCTACGGGGCGCCCCGGCCCGCGCTCGACGGCTGGCTGAACTCTCCCGGTCACCGGAGGAACCTGTTCCAGCCCGAATGGCGGACACAGGGGATCGCGGTGGAGAAGATCGCGAAGTTCGGGCGTGACCGCAACATGGTGCTCTGGGTCAACGAGTTCGGCGACGAGTGACGCCGTTGCTCAGACGGCGATCTCGAACTCGCGCAGCACGTCGTTGAGCGAGGTCTTCAGGTCGGTCGAAGCGTTGCGCTCACCGACGATCAGCGCGCACTGCAACCCGTAGGTGCCCGCGGCGAACTCCTTCTGCCGGACACCGGGGAGAACGACCTTGCGCGCGGGCACCTCGCCGCGGTACTCGACCGGCTCGGGGCCGGTGACGTCGATGATCGGGATCGAGGCCGACAGCACCACGTTGGGCGCGATCACGGCTCCGGCCCCGATCCGCACTCCCTCGACGATGACCGCGCGCGAGCCGATGAACGCTCCGTCCTCGATGATCACGGGGGCTGCCTGGGGCGGCTCGAGGACCCCGCCGATCCCGACTCCGCCGGCGAGGTGGACGTCGGCGCCGATCTGCGCGCACGAGCCCACGGTGGCCCAGGTGTCGACCATCGTCCGCGGCCCGACCCAGGCGCCGATGTTCACGTAGCCGGGCATCAACACGCAGCCCTCGGAGAGGAATGCGCCGTAGCGGGCGACCCCGGGCGGCACGACCCGTACGCCCCGGTCGGCGTAGTCGGACTTGACGGGGATCTTGTCGAGGAAGTGGAGGCCGCCGATATCCATCGGCTCGACCTTCCGGATCCGGAAGTAGAGGAGGATCGCCTTCTTCACCCACTCGTTCACGGCCCAGCCACCGTCGCGCGGCTCGGCGACGCGAATCGCTCCCGCATCGAGCAATCCGATCGCCTCCTCGATCGGAACGGGGTCGAGTGAGCGCGACTCCCACATCTCGTCGATCTGTGCGGAAAGCGCCATGTCGTCCGATTGTCCCCGATACAGCCCCTGCGGCGTCGGGAGGTCGGTCGACATCACTTTGTGACTCTTAGTCACGAAGTTCTCAGAGCGCGCGGTCGAGGATCTCGACGGCGCGCCGGCACTCCTCGATCGTCGGCACGAGTGCGAAGCGGACGTAGCCCTCGCCCGAGGCTCCAAGGAACGATCCCGGCGCCACGATCACCCCGTGCTCGAGCAGGCGCGTCGCGAAGCCCTCCGACGACTCGCCCGGCGGCGTTGCCACCCAGAGGTACATGGTTGCCGGGCCGCCCGCGTTGCGCAGGCCCGTGCGGGCGAAGAGATCGAGGAACAGGCTGCGCTTCGCCGCATAGGCGGCGCGGGCACGCTCGACGTGCTCCTCGTCGCCCCACGCGACGACCGACGCCCGCTGGACGAACTCCTGCGGAGCCGTGCCGACGTTCGGCCGGAACTGCTTCAGCGCTGCGACGAGCTCGGGGTCTCCGGCGACGAAGCCGGAGCGGTAGCCGGTCATCGAGGAGCGCTTGGAGAGCGTGTTGAACACCGCCAGGTTCGTCCAGTCGCCGAGCTCGAGGGCCGAGGCAGGTGGCTCGTCGAACCAGAGCTCCGTGTAGGCCTCGTCCGAGGCGAGCACGAAGCCGTGCTCGCGCGCGAGCGCGGCGAGCCGCTCGTAGAGCGCGAGCGGGGCCGTGGTTCCCGTTGGGTTGTTCGGATAGTTGACCCAGAGCAGGGCCGTGCGGCGCCAGGTCTCGTCCGGGACGGCATCGAGATCCGGGAGGAAGCCGTGCTGCTCCAGCAACGGCAGCTCGACGACCCGCGCGCCCGCGAACTGGGCCCCCCGCACTCCGACCGGGTACCCGGGCTCGGTGAGGACGACGGTATCGCGCCCTCCGCCGACGTCGAGCACGACCTGCGCGAACGAGAAGATCGCCTCCTTCGAGCCAAGCGTCGGAATCACGTGGAGATCGGGGTCGAGTGAGGCCCCGAAGCGACGGTCGACCCAGCCGGCCACTGCGTCCCGCAGCTCGGGCAGTCCGACCGCCGCGGGGTAGCCCATCCGCTCGCGCACGCCGTCGCGCAGCGCCGCGATGATCCGTGGGTCGGTCGGCTCGCGGGGGTCGCCCATGCCGAAGTCGATCACCTCGAGCCCCTCGGCCCGGCGGGCGGCCGCGGCCTGGTTCAGCCGCACGAACGGATAGGTCGCCTGGCCGGTGAGGATGGGGGAGACGGGCACGGGGTCAGCTCGTGAGGAACCGCTGGAGAGTCTCGTACGCCGTCACGAGCGCATCGATCTCGACGAGCTCATCGCGGCGATGGGCGTACCGGGTGGCGCCGGGGCCGAAGTTGACCGCGTCGATCCCGCGCGTCGTGAAGTCGGCGACGTTCGTCCACGCCTGCTTGGGCTCGAACCGCAGATCGCCGGCATCGCGCAGCGCCTGCACGAGCGGCGTATCGGTGACGACCGCGGCCGGCGGGGAGTCGCCCGTGATCTCGAGCTCGGCGCCCTCCGGGGTCAGGGAGCGCAGGTACGCGGCCGCCTGGTCCGAGGTGCGGTCGGGCGGATAGCGGAAGTTCAGCGTCGCAACCGCGCGATCGGGGATCACGTTCGACGCGATTCCCCCTTCGATCTCCGTGATCGAGACGACCTCGTAGAACGGAAGCCCGCCGACGATCGCCTCCCGGCGTTCGAGAGCGGCGATCGGGGCGAGTCCCCCGATGGCCTTGTCGATCGCGTTCTCGGCCGTCCAGGGACGCGCGGAGTGGCCGCTGACGCCCGAAAACGCCAGCTGCGCGTTCATGTTGCCGAGGCAGCCGGCCTGAATCGTCAGATCGGTCGGCTCGAGCAGGATCGCGAGATCGGCGGCCGGGGCCAGCTCCGAGCGCTCGAACAGGTCGGGCAGCGGGCTGAACTGCGCGGGCAGCTCCTCCTTGCCGAAGAGGAGTAGCGCGACATCGTAGGGGCCTGGCTCGGCGAGCGCCAGCTCGCGCACGAGCTCGACCGCGACCGCGACTCCTCCTTTCATGTCCGTGGCGCCGCAGCCGTGCACCGCACCGTCGGCGATCCGGCCGGGCACGTTGTCCTGCGCGGGGACCGTGTCGTAGTGCCCGACGAGCAGGACGAGAGGAGCTTCCGGCCGCCGGGCCCGCGCGAAGACGAACGCATCCTCGGCCGCGTACTCCGGCGCGAACGCCGCGGGCACGAGCGAGCGCAGGCGCGCCCGAACCTCCGCCTCGTGCCGGCTCTCGGAGGGAATGTCGACGAGCTCGAGCGTCCGCTCGGCCAGGCGCTGCGCCAGGGGTTCCACGAGGCGAGCGTACCGGCATACTCTCGGCATCACCCGCCGATCCGACACCCCGGCAGGGCTCGAGCCCGAGAAGGGGCTCCTCCTGGCCGTGCTCCCGAAAGGAGCGGATGCGGAGGACGAGCTCGGTGAGCTCCGCGAGCTCACCCGCACCGCCCTCGTCGAGCCCGTCGAGGAGCTCGTCCAGCAGCGGAACCGGCCCGATCAGAAGACCTACGTCGGCAAGGGAAAGCTCGCGGAGTTGAAGACCCTCTACGCCGACTGCCACGCGGACGTCCTCATCGTCGACGACGAGCTCGACCCGACCCAGCAGCGTGCCCTCGAAGACGCACTCTCGACTCGCGTCGTCGACCGCACCCAGCTGATCCTCGACATCTTCGCCCAACACGCCGTCAGCGCCGAGGGCAAGCTCCAGGTCGAGCTGGCCCAGCTCGAGTACAACCTGCCGCGCATGCGGGGCATGTGGAAGCACCTCGAGCGGCTCGGCGGCGGCGTCGGCACGCGCGGCCCGGGCGAGTCGCAGCTCGAGAGCGACCGTCGCATGGCCCGCCGCCGCATCACGCAGCTGCGGGCCCGCCTCAAGGGGCTGCGGGCGCAGCGCGGGGTGCGGCGCAAGGAGCGCAAGCGCGCCGAGGTGCCGACGGTCGCGCTCGCCGGCTACACGAACGTCGGCAAGTCGACGCTGTTGAATGCGCTCACCGGCGCCGACGTCTCCGTCGAGAACCGTCTCTTCGAGACGCTCGACCCGACGACGCGGAGTTTCGAGCACGACGGCAAGCGCTACCTCGTGACCGACACGGTGGGATTCATCCGCAGGCTGCCGACCCAGCTCGTGCAGGGCTTCGCCTCGACGCTCGAGGAGACGCTGGTCGCCGACCTGATCCTCCACGTCGCGGACGCCTCGCTCCCCGAGGACCGGCTTCGCGAGCAGATCGCCGCCGTCGACGCGGTCCTGACCGAGATCGGCGGTGACGAGCTGCCGATCATGCTCGTCCTCAACAAGATCGACCGGCTCGACCCGCTCGCACGGCGGCGGCTCACGAACCGCTTCCCCGAGGCGGCGCACGTGTCGGCGGCGACCCGGGAGGGGCTCGACGAGCTGCGCGAGCGCGTGGCGACGCTGTTCGCCGATCGTTTCGAGGACGTGCGGCTCCTCGTGCCCTACGACGAGGGCCACGCGCTCTCTGCGCTGTACGCGCTCGGGGCACCGATCGACGAGCGGCGCGACACCGATGCGGGCGTCCTGATCCGCGCGAAGCTGTCGCACCGCGACACGCGGCGCTTTGCCCGTTATCTCGTCGCGGGTGACGACCTGGAGCCCGCGGCGACCACGTGAGCGAGCTGCGCGTCATGAGGCTCCGCGACGACGCGGTGCTGCCGGCGAGGGCCCACAGCGGCGACGCCGGGCTCGATCTGACCGCGTGCGAGGCGGTCACGATAGGGGTCGGACAGCGGGCCGTCGTCGGCACGGGCATCGCGGTCGAGATCCCCGAAGGGCACGCGGGCCTCGTCGTCCCGCGCTCGGGCCTGGCGCTCCGGCACGGCCTCTCTACCGTCAATGCACCAGGGGTGATCGACGCCGGCTACCGGGGCGAGGTGCGCGTGATCCTGCTGAACACCGACAGCGACCACGCCTTCACGGTCGAGCCCGGCATGCGCATCGCCCAGCTCCTCGTCGTGCCGGTCGCCGTCGTCGAGGCCGTCGAGGTCGTCGAGGTGACGGCGACCGATCGCGGCGACGGCGGCTTCGGCTCCTCGGGGCTGCAATGAGACCCGAGCCTCGCGTCAGGGTCTCGGCGATCCTGCGCTGGCACGGGCGGATCCTCCTCTGCCGCCACGAGAAGCGAGGCGTCGACCACTGGCTGCTCCCGGGCGGCGGGGTGAAGAGCGGTGAGAGCCTGACGGAGGCGCTACAGCGTGAGCTCGCCGAGGAGACGGGGCTGCTCGAGGGCGGCGACGAGCTGCCCGTCGAGGGGCCGGTGGCGATCATCGACTCGATCTCACCGGAGCGGAGCCTGTGGTCGAAGCACGTCGTCCACATCGTGTTCGCTGCCGAGCTCGACGGCTCGCTCGCGGACTTGGTCTCGCGGGACGAGGCGGTCCGCGGCCACCGCCTGTTCGATCTCGACGAGCTCGAGGGCCTGGCGCTCCATCCGCCGATCGGCCGCTTTCTGCGGCGCTTCCAGCCGGGCGATCCGTGCGTGTACCTGGGAGCCCTGTGGGCGCCGTAGACCGCTCGCTCGCCTGGGAAGGATGTTTCAACGTGCGCGACCTGGGAGGCCTGGAGACGGCCTCTGGAGGCCGCACACGACGTGGCGTGGTGGTACGGGCGGACAACGTGCGCCGTCTGACGGGGGCCGGCTGGCAGGCGGCATTCGATCACGGCATGCGCCGGGTCGTCGACCTCCGGTTCGAGAACGAGGTGCCCGGCGAGCCCGACGCGCACGACGACTTCGATGTCGTCGTGATCCCGCTCCGCGACGGCCACGATCCCGAGGCGTCACGGGCGTTCGAGGAGGCTCTGCTCGCTGCCGACGACCTCGCACCGGTGTTTGCCTCGAGCTACATCCGGATTCTCGAGGACGTGCCCGACCGCGTCGGCGGCGCGGTCGGAGCAGTGGCCGACGCCTGCGACGACGAGGGCGTCATCGTCCATTGCTTCGCGGGGAAGGACCGCACCGGGATCGTGTCGGCGTTGCTGCTCTCGCTCGCGGGCGTTTCGGACGAGCTGATCGCCGCCGACTATGCAGCGAGCGATCCCGGCGTCGACCAGCTCTCGACCCCGTGGTTCGCGTCGGCGCGGGACGAGACCGAGCTGGAGCTCAGGAGACGGGTGTCGACCTCCCCGCGTAGAACGATGATCGACGTGCTGGCCTGGGTGCACGGGACCGCGGGCGGCTCCCACGAGTACCTTCGCGCGGCCGGCGTATCCGACGACCAGCTGGAGACGTTGCGCGCACGGCTCGGCGGCTGACGCCGGGCGCCGCTCAGCGACAGGCTGCGTCCGGGTTGGCTCTACTTGCCGCCACGTGCCTTCGCCCGGCCGCTCGAGACGGCGTGCGCGAGGCGCTCCAGCTCGTCGCCCAGCGGCTCCAGGTCACCATCGCCGCCGCCGTGCTCGAGCGCGCGCGAGAGCAGCCAGTCGGCAAGCTCGGGGTTGCGGGGCAAGAGCGGGCCGTGCAGGTACGTCCCGATCGCAGCGCCCACGCGGCACCCCTCGAAGCCGGAGGAACCGTCGTTGCCGTGGCCGGCGAGCACACTGCCGAACGCGGTCGCGCCCGGGTCGAGGAGCGTGCGACCGGCATGGTTCTCGAATCCGGCCACCATCGTCGTGAACCCCTCGCCGAGATCGGCCTCGACCAGTACGTCGCCGATCAACCGCCGCTCGCCGGCGATCGTCTCGAGTGGGAACAGCCCTGCACCCTGCATCCACGAGCCGTCGCGGCCCCGGTACCCGCGCCCGAGCAGCTGGTAGCCGCCGCACACCGCGAGCAGCGCCGTCCCGGCGTCGACCGCCCGCCGCAGATCGTCGCCTCTCGCTGCCAGGTCGGGCGCGATCAGCGCCTGCTCGCGATCCTGGCCGCCGCCGACGTAGAGGAGGTCGAACGCCCACGGCTCGAGCGAGTCGCCCGGCTCGACCGGCGTCACCTCGAGCGTGTGCCCACGGAGGACTGCCCGGCGTGCGAACACGGCGATGTTGCCCCGGTCGGCGTAGATGTTGAGGTAGTCCGGGTAGAGGTGGGCGACCGTGATCTTCACGAGACCTCCTCCCAGTAGGGCCGCACGAGGCCGCGCGCGACGGCGATCTTCCGCAGCTCGAGCATCGCCGTGTACGTGGGGAGCACACCGAGCTCCCCGCCGGCGGGAACGAGCGCAAGCCCGCGATCGAGAGCCTCACGGAGCTCGGGAATCACCTCGAGCCGATCCCGCGGGAACCCCGCGTAGGTGAAGCGCAAGGCGAGCTCCGCCGCGCGCTCACCGCTCGCCACGATCTTGCCGACCCGCTCGAGCAGCGGCTCGAAGTCGACATCCCAGATCCACGAGACGTCACGGCCGTCGGCGATGCGGTCGTTGAGGGCGATCACGAGCGTCTCGGGCACGCCGCCTTCCTCGAGCGTCCGGATCGCCTCATTCGCACCGGCGGGGTTCTTGATCAGGAGCATCAGGATCCGTCGGTCGCCGGCGTCGATCCGCTCGAACCGGCCGAACGCGGCCGTGAACGTCCCGAGCCCGGCTGCGATCTCGTCCAGCGATGCGTCGAGCGCGAGCGCCGAGGAGGCGGCCGCGAGTGCGTTGTAGACGTTGTAGAGACCGGGGAGGGGCAGCCGCACCCGCACGGTGCCGGCCGGCGTGACGAGATCGAACACCGACGCGTCGAGCGCCTGCAGGTCGATCGCGCGGGCCGCGATGTCGAGCGGCGGCCGGCTGTGCCCGCAGCTCGGGCAGCGGTAGTCACCGAGATGCCCGACGTACGCGACGGCGTAGTCGTACGGCTGGCCGCAGCGGACGCAGTACTTCGAGTCGGCCGCGTGCTGCAGCGCGGGCCGTGCCAGGCGCGGGTCGTCGACGCCGAAGCGCAGCGCACCCGACCGCCCGTTCGCGAGATCCGCAACGAGAGGGTCGTCCGCGTTCACGACGAGCGTCGAGGCAGGGGGGAGGGCGCCCACGGCCACGCGCCAGCGCTCCGCGATGTGCTCGAGCTCGCCGTAGCGGTCGAGCTGGTCGCGAAAGAGATTGCCGAGCGAGACGACCCGCGGATTCACGCGCCGCATCACCTCCGGCAACGCGAACTCGTCGACCTCGAGCAGGCCGAGGTCGGCGTCCGTGGCCGAGAGGAGAGTGGAGGCGACGCCCGACGCGAGGTTGGCGCCGGAGTTGTTCCAGGCGAGCCGGTAGCGGCGGCCGAGGATGCGCGCGAGCATGGCGCTCGT
>Ga0302299_10001906_pt1 | contig 12651 bp, 11 predicted proteins | sample III_Fen_N3_4_FD_198795 | JGI IMG/M metagenome (GOLD analysis project Ga0302299, IMG submission 198795) | Peat permafrost microbial communities from Stordalen Mire near Abisko, Sweden - III_Fen_N3_4 | ecosystem: Environmental > Terrestrial > Soil > Wetlands > Permafrost | place: Sweden: Abisko... | reverse complement strand
CACTTCCCATCGGCCGGCGAGGTCGTGATCTTCGACCGCAGCTGGTACAACCGCGCCGGCGTCGAGCCGGTGATGGGCTATTGCACGCCGGAGCAGACCGAGCACTTCCTCGCGATGATTCCGCAGGTCGAGAAGGCGATGGTCGACGACGGGATCATCCTGATCAAGTACTTCCTCAACGTCGGCCGCGAGGAGCAGACCCGGCGGCTCGAGAGCCGGATCGACGACCCGCGCAAGGTCTGGAAGCTCTCGCCCACGGACCTGAAGTCCTACAGCCGCCGCTACGACTATCTCCAGGCCCGCGACGCGATGTTCGTCGCCAGCAGCTCGGAGTGGGCGCCGTGGCACATCGTGGACAACGACGACAAGAAGCGCGGCCGGCTCAACATCATCTCCCACCTGCTGAGCCAGATCCCGTACGAGCCGCTTCCGGCCCCTGACGAGAAGATGCCCGAGCCGCCGAAGCACCACGGGTACGTCGAGCCGGAGTCCTCGAAGTCGAACATCCCGACGCCGTTCTAGAGACGCACGGCAAAGGCACTTCCTCGCAACCCTGGAATCGAAGGAAAGGACATGGCGATGACCGAGACCCCCGCCGCCCCGAGCGGGAGCGATGCTCCTGCGACGGGCTGGTATGCCGTGGCGCCGGAGGAAGTGGCGAAGCGACTCGACGTCGACCCCGCCCAGGGCCTCTCGGCGGCGAGGGCCGCCGAGCTGCTGCAGAAGAATGGGCCCAATGCGCTTCCGGCCGAGGCGACGGTGCCGGTGTGGCAACAATTCCTGGCCCAGTACCGGAGCTACATGCAGATCATCCTCGTCGCAGCGGCCGTCGCCTCGATGCTGATCGGCGAGATCTCCACGGGCATCGTCGTTCTTCTGATCACGGCGGTCAACGCCCTCGGTGGGATGCGCCAGCAGGGCAAGGCGGAGAGTGCCATGAACGCCCTGCAGTCGATGCTGAAGTCGTCCGCGCGGGTTCGCCGTGACGGGACGGAGGTCAAGGTCGACGCCGAGCGGGTGGTCGTCGGCGACGTGGTCCTGCTCACGGCCGGCGACGACGTCTGCGCCGACGGGCGGATCATCCAGGCAGCCTCCCTGCAGATCGACGAGTCAGGACTGACCGGTGAGAGCGTTCCCGCGTCCAAGAGCGCCGAGGTCATCGCCGCCGACCCGAAGCCGGGCGTCGGCGACCAGTCGAACATGGCCTTCATGAACTCCCCGGTCACGCACGGAAGCGGCGTGATGATCGTCACCGGGACGGGTGCCGCCACGGAGGTGGGAAGCATCTCCGGGATGTTGAAGTCGACTCCCACGCTGAAGACGCCGCTGAGCGCGCAGCTGGATACGTTGACGCTGTGGATCGCGGGTGCCGCGGGCCTGACGATTGCGATCATGTTCGCCCTCGGGGCCTCGCGTGGCGACTCGACCAAGGTCATCTTCGCGACCGCGATCGCGCTGGCGCTGGCGGCGGTGCCGATGGCGATGCCCACCGTCCTGCAGGTGATCCTCTCGAACGGGTCGACGACCCTCGCCGCGGAGGGCGCCGTCGTGAAGAGCCTCGCCTCGGTCGAGACCCTGGGCTCGACCTCGGCGATCAACTCGGACAAGACGGGCACGCTGACGCTGAACCAGGTGACGGTCGTCGAGGTGATCGACCCCACGGACCGCTACGCGATCTCCGGGATGGGCTACGGCCTCGACGGCGACGTCAAGCACGCCGCCGGCAACACCAACACGATCGAGCAGGCGATCCTGCCCTTCCTGGTCGCGAACGACGCCAGGCTCGTCGACGGCAAGGTCGTCGGCGATCCCACCGAGGGCGCGCTGCTCGTCCTCGGGCACAAGGCGAAGATCGACGTCGAAGGCACACAGGCCACGTACCCGAGGCTTGCGACCCTGCCTTTCGATCCCACCTACAAGCTGATGGCCGTCTTCGCGGATGCCAAGGACGAGTCCGGGAAGGCCGTCGTGCGTGCGTTCGTCAAGGGCGCCGGACCGGCAGTGATCGGGCGGGCTGCGTCCGCCCTGGCCGGCGGCACGAGCGTTCCCTGGGGCGACGAGCAGAACGCCCGCTCATCGCAGGAGATGGACCGCCTCGGAGGCAAGGGGCTGCGGATCATGGTCGCGGCCACCCGGGACATCGACCCGGCGGGCTTCGACCCAGACGGCGACCTGTTGTCTCTCATGACCGGCCTGCAGATGACCGCGATGGTCGGGATGATCGATCCGCCACGCGCCGAGTCCATGGACGCGGTCCGCAACGCCCAGAGCGCCAACATCCGCGTGCGGATGGTGACGGGCGACGACGTCGTCACGGGGGCGGCGATCGCGAAGCAGCTCGGCATTCCCGGAGAGGCGATCCTCGGCGCCGACTTCGCAGCCCTCCCGGAAGAGGAGCGGCTGGCCCGCATCGACGACATCGGCGTCGTGGGCCGGGTGGCACCCGAGCACAAGGTGCTGATGGTGGAGACGCTGCGCAAGAAGGGCGACGTCGTGGCCATGACGGGCGACGGCGTCAACGACGCCCCCGCGATCAAGGCCGCCGACATCGGCATCGCGATGGGGACGGGCACCGAGGTCGCCAAGAACGCCGCCAAGATGATCCTCACCGACGACAACTTCGCCACGATCGTGAAGGCCGTCTCGGAGGGCCGCAAGCTCTACGACAACATGCTCAAGTACATCCGCTTCATGATGGTGGCGCTGGTCACCTACATCGTGACGTTCCTGCTGGCGAGCCTGCTCAACATCGCCAACGGGCAGCCCTTCTCCGCAACCCAGATCCTGTGGATCAACTTTGTGATCACGGCCCCCGTCGGCATCGCGTTGGGCCTCGACAGGGAGACACCGGGGCTGATGAAGCGCAAGCCGCGCCCTCGCGCGGACTCGATCATGTCCCGTCCCGTCGTCCTCACCGTCGGGCTGACCGGCCTGTTCATGTCCGTCGCAATCGACCTCCTGATCGTGCTCGGGAAGGACAAGTACGACAACGTCGGGATCGGCAGCACGATCGGCCTGGTCGCGTTCTCCCTCATGCTCGTCGTCGCAGCCCTCGAATGCCGCGACCAGACCGCCACGGTCCTGCGCATGGAGACTCTCAACAACAACACCGTCAACCTTGCCGTCCTGGCGGAGGTCGCCCTCGCACTCCTGATCGCCCGGGGCGGCGCGCTGACGTCACTCCTCGGTACGCACCCCCTCACCGGCCGGCAGTGGCTGATCGGCGCCGTTCCCGCCTTGCTGCTGTTCGCCCTCTGGGAGCTCGGCAAGGTGGTCGCCCGTCGCGGAGTCGAGGCGACGCCGGTGGCGATACCCGCCGAGGCGGCATAGGCGTCCCGAATAGGCTCCGCGCATGGCCACCTACCGCTACGTCGTCGCCGACGTCTTCACCAACACGCCGCTCACGGGCAACCAGCTCGCCGTCTTCACCGACGCGCGCGGGCTCGACGACCGGATGATGCAGTCCCTCGCCCGGGAGATGAACTTCAGCGAGACGGTCTTCGTCTTTCCCCCGGAGAGTGGCGGCAGTGTCCGGATCAGGATCTTCACGCCGCTCTTCGAGCTGCCCTTCGCCGGTCATCCCACGCTCGGCACTGCCTTCGTCCTCGGCGGCCCTTTGCAGCTGCAGGTGATCACGATCGAGACGGGCGTCGGCCACGTCCCCGTGGCGCTCGAGCGGGACGAGACCGGGCGAATCGTCTTCGGCCGCATGCAGCAGCCCGTGCCGGCGGTCAAGCCCTACCCCGACACGGCCGCGGTGTTCGGGGCCCTCGGGATCGAGAGCTCGGAGCTGCCGGTCGAGCTGTACGAGAACGGGCCGACCTTCGTGATGGTGGGCCTGCCGTCGGAGCGAGAGCTGGTGGCGTTGACGCCGGACACGGCGCGCATCACCGCGCTCGGCCACACCGGCGTGACGTGCTTCGCAGGGTCGGGCTCGAGCTGGACGGTGCGCATGTTCTGGGCCGGGGGCGAGGACGCGGCCACGGGCTCGGCCGCAGGGCCCTTCGCCTGCCATCTCGCGCGTCACGGGCTCATAGCCTGGGGTGACGAGATCGTCGTCTCGCAGGGCAGTGCGATCAACCGGCCTTCGACTCTCTATGCACGCGCCCACGGCGGCGCCGGCCTGATCGACGCGGTCGAGGTCGGCGGGCAGGCCGTCACGGTCGCGCGCGGCGAGTTCCGGCTCTGACGCAGCGGGTGGCCGGCTTCAGCCGGCCGCCTGGGACTCGTCGGCCGGCAGCACTCCGTCGGGCGTGAGCCGGTCCACCACCGCGGGCAGCACCTGCGCCACCCCCTCGGCCGCCTCTGCCTCCGACACGCCGAGCTCGCTCGCGATCCCGGCCAGCTGGTCGTGATCGACGGCCGTCTCGACGTCGGCGGCGCTGATCGGCTCGTTCGCGCCCTTGCCGACCCAGGAGGCTGCCTGGGCGCCGAGGCCGTGCGCCTCGAAGCTCGCGAGCACGTTCTTCAGCCCGCCGCCGGCGAGCATGCCGCCGACCGCGGGCACGAGCGCCGTCAGGAGCCCGCCGAGGCCGCCCGGCCCCTGCCCGCTGCCCGACCCCGAGAGCGTGCCGAGGATGCCGTCGAGGCTCCCCGCACCCGCTGCTCCGCCCGCGAGGCCGCCGAGGAGGTCGCCGAGGCCGCCTCCGCCCTCGCCACCAGAGATGCCGCCGATCAGATCGTCCAGCCCGCTCATGTGTCCAGGTTCCTTTCGCCGTTGACCCGCCAAGACTACGAGAAGGCGACCGCGGTGATACCGATCAGCTCCGGTGCGAGCCCGTGCCAGAAGCGGCCGCCGTCCTCCGAGAGGAACAGGCGCGACTCCGAGGCGAACAGCAGCAGATCAGGGTCGTCGGCCGCGATCGCGATCGCCGCGCCCGCGGGGAGCCCCCCTCCTGCCTCTCGCCAGGTGAGCCCGGCGTCGTCCGAGATCACGAGCGGCGGCCTGCGCGCGACGAGGGCGACGACACGCGCCCCGACCTGGTCGGCCGCGACGACGAGCGGCAGCGAGACCTCGACGGCGGCCGGGGCCGGCGCCTCAGCGTCGACGAGCTCGGCCTCCTCACTCTCGAGGTCGATCTTGACGCAGCCGAGCGCGGTCGCCACGAGCGCCCGCATCAGCGCGTGATCACGGTGGAGACGAAGCGACTCGCGATCGCCCCCGCCTCGGCGGGCCCTGCGCCGTTGACGCGCGCATGGCCGTAGGCGAGCAGGAACGAGTCGCCGGCGCCGGTAGGGTCGACGTCGCCTTCCACGGGCACCGCGTCGACGCGCGTCGTCACGTCCTCGGAGACGATCAGGGCTCCGTCGGAGCCGAGCGTGAGGATGACCTCGGGGATACCGAGCGTTCTCAGCGCAGCCGCGTCCGTGCCGCCGCAGAGCTGCTCGGCCTCCTCGTCGTTCAGCTTCAACGCCGCGATGTGCCCGAGCACGGCCCGGTCGACGTCGCCGTCGGTGGCCAGCGGGCCCGTCTCGCCCCGGCGGACGAGGCCGTGCGCGTCGAGGACGAGCCGGTGCCCGCGCGCGGTCAGCGCCGCCAGGGCGTCGAGCGGGAAGTCCGTGCGCGTGAGCCCGCCGACGATGACCCACGTGGCGTCGCCGATCGCCTCGCCGACCCAGCCGTCGACGTCGGCGGCGCTCCAGGGCTCGGCGAGCTCGTCGATCGACATGATCCGGCGCTCGCCTTCGTAATGGAACGAGAAACGCGTCGTCCGCTCGGCCGCCCGCCAGTGCACCGGGAAGCCGAACGATTCCAGGCCCGGCACGAGCGTGTCGCGGTCGGCGGTCGCGCAGCGGCAGGCGAGGACGACGTCGGCACGGGGGTCGATCCGGCCGAGGGCGCGGGCGCAGTACCAGACGGCCCCGCCCGGCCGCTCGGCCGCGCCGGCGACCACGTCCAGCACGAGATTCCCGATGATCGCCGCCTGCGGCATGGGGGCGATGCTAGTCGGCCGGCCTCAGGCGGCCAGCAGGCGCCGCAGCACGTACGGGAGGATGCCGCCGTGGCGGACGTACTCGCGCTCGCGCGGGGTGTCGAGGCGGAGCGTGGCTCCGAACTCGACCTCGTCCGCCGTGACCGTGACCTCGCGTGCGTCGCCGTTCTCGAGCCCCGTGACCGAGAACTCCTCGCGGCCGGTCAGCCCGAGCGACTCGAGACTCTCGCCGGGGAGGAACTGGAGCGGCAGGATCCCCATCATCAGCAGGTTGGAGCGGTGGATCCGCTCGTAGCTCTCCGCGATCACGGCCTTGACGCCGAGCAGGTTCGGGCCCTTGGCGGCCCAGTCGCGCGACGAGCCGGAGCCGTACTCCTTGCCCGCGAGGACGATCGTCGGCGTGCCTTCGGCCAGGTACCGCGCGGCCGCGTCGAAGATGGTCATCTCCTCGCCGCCCGGGAGGTGCACTGTCCAGGTTCCCTCCGAGCCCGGCACGAGCTGGTTGCGCAGGCGCACGTTCGCGAAGGTGCCGCGCACCATCACCTCGTGGTTGCCGCGCCGTGAGCCGTACGAGTTGAAGTCGGCCCGCTCGACGCCGTGCCCGACGAGGTAATCGCCGGCGGGCGAATCGGCCTTGATCGAGCCGGCGGGGGAGATGTGGTCGGTCGTGACGGAGTCGCCGATCGAGACGAGGCAGCGGGCGCCGGTCAGGTCCTCGATCGTCCCGGCAGCCGGCGCCATGCCGTCGAAGTACGGCGGCCGGCGGACGTAGGTGGACGTGTCCTCCCACGCGAACAGCTCACCGGTCGGCACCGGGAGCTCACGCCAGGCAGCCTCGCCCTCGTAGACGTTCGCGTAGGTGGCGAGGAACATGTCGCGCCCGATCGCGGCCGCCATCGTCTCCTGCACCTCGGCCGGGGAGGGCCAGATGTCCGCGAGGTAGACGGGCTCGCCGTTCGGGTCGTGCCCGATCGGCTCGGTTGCGATGTCCAGGTCCATCCGCCCGGCGAGCGCGTAGGCGACGACGAGCGGCGGAGAGGCGAGGTAGTTCGCCTTGATCTCGGGGTGGATGCGCGCCTCGAAGTTCCGGTTGCCCGAGAGCACGGCGCAGGCGACGAGGTCGCCGCCGACGATCGCCTGCGAGACCGACTCGGGCAGCGGTCCCGAGTTCCCGATGCAGGTCGTGCACCCGTAGCCCACGGTATGGAAGCCGAGCGCCTCGAGGAACGGGGTGAGGCCCGCCTTGTCGTAGTACTCGGTCACGACTCGAGATCCCGGCGCGAGGCTCGTCTTCACCCACGGCCTGCGCGTGAGGCCGTGCTCGACCGCCTTCTTCGCGAGTAGGCCGGCGCCGATCATCACGGCAGGGTTGGACGTGTTCGTACAGGACGTGATCGCAGCGATCACGACGGCGCCGTGGTCGATCTCGGCGGTCTCGCCGTCGATCGTCAGCTGGACGGCCGTGCTCTGGGCGACCGGGCCGTCACCCGCGCGAACGCCGAAGGAGGGCAGCGCGGCGGCGAAGGCGTCGCGTGCCTCGCGCAGCGGGACCCTGTCCTGTGGTCGCCGCGGCCCTGCAATCGAAGGCTCCACGGTCGAGAGGTCCAGCTCGACGACCTGCGAGTAGGTCGGCTGCTCCTCCGGGTCGTGCCAGAGGCCGTTCTCCCTGCAGTAGGCCTCGACGAGCGCGACCTTCTCCTCGCTGCGGCCTGTGAGGCGCAGGTAGCGGAGCGTCTCGTCGTCGACCGGGAAGAAGCCGCAGGTGGCGCCGTACTCGGGAGACATGTTCCCGATCGTGGCCCGGTCGGCGAGGGGGAGGCCCGCGAGGCCGTGGCCGAAGTACTCGACGAACTTCCCGACGACTCCGGTCTGGCGCAGGATCTGGGTCACGGTAAGCACGAGGTCGGTCGCCGTTGCGCCCTCCGGCAGCGTGCCGTGGAGGCGGAAGCCGACGACCTGCGGCACGAGCATCGAGATCGCCTCGCCGAGCATGGCGGCCTCGGCCTCGATCCCGCCGACGCCCCAGCCGAGCACACCGAGGCCGTTGACCATCGTCGTATGCGAATCGGTGCCGACCACGGTGTCCGGGTACGCCTGCCCGTCGCGCTCCTCGACCACGCGGGCGAGGAACTCCAGGTTGACCTGGTGGCAGATGCCGGTGTTCGGGGGTACCGCCTTGAAGTTGTCGAACGCGCCCTGGCCCCAGCGGAGGAACGCGTAGCGCTCGCGGTTGCGGCTGAACTCGAGCTCGGAGTTGCGCTCGATCGAGAACCGGGTCGCGAAGTCGTCCACCTGGACGGAGTGGTCGATCACGAGCTCGACCGGGATCAGCGGGTTGATTTTCTGCGGGTCGCCGCCGAGGTTGTGCATCGCGGCGCGCATCGCGGCCAGGTCGACGACACAGGGGACGCCGGTGAAGTCCTGGAGCAGGACGCGGGCGGGGTTGTAGCTGATCTCCTGCGACGGCTCGGCAGCTGCGTTCCAACCGGCCACCGCCTCGACGTCGCGTGCGGTGACGGTGACGCCGTCCTCGCGCCGCAGCACGTTCTCGAGCAGGACGCGCAACGTGTACGGCAGCCGAACGACGTCGTAGCGGGACTGGAGCGCGTCGAGCCGGAAGATCTCGAGCTCGCGGCCGCCGACGGAGAGCGTCGAGCGGGCGCCGAAGGAGTCGGGGTGGGCCATCACTCGATTGTAGGGGCGGGGCGGTCGCGTGCCCGGAGGAACCTGCCGGTGCAGTCGGTAGCGGGCGCGCCAGGGTCGGGCCGCCCCACGCGTGCCGCCGGCCATCACGATCGCGTCCGACCGGCGGGCGGCGAGGAGCACAAGTGGCACAGAGCCACAAGCCTTTGCCTGTCAGCTCGCGGCGCGAGACGGATGCCCTGCCGCACGCGGTCACGAACACGTCACAGAGCTGGTGCAGTCGTGTGCGCCGTCTCGGCTCACCATGCACCGATGCCGCAGTCTGCTCCGAGGTACGACCCGAGGCTCGTCCGGGCGATCCGGAGGCTCGACGACGAGTCGCTCCCGATCGCGGAAGTCTGGCGCCGAGTCCGCACGTACGCAGAGCGGCTCGGAGTGCCCCGACCGAGCTACGCGCACGTTCGGCGGATCGTGGTGAGCGAGCGAGAGCGGGCGGCCGCGATGCGGGAGATCAGAGATGCGGTGGCCGCCCGTCTTGCGGCGGGCCGGGTGCCCGACCCGGTCGCGGTGCTCTCGCGGATCGGAGAGGTGCAGGCGGGTGACCGACGCCGCCCGGGCCGTCCTGGTCAGGGTCGCTGACGTGGCCCGCCGCCGGCGTGCTCCGCTCGGCCGTCGCTCCGTGTGGGCCGCGCCGACATCGTTTGTGGCTCTGAGCCACGTGCGATCTTGCAGGCTCGCTCGTGGCTCAGAGCCACGAGCAGCCACTCGCCTCAGCCGTGCACGGCCACGACTCCACACCAGTCCCGCAGCCGGGCGCGTTCCCCTGCATCGAGGCCGAGCACTGCGGCGAGGGCGTCGAACCGGGCCCGCCGGCCCGGCCTGCCGTTGCCGTGCACCCAGTACGCGGCGTCGTAGAGCGGGTCGCCGGCGCACGGAAACGGGTCGATCGCGCACACCCCGCGCCGTGCGCAGGTGAGGAGGTTGCGCTCGTCGAAGTCGCCGTGCACGAGGGAGGGAGGAGGGGGCGCGTGCTCCAGCCGCCCAAGCGCAGTGCGTGCCCAGGCGAGGCGCTGCGGTGTCGCCCTCCCCTCGGCCTCGGCGGTCGCCAGCCTCCGCGCCACGATTGCCCCGAGCGGTGGCGCCCCCTCGAACGGCCGCACATGGAGCAGGCGAAGCAGTGAGGCCACGGCCTCCGCCTGGAGGGCGTCCGGATGCTCCCCGGGACGGATCCGCTCGAGAAGCAGCGCGCCCAATTCCGCGTCGTCGGCGAGCAGCACCGGCGCGCCGTGCCCCGCCCATGCCCGCAGCGCCCGCACCTCGTCGCCGCCGCAGGCCCAGGGAGAGGGGAGCTTGAGCACGGCCTCGCCCCCGTCGGCCGTCGTCGCCTCGACGACGCACGCCAGCAGGCCGCCGGGGAGCTCCGGCCCGAGCTCGAGCCGCCACCGCTCTGCAGCCGCCTGCAGCCGCGCGGGCACCGACGCGATCCAGGCGTGCCCCGCCTCGCCGCCGATCCGGGCCACGAACGCGCGGTAGCCGGGATGGACGACCTCGCCCACGGCGCTAGTCGAGCTGTTCGAAGTACAGGGCGGCCGCGCGCCCGTACCCGCGCAGGTCGGCGCTCTCGAGCGTGACCCGGCCGAGCGCCTGCATCGCGTCGCGCTCGCGCCCGCCGCTCCAGAGCGCGAGCGAGAGGAAGACGGCGAGGGCATGGTCGTCCGGGTACTCGTCCGCCGCGCCCCGCAGTAGCGCGATCGCGTCGGTGTGGCGGAGCACGCTCCGGTAGGAGGAGCCGAGGCCGAGCAGCGCCTGTTGCCGCAGGGGATCGGAGAGCCCGAGCTCGAGTGCCTCCTCGTAGCAGGGGATCGCCTCCTCCTCGCGGCCGGCGCGGTCGTGGGCGCATGCCTCGTCGTAGCGTTGCCGGGCGAGGTCCTTCACGAGCCGCCCGTCAGCTTCTCGAGCCCTCGCTCGGTCAGGGTCGCGCGCTCGGGGTCGAAGTGGCGCGCCACCGCCGCGCCGTACGGCCGGGCGACGCGGGACGCGTACGCCGCGAACCCCTCGTCTCGCAAAGGCTTGAGGTCCTCGCCGTACGGATCGAGCACATGCTGGCGTCCGACGTGGCGGGCCGAGTTGAAGAACGCGATCCCTACGCCGGTCGACACCTCCAGCAGGCTGCTGCGCTCGCGGACGGCCTCCGCCCGCAGTCCGTCGAACAGCGAGGCCATCTCCTTCGGCGAGGGCAGCCCACTCGCGTCGGCCCGGAGATCCGAGAGCGAGCGGCGCAGCGCGGCGAGCTCGAGCGGGGGAATGTCGATCAGCCGGGCCGTCGTTCCGGTACCACCCTCGAGGGCGCCCAGGAGCTCGTCGACCGTCTTCAGGTGCGCCTCTGCCGCCAGGACACCCGCCACCTTCAGCTCCCGCACGAAGGCATCGAGATACACCCGGGTGCCGTGGGTGGCGTCCGCGCCGGCGGCGAGCAGCCACAGCGGCGAGAAGCCGAACGCCGCGATCGAGCCCAGCTCGACCGCGTTCCCGGCAGTCTTGCGGATCGCGAGGCGCTTCGCGTCGGGCTCGTACTCGTCAGTGGCTCCCTGGGGCGCCTCGACGCCCCCGACCAGCTCGATCGAGACGCGGAGCAGGTTCCTGGCCGTCGCTTCGTAGAGCCGCGAGCGTCGCACGAGCCGGGGCAGGACGAGCTCCGCGGTCTCGTGCACGCCGCCGCCCGCGAGCGCGAAGACGGCCCGGGTCGCGCGCTCCGGAAGGGAGACCAGGAAGGCGAGACGGCCGGTCATCGTTAGCATCATTGCCGATGGCAGTGACCACGATCCGCGATCTCCTCGTCGATGCCTTCCCGGGAGGGGAGATCGACGTCGATGACCGCACAGGCGGCGGAGACCACTTCCAGGTCACCGTCGTCTCGGACGCGTTCAACGGGCTCTCGCTGATCCAGCAGCACAAGCTGGTCAACGCCGCCCTCGCCGGGCCGCTCGCCGACGGCACCATCCACGAGCTTCGCATCCGAACGAAGGGAACGGCATGAGCACGCTGCAGGATCAGATCAAGCAGGTCATCGACACGGAGCCCGTCGTGGTCTTCATGAAGGGGACGCCCGACGCGCCGGCGTGCGGCAACTCGATGCGCGCGCTGCAGGCGCTCTGGCAGGCGGGCGCGCCGATCACGGGGGTCGACGTGCTTCCCGACCCGCGCATCCGGCAGGAGCTGACGGCGCTGAGCGAGTGGCCGACGATCCCGCAGGTGTTCGTGAAGGGCGAGCTGATCGGAGGGGCCGACATCACCGAGGAGCTCTTCGCCTCCGGCGAGCTGAAGGACAAGATCGACGAGGCGCTCGGCGACGAGCACCCGCAGACGGTGCGCACGCTCGCGCTCGCGCTGGACTGAGCCAGGGGCCGAGCGGGTGAGGCTGAAGCCTCACCCAGCAAGCACGGACGTGAGGCTTCGGCCTCACCCGCACGCCTACCCGTCGCTACGCGGCGACCAGTGCCGCACCGCGTCGCCGACGTGCGCGGCCATCAGCTGCGCGGCCCGCTCGCCGTCGCCCGCCTCAAGCGCCGCGACGATCGCGCGGTGCTCCTCGATGTCGTGATCCTGCCAGTCGTCGGTGCGCCTGCGCTGGGCGAGGAGCTGCCGGCCGACGTCGGCGATCCAGAGCCCATCGAGCAGCTTCGTGAACGCATGGTTTCCGGTCGCCGCCGCCACCGCGAAGTGAAAGGCGCGACTCGCGTCGTGCACCTCGTCCGACGTCCGCGCGGCGACCTCGGCCGTGATCGTCGCGCGCATCGCCTCGAGGTCGGCCTCCGTGCGGCGTTCCGCGGCGAGACGTGCGATCCCCGGCTCGAGCACGAGGCGCGCCTCCAGCCGGTGGCGCACGTCGTCGAGATGCGCCTCGGCGACGAAGAAGCCTCGGTTGACCTCGAACTCGACGAGGCCGTCCCCGGCGAGTCGGCGCAGCGCCTCGCGCACCGAGCCCCGCGAGATGCCGAGGCGGTCTGCGAGCTCACCCTGACCGAGGCGTGAGCCCGGCGTGAGCTCGCCCGAGACGATCAGCGAGCGGATCTCG
>Ga0302299_10001905_pt1 | contig 12653 bp, 10 predicted proteins | sample III_Fen_N3_4_FD_198795 | JGI IMG/M metagenome (GOLD analysis project Ga0302299, IMG submission 198795) | Peat permafrost microbial communities from Stordalen Mire near Abisko, Sweden - III_Fen_N3_4 | ecosystem: Environmental > Terrestrial > Soil > Wetlands > Permafrost | place: Sweden: Abisko... | reverse complement strand
TCGTGCGGGAGCGGGCCATCCTGCGCCGCCTCGTCGAGGCCGGCACGCGGATCACCCAGCTCGGCTACGGCGGCGACGGCGACGTCGACGAGCTGGTGAACACCGCGCAGGCCGAGGTCTACGCCGTCACGGAGCGGCGGTCCAGCGAGGACTACCTGCGGCTGTCGGACATCATCGGCGGCACGGTCGACGAGATCGAGGCGGCGGGCCACCGCGGCGCGGGCATGATCGGCGTCCCCACGGGCTTCGCCGACCTGGACCGCCTGACGAACGGCCTGCACCCGGGCCAGATGATCGTCATCGCCGCCAGACCGGCCATCGGGAAGAGCACGCTGGGAATAGATATTGCGCGGTCGGCGTCGATCCGGCACGGGCTGGCGTCGGTGGTGTTCTCGCTGGAGATGAGCCGCAACGAGATCACCATGCGCCTGCTCGCCGCCGAGGCGCGGGTGCACCTGCAGAAGATGCGCACCGGTCAGATGGGCGAGGACGACTGGGCGAAGGTCGCCGCGACCATGGGCAAGATCTCCGAGGCCCCGCTGTTCATCGACGACTCGCCGAACATGTCGCTGATGGAGATCCGGGCCAAGTGCCGGCGCCTCAAGCAGCGGCACGACCTCAAGCTCGTCATCATCGACTACCTGCAGCTGATGTCGTCGGGCAAGCGGGTGGAGTCCCGCCAGCAGGAGGTGTCGGAGTTCTCCCGGGCGCTGAAGCTGCTGGCCAAGGAGCTCGAGGTGCCGGTGATCGCCATCTCCCAGCTCAACCGTGGCCCGGAGCAGCGCACCGACAAGAAGCCGCAGATGAGCGACCTGCGCGAGAGCGGCAGCATCGAGCAGGACGCCGACATGGTGATCCTGCTGCACCGCGAGGACGCCTACGAGAAGGAGTCGCCGCGGGCGGGGGAGGCGGACCTCATCGTCGCCAAGCACCGCAACGGGCCGACGGACACCATCACGGTGGCCTTCCAGGGGCACTACTCGCGCTTCGTCGACATGCAGGCGTAGCGGCACCGCTCGTCTTGCGGAGGCACGCGCCGGGGGGCGCGGTGCAGCCGGGTCCTCCGGCCGTCGGCGGGCCGGCACTGAGCCGTCGGCCCTCGGCCCTCGGCCGTCAGCCGCGCCGGCGTCGCCGTTCGGGGGCGATGGCCGCCTCGAGGATGTCGTCGCTGGTCAGCACCCCGATGAGGTGGTCGTCGCGGTCCAGCACGGGCAGGATCAGCAGGTTGTAGTCGGCCATGGCCAGGGCGATCTCGTTGATGTCGGCGTCCGGGTGCACGTGCACCGGGTGGGGTTCGGCGAGGTCGTCGAGGGTCGCGCCGGGGTCGGCCTGGACGAGCGCGACCAGGCTGACCGCACCGGTCAGCGCCTGGTGCTCGTCGTGGCTGAACACCACGACGATCGCTTCGGGCTGCATCTGGGTGGCGGTCCGGACTGCTGCGATGGCCTGGGCCGCGGTGGTGGTGGCGGGCAGCATGAGGTGGTCCGGGCTCATCAGGCCGCCGGCGGTGGCCTCCTGGTAGCCGAGCAGTGCGGTGATCTTCTTCTGCTCGACGTCGGGCAGCTGCTGCAGCACGCTCAGCCGGCGATCCTGGGGCAGGTCCAGCAGCGCGTCGGCCGCGTCGTCCGCGCGCATCCGGCCGAGGACGTCGGCGATCTGCGGGTCGGTGCGCTCCTCGAGCAGGTCGGACGCCTGGTCCTCGTCCAGCTCTTCGAAGACGTCGGCCTCCAGCTCGGGGTGGGCGTGCACCCGGGTGAGCAGCTCGCGCTGCTCGTCGGCGGAGGCGTCCTCGATGATGTCGGCGAGCTCGGCCGGCTTGAGGCGGCGCAGCCGGCCCATGGGTGCGCGGGTCGGCAGCGAGCCGTCGTGGCCGATGAGGGCCTCGAAGCCCGACCAGTTGCGCCAGGTGTGCCCGCGGCGTCCCGGCAGCCAGCCGCGAGGGTGGATGTCGACCGCGGTGGCGACCCAGCCGCCGGCGCTGCGGGTGAGCTGCACGTCGTGCGCGGTGACCAGGCCCGGCTGCTCGACGTCGATGAGGCGGTGACCCAGCACGTCGCCCCGGAGCAGCACCTCACCGGTGCGCCGTTCGAACGGCCGCAGGTCGAGGCGAGCCGAAGCCAGCACCAGGTGCTCGTCGTCCCAGGCGACGATCTGCGCGGCGGGGACGAACAGCTGGCGCCCGCCGACGGTGGCGACCAGGCCGGTGACCTCGGGGTAGTCCTCGTCGCGCAGCCGCACGATGATGTCGGCCAGCCGGCCGAGGGCGTGGCCGGCTCCGTCCACTGCGGCGCGGCGAAGCAGTGCGGACAGCAGGAGAACGTCGCGTGCCTGGTTCGGGGTGGCAGGGCGGGGTTCGGTCGCTTCGCTCATCGTGCTCATCCTTGTCGGTGCGCCAGTGGTGCGGAAGTCAGGAGCCCAGGGCGAGCTGGACGACCTTGATGACGACGAGGGCGGCCGCCACGATCAGGTAGCTGCGCAAGACGGTCAGCCCGACCTTGGTCGCGGGGCTCATCACGGGCTTGCTCAGCATCGCGATCGGTGGCATGCGCCACGTGGCCCGCTCCGCCGCCGGCTCCGGGGGAAGGGCAGGGCCGCTGCCCCGGTGGCGGTGGGCGATCCACGCCAGGTACGCGCCGGCGACGATCGTCAGCAGGCCTCCGACGATGAAGATCGCGATGATCTGCCCGGCCGTGATCCCCGGGAACAGCACGCTGGCCGTGAGGATCGTGGACAGCATCACCAGCACGGCGATGATCACGGAGCCGAAGATGTTCTTGCCCCGCCCGTTCACCCACGGCCCGAGCACCGCCCGGTCGTTGCACAGCAGCAGCAGGAACACCGTCGCCGAGGGCAGCAGCACACCGGCGAGCGTCTGCACCCCCTCGGTCAGCAGCCCCAGAGGGCTGCCAGGGATGACGACGATGACCGCGGACACGACGAGCAGCCCGGCGAACACCGCGTAGAACCCCTTCGCCTCCGACGGGCGGCGATGCAACGAGTGGTGCAGGCCGAGCACATCCCCCAGCGCGTAGGACGTGGACAGGCCGACCGCGGCCGCGCCGATGATGGAAGCGTCGATGAGCGCGATCGCGAACAGCACCCCTGCCCAGTGCCCGGCCGCCGCGGCCAGCCCGTGGGCGACGCCGAGCGCGTCGGTGAAGTTGCCCTGACCGGGGGTGCCCGCGAAGGCTGCGGCGGTGAACGCCATCATCGCGCCGGCGCCCAGCACCACCACGACGATGCCGATCCACAGGTCCACCCGCTCGTAGGGGATGAATCGCGGCGTGATCCGCTTGTCGATCAGGTACGACTGCTGGAAGAACAGCTGCCAGGGAGCGACCGTCGTCCCGACGATCGCGATGATCAGCAGCATCACCGTGGACAGCTGCGAGCCACCGGGCATGCCGGGCACCACCGCGTCGTGCACCAGCTGCCCGACGGGTGGGTGCACCGCCACGAAGATGGGGATCAGTGTCAGCGAGCCGGCGACGAGGACCATGCTGACCCGCTCGAATCGACGGAACGAGCCGGTCGACACCGAGGCGATCACGATGAGCGCGGCCGCGAACACCCCGGGGACCTTGGGTAGGCCGAGGTACGCCAGACCCAGGCTGATGCCGATGAACTCGGTCACGATGGTCAAGGCGTTGAGCAGGAAGAGGTCGATCACGGAGAACGCGCCCCAGAACGTGCCGTACCGCTCCAGGATCAACCGGGCGTGCCCCACCCCGGTGACCGCGCCCAGCCGCAGCACCATCTCCTGGTTGACGTAGATGACCGGCACCAGCAGTAGCAACGTCCACAGCATCCGGGTGCCGTAGTTCTGCCCGGCCTGGGTGTAGGTGCCGAACGCACCGGCGTCGTTGTCGCCGATCATCACGATCAGGCCGGGGCCGATGACCGCCAGCAGGGTCTTCAGCCGCATCGAGGTCCGGCGGCGAGGTGCGACGTCACCGTGCCGGATCGTGCCGAACGCGCCCTCGATGTCTCCGGTGTGCGCGCTGTCGAGCACCGCACTGGTGGCGGTCGCGTTGTCGGTCATCACGTGCTCCAAGCGCAGCAGCGTCCACCGGGAGGCGGCGCAGGACAGAGGGAATCGGCGCGCGCATCAGCGCGCCACCAGGTGCGGGGAACCTCGCGAACGAGGACCCGCCTGCACGGCGACCGGCAGACGGCGGAGGGAGCTAGGCCGTCCCGAGGCGCCCGTCGACGAGTGGTGAGGGAAGATCGCGGTGCGGGCGACTATGTCCGGGAATCACATCCCTCACCTCCCTCACCAGCTCCGCGTGCCACGGGCGCGAGCGCGTCTGCTTCGACGGGAGAAGTACAGCGTCCCGGGCCCTGGACTGTCAACTAGTTGCGCAACTATAGTGTGCCTAACCTTAGGCAGGAGACCCGACGATGCACCCCGCGAGCAACGAGGCACCGGCCCGCGACGTCCTGGATGACGCCGCCGAGGTCTTCGCGCTGCTGAGCGCCCCGGGCCGGCTGCACCTGCTGTGGATCTTGTCCACCGACGAGGTGGACGTCACGACCCTGGTCGCCGCCGTCGGTGGCACCAAGGCCGGCATCAGCCAGCACCTCGCCAAGCTCCGGCTGGCGGGCTGGGTCGACTACCGGCGCGAGGGACGACGGCTGCTCTACCGGGTGACCGACCCGCACATCGTCACGCTCGTCCACCAGGCCGTCGAGCACGTTCTCGATCTGCGTACCACCTGACCCGCAGCGCAGTCGCGGCCGGCCCGGCGCCGAGCAGCGCGCCGAGCGTGGTGGCGAGCCAGTGGCTGGCCGAGCAGCGTCACGAAGGTGAGCGCCACGATCAGGAGGATCGACAGCACGGGGGTCCGGTCGTAGCCGAGCCCCGGGGTCGGCCCGCGGGCGGAGGTCCGACGCTGTCGTGGACCGCTCCGAAGAGTGGGCTGCCACTCTCGCCACGTAGGGTGCTGAGCCGTGGCTACCTTCTCCGCCGTGACGCGCGAGCACATCCTGCGGGCTATCGCGGAATGCGACAGTCGCGGTCATGACGACTTCGTCGGCGTCTACGGGTTCGGGGCGGCACAGGGCTACCCGCTGGTCCACGAAGGCCGCAGCTACGACTCGACGGCGATCCTCGGGGTAGCCCACCGGTACGCGACCGGCCGCCTGGCGACCTCCGACGAGGTCGGAGGCGACCCGGCCGGTGCGGCGCAGCTGCTGCGCAAGCGCGGATTCGTCGTGACCGGGCCGGCGGTGGTCGAGCGCGCAGCCCGCCCGAGCACCCCTCGCGCACGGACGACGAGGGCGCCCGCCCGCGCCGCCGGGCCCGCACGCCGGCCGGCCGCGGCGCCGGAACGCGTCGCCCCGATCTGCCCGACGTGCTCGATGACGTTGCCCGCCACGGGTGTCTGCGACGAGTGCGGCTGACGCCGAACCCTGCGCGGATGCCGACGAGTGCGGCGGACGCCGGCGCCCAGCGCGGATGAACGCGTCCGAGGCTGACGCCTGAGCCCACCGACGAGGGCGGGCGAGGAGCCGAAGCCCCTCGCCCGTCGTCATCGGCCCCGCGCCAGGCCTCCCCCCGGCCGGGCCGTCGCCCCGCCCCCTGCTCCCCTCTCGCGCGAGGCGAGCGCTCCGAGCGCGACGTCACCGGCGAACCACGGCACCGTTCGGGGCGAGCAGGGCAGACATGATGAGTCCTCCGAGTCGGGTGGGGTGGGACGGTCGGCCCGGGCGGTGTCGACCGCCGAACACTCAGGGGACCGTCGTCCTGGGCCTGACTCGTCCGAATCCCGAGTGGCACCCCCACCTCCCCGCCGATACCCCTAGAGGTATACGCTGGCCGAGTCAGGTCACCGTGGACCGGACCGTGTCGTTCGCACCGAAGGGGCTTCCCGTGGCTCGCGTCGTCATCCTGGGGGCCGGCGTCGCCGGCCACACCGCCGCCTTGCACCTGCGCCGCTGGCTGGACCGCGCGCACGAGGTGGTGGTGGTCACGCCGAACGCGAAGTGGAACTGGATCCCCTCGAACATCTGGGTCGGTGTCGGGGCGATGCCGCCGGAGAAGGTCGTCTTCCCGCTCGCGCCGATCTACCGGCGCAAGGGCATCGCCTTCCACCAGGGCATGGCGACGACGATCTTCCCCGAGGGCACGGCCGACGACCCGACCCCCGCCATCGAGCTGCGTCGCACCGATCCGGCGCACGCCGGGCAGACCGAGCGGCTGACGTACGACTACCTGATCAACGCCACCGGCCCCAAGCTGAACTTCGCCGCGACCCCGGGCCTCGGCCCGGACGGCGGCTACTCGGTCTCGGTCTGCACGGCCGGGCACGCGAAAGCTGCCGCGGCGGCACTCGCCGACGTGATCGACGCGATGCGGGCCGGCGAGCGCAAGACCCTCGTCGTCGGCACGGGCCACGGCACCTGCACGTGCGAGGGCGCGGCCTTCGAGTATGCGTTCAACGTCGAGCACACGCTGCGCGCGGCGGGCGTGCGCGACCAAGCGGACCTCGTCTACCTGACGAACGAGGCTGAGCTCGGCGACTTCGGCGTCGGCGGCCTCAGCTTCACGCAGCAGGGGTTCACGCAGTCCTCCCAGCTGTGGACCGAGTCGCTGTTCCGTGAGCGTGGCGTGCGGGCGATCACCGGCGCCCACGTGCAGGAGGTGCTGCCCGGCACCGTGCGCTACGAGCAGCTCGACGGCACCGTGCACGAGCTGCAGTTCGACTTCGCGATGCTGCTGCCGCCGTTCCGGGGCGCGCAGCTCGCGGCGTACGACCGGTCCGGGGCCGACATCACCGCGACGATGTTCGCGCCGTCCGGCTTCCTCAAGGTCGACGCCGACTACACCGCCAAGCCCTACGAGCAGTGGTCGGCGGCCGACTGGCCGAGCACCTACGAGTCGGCCGCGTACCCGAACATCTTCGCGCCGGGCATCGCCTTCGCGCCGCCGCACCCCATCTCGAGGCCGCGCACCACGCCGAACGGCACCGTGATCACGCCGTCGCCCCCACGCACCGGGATGCCGTCCGGGGTGATGGCGCGCACGGTCGCCGAGACGATCCGCGACCGGATCACGAAGGGCAAGGCCGCGCACACCCACGAGGCGTCGATGGCGACGATGGGCGCCGCGTGCGTCGCCTCCGCGGGCACCGGGCTGCTGCGGGGCTCCGCCGCAGCGATGACCATGTACCCCGTCGTCCCGGATCCGCGCCGCTACCCGCTCGGCGGGCGCGACCAGAAGGGCACCTCCGGCGAGATCGGACTGGCCGGGCACTGGATCAAGCTGATGCTGCACTACCTGTTCCTGTGGAAGGCCAAGGCCCGCCCGCTCTGGTTCCTCATCCCCGAGTAAGCGGAACCCGACGATGCCCAGCGCGACGCCATCCCCGACGAGACCCCCATGGTCCCGAGCTCAACCGGTCTCCCGGACCGGCCCCCCGAACACCCGGGACTCTCAGACGACAGGATCCCCGATGACCAGCGCGGCAGCCCCCAGCCCCGACCCCCACGCCCTCGACGTGAGCACGCGGATCGCGTCCGCACCCCTGCCGACCGCGCGGACGCTGCGCCGCCGGCAGAACGTCGTCGTCCAGCTGGGCCGGTTCGCGGCGATCAACCTCCGCATGCTCGCCATCATCCGGCGCGGTCACGCCTGACCTGGTCGCTCAGTCCTCCGGCGGTACCCACACTTGAACCGGTCGGTCAGTCCTCCGGCGGTACCCACACTCGAACCGGTCGGTCAGTCCTCCGGCGGTACCGACGCCTGACCCGGCTCGTCAGTCCTCCAGCATCGGGACGGACAGGCCCTCGCCGGTGCGCAGCAGGCTGGCCCGGGTCACCGCGCGCGCGCCGAAGCGGGCCGCCACGGCGTCGACCGCGGCGTCGAGCCCGGCGCTGTCGGGGTGGTCCAGGGGCAGCTGCGGCTGGAGCACGGCGTCCGACTCCAGGTTGGTCAACGCCACGCCGATCAACGTTAGCCCGCGCTCGCGGACCAGGGGACCGGCCGCACGCAGCAGGGCGAGCGCCGCAGCGGCGAGGTCGTCCCCCGACGTCGTCGCGTGCGCGAACGAGCGAGACCGGGTGGTGCGCGTGAAGTCCTCGAACCGCAGCCGCAGCACCACCGTGCGGGCCGAGCGATGCGCCGCACGCATCCGCCGGCACACCCGGTCGACGAGGCCCAGCAGCGCGGCCTGCACGAACGACGCAGCGTGCGGGCCACGGCCGAGCGCCCGCTGGGCGCCGATCGACCCGCGTGAGCGGCCGGTGACCACCCGCTCGGGGGTGAGCCCGTGCACCACGGCGTACAGGTGCCCGCCGGCGGCCGGGCCGAGGACCCCGACCAGCACCGTGCGCGGCAGCGCCGCGACGTCGCCCGCCGTCGCCAACCCATAGGAGTGCAACCGGCGGGCCGTCACCTCGCCCACACCCCACAGCTGTTCGAGCGCCAGCGGGTACAGGAAGTCATCCTCGCCGTCGGGTGGCACCAGCAGCAGGCCGTCCGGTTTGGCCACCCGGCTGGCCACCTTGGCGAGGAACGGCGTGCGCGCCACGCCGACCGTGATCGCCAGGCCGACCTGCTCGCGCACCTGCTGGCGCAGCCGCGCGCCGATGTCCACCGGTGGCACGTCGATGCGGTGCAGGCCCGCGACGTCGAGGAACGCCTCGTCGATCGAGACACCCTGCACCTGCGGCGTCGTCGCGCGGAACAGGGCGAACACCGCCCGGCTCGCCTCCATGTACGCCTCGAACCGCGGACGGACGACGATCAGCCCCGGGCACAGCGCCCGCGCCTGCCGCCCGTTCATCGCGGTGCGCACGCCCATCCGCTTCGCCTCGTACGAGGCCGCGAGCACCACGCCGCCGCCGACCGCCACCGGGCGCCCGCGCAGCCGCGGGTCGTCCCGCTGCTCCACCGCGGCGTAGAACGCGTCGAGGTCGGCGTGCAGGATCGCCGCTCGTCGGACCATCGCGCGCTCGGCCACGAACACATGTTCGATCACGGGTCTGACAGGCCGTCTTTGGCCCCTGTGGTTCGCTCGCCGTCGTTCGCGGCGCCGGCCGATCTGCGCCTGTCGTCGGTCCTGACGTCACGAGGTTGCTCAGCGTCGTGCTCGGCGGCAGGTCACGCACGGGCGAGCGGGGCGTTGGCGTGGGTGAACCGCCGGCCGCCTCCCGGCTGGCGTTCGATCTCGATGCCGTGTCGGTGCACGTAGTCGTGGTGGAACCAGCACAGCAGGATCCCGGCGTTCACGTCCGTGCCGCCGCCGCGGGCCCAGTGCTCGATGTGGTGCACCTCGGACAGCGAGGCCGGCGCTCCGCAGCCCGGGAACCGGCAGGTCCGGTCTCGGGCGATCACGGCGCGGCGCTTCGCACCGGTGAACGTGCGCTCGGCACGCCCGACGTCCAGCACCTGCGAATCCGGGCCGAACACCACCCGCGTGACCTGCGAGTCGCACGCCAGCCGCGACAGCACCGACCGGGGGATCGGCCCCGCACCGAGCAGCTCCGCCACCGCGAACCGTTCGACGTCCCTGCCCGGCGGCCCGTCGGGTTCCATCCCGCTGGGTTCTATCCCGCTGGGCTCCGCGTCGCCGGGTGGAGCACCGCCGGGCCGCATGCCGCTCGCCCGTACGCCGCTTGACCACATGCCGCCAGGCAGTCCGCCGGTGGGCGCGGCGACCGGGCCGTGCATGCCCTCAGTGGCCCGGCGCAGCGTGTCGAGGTCGACCACGCACGACAGGTGCGGGCGCACTGCGGCGCCGGTGCCCACGAGGCCGTTGTCCAGCACCACCCGGGACAGGTCGGCGAGCGCCTGCGCGCGCCGTTGGGACGTGGTCCGCTCGTCGCCGGGGATCGGCGCGCCCATCACCGCATCCAACGCCGTGCGCAGGCTCGCGCCGTGCTCCGTGGTGAGGAAGCCCGCCAGGTGCACCCCGCCGGTGGTTGACGACAGCTCGACGAACTCCCGGTCGCATGCCTCCCGGTACCCGCGCTCATCCGCCTCAGGGTCAGCGGCAGCCGCCCACCGACGAGCCAGCAACCGGAACGCCTCGGCCGGCAGCACCTGGGCCTGCGCGAGCAGGAACTCCTCCCCGCAGTCGTCGACCGAGGCGGCGAGGGCCGCGCGCCGTTGTGGGGTGGTCGGCGCGAGCCGGGCCAGCGTCTCCAGCCGCTCGATCGGGACGTCGCCCGCCAATGCGGCCGCGGCAGTCAGCGGCAGGTCGTCGCGCATCGCCCGGCCCATCTCTACCAGCGCCCGCGCGCGGGGATAGGAGGTGCGCGCAGCGGACGCCAGCCATGAGGTCACCGACCTCGCCCCGGCGTCCGCCCACGCGACCTCGCACTCCACGACCGGCACCAGTCGCGCCGTGATGGCGGTCAGTCGCCCGACCTGCTCCTGCACGGCCACCACGAGCCGCGCGGCTCGCCGGCCCCCCACGTCGCCGGCCGTCAGGAGCGCCAACGCGTCCACGGCGGCACGGAGCGCGAGCACCGCCGCCTCGTCCTCCGCGCCCACCACCGTCACCCTTCGTCTGCAGTTCGAACAAGTGTACGACTAGGCACCGACAAGACCCGAGACTGTCCACAGCCCGACGCCGTCACCGATGTCGGCACGCCATCGCGTCCGGGAAGGCGCGCCGCGTCACCGACGCGGGCCTCTGGTGCCCACGCTCCGGGGCTGCCATGCTCCCGACCGTGCTCGTCGTCATGACCGGCCTGCCCGGCGTGGGGAAGTCGACGCTCGCGCGCGCCCTGGCCGCCCGGCTCGACGGCGTGCCACTGCGCATCGACACGATCGAGGACGCGATGGTCCGCTCGGGCGTCGTCGCGCGGGCCGGCGGCTGGGCGGCCGTGCCGGACGCGGGCTACCAGGTGGCGTACGCGCTGGCCGAGGAGCTGCTCGGCGCCGGGCGGCTGGTGGTCGCGGACTGCGTGAACCCGTTCGACGAGACGCGCGCGGCCTGGCGCGCGGTGGGGGTACGCGCCGGGGTGCCGGTGCTCGAGGTGGAGGTCGTCTGCTCCGACGAGGCCGAGCACCGCCGCCGGGTGGAGCAGCGCGCCGCCGAGCCGGCGGACGTCCCGAGGCCCACCTGGCAGGACGTGCTCGACCGCCGCTACGACCCCCTGCCGGCCGGCCCGACGACGCTGCGCGTGGACACGGGGGCCGGGATCGAGCCGGGGCTCGCCACCGTGGTCGACGCCGTCCGTCGGCTCCGGACGAGCCCGGCCTGAGGCGACCGCCCGGTGGGGCTGCGGCGGCTCGGAGAGCGGGTCAGGACGACCCCGGCGTAGCGAGGCCCCCGCGCCGGGTTCGCTCTGGCACGCTGCCCCTATGGCACTGAGCCGCAGTCGCCGCGCCACCGCCGCGCGCAGGCGGAAGCGGCGCATGGACAAGGTCGAGCACGACCTGACCGACGGTCAGTGGGCGGCCCTCCAGCAGGCCTGGGGTGGCTGCGCGTACTGCAGAGCGACCGGGATCGCGATGCAGCGCGACTGCGTGCTGCCGATCTCCCGCGGCGGGCGCTACACCCTCGACAACATCGCGCCGGCCTGCGCGTCCTGCAACGCGAGCAAGTGCAACAGCGAGGTCACCGGCTGGATGCGCCGCAAGCGCCTCGACGAACCATCGTTCCTCGAGCGACATCTCACGATCCAGGGCGAGCTCGCCCGGCGGTTCTCGGCCGAGACAGCCTGAGACGAGGCAGCCGGCGCCGAGAGGGCCTGAGGCCGCCCTCGTCAGGCGGGCGGCGTGCTGGGCTCCTCGGACAGGTCGACCGTCACGCGCGTCACCCGGCCGGTCCGGGCGAACAGCTCGCCGCTCAGGTCGGGGTCCAGCCGGTCCCGGGCGCGCACCTGGGTGCCGTCGTCGAGCGTCACGGCGATGCCCACCGCCGCCGCGCCCAGTCCGTCGTCGCCCGCCCCCGTCACCGCGCCCGATCCGTCGTCGCCCGTCGCGCTGCCGGACCGCCGGTACACCACCGGCACCTGGCAGAAGGTGAACGCCAACGACCCCGCCTCCAGCGCGATCTCCCGCGGCACCCCCGCCACGTCGCGGTACCGGAACGTCGACGGCGCGGTGGTCCACTCCGACGCGCGCAGCAGCACCGGCGCCAGCACCACGGCGCCGCCCTCCACGCGCAGCCCGAGCTCGCCGAGCCGGGTCAGCACCTCCTCCTTGACCTGGCCCGTCATCCCGGGCTGCTTGGCGCCCTTGCCGGCAGGCGTGTGCGAGTACGGGTCGATGGGGAAGGCGCCGTACACCTGCGGCGGCTTGCAGTAGCCCAGGCCGTGCCGCACGTCCTCGTACGCCGCGCGCAGAGCGCCCACGACGCCGGCGTCGGCTCCCACGGCCACTGCCCGCTCGAGGTTCTCCTGCACCGCCAGCAGCAGCTTGGCCACCATGTGCCAGTAGATGGAGCCCAGGCCCTCGTAGGCGAAGAACGAACCCGACCGGCCGGTGAACTCCGCGTGCCGGAACACGTCCTCGAACGTGGCCAGCAGCTGCGCCCGGGCCGCCTCGCCCGCTGCGCCGGCCAGGTGCGCCGGGAGGGCGTCCAGCGCGGCGACGACGTCGCGCGCGTTGTGGATCCCGGGCGCGAACCGCAGGTCGCCGTGCACGTCGCGCAGCACCACGGACTCGTCGCCCGCGGCCACCAGCGCGGCCATCAACG
>Ga0302299_10001904_pt1 | contig 12657 bp, 9 predicted proteins | sample III_Fen_N3_4_FD_198795 | JGI IMG/M metagenome (GOLD analysis project Ga0302299, IMG submission 198795) | Peat permafrost microbial communities from Stordalen Mire near Abisko, Sweden - III_Fen_N3_4 | ecosystem: Environmental > Terrestrial > Soil > Wetlands > Permafrost | place: Sweden: Abisko... | reverse complement strand
TAGACGCTGGACGCCGAGCTGCACCCTGCGAGGACGAGCGCCACCGCTGCGCCGACCAGCGACAGCGCGGGACCCCTCCCGCCCGGACGCGATCGAGTGCTGGCGCTAGGCATGATCGACCGTCCCGAGGTTCACCAGGTGCCCGACGGAGTCAGGCTCGTCCCCCCTGAGGGTCGCGCGGCGAGGCGCCGAGCCACGGGCGCCTTCCCCGATGGCCGCCGCCAGGAGGCCCCAGAGGACCCACATGGGCTGCGGAAGCCCGCTGTCGACCAGATACGGGAAGGTCAGGTTGATGATGACCAGCACCACGGCGAGCGCCATCACCGTCGCCGCCAGGGCGGCCTCGGAGGCGGTCCTGGCGACCTGCAGGCGCACGCGACCACTGCGCCAGGAGAGGTAGACGAGCAGGCCTGCCACGGCCACGTAGGCCAGGCCGCCGCGCAGGATCAGCGTCAGGTAGCCGGACTCGGTGTGCTGCCAGAAGACACCTGGCGGGTCGGCGGGCCCGTAGCCGTTGAGCCAGCTGCCGTGCAGCGCGGGCAGGTACTGCTCCGTCCAGATGTCGAGCCGGTACTGGATGGTCTGCGGGAGGAAGGAGTCGCCGGAGGCCGTCACGGTCGGCGTCGACGTCGACTGTGCGGCGATCCGCTCGGAGACGAGCGGGAAGAACGCGACGAGGGTCACGAACGTGGCGCCGACGAGGGCGGTCACGACGAGGACGAACCGGCGCAGGATGGCCCCCAGCACGACGACGCCGATGAGCAGCCCTGCGACGATCGTGGCGGTGAGCGAGTAGACGAGCGCGATCAGCGCCGCGGCGAGGACGACCCCGAGAACGATGGGCGGCAGGACCCGGCGGTCGCGGCGCAGGAGCAGGGCGACGACGAGCAGGCACACGATGAGCAGGTAGCCGGCGAGGGCGTGCCAGATGGGGAACACGCTGGTCGCTCGGCGCACCGGGTCGTAGCCCGGCGTGTTGAACACTCCGGTGCCGGTGATCGACACCGCGAGGTCCTGGAACACCGGCGGACCGACCTGCTGCAGGGCGGCGAAGATGCTGACCGGCAGGCTGGCCAGGATCACCGACCGCATGGCGATGACGCGCAGGTGCTCGGTCCCGAACGCCGCTGCTGCGACGCGGTACAGGAGCAGGAACTGGACCGGGCCGAGGATGACCCTGGCGTCGGCGCTGGTGATCGGCACCTGGTGGAGGAGCGCGTCGAGGACGCCGAACGCGGCCGCGCCCGTGCAGTAGGCCAGGGCGGCGAAGTCCCATGCCCGCCAGCGGGGACCGGGCAGCGCTCGCGCGCAGAGTCCCAGGACGACGATCGCCGTGACGACGGTCAGCACCTCGGAGAGCCGGTAGCCCGGGATCGGGAGATCCCGGCGGAGACCGGAGGTCACCGGGACGAGCGTGATCGCGACGAGGGCGAGCAGCACGGGGCGCTGGGCGAGGAAGAGCGCCAGGGCTGCTGCCGCGGCGGCGAGGACGGCCAGCACGAGGGAGCGGGAGACGAGGGCCGACACGACGACGAGCACGCCGATGCCGGACACCACGACGGCCGCGGTCGACAGCGGCACCACGTCGAGCAGGTGCCGCTCCCGTACCGGCGGACCCGTCGTGGGGTCGTGAGCGCGGTCCGGCGCGGTGTCGGGGGCGACCAGGGTCATGCCTGCGACTCGAGCGCCGCCGGGAGGGGCGCGAAGTCGTGCTCCGCGACGACGTGCCGCGGCGCGAGCATGGCCCAGGACACCTCGGCGCCGTACTGCGCGAGCTGCTCCCGGGCGTAGGCGATGTGGCGCTGCTTGGACCCGGGGGCGACCACCAGCACCACCAGGTCGCACGTCTGGGCGAGGAGCTCGGCGCCCTCGCCGCATCCCGGTCGCCCCGCCGCCAGCAGCTTCGCCCCCGACGGCTCGTCGACCGCGTGACGGCTCGGGGCACCGGACTCCACGGCGCGTAGGGCGCTGGGCGAGGTCACGGACTCCCCCGGCTCCTCGGCGCGGATCGCGAGCTCGCCCAGCATCGACTCGACGTCGTGCTTGCTCACCTTGCCGGTGCCGACGAACGCGACTGTCGGCACCGAGACGCCGGACAGGGAACGCCACCGGTGCGCCAGTGCGCGGGTCTCGAACGGCGTCAGGGTGCCCCAGGCGGACACTCCGGTGCCGGTGGCCGCGGCGAGGTCCTCGAGAGTGTCGATGCGCTTGTCCGACCGCTCGAGGGCGCTCAGCATGATCAGCCCGACGATCAGGCCGAGCAGACCGCCGATCGCCAGCGACGACTTGCCCGTCTCGCTGCTGACCGTGGCGGAGTCCGGCACCGTGACGAGCCGCATGCTCCCCGACGTGATCTGTCCCGGGGGCGACGGCTTCGTGATGATCGTCGCGACGGCCGCCGCCTGGGCCACCGCCGAGTCCGCCGTCGACGCGATCACGTCGATGCGGACCAGCGCGGTGCCGAGGTCGTTGGAGACGCTCATGTTCTTGCGCAGCTCGGCGGGGCTCACACGGGCCTTGGCCGCCGCCGCCGCCACGATCTCGTCGTCGAGCGGGATCAGGGTCGAGTAGGTCTTCGCCAGCTTGATCGCCGCGTCGGGAGACCCTGGCGGCGTCTGGCCCGTGACGAGCGCAGGAACGATCACGACGGACTCGGACGTGAACTTCGACGGCGTCTTCGAAGCGACGGCGAAGGCGAGGAGCGATCCGAGGACGGCACAGAGGACGACGACCCACCAGCGGCGGACGAGCGCGGAGCGCAGTCGCCGCAGCGAATGGCGTTGGCCGGTCGTTCCGGAGATATCAGCGACGCTCATCACAGTGCAACCTTCGGCTCGGACGTGGCTGTGGCACCCATCGCGATGACGACGTCGTCGGCGCTCGAACGCGTTGGCAGGTCGTGCGGCGTCGGACCGAGTCCGAGCAGCTCGAGGAGGTCGGCTCGCTGGAGGTCCCAACGCCGGTGCTGACGCTCCCGCACCTCCGCGAGCGTCGTGAGCAGGCGGTCGTGCTCCTCGACCGCACGACGCAGGCCGGCGGCGATGCCTGCGCTGTCGATGCCGACGCGCACCGCCTCAGGGAACAGCCGAGCCATCGCCTCGGTGTCACTCATCACCAGGACACGAGCCGCGTAGCCGGCCTCGTAGGCGGCACGCATCACCGACGACGGCTCCGTCGTCAGCGCCAGCACGATGTCGCAGCGCTCGATCTCCGCCGCGTAGGCGGCCTGGTCGAGCCAGCCGGTGGTGACGACGTTGGGAGGCAGCTCGTCGAGCAGCCCGGGCGGGGCCTTGCGCTCGTCTCCCGTGATCACGATCTCGAGCTCGGGCAGGGCGCGCGCGGCGGCGATGACCGCCTCGACCGGTTCGTCGCTGGCGTAGACGCACGAGAACAGGACCCGAGGCGGGCGCCCGTCCAGGCGTCGGGGTGCCGACACGGACCACACCGGCGGTGCCTCGTGCAGCACGAGCGGACGACCGCCCCAGCTGCGCACGACATCGGCCCAGTCCTCGGTGGTCACCAGCACGCCGTCGACGCTGCGGACGAGCCACCGGGTGACCGCGAGCATGCGTCGGGCCTGCGCGTTGTCCTTGACCCCGAACGACGTCGGATGGTTGTCGAGCACCATGCGCCCCCGCGTCAGGCGCGCGTACGCCAGCGCGATCAGGGCCGGGTAGACGGGTGGGTTCTGCACGACGACCGACCGAGGTCGGCGCGACGTCAGCCCTCCGAGGGTCACGAGCGCGCTCACCGCGTAGCGAGCAGGCGTCAGCCGACGGCTCGACAGGCTCGCGGGATAGATCGTGAGAGCGTCGCCGCCGAGGTCGTGCGCGAGGTCGCGCGCGCGGCCGGCCGTCGGCGCCCAGGCCAGGAAGCAGACCCGTGCGCGGCTCATCGGGCACCGTCGCGGAGCAGGACGAACGGCGGCGGGTCCGGCACGATCTCGACGCTGCGGGACATGGCGCGGACGAAGACGTCGGGCGCGAGGTCGTCGACCAGGCACCGGATGGCCAGCGACCGACGATCGAGCTCCCCGGCGATCTGGAGCTGGTGGTCGTCGATGTGCTCGCCGTACTTCTGCAGCCGGGGCAGCAGCACGGCGCACCTCCCGGCATCCATCGCCGTGATCGCGGACCCGGTCCCGGAGTGCGCGACCACCAGGTCCGCGTCGGCGACCGCCTGGGCAAGCTCCGCCGAGGGCACGGTCTCGCGCGCGTCGATCGAGAGCCCGGAGACGTCGGTGGCACCCGTCTGCCACAGCACCTCGGCGTCACCGGGAAGGGCGACGATCAGCGCCTCGACGGCCCGGCGGAAGCCGTAGGACTCCGTCGTGCCGAGCGTGACGACGACGCGGCGCGGCTTGTCGGGCGCACCGGTCACCGGCGGTCCCTGACGGTAGCCGTCGTAGATGGCGCCGGCGTGGTGCCAGCGTCCGCCGGCCCAGCTCGGATACTGCGAGTAGAGGTTGACCCCCGGGATCCGGGAGACCAGGCGCCCGCTGAGCGACGGGCCGGCCGCTCGCGCGGCGCTCTCGATGTAGTGGCAGGTGATCCCACGAGCGCGGGCCGGCGCCATGAAGGACACCGCGAGGCTGGCGCCCGTCGAGATCACCCGGTCGATCCTGCGGTCGCGCATGATCTGGTCGGCGAGGCGCGCCACCTTGAGCCCACCGGGCAGGTCCCTCGGCGGGGTGTACATCGAGAAGACGACGTCCTGGTCGGCGAGCAGCGACCGCGACAGGCCCGTGTCGAACGTGACCCACAGCGGGTCCTCCGCGATCCCGAACCGCGGCCACAACGTCCACAGCTGCTTGAGGTGCCCACCACCCGAGCAGACCAGGAGGGTGGTCATGGCGACCCGGTGGTTTCTGCGTAGCCCGGCGTCGCATAGCCGGCACCGGGCGTCCCCTGGGGCAGCGGCGCGCCCTTGGCGCTCGTCTGCACCGTCACCGAGGGCGCCCAGACGTCGACCGGTCGCAAGAACGACGCGAGGTCGTGGCGAGGGTCGACGAGGGTGATGTCGGAGGCGTGCATCCAGGGCGCCGAGTCGGCCGTCCAGAGCAGGTAGCCGGCCTTGCCCTCGGGGTTGTTGGTGTCGGAGGTCAGCACGATGCGCCGCAGGTCGAAGGAGGTGGGCGCGACGTCGAGGAACTGGTTGGGCAGCAGGAAGAGCCCCTGGTACGTCGTGCTGCCGGTCAGCCCGTCGATGCGCAGGCGGGACGGACCCGCCCAGGACTGCACGACGTCGGCGTGGTTGCCGCTGCGCGTCCCGTGGACGGTCCCGACCGCGATGTTCTCCAGCTGCACGGTCGTCGAGTCGAGCTCGTCGAGATCGATGCCCTCCGAGAGGTCGTCCCCGGAGATCCGCAGGCCCTCCACGTGCACGGTGCCGTACTGCCCGTGGAGCAGGAGCCCACGTCGCTGACGAGGTTCGGGCGCGTCGCTCGCCGAGGGCACCACGATCTCCCCGCCGATGAGCACGACGTTGTGCCCGCCGGCGATCGTGAGACCGCCGGTGAGGGTGAGGGGTGAGGTCGGGAGCACGATGCGGTAGTCACGATCCGGCTGCAGCCGGAGGTCGCGGTTGTCCGCAGAGACGGTGATGGTGATCGGATCGGTGAGCGTCGGAGGAGCCCACGAGAGGCGCTGGGCGGGCGGGACCGAGAGGGTCGGCGTCACTGCCGTCGGGCCCGCCGAGCCCGACGTGCTGCGCAGGCGCAACGCCGTGAAAGCCGCTGCGACGACCACGACGACCAGGACGACCGCGAGCCCGGCGAGCATCGGACGTCGAGGGGCGCTCCCGGTGCGCGATGGTGTCGAGACGCTCGACTCCTCCTCGCGCACCTCCGCCACGTGCACGGTCACCCCCACCTCGACGTCACTACCTGTGCTGCGATCGTAAGTTACGTGTCACAGCACGTCACCACGCGCGAGGTGATTGCGACCGAACGGGTGACCCGTCCACCAGCCGGAAAGCCATCGCTCGGGCCGGCACTCACTCAGAGCGATGACCACGTCACTGATCAGCGGTATCCCGGCGACACGTACCCCGGACCCGCTGTGCTCGCGTAGTCCTGCGGAGCGGCACCGTACGTGACACCGGACCATGCGGCCTGGTTCGGCCACACGCCGCCGTCGGCGATGTGCGATCCGGTGACGTAGAAGTCCGAGACGGAGATCGCGTAGGCGCCGCTGTCACGCCAGGCCAGGTAGCCCGCGTCCTGACCGCTGAGCGAGACGTGGCGCAGGTCCCAGTCGTACACGGGCGACGGGTCGTGCTGGTTGGGCAGCAGGAACATGCCCTGGTAGCTGGTCGTGGCGGAGAACCCGTCGATGTCGAGCACGGCCGGACCCGCCCACGCCTGGATCGCGTCGGCGTGGTTGGTCGTGTACGAGCCGGAGAGCTGGCCTTCGAGCGCCACGTTCTGCAGCACCACCCGGGCGCCGGGTGAGGCCAGGTCGATGCCCTCGGTCAGCGAGCCCTGGGTCGAGGACAGGATGCGTACGCCCTCGATGAAGATGGTGCCGGTGGGTGTGGCCTTCGACAGGTACATGCCCCGGCGCTCACCGCTGACGCCGTCCTGGACGTCGACCGCTCCGCCGATCATCACGACGTTGTGCCCACCGGTGATCGTGATGCCCTTGACGTTCACGAGCGGCTGGTCGGTCGGGAGCGTCAGCACGTAGTCCTTGGTCACGTCGAGCTTGAGGCTGCTCGATCCGCCCGGGAACGGCATCACGATGGGGCTGACGAGCGTCGGTGGCGTGAACGCGAGCGTGCTGCGTGACGCGACCCGCGTGGGCGACGGGGTCGGCGTCGCAGTCGGCGACGGCGTCGCAGCTGTCGGCGGCTGGGTCGAGGTCGTCGGCGACGGGCTCGCGCTCGTCGGTTTCGGCGTCGGCGTCGGCGACGTGGCCGTCGGCGACGGTGTCGGGGTCGGGCCCTGGACCGGGACCACACGGATGGCCGACACCGTGGCGCGGTCCGTCTTCGCGGTGAAGGCCAGATCGAGCTGGGCGTCCTTCACGGTGACGACGACGCTGCGATCGATCGCGCGGTCGCGGCCCACGGCCGCGAAGATGTCGAGGTCGGTGGCGACCGGGACGCCCTCGGCCGTGGAGCTGAAGACGCGCTTCCCGCTCGCCTGCCAGTACGTCTCCGCCATCGTGAGGGTCACCTGGTAGGTGCCGTTCGGGATGGCGAGGTGGTAGGCAGACATCCCGACCCGGATGGTCCTCGACACGCTGGAGTCGGTCGCGCCGGCCACGGTCCTGGTGGTGCCCGAGGCGCGCCCGCCGACGAACCCGCTGTCGGCCGACCACACGGTGCCGTCCGGCGTGGTCAGACCGCTGCCGCCGGCGTCGATGTGGAGGACGGTCACCGATGCCTCGACCGGCGACTGGGTGCCGAACGCGGCCACACCAGCCACCAGGAGCGCGGCGGCGACAGTTCCGGCCGTGATGGCGCGCCGCGGAGCGACGAGCGCGTGCCGGCCGGACATGACGTTGCCTCGCGAGTGCTTGGCCCCATCGGTCGTGTTCATCGTTGCCCCTTCGCTGCGCGTGCCTGCCCTGACGACGACCGCAGGGAGGCGCTGCGCATCCAGATAGGACATCGGCAGGGCTGCCGGACTATTGAGCGAGAAGCCGAGCCGGAACCCGACGACCGGGACGCGACCCGAACGCGGGCGCCCGTGCCGCCGTCGCCCCTACACCGCTCAGCGGACGGTCGGGCCGGTCTCCCAGGACAGAGCGGCGCGCCACAGCACCGCATTGCGGCTCACGGAGAGCAGCTCGACCAGATGGTCGCTCGGCAGCGGGACCGCGGGCGAACCGGCGGTCTCGGCGTCTTCCGGCGCCAGCCTGTCGAGGATGCGCACGGCCGCGCGCGCCCAGGCCAGGACGAACAGCGGCGCCGCCGCGTCGGGCGGGACCGAGTCGGGGAGGCCGGCGGCGAACCGTTGACGACCTGGCGAGCCCGCGTCACGGAAGTGCGTCTCGAACGCCTCCGACTCGGCCCGGAGTCCGTGTGCGCCGGCGAGCGCGAACGCGCGAAAGGCCAGGAACTGAGCGAGGTCATGCCCCACCGCGCCCTGCTCCACCGCGAGCTCCCAGTCGACGATGCCCACCCGCACGGCTGAGCGCCGGCCGGCGACCAGCAGGTTGGGGTGGCTCGGGTCGCCGTGCTCGAACACGCGAGGGAGCTCGACGTCGGCGAGCCGGGACAGCACCTCCCGCGTCGCCCGAACCACGTCGCGCAGGTCGTGGTCGCGCGGGAGCATCGCCTCGAGACGCCGCAGGGTCGGTTCGAGCAGCTCGTCGACGACCGCGGCCCCCGTGCTCGAGCCCGTGACCGGGAGGGTCGAGATCCACTCCTGCACGGCGTCGGCCGACCTCAGGTCGCGGCGCAGCCGTGCATGCGTGAGGGGCGCGCCGTCGAGGGCCACCTGGAGCATGACGGGGCGTGCGTCCGCGGTCACGCAGGCGAGGACGTCCGGCACCGACTCGCGCAGCTGCGGAGCGAGCTCGACGAGCCGCCGCAGGCTCGCGGCCTCACGCCGGACCGTGTCGCCGTCCCACGACCGTCGGGGGGTCTTGGCCACCGACACGACACGCGCGCGCCTGTCGACGTAGAACGCCAGCACGTGCCGGGACTCCACGAAACCGGGCGTCAGATGCACCAGCGTGACCGGCAGCGGGATCGCGGCGGCGACACGGGCCGGGTCGGGCCGGAGGTCGCGCGGGTCCTCCCCGGCGAACCCCGCGACCAGTGCGGCCCCGATGCCCTCCAGGAACGACGTCATGCCGGCCCCTTGCGCCCGACAGCCACGAGGTCGCGCGTCACGATCCACGTAAGACCGCAGCGCACGAGCACGACGGCGACGGCGGCTCTGACCCGACCACGCCGGCTGCCCTCGTGGATGCGCAACGCGGCGCGCATGGCAGGTCGACGTGCGACGGCGACGAGCATCGTGCGCCGCGACCGCCGCGGCGCCTCCCAGTAGAGCTCGATCTCGGTGAGCCCGGCCGTCGTCACAGCCGCGCGCGTGCGACCGAGCGGGCGGCGGGCCGCGCTCAGGGACGCGATGACCCAGCTGCCGGGAGGGACGTCCGCCATCGCCTCGCAGAGCTCGCTCGGCGACAGCGGACCGAGCTGTGTCGCCGGCGCCATGCGGGGCACGAGGAAGGCGAAGTCGCCCAGCCGTGGATCGTCCAGCGCCGCAATGACCGGCTCGTCGTCGACGTCGTGGTGGCGCTGCAGGCCGGCCATCAGGCCGGCGGTGGCGTCGCCGTAGCCCGATGCGGCGCCCACGAGGGCCTCGAGCTCGGGTTCACCGGACCCGCCGAACAGCGCACGAGCGGGATCGCCGCCCGCGCTCCCGGCCTGCAGTGCCGGATCGACGCCCGAGTCGTGGTCCGCCGGCGGTGCGGGCTCGGCGAGAACCGCGGAGTCGCTGACGTAGTAGGGGTTACGGCTCGCGACCCCGCGGGGTCGGGCGACGCGCACCAGCACGGGGCCGAGGACCGGCAGCCGCAACAGCTCGGGGAAGGTGTGCGCCACATCCAGGTAGGGGACGGAGTAGGCCGCGACAGCCACGGACACCAGCGCCGAGATGACCAGCGCGAGCACGAAGTGCGGGTGCATCGCCAGCTCGACCGCCACGCACGCGACGACGCCGACCAGCATCGCGACGTAGGGCATGGCCACGTGCCGGTCGACGAACCCGGGCGGCAGTCGGAGAAGGCCGAGCTGGCGGAACAGGCTGGCTCCGACCAGCGTGATGGTCGTCGTCACGGCGGCGCCCGCTGCCCCGTGGGCAGGGATCAGCCACAGCGCCGTCACGGCTCCGAGCGTGAGCGAGCCGACGTTCGCCGCGAACAGGAACCTCCGGCGCCCCGAGACCGAGAGCACCTGGCCGGAGAAGCCGGTCGCGGACTGCAGCCAGAAACCGATGGCCATGATGGCCAGCAGCGGCGCGCTCGACGCGTAGCGCTCGCCGAGGAGCGTGGTGGTCGTCGGGCCGGCGAACGCCGTGCCGACGAGGAGCGCGGGGTAGGAGACGACCGCCACCCAGAGCGCCGTGCGCCAGTAGGTGATCCGGATGGAGTGGCGCTCCCCCCGTTCCCACTGGCGGGCGACGAGCGGCAGGTAGAGGACCGCGAAGGTCGACGAGGCGGCGAGCGACAGCGTCGCGACGGGCTGGACTGCGCGCAGGGCCGCGACCTCGGCTGCGGTGCCCACCGCTCCGAGGACGAGAGGCGGCAGCGCGTTCGTCGCGGCGTAGACGAGCGTCGACGTCAGCAGCGGGAAGCCTTCCCGCATCATGTGGCGCATGGGAACGACGATCCGGCCGTGCAGCTCGGCCAGGACACCGATCTCGCGCAGGAGCCGTACGAGCATCACGGCGTAGAGACCGACCCCCAGCGCGGACGCGACGACGTAGCCGACCGTCAGGCCGAACACGCCGCCGCCGACGACGAAGACGAGGGCGATCGCCGAGAGCCGCAGCCCCGGCTCGAGCAGGTAGCGCCGGTAGAAGACCGACCGGGGACGGGCGAAGGTGGCGAACGTGTTCAGCACCATGGCATCGAGCGCGCCGAGGGGTGCGAGCAGGACCATGAGCACGAGCAGGTTGGCGGCCGTCTGGGACGGCGCGATGCTCAGGCCCAGCTGCGTGTGCAGCACGAGCACGACGAGGAACGCGGCGAGCCCGAGGCCGATGATCACCAGCCCCTCACCCACGAGGACGCCGACGATCGTGCGGTCGTCACCCTGCTCGTCGGAGACGGCGAGGAAGCGCGAGTCGATGCGGTCGAGCCCGAGCGGGATGAGCGCCTGGACCAGGGTCACCACCGAGAGGGCCCAGGCGAAAGCGCCGTAGTCGTCCTTGGTCAGCAGCCGGACCAGCAGCAGCTGGATGACGAGCCCGAGCCCCATGGCGAGGACCCGTCCCACGAGGAGCAGGGCCGACCCACGCACCTGCGTGCTGGCCGTCGCCCGAGCCCGGGGCGCCCGCCGTACCACCTCCGGCTCGTCAGGTCGTTCGACGGGCGTACTCACCAGCCGGGCTCCGCGAGGAGGGCCCACACGAGGTCCTCCACCTCGCGGAGCACCACCGCGGCCGGCTGGGTGGCGTCGATCACGGCGAGGGCGGAGTAGCGCTCACGCAGGTCGAGGTAGCGCTGCCGGCGCTCCTCGAGGATCTCCACCGTGTGCTCGCCCTTGCGCGCGAACATGACCTCGCCCGGGGCGTCGAGGACGACGAACAGGTCCGGCGGAGGGCAGGCGCGCGCGAGCAGGCCGTAGCTCACCCGCGAGCGGAAGGTCGGTCGTCCGGGGCGGAGCAGAGCATCGACCACGTGCCGGTCGTAGAGCACGATCCGGCCGCGGTGGGCGTCGAGCGCGCCCTGGAGCGAACGGCTGCGCAGCGTCGCCAGCTTGCCGGCGAGCGCGAACCCGGGCACCCGCCGCAGCAGCCGCTCGCGCTCGCTCGTCCGGAACACGCCGAGGTAGTGGACCGACACGGCGAAGGGCAGCGCCTGGACCAGGCCGTCGACGAGCGTGGACTTGCCGGCGCCGTCGGGCCCGAGAACAGCGAGGCTCACGCCACGTCGGCCCTCGGCGCGCAGGGCCGCAGCATCGCGGACCCGTCGCATCGTCGAGCGGCGACCGGCGCTGCGTCGCAGCGACGCAGCCAGCATCGCCAGGGCCGGCGCGGACTCAGCCCTGGTCACGGCCTCGATCAGCTCGCCCGCCGTGCCCGGACCGACGACGCGGTCGAGGGCGGACGGGACCGGGCCGTCGAGGGTCAGCGGGTCGAGCCCGGCGGGTGCGGCTCCCGGGCGGGCTGCGCGCAGCACGGCGAGCCAGGCGGCATCGGCTGCCGACAGTCGCGGGATGCCGTCGACGTCGCGCTGCACGCGATCGAGCAACGCCGGGACGATGTCGAGGGTGAGGCTGCGCGCACCAGCGGTCTCGACGACGTGCAGGACGTCGAGCACGAACCACCGCGCGGCGACGACGCTGCGCCGCACGAAGAACCGGTGCGGCTGCTGCTCGGGCGCCCGCCTGAGGACGTAGCCGGCGCCAGCCAGGCCGGCGGGCACGAGGCCGCGGTCGGCCGGGTGGACGAGCAGGTCGACGTCGCCGCCGGAACCATCGAGGGCACCACGGAGCAGGAGCCACCGGACTCCCGCACCATCGAGCGCTGCGAACGCCGCGGCGAGCTCCTCCCGCACGACGGGACCGGTCGACGGCACCCCGTCGGCACCGTGCTCGGACTCGCCAGCAGGATCCGACTCCAGGCGCACGGTCACTGGCTGAGGACCTCGAGGCCGCTGACGGCCGGGTTGTCGGCAGCGGTGCGGCCGAAGCTCACGACGACGGGCCCGCTCGTGGTGACCGTGAAGCTCTTCACGATCCCCTTCTTCGCAGCCCCGGCCGCGGCCACGATGTCGAAGTTGGTGAGCACCTGTGTGCCGTTGATCGACACGTTGAAGATCCGCTTGCCCGCGGCCGACCAGTAGGTCTCGGCGAAGTAGAGGCGGACCGTGTAGGTGCCTGCCTTCGGCACCGGCAGCGACCACACCATGTCGGTGCCGGCGGCGTTGTCGAACCGGTTGGTCGTGAAGAGCGCGGCCGGGGTCCCCGCCGGGA
>Ga0302299_10001902_pt1 | contig 12660 bp, 5 predicted proteins | sample III_Fen_N3_4_FD_198795 | JGI IMG/M metagenome (GOLD analysis project Ga0302299, IMG submission 198795) | Peat permafrost microbial communities from Stordalen Mire near Abisko, Sweden - III_Fen_N3_4 | ecosystem: Environmental > Terrestrial > Soil > Wetlands > Permafrost | place: Sweden: Abisko... | reverse complement strand
ACGATCGCCGGGTTGATCGGCGGCCCGCAGTCCTCCACGACGAGGTAGCGCAGGATCTCCACCCGGCCGGTCTCGTCGTCGACCTCGACCATGACGCAGTGCGTCGCCTGGGACCACGTGCCGTCCGCCGACAAGAACGCGCCGACCGCCTCGACGGTCTCCCCGGCATCGGCGGCGTGCACGACGTCGCCCAGCGGCACCGCCCGCGCCGGCGCGCCGCGGGGCACCACCGCCCCACCGCGGAGCTCGAGGTCGTCGGGCGCGATCTCGAGCATCGCCGCGGCCCGGTCGCGGAGCCGCGCGTCCATCGCGTCGGCGGCCGCCAGCACCGCGCCCGACGCGAGCGTCGCGGCTCGGCTGCCGCCGGTCCCGACGAGGTTGAACGGGACGACGTCGGTGTCGCCCCACACCACGCGCACCTGCGCCATCGCCAGCCCGAGCCGGTCGCCCACGAGCTGGGCCAGGGTCGTCTCGTGCCCCTGCCCGTGCGGCTGCTGGCTCGTGAACACGGTGACCGTGCCGTCGGGCTCGAGGCGCAGGCGCGCCTCCTGCGCGGATCGGGTCACCGCGGCGACCCCCATCGCCCGCAGCAGGCTTGGCGACACCGGGGCCGGCTCCACGTAGGTGGCGAGGCCGAGCCCGACCGATCGGCCCGCCGCGCGCGCCGACGCCACCTGCTCGGCCCAGCCCTGCTCGGCCAGCAGCGCGGTCGCCCGGGCGAGGGTCTGGTCGACGGTGACCCCCCGCAGGTCGACACCGAGGCAGCTGCCGTGCTCGCGCTCGCCCGGGTCGAGCAGGTTGCGGCGCCGCAGCTCGGCCGGGTCGAGACCGAGTCGGCGGGCCGCGAGGTCGAGCACGCGCTCGCGCAGGAACGTCTCCATCTCCCACGGCCCGCGGTACGGCACGTACGTCGCCTTGGTGGTGGCCACGAGGTCGGCCGAGAACTCGAGGTGCTCCAGCCGGTACGCGGCCGGCAGCAGCGCGCGCACGAGGTTGGCGTAGCCCGCGGCGGGGTAGCCGATCTGGGGGTATGCGCCGACGTCGATCACCAGGTGCACCCGGAGGCCGAGCAGGCGGCCGGTCGCATCGAACCCGGCCTCGACGTCGGCGACGGCCTCCCGGGCCTGCCCGGCGGCGAGCAGGTTCTCGGTGCGGGTCTCGTGCCACGCCACCGGGCGCCCGAGCAGGATGGCCGTGGCGGCGAGGGCCGCGTCCTCGCGCGCCAGCCCGCTCTTCTGCCCGAACGACCCGCCGACGAACGGGCACACCACCCGGACGTGCTCGGCGTCGAGTCCGAGCGCACCGGCGAGGAGCATCCGCAGCTGGTTCGGGGACTGGTGCGCGCTCGTGACCGTCAGCACACCGGTGGCGCCGTCGTACGCGGCGAGGCTCGCCCGGCACTCCATCGGCGCGTTCGCGACCCGGTGCTGGGCGATGCGGGTCCGGACCACGAGCGCGGCGCCATCGAGCGCGGCCACCGGGTCGCCCACGGTGTGGTGCTGGTGGTGCACCACGTTGGTCCCCAGCCCGGGCCACAGGACCGGCGCGTCGTCGGTGACCGCGACCGCGGCGGACGGGAGCGGCGGGAGCGGTGCGAACGCCACCTCGACGAGCTCCGCCGCGTCCTCGGCGTGCGCCGGCGTGTCGGCCACGACGAGGACCACGGGATCGCCGACGAAGCGCACGGTGTCGTCGGCCAGCGCGGTGTGCTCCGGCGCGAGGAGGCCGGGGAACGGGGCAGGGCGCAACGCCGGCAGCACCGCCGCGAGGTCGCCATGGGCGAACACTGCGTGCACACCGCGAGCCGCCCGCGCCGCAGTGAGGTCGAACGCGTTGACACGGGCGTGCGCGTGCGGGCTGCGCACGAACACTGCGTGGAGCTGCCCGGGTGCGGCCATGTCGGCCGTGAACGTCGCGGTGCCGGTGAGCAGGCGCGGGTCCTCGACCCGCAGGACACCGGCGCCCGTGAGGCGCGCCGCGCTCACCGGAGCTCGGGCATCACCTTTTCGGCGAACACGCGCAGTGTCGTGTCGTCGGGGTAATCGGAGCACCAGGGCACGAAGTACGTGCAGCCGAGGTCGACGTAGGCCTGGATCCGCTCGCACACCTGCTCGGCGCTGCCGATCAGGTTGCCCGCGGAGTACGACTCGTACGGCTCGCCGAACTTCGAGCCCGCCTTGCCCGCGGCGACCATCTCGGCGACCTCGGCCTCGGTCTCGCGCACGAAGACCTCGGGGCTCCAGGTGAGCTCGATCTCGCCGGGGTCGCGGCCCACGTCGGCGCAGTGGGCGCGGAGCACGTCGCGCTTGTGCGTCCACTCGTGGAGCTTGCCGCCGAAGTTGGCCTTGTCGGCGAGCCGGGCGACGACGCGCAGCGTGAGCTGCTCACCGCCACCGCCGATCCACACCGGCGGGCGCGGCTGCTGGAGCGGCTTCGGGTCACACTGCGCGCCGGCCACCGTGTAGTACTTCCCGTCGTAGGTGGTCTCGGGCTCCTTCCACATCGCGGTGACGATCTCCACCGCTTCGCGCAGCATGCCGATGCGCACCTTCGCCTCGGGGAATTCGTAGCCGTAGGCGCGGTACTCGCCGTCGTACCAGCCCGCGCCGACGCCCCACTCGAGCCGCCCCCCGGAGATGACGTCGATCGTCGACGTGATCTTCGCGGTGAGGGTGGGCTCGCGGTACGACGTGCAGCTCACCATCTGACCGAGCCGGATCGTGCTCGTGGCCTCGGCGAGCGCCGCCATCACCGTCCAGCACTCGAAGACCGCCTCCTGCGCCGGCACCGGCACGTTGTGGAAGTGGTCGTAGACCCAGATCGAGTCGTAGCCGAGCTGCTCCGCGAGCACCGCGGTGTCGCGGCAACGGGCCCACTTCGCCTGGGGGTCGGCGATGCCGATCAGCTCGGTCTTCCAACCCTGGGGGGCGAAGACCCCGAACTTCACTGCGGACATGGTCGCTCCTGGACTCGGCTCGGGTCGTTGCCCCTGCACCCTACGCTGGAGCGATGGCGGACCGGACCGATGCGACTTGGCGCAGCTACGACACCGTCGCCGACGCGTACGCGCGTGTGTCCGCCGTGTGCCACGCCCAGCTCGCCCGCGACCTCGTCGCCGCCGTGGCCCCGCCGTTCGGCGCCCGCGTCCTCGACCTCGGCGCGGGCAGCGGCGTCGCGGCCGACGCCGCACTCGCAGCCACGGGTGCGGGTGGTCACGTCGTCGCGCTCGACCCGTCACCCGCGCTCCTCGCCCACGCCCGTCACTACCGGGTCGCGCCGGTGGCCGGTTCGGCGCCCGGGCTCCCGTTCGCTACCGCGGCGTTCGACGCCGTGATCGCGAGCCTCGTGATCGGCCACTTCGACAGCTACCGGCCCGCGCTCGCGGACCTCGTGCGGGTGCTGCGGCCCGGCGGGCGGCTCGGCGTCACCACCTGGGGCCGGCTCGACGACGCGCCCGCGATCGACGACGCCGACGAGCGCACCGCCCACGCGATCTGGGACGACGTCGTCGGGCGCCACGTCGACCTCGACGAGGTCGACACCGCGGCGGCCGACGCACTGCCGTGGGAGGAGTGGTTCGGCGACCCCGCCCGCGTCCGCCTCGCGCTCGCGGAGGCCGGCCTCCGGGTGGTCGACCTGTTCGGCCGGGCCTACCGGTATCCGCTCGCCCACGCCGACTGGCTCGCCCGCGTCGGCACCGGTGCGCGCGCCCGCTACGTCCGGGCAGTGCTCGGCGAGGACCGCTTCGCCACGGTCACCGCCGAGGTGCTCGACGCCCTGCGGACCCACCGCCTGGCCGACCCCATCCGTTGCGCCGACGAAGCCCTCATCACCGTCGCCGCCGCACCCACCAATGGACCGATGCCGCGATGACCATGAACCCTGATGACCTGATCCGGTCGGTCACCGACCGGCTCGCGCCGCTCGACCTCGCGCTCGCCGAGGCGTGGTGGGAGTCGAGCACCCACGCGTCGCCCGAGGCCGACGCCCGGCGCGCCGCGACCGACCTCGCCCGCCGCGAAGTGCTCGCCGACCCCGACGCGTTCGCCGCGGTGCGGGCCGCGCGCGCGGATGCATCCGGCGACCCGTCCGACCCGCTCGTCGCCCGCAGCCTCGACCTGCTCCACGACGGCATGCTCCCCCACCAGCTGCCGGTCGACCTGCTGCGCGCGCTCGTCGACCTCGAGACTTCGGTGGACGCGCGCTACACGGAGTTCCGCGCCGATCTCGGCGGGGAGCGCGTCGACGACAACACGCTCCTCGAGGTGCTGCGCACGAGCACCGACTCCGCCGACCGGCTCGCGGCATGGGAGGCAGGCAAGCAGATCGGCGCCGAGGTCGCCGACGACGTGCGCGCCCTTGCCCGGTTGCGGAACGAGGGTGCGCGGGCCCTCGGCCACCGCGACCACTTCGCCCTCGCCCTCGCCACCTGCGATCTCGACGAGACCCGTTTGTTCGCGACCCTCGACGAGGTCGACCGGCTCACGGAGGCGCCGTTCCGGGCGTGGAAGCGCGGCCTCGACGAGCGGCTCGCGCTGCGGTTCGGGGTCGCGACCGACGCGTTGGCGCCGTGGCACCTCGACGACCCGTTCTTCCAGGACCCGCCGGTGGAGGGTGCGGTCGACCTCGACCCCTGCTTCGCCGGCGCCGACCTCGAGGAGCTCACCCGGCGCACGTTCGCCGGGATCGGGCTCGACATCGACCGCTCCCTCGCCGGGTCCGACCTGTACGCGCGTCCGGGCAAGAGCCAGCATGCGTTCTGCATCCACCTCGACCGCGGTGGCGACGTGCGGGTGCTCTGCAATGTCGAGCCCAACGAACGCTGGGCCGACACGATGCTCCACGAGTTCGGCCACGCCGTGTACGACCTCGACCTCGACCCCGCGCTGCCGTGGCTGCTGCGCGAGCCCGCGCACGCGTGCACCACCGAGGGGATCGCCATGATGTTCGGTCGCCTCGTGCGCGACCCCGCGTGGCTGCGTGACATCGCGGGCGTCGATGCCGCCACGCTGGCCGCCCTTGCCCCGCGCCTCGGCGACGCGAACCGAGCCTCGCTGCTGGTGTTCGCCCGCTGGGTCCTCGTGGTCACCCACTTCGAGCGCCGCCTCTACGCCGACCCCGATGCCGACCTCGACACCCTCTGGTGGGATCTCGTCGAGCGGTACCAGCTCGTGCGCCGCCCGGCGGGCCGCACGGCGCCCGACTGGGCGGCCAAGATCCACCTCGCGGTCGTGCCCGTCTACTACCAGAACTACCTCTACGGGGAGCTCTTCGCGTCGCAGCTGCTGGCCACGCTGCGCGAGCGGGCGGGCGGCCTCGTCGACCGCGCGGAGGCGGGTGCGCTCCTGCGCGACACCGTGTTCCGCCCCGGTGCCCGCCTGCGCTGGGACCACCTGGTCGAGCACGCCACGGGGGCGCCGCTCGGCGCCGGCGCGTTCGCGGCCGAGCTCGCCGGCGACGGGAGCTGACCCGGTGAACCGGCTCGGCCGCGAGACCAGTCCGTACCTGCGCCAGCACGCCGACAACCCGGTCGACTGGTACCCGTGGGGCGACGAAGCCTTCGCGCGGGCCCGCGAGGAGGACAAGCCCGTCCTCCTCTCCGTCGGCTACTCGTCGTGCCACTGGTGTCATGTGATGGCCCACGAGTCGTTCGAGGACGACGAGGTTGCCGCGTTGATGAACCGCCTGTTCGTCAACGTGAAGGTCGACCGCGAGGAGCGACCCGACGTCGACGCCATCTACATGCAGGCCGTGCAGGCGATGACCGGTCGGGGCGGCTGGCCCATGACCGTGTTCCTCCACCCCGACGGTCGGCCCTTCTACGGCGGCACCTACTTCCCCAAGGAGGACCGCCAGGGCATGCCCGGCTTCATCCGGGTGATGGAGGCGGTCGACGACGCGTGGCGCACCGGCCGCGACGACGTCATCATCCAGGCCGAGCAGCTGCACGAGGCGATCGAGCACACCACCCGCATCGGCGAGCGCGACGGTGCAGCCGCCGACGGCGGCCCGGCCACGATCTCTCCCGCGATCCTCCTGCAGGCCGAAGCGCGCGCGCGGTCGCAGTTCGACCCGCGCTTCGGCGGGTTCGGGCACGCGCCGAAGTTCCCCCAGGCGATGACGCTCGACTTCCTCCTGCGCGCCCACGCGCGCCAGCCGTCGCCCGAGACGCTCGAAGCGGTGACCGTGTCCCTCGACGCGATGGCCGCGGGCGGCATGTACGACCAGGTCGGCGGCGGCTTCCACCGCTACTCGACCGACGACTACTGGCTCGTCCCGCACTTCGAGAAGATGCTCTACGACCAGGCGCTGCTCGCCGGTGCGTACCTGCGCGGGTGGATGACCACCGGCGAGCCCCGGTACCGCCGGGTCGTGGAAGACACGATCGAGTACGTGTTGCGCGACCTGCGCCACCCCGACGGCGGGTTCTTCTCCGCGGAGGACGCGGACTCCGAGGGCGTGGAGGGCAAGTTCTCCTGCTGGCAGCTCGACGAGGTGACCGCGCTCCTGGGCGACGACGCCGCCGAGGTGATCCGCTACTTCGGCATCACGGCGAACGGGAACTTCACCGACCCGCACACCGGGTTCCGCGGCAACATCCTCCACGCGGTCGACCGCACCGAGGACCGACCCGACGCCGTGCGTCGCGCGATCCCGGTCCTTCTCGCGGCGCGCGCCGAGCGCGTCCGCCCCGGCCTCGACGACAAGGTGCTGCTCGCCTGGAACGCGCTGTTCCTCCGCACGCTGGTCGAGGCGGCCGCAGCGTTCGACCGACACGACTGGATGGCGGCGGCGCACGCGAACGCGGCGTTCCTGCTCGACCAGCTGCGGCGCGACGACGGCCGCTGGCTCCGCTCCTGGCAGAACGGACGCGCCGCCATCCTCGCCTACGCGGAGGACTACGGTGCGCTGCTCGAGGCGTGGTGCACCCTCGCCGAGCACGACGACGTGCAGTGGCTCCTGGAGGCGCGCCACGTGGCCGAGGAGCTCGCCACGCTGTTCGCCGACGACGAGCGCGGCGGCGTGTACACCACCGGCGCCGACGCCGAGGCGCTGATCGTCCGGCCGAAGGACTACCAGGACAACGCGACACCGTCGGAGAACTCGCTCGTCGCGAGTGGGCTCCTGCGCCTTGGTGCGCTCACCGGCGACGACCACATCGCCGACGCGGGGCGACGCTGGCTGCGCGCGCTCGCGCCCGTGCTCGCCGACCACCCGACCGCGTTCGCGTACCTCCTCGGCGCGCTCGACCGCGCGGTGCACCCGCCGCTCGAGGTCGCCATCGTGGGCGACCCCTCCGACCCCGCGACCGCGGCGCTCGCCCGGGTCGTGGCGACCCGCCTGCTCCCGGGCGCGGTGCTGCTCGCCGCGCCGCCCGGGGTCGGCACCGACCTCTCGCCACTGCTCGTCGGGCGCGACCAGGTCGACGGCCGCCCCACTGCCTACGTGTGCCGGAGCTACGCCTGCGAGCTCCCGGTGACCGAGCCCGGCGCCCTCGCAGCCCAGCTCGACGCCGCGCTGGTCGACTGAGCGCCGCCGGGCCCCCGTTCACACGGAGTTCAACTCCCTGCCCGCCCCGCGACGAAGTCGACTGGTAGCCAGGAAACATGTCCGTGCTGTCTTGCCGCGAACGGCCCCGAGCCTGACATCCTGGGACCCGTGACCGCAGGCCGAGACCGCACGCTGGCGCACCCCCGCCCGCCGACGCCCGGCCAGGTGGGCGCGGGCCGCGACGCGCTGCTCCGGATCGCCCACGACCTGCGCTGGACCTGGCACGAGGGCGCGCTGGCGCTGTTCCACGACCTCGACCCCGACGCATGGGAGGCCTCGGGCCACAACCCCGAGCGGCTCCTCGGCCGACTCCCCGACGGCCGGCTGGCCGAGGTGCTCGCCCGCGAGTCCTTCGCCACCCGGCTCGACCTCGTGGTCGCCCAGTTCGCCGCCATCCGGAGCTCCGACGGGGGCTGGTTCCCCGAGACGCACCCCGGCCTGCGGCTCGAGGTCGCGCTGTTCGCCGCCGAGTTCGGCCTGGCCGACGCGCTCCCGATCTCGGCCGGTGGCCTCGGTGCGGTGGCCGGCGAGCAGCTCAAGACCGCGGGTGAGCTGGGCGTGCCCATGATCGGCGTCGGGCTGCGCTACGGCGAGGCCTCCCACCAGTGGCTCGACCGCGACGGACGCCAGCACGAGACCTGGGAGCCCCTCCTCCCAGCCGACCTCCCGGTCGACCTCGTGCGCGACCGGGCCGGCGGCTTCCCGCTCGAGGTGCGGGTGCCGTTCCCCGAGTACGTGGCCCGGGCCCGGGTTTGGGAAGCGGCCGTCGGCCGGTCGCGGCTCCTGCTGGTGGACGCCGACGTCCCCGGCAATCCCCCGGGCGCCCGGGCGATCACCCGGCGGCTCTACCCGAGCGAGGCGGAGTGGCGGCTGCGCCAGTACCTGCTGCTCGGAGTCGGCGGCTACGACGCCCTCGCCGCGCTCCGGATGGAGCCCGACGTCGTGCACTGCAACGAGGGTCACTCGGCGCTCGCGGCCGTCGCACACATCCGCGCGGTGATGCTCCGCCGCGACCTCGACTTCGACGAGGCGTGCGTCGCGGCGGCGCCGAGCATCCTGTTCACCACGCACACGCCGGTCCCCGCGGGCCACGACTACTTCCCGTCGCCGCTCGCGGAGCGTTTGCTCGCCCCATTCGCCGAGACGCTCGGGATCACGGCCGAGACGCTCGTCGCGCTCGGCCGCCACGACCCCGACGACCCCGACGACACCTTTTGCCCCACGGTCCTCGCGCTGCGCCTCGCCGGCCACCGCAACGGCGTGAGCCGGCTCCACGGCGCCGTCACCCGCCAGATGTGGCGGGGCCTGTGGCCGCGCGTGCCCGTCACCGAGGTCCCCGTCGGCCACGTGACCAACGGCGTACACCTCGAGTCGTGGGTGTCGCCCGAGATGCGCGCCGTGCTCACCGAGTCGATCGGCCCGGCCTGGCTGACCCAGCCCCTCGACCGTTCGAGCTGGGTGCAGGCCCGCGAGATCGACGACCGCGCCGCGTGGGCTGCCCGCAACGCGAACCGCAGTCGGCTGGTGCGCAACGCGCGCGGCTGGCTCACGTTGCAGGCCGCCCGGCGGACCCACACCGACCGCACCACGCTGGCGCCGGAGCACCGGCTCGACCCCGACGCACTCACCATCGGGTTCGTGGGCCGCTTCGTCGCGTACAAGCGGCCCACGCTGTTCCTCACCGACCCCGAGCGCCTCGCCCGCATCCTCGGCGACGCCGACCGGCCGGTCCAGATCGTGTTTGCCGGGCGCGCGCACCCGTCCGACTTCGCCGGGAAAGACCTGCTGCGCGACGTCGTGCGGTTCGCCCGTGACGCCGGCCTCGCTCACCGCATCGTGTTCCTGGAGGACTTCGACATCGCGATGGACCAATGGCTCTCGCAGGGTGCCGACGTGTGGCTCAACACGCCCCGTCGCCCCGACGAGGCGTGCGGCATCGCGGGCATGAAGGCCGGGATCAGCGGCGCGCTCAACTTCAGCACCCTCGACGGCTGGTGGGACGAGGTGTGGCGCGCGGCCGACCCCGGCCGTCCTTCGATCGGGTGGGTGATCGGCAGCGACGCGACCTACGCGAGCACCGTGGAGCAGGACGCGGCCGACGCCGAGTCGCTCTACGACGTGCTCGAGCACGAGATCGTGCCCGCGTTCTACGACCGCGGCGCCGACGGCCTCCCCCGCCGGTGGCTCGGGAGCATGAAGGAGTCACTCGCGACGCTCGGCCCCGTGTGGACGTCCACCCGCATGGTGCGCGAATACACGGAGCGCTACTACGTCCCCGGACGCGAAGCCGCCCGTGCGCTGCGCAGGCGCAAGGGCGCCCGCGCGCGCGACCTCGCCGCGTACCTCGCCCGGGCCCGGGCCGAGTGGGCCGAGGTAGCGGTCGAGAACGTGGTCGACACGCGCGACGCCGGCGGTGACGTGACCGTGTCGGCCCGGGTGCTCCTCGGCGCGCTCGAACCCGGCGAGGTGGACGTGCAGGTGTGGGCCGATCCGCCCGGGCGTTCGGCGGCCGCGGTCTGCTCGATGCACCCGCGGACGTCGGAGGCCGGTGCCCTCGGGTACGAGGCCCGCATCGCCGGCGCGATCGCGCCGGCCGACACCACCTTCGCGGTCCGGGTGCTCCCCCGCCACCCCGACCTCACCGACCTCATGTCGTCGGGGTGCATCACATGGTCCGACTGACCGTGCACGCGCGCAGGTGCCCGTGATCTCCGGCGCGCGCAACGAGATCGCGGTGCTCCACGAGCTCGCGCGCGACTGCGGGGTCTCGGTGCGCTGGCACGACGTCACCGGCGTCGAGCACGAGGTCGCACCCGAGGCGCTCGTCGGCGTGCTGCGCGCCTTCGGGATCGACCTCGCCGAACCCGGTGGTGCGGCCGCGGCCCTCGCCGCCCGTCGGGCCGAGCACGCCCGGCAGGTGATCGAGCCCACGATCGTCGCCTGGGACGACGCGCCGGTCACCACCGTGCTGCGCCACAGCCCCGGGTACGCCGACCGGCTCGCCGACTGCCAGGTCCGCCGGGAGGACGGTGTGCGGGTCGACTGGCGGATCCGCCTCGGCGATCTGCCGGTCGTGGAGGTCGAGTCCTACGGCCGCTCGGAGCGGGTCGGACGCCGGCTCGACGTCCCCGCGACCCTCCCGATCGGCAACCACCGCCTCGACATCGTCTTCGGCGGCCAGCACCACACGGCGACGATCGTGGTCGCGCCCACCCGCGGCGCCGCGAGCGGCCCACCGACCCTCGACGGCCGGTGGGGGCTCGTCGCTCCGCTCTACTCGCTCCGCAACGCACGGGGCGGCGCCCCGGGAGACCTCGGCCACCTCGCCCACCTCGCCGAGGTCGGCGGCCGGTACGGCGCGTCGGTGATCGCCACGCTGCCCATGCTCGCGGCCTTCCTGGACGAGCCGCTCGAGGTCAGCCCCTACCTGCCGGTGAGCCGGCGCTTCTGGAACGAGCTGTACATCGACCTCGAGCGTGTGCCGGAGCTCACCTGGAGCCCGGCCGCAGCCGCCCGCCTCGCCGACCCCGAGTGGCGGGCCGAGCGCATCGCCCTGCGCGACGCCCCCCGCGTCGACTACGCGCGAGCGGCGCAGAGGCAGCGCGAGATCCTCGAGCTGCTCGCCGCCGCGCTCACCCGCGCACCGATCGAACGTTCCACCGCGTTCCGCAACTTCGTGGCCGACCGGCCCGAGGTGGCGAAGTACGCGCGCTTCCGCGCAGCGGGCGAACGGATGGGGGCGGACTGGCACGCCTGGCCGGCGCACATGCGCGACGGCGTGATCGGGTTCACCGACATCGACCCCACGGCCGACAGCTACCACCGGTACGTGCAGTGGATCGCGCACGAGCAGCTCGCCGAGCTGCGCACCCGACTCGACCGGCGCGGCCAGGTACTCGCGCTCGACCTGCCCCTGGGCAGCCACCCGTTCGGGTACGACGTGTGGTGTGCGCCCACCGCGTTCGGGCAGGGTGCGCAGGCCGGCGCGCCGCCCGACTCGTTCGCGCTCGCCGGGCAGGCCTGGGGCTTCCCGCCCGTCCACCCCGAGGCCGCGCGCGTCGACGGCCACGCCGCGTTCCGCGCCTGTCTCGCCCACCACTTCGAGTTCGCCCGGCTCCTGCGCATCGACCACGTGATGGGCCTGCACCGCCAATGGTGGGTACCCGACGGCGGCACCGCGGCCGACGGTGCGTACGTGCGCTACCCCGCCGAGGAGCTCTGGGCGCTCGTGTGCCTCGAGGCGTCACGAGCCGGGGCCACGGTCGTGGGCGAGAACCTCGGCACCGTGCCCACCGACGTCGACGACGCGTTGCGCCACCACGGCGCGTTCGGAATGTCGGTCGCCCAGTTCCGCGCCGATCCCCGCTCGGTCACCGAGACGCCGGCGGGCAACGTCGCCATGTGGGGCACCCACGACATGCCGACCTTCGCGGGCTGGCACGGTGCCCATGCACCAGCCGAGGGCGATCCCGCGAACGCGCCGGCGAACCTGCGGGCCGAGTTCGACGAGTTCCTCGTGGCGCTCACCGAGAGCGCGGCCGACGTCGTCATGGTGGGCCTCGACGACCTCGACCTCGATCCCACCACCCAGAACGTTCCCGGCACCGTCGGCGAGCAGAACTGGCGCATCCCCGCGTCGGTCCGCCTCGACGAGCTCGACGCCGACCCGGGGCGGGCGGGATCGCTGCGCCTCCTGGCCGAGCGCCGGGGCCGGTCCGGCCCCCCGGGCCTGCCGGTGGCGCCCTTCGGCACGTCGAGGGAGATCAGCCTGCTCGGCGACCTCGACCTGTACCTGTTCAACGAGGGCCGCCACACGGCGATCCACACCAAGCTCGGCGCGCACCCGATCGACGCCGACGGCAGCCGCGGGACCTACTTCGCGGTGTGGGCGCCCGACGCCTCCGCGGTCGCCGTGATCGGCGACTTCAACGACTGGAACGGTGACCGCCACCCGCTGCACCCGTCCGGCGAGTCGGGGATCTGGGAGGGCTTCCTCCCCGGGGTGGGCCGGGGCGCGATCTACAAGTACCTGGTGGTCTCCCGGTTCGGCGGCCACCGGTACGAGAAGGCCGACCCGCTCGCGTTCCACACCGAGGTGCCGCCCCGCAC
>Ga0302299_10001901_pt1 | contig 12660 bp, 5 predicted proteins | sample III_Fen_N3_4_FD_198795 | JGI IMG/M metagenome (GOLD analysis project Ga0302299, IMG submission 198795) | Peat permafrost microbial communities from Stordalen Mire near Abisko, Sweden - III_Fen_N3_4 | ecosystem: Environmental > Terrestrial > Soil > Wetlands > Permafrost | place: Sweden: Abisko... | reverse complement strand
GCACCGCCCATATACCGGCGCACCAGGATCGTGACGCTGTCCCAGTCGAGTAAGGACGAGATCGTCGACCTCCTGCACCTGCCGCCCCACAACATCACGGTCTCCCCACCGGGGATCGACCTGCGCTACTCCCCCGGCGGCACCCGAAGCCTGGCGCCGCTCATCCTCGCGGTCGGCCGGCTCGTCCCGGTGAAGCGATTCGACCGGCTGATCGAGTCAGCAGTGCCGCTCAAGGCCCGTCATCCAGGACTGGAGCTGGTCATCATCGGCGAGGGATACGAGCGCGAGACGCTGGAATCTTTGATCCGCCGCCGCCACGCAGCGGACTGGATCTCGCTGCCGGGCCGTGTTGACGACGACGAGCTGCTCAACCTCTACCGCCGGGCCTGGGTGGTGGCCTCCTCCTCGGCGCGGGAGGGCTGGGGCATGACCCTGACCGAGGCGGCCGCCTGCGGCACCCCGGCCGTCGCCAGCCGGATCGCCGGCCATCTCGACGCCGTCGACGACGGCGCGAGCGGTCTGCTCGTCGACACCGCGGTGGGCATGACGCGGGCGCTGGACACCGTCCTGTCCGACCAGGCGCTGCGCGCGCGCCTGTCGGAGGGAGCGCTGGTGAACGCCGCCCGCTTCACCTGGGACGCCACGGCCACGCTCACCTTCGAGATCCTCGCCGCGGAGGCGGCCCGCCGGCACGCGCGGCGCCGGTGACCACTACTCAGACACCCGGGACCGACCACCGCGGCCTTCCCGACGGGGCCAACACCACCGAGCCCGCCGGAGGTTCCGGGCCGGGCTCGAACGCGGGATGGTCCCGGCTGCGCCGGGTCCGGTGGCCGTCGTGGGAGACCGCCCTGCTCGCCGTCCTGGCCTACATTCCGCTCCTTCTCACAGCCCGCGGCCAGGTCGGTGCCGACACCAAGCAGTACCTCTACCTCGACCCCGACCGCCTGCTGGCGAACGCCCCGTCGATGTGGGACCCGAACGTCGGGATGGGCACCGTCACGCACCAGAACATCGGCTACCTGTGGCCGCAGGGGCCCTGGTACTGGCTGTTCGATCACCTGGGTTTCCCGGACTGGGTGGCGCAGCGACTGTGGTCGGGCACCCTGCTGTTCCTGGCCGGTCTCGGCGTGGTGTTCCTGCTGCGGACGCTGGGCTGGCGCAGTAGCGTCTCTGCCGGCGCTGCCCGGTTCGCGCCGGCGGCCTTACCGGCCGCGCTGGTCTACATGCTCTCGCCGTACGTCATCGAGTACATCGCGCGCATCTCGGCCATCCTGCTGCCGTGGGCCGGGCTGCCCTGGCTGGTCGCCATCGTGGTGCGGGGCCTGCGGTGCGCCCAGAGCGACCAGCGCGCCGGAATCGGGCGCTGGCGCCACCCGGCGCTGTTCGCCCTGGTCGTCACCTGTATCGGTGCGACCAATGCCACGTCGCTGATCTATGCCCTGATTGCGCCCATCCTCTGGGTCCCGTTCGCTGTCTGGTCAAGCCGGGAGGTCAGGCTGCGCCCGGCCCTGCTGTTCGGCGGGCGGACGATCCTGCTCACCTTCGGGGCTTCGCTGTGGTGGATGGCGGGGCTGTCCACACAGGCGGGCTACGGGCTCAACGTCCTGCAGTTCAGCGAGACGGTCAAGACGGTCGCTGGGGCGTCCCAGGCGTCCGAGGTGCTACGAGGTCTGGGCAACTGGTTCGGCTACGGCGAGGACGGCGTCGGACCCTGGGTCCAGGCGATGAAGGCCTACACGGAAAACGTGCCTCTGCTGGCGCTGACTTTCGTGCTGCCGCTGCTCGCCATGCTCGCCGCGGTCTCGGTCCGCTGGATTCACCGGGCCTACTTCGTCACGCTCATCTTCGTCGGCACGGCGATCAGCGTCGGCGTCTACCCCTATGACGACCCGTCCCCGCTCGGGGGGCTCTTCAAGGCCTTCCAGGAGGGGTCGACCAGCGGGCTGGCCCTGCGCTCGACCCCCCGCGCGGTGCCGCTGCTGGTGCTGGGCTTCGCCGTGCTGCTTGCGGGCGCGCTCGACGCCCTGCGCCGGCGGGCTCGCCAACCGGCCGGCTTGGGGCGGCTACCACGCTGGATCGCCCCCGCCGCGTACGTCCTGGTCGTCGTCCTCGCGATCGCCAATGCGTCGCCGCTGTTCCGTGGCCTGTTCGTCGACCCGAACCTGAGCCGGCCGGAAGCGATCCCCGAGTACTGGAAGCAGGCGAGTGCCGCGATGGCGGCCGGGGACCCGCAGACGAGGGTGCTGGAACTGCCCGGGGAGGATTTCTCCCAGTACCGGTGGGGGTCCACGCTCGACCCGGTCCCGCCCGGGCTCATGGACCGCCCGTTCGTGTCCCGCGAGCTCATCCCGATGGGCACCCCGGCCTCCGCGGCGCTGGTGCGCGCGCTGGACCGCAGACTCCAGGAAGGCGTCTTCGAGCCCGTCTCGCTGCCTGACCTCGCCCGGCTCATGGGTGTCGGGACCGTCGAGTTCCGCTCCGACCTGCAGTACGAGCGCTTCCGCACCCCCCGCCCGCGTTCCACCTGGGCGATCGTCAACGGCCAGCGCCCGGCCGGGCTGGGGGCGCCGGAGATCTATGGTCCCACGATTGCCGAGGCGCCGGCCGTCCCGATGACCGACGAGATCACACTCGGGACCCCGCCCGGCACCCCCAACCCGCCGGCTGTCGCGCTGTTCCCCGTGCGCAACGCTGTGCCGATCGTGCGGGCAGAGCGGGCGGACTCCCCCCTGCTCATCGCCGGCGACGCCGAGGGCCTGGTGGACGCGGCCGCTGCCGGCCTGCTCACCAACAGCGGAGTCGTCCTGTTCTCGGCCGACCTTGCGGGCAAGCCCCAACAGCTCCGGCAAGCTCTGGACGCGGGGGCCGTCCTGGTCGTCACGGACAGCAACCGGCGGCGGGCGGAGCGGTGGAACGCGATCCGCGAGAACTACGGCTACGTCGAGCGCGTCGACGAGAAGCCACTCAAGTCCGACTCGAGCGACCACCGGCTGCCCGTTTTCCCCAACTCAGGTAACGACAGCCAGACCGTGGCGCAGCAGCGGGGCGTCGTTTCTGTCGAGGCGACCGAGTACGGCAACCCGGTCGGCTACGCCCCGGCCGACCGCCCCGACTACGCGGTGGACGGCGACGTCACGACCGCGTGGCGCGTCGGCGCCTTCTCCGACGTGCGCGGCGAGAAGCTCAGGATCTCGATGGTGCACCCGGCGACGACCAGTTCGATCAATGTCGTCCAGCCGATCACCTTCACTCGCAACCGCTACGTCACCAAGCTGGCCCTGACTTTCGACGGCCGCGACCGCATGGTCGTGGACCTCAACGACTCGTCCCGCGAGAAGGCAGGGCAGAAGATCACGTTCCCGAAGCGCACGTTCTCTTCGGTGCAGCTTGAGGTCGTGGAAGCCAACTTCGGACGCCAGTCCCGTTACAACGGCCTGTCGGGGGTCGGCTTCTCCGAGGTCCGCATCCCGGGCGTGCGGCTGAGCGAGTACCTACGGTTGCCGACCGACCTGCTCACCCAGGTAGGGGCGGCGGCACTGGCCCACCCGCTCGTGCTGCAGCTCACCCGCGACCGCGCCAACCCCGGCGAGCCGTTCAAGCAGGACACCGAGTTCGGGATGAACCGCACGTTCTCCCTGCCGACCGCGCGCTCGTTCGGGCTCACCGGCACCGCTCGGATCTCGCCGTGGGCGAAGGACGCCGATGTGGACCGTGCACTGGGTCGGCCGGTCGGGCCCGGGGTCGTCAGGGCCGACTCCTCGGGGCACCTGCCCGGCGACCTGACCAACCGCGGTTCCAGCGCCTTCGACAGAGACCCGAAGACCGTGTGGAGCACCGGCTTCGGCGACCAGGTGGGCAGCTGGGTTCAGGTCAGCTCACCCCGCGTGGTCACCGCGTCCTCGATCGGCCTGGACGTGCTGGCCGACGGCCGCCATTCGGTCCCGACGAGGGTTCATCTGGAGGTGGACGGCCGCGCCCAGCCGTCGCTGGCCCTGCCGAGTGTGCCCGACGGCGCCGCGGAGAACGCCACCTCGCACGTCACACTGCGGTTCCCCGCCGTGACCGGCCGGAGCTTCAAGCTGGTCATCGACGACGTGCGGACCGTCCAGACGCAGGACTACCTGAGCCGCCACCCTGTCGCCATGCCCACCGGCTTCGCTGAGGTGGACATCGCGGGGCTGCGCGTGCCGCCGCTCCCGGCGAACGTGCCGGCGACCTGCCGCACCGACCTGCTGACGGTGAACGGCAAGCCGGTCGGGGTTTCGGTGTCGGGGTCGACGTCCGATGCGCTCAAGCGGGAGGGCCTGGCCGTCTCGCCGTGCGGCGCGAGCGCCCTCGCCTTGCGCGCCGGGGACACGGACCTGACCGCCGCACAAGGACGCGACACCGGCATCGACCTGGACCGGCTCGAGCTGGCCTCCGCACCAGGCGGGAAGGCCGCGGCACTACGGTGACCGACACCACCTCGACCGCGGCCGCTGCGCGCGAAGGCATGCGGGCACACACACAGAGCGGCACGCCGGCGGCCGGCACCCGGTGGGGCGGGTCCCCGCAGGTCAGCGTCACCGGGCAGTCCTCGACCTCATACGCCCTGCACGTGACCGGGGCGCAGCCGGGCAAGCCGTTCTGGCTGGTCCTCGGCCAGAGCCTGTCCCCGGGCTGGACCGCGAGTGCCGCCGGGATCGGTGACCTCGGCCAGCCACGCCTCGTCGACGGGTACGCCAACGGCTGGCTCGTCACTGCGCCGAATCCCTCGTTCGACGTGACGATGACGTGGACCCCGCAGACCAGGGTGTGGATCTCCTTGGCCGTGTCGGCGGTGGCCCTGCTCGGGTGCCTCCTGCTGGCACTGTGGCCGTTCCGGCGGCGCCGGGCCAATCGGCTCGATGCCGAGCCCGACGACCAGCCCTTGCCGGACGTCATCTCGCCCCTGGCACGAGGTGACGGCGGTGCCCGGCCGCTGACCGTCGCCGCGACCGCCATCGGTACCGGGTTGCTCACAGGGCTCGTCATCACCCCGCTCGCGGGGGTGATCGTCGGGGCGCTCACCGCGCTCGCGTTCGTGCTGCAACGTGGCCGGGCGCTGCTGCGCCTGGGGGCCGTGGCCTGCCTGCTCATCAGCGCCGCCTACGTCGTGGAACTGCAGTGGCACTACGGGCTGCCCCTCAACGGGTCCTGGCCGGCCACCTTCAGCAAGGTCGCCACGATCTCTTGGCTGGCGGTGGGGCTACTCGCGGCCGACGTGGTCGTCGAGATGGTGCAGCGCAGCCGTGGACGGCACGGTCAGCAGGGCGGGGACGCTCCGGCGGGCGAGCCCGCCTACCCGGAGGGCGGCTGCTGAGGCTGAACGTACGCCGCCGGGTTGGCGCACCCGGCCGGGCCGCGACCCGTGTCGCCAGGGTCGCAGCCGGTGTCGCCAGGGTCGCAGCCGGGCTGCTCAGCCGGTCAGCCCCGTCCGTTCCGGGCACGCAGCTTCGGCAACCAGCCGGCCAGGCGCCAGCCCACCTCGAGCAGGAAGATGCCGATTCCTGCGATCATGGCGCACAGCACGAGGGTCTCCGGCTGCGGCATATCCAGCGAGAAGAAGGTGCGCAGCCACGGAGTCACGAGGACCACCGCGAATCCCCCCACCATCGCCCAGACCACCGCGAGCTTCACCGGCGTGAACGGCCGGGCGACAATTCCCAGGACCCACAGCGCCACGGCGGCCAGCACCAGCGCGGCGGCTGTCTGCGCCTGGACGCGGGTATTCCCGGAGTCCAATTCGGCCACCCGAAACGCGGAGAAGGACGCAAATGCCGCGACGATTCCGGCCGGGACGGCGAAACGAAGAACGCGGCGGAGGAAGCCTGGCCTGGCCCGCTCCGTATTGGGCAGCAGTGCCAGGAAGAAGGCCGGAATACCAATGGTAAGCGAACCGATCAGGGTCAGGTGACGGGGCAGGAAGAGGAAAGGCAGCCCCGCGATCACGACGGTGACCGACAACACCGTGGCATATACGGTCTTGGTGAGAAAGAGGTTGGCGACCCGCTCGATGTTGCCGATGACCCGGCGGCCCTCGGCAACGATGCCGGGAACGACCGCGAACCGGCTGTCGAGCAGGACGAGCTGGGCGACCCCGCGGCTGGCGTCGCTGCCGTTGCCCATTGCGATGCCGATGTCGGCGTCCTTGAGGGCAAGCACGTCGTTGACCCCGTCCCCCGTCATGGCGACGTGATGGCCGCGGCGCTGCAGCGCCGTGATCAAAGCCTGCTTCTGCTCGGGGCCCACACGGCCGAAGACCGTGTGCTCCTCACCGACCACTTCGAGGTCCCCCGGGTCGGTGGGAAGGTCGCCGGCGTCGACCGGATCGTCGGCGTTCGGCAGGTTCAGCCGACGGGCGATCGCCCCGACCGTGACGGGGTGGTCGCCTGAAATGACCTTGACGGTGACGCCCTCCGCCGCGAAGTAGGCCAGGGTCGGCGCGGCGTCCTCGCGGATTGGCTGCTCGAGGGCGACCAGCGCGACCGGCTGCACCCCTGGGGGCGCCCCCTCCCCGTCCCCGAGGCCGGCGGCCCGGGCCAGCAGCAGCACTCGCAGTCCCTCGCCGGCCATCTGGCGCGCGGGTTCCACCACGGCGACGTCGCCCGGGGCCAGCAGATCGGGGGCGCCGAGCACCCAGGTGCCGTGTCCGTCGAATGCCGCACCACTCCACTTACGGGCCGAGGAGAACGGGATGAGCTCGTCGATGGCCCAGTCGTCGGGTGCGGCGTACTGCCGCATGATCGCCTGCTGACTGGCGTTGGGTCGTGGCTCGGCGGCGGCGATGGCGCCGAGCGCCTGCTCGGCCCCGTCGCCGCGATCTCCCACCGGCACGAGCGTGGCCACCTGCATGACGGGTTCGGTCAGCGTGCCCGTCTTGTCCAGGCAGACGACGTCGACCCGGGCGAGCCCCTCGATAGCCGGCAATTCCTGCACCAGGACGTTGTGGCGTCCCAGCCGCACGACGCCCACTGCGAACGCGATGCTGGTCAGCAGGACGAGCCCCTCGGGCACCATGGTGACGAGCCCGGCGACCGTGCCGCGGACGGCCTCCGCCACCCCGTCGGTGACCCGGAACTGGTTGATGAGCAGGCCGATGCCCACCGGGACCATGAGGATCGCCATCACGGTGATGATCCGGTTGATGCTGGCCCGCAGTTCCGAACGGGCGAGGGTGAACTTCTTCGCCTGCTCGGCCAGCTGGGCCGCGTAGGCCTCGCGACCGACCCGGGTCGCCCGGTAGGCGCCGGTGCCGGCGACGACGAAACTGCCCGACATCACGGGATTCCCCGGCGCCTTGACGACCGGGTCGGCCTCCCCCGTCAGCAACGACTCGTCGATTTCCAGGCCGGCGGCGCTCAGCGCGGTGCCGTCCACGACGACCTTGTCGCCGCTGGCCAGGTCCAGCACGTCGTCCTGGACGATCTCATTGGTGCGCACCTGGGTCACGACGCCGTCCCGGTAGGCGCGGGGGGTCGCTTCGCCGACGACGGCGAGCCGGTCAAGGGTGCGCTTGGCCCGCTCCTCTTGCACGATGCCGATCAAGGTGTTGGCGACGATGACGAACCCGAACAGCGCATCGTTGTACGGCCCGACCCACAGAATGGCGACGAGCAGCGCGCCGAGCAGGCCGTTGAACGGGGTGAAGACGTTGGTCCGGACGATGTCGGCGGTGCTGCGGCTCGCCCGGCTCGGGACGTCGTTGACGAGCCCCTGCCGGACCCTGTCCGCTACCTCCGCCGACGTCAGCCCGGTGACGGCTGTCGTCGCCAGGGCTGGAGTGTCAGGCCCGGCGGCAGGCATGGGCACCATCATCGCGCCGCCATCGACAAGCCCCACTGCCAGCCTCCGGTCCGCAGCGTGCAGAGCGTGCTGTTCCCGGCACGCAAGGGTAGGCCGCGGCATGGCGTCCCCACGGCCACCGGCCTTGTGGCCGGCATCGGCGTGACTCCGGACCCTGTGCGAACCGGGGTTTGGGGTCAACGCTCACCATGCTTATGCGGCGGGTTGGGGTTCGATCAGGGAGCGCCATCGCGGGTGTTCCGTCCTACCCCCACGTCGTCACCGCAACCGCGGCCAGAAATGATGGCGCGGCCGAGTAAGGAGGAGCCCGGTGAGCGGGTGGCTGTGGCGATACGCCGGCTTCGATCCCAGTGCAGAGGGCCTGCGAGAGTCGTTGTGCGCACTGGGTAACGGCCGGTTCGTGACGCGCGGCTCGGCGCCGGAGGCGCGCGCCGACGACGTGCACTACCCCGGCACCTACGTTGCGGGGGTGTTCAACCGACTGGCCGAGGAAAAGGCGGGACGGCTCATCGAGAACGAGAGCATCGTCAACCTGCCGGACTGGCAGTCACTGACCTTCCGCGCCGAGGACGGCGACTGGGTGTCCCTGGCGACCTCGACGGTCGACCACTACGTGCAGGAGCTCGACCTGCGCCGGGGCGTGCTGACGCGGCGGTTCCGCGTCCAGGACGCTTCGGGGCGGCGCACCGCGGTGGCGCAACGGCGCTTCGTGTCCATGGCGGACCCCTACCTCGCCTGCCTGGACGCCACGTTCGTCGCGGAGAACTGGTCCGGCGCGCTGCTCGTTCGAACGGGAATCGACGGCAGGGTCACCAACAGCGGGGTGCCCCGCTACCGGGGCCTCGCCGACCGGCACCTCGTTGCGGCCCCCGGCGAACAGATGCACGACGACATCGTCGCGCTGACAGCCGAGACGACACAGTCTGCGATCCGGGTGTCGCTGGCCGCACGCCAGCGGGTCCTGCTCGAGGACAAGCCGGTCAAGGCAGAGCGAGCCCTGGTGCAGGAGGACGGCTACATCGCGCAGGACATCACCTTGAACCTGCGCGAGCGGGAGCGGCACACGATCGAGAAGGTCGTCGCGCTCTACACCTCCCGGGATCGGGCGATCAGCGAGCCTGGGCTGGACGCACGGGACAAGGTGCGGCGCGTCCCCGACCTGCCCGAACTGCTCGCCCGGCACGTGCTGGCGTGGGACCACCTGTGGGAGCGCTGCGACCTGCGGATCAGCGGCCACGAGCGGGCCGACGTGGTGCTTCATCTGCACCTGTTCCACATGCTGCAGACGCTGTCCACGCACAGCGTCGACCTCGACGCCGGCATTCCCGCACGTGGCCTGCACGGTGAGGCCTACCGGGGCCACATCTTCTGGGACGACGCGTTCGTGTTCCCCTACCTGAACCTGCGAATGCCGGAGCTGTCGCGCGCACTGTTGCTGTACCGGTGGCGGCGGCTGCCGCAGGCGCGGGAGGCGGCACGCGAGAACGGTTGCCGGGGCGCGATGTTCCCGTGGCAGAGCGGTTCCAACGGCCGCGAGGAAACCCAGACAGTGCACCTGAACCCACGCTCAGGCCGGTGGCTACCCGACCATTCCCACTTGCAGCGCCACATCAACGCCTCGATCGCCTACAGCACGTGGCAGTACTACGAGGCGACCGGCGACACCGACTTCCTCGCCCAGCACGGCGCGGAGATCATCTTTGAGATCGCGAAGTTCTGGTCCAGCCTGGCCACCTATGACCGCGCCGACGACCGGTTCGACCTGCGCGGGGTGATGGGACCCGACGAATACCACGACGCCTACCCGTGGCGTGACGAACCCGGCCTGGACAACAACGCCTACACCAACGTCATGGTCGTCTGGGTGCTCATCCACGCTCTCGATTGCGTCGACGTGCTGCCCGACCGGCGCCGCGGGGAACTTCTGAACATGCTCGACATCACCCGCGAGGAGTTGGAGCGCTGGGACCACATCAGCCGCAAGATGCGGCTGTGCTGGCACGACGACGGAATCCTCAGCCAGTTCGAGGGATACGAGCGGCTCGAGGAGTTCCGCTGGGCCGATTACGTCGCCAAGTACGGCGACATCGCTCGGCTCGACCGGATCCTCGAGGCCGAAGGTGACAGCACGAATCGGTACCGGCTGTCCAAGCAAGCAGATGTCCTGATGCTCAACTACCTGCTGTCCGCCGACGAACTCGGGATGATCCTCGAGCGCCTCGGGTACCGCTACGACGCCAATCTCATCCCCCGCACCGTCGACTACTACCTGCGCCGCACCTCCCACGGCTCGACGCTGTCGAAGGTCGTGCAGGCCTGGCTGCTGGCGCGCCGCGACCGCCGCCAGGCCTGGGAGTTCTTCCTTCAGGCGCTCGACAGTGACGTCGCCGACGTTCAGGGCGGGACCACCCGGGAGGGTATCCACCTCGGGGCGATGGCGGGGACCGTCGATCTGCTACAGCGGGCGTTCACGGGGCTGGAGACCCGCGACGGCAAGCTGTGGCTGGACCCGTGCCTGCCCGACGACCTGAGCAGCTTGGCGTTCCGGCTGCACTACCGGGAGCACCACGGGATCGAAGTCACAGTCACCCACGACCGGCTCGTCGTCGGGGGTCGTCGCCGCATCCAGGCGCCCCTCATGCTGCGGATCCGCGACCGCGACTACACCATCGACCCCGGTGCGACCCGCAGCGTGCCGCTGCGCCGCGTCCAGCCGCTCGGCGGGCCCTGACACGAAGTCACAGCCGGGCCGCATCCTGGTCAGACCGGTAGCGGGCAAAAAGGGGACTGACAGTTCCCCGGGTCGGGACCATATGCCCGAAGCCATGTTTGAACCTCTGGGCAAGGGTGGGCACCGGCCATCCGTGGTCGTACCGGAATCCCACCTCTCGGAGGTCCCCGATGGCGTTTGGTCTCGACGCAGAAACCCTGACTGAGACGTTGCAGGCAATCAGGGAGTTCACCTCCCGCACCCTTCCCGTCGAGCGAATCCTCGATCTGGATCGCGACGACGAGTGCCCAGTCGACACCGTCCACCAGATGTGCGGCGACGAGCTGGGCATCCAGCTGGTGTTCGTCCCCGAGGAATTCGGCGGGATGAGCGGGGCGACCTTCGACGTCTACCGGGTCTGCGAGACGATGGCCGGCATCGACTTGGGGTTGGCCACCAGCGTGTTCGCGACCTTCCTCGGCACCGACCCGATCACGGTGGCGGCCACCCCGGACCAGCAGAAGCACTGGCTGGGCCGGGTGGCCGAGGAGGGGTTGCTGTTCGCCTACGGCGCCACCGAACCGGAGGCCGGCAGCGATCTCGGCGCCCTGAAGACCAAGGCCGTGCGGGTCGAGGAGAACGGACAGGTCACCGGCTACCGGATCACCGGGCGCAAGCAGTGGATCAGCAACGGCGGCATCGCCGACGCCTGGACGATCCTGGCGAACACCGAGGGCGGGCCCACCTGGTTCATCCTGGAGAAGGGCGCCGAAGGGTTCTCGGCGGGCAAGCGCGAGGACAAGCACGGGATTCGCCTGAGCAACACTGCGGCGCTGTTCCTCGACGACGTCTACGTCCCGGTGGAGAACCTCATCGGCGCCGTCGAGGGTCAGGGCCTGGTGCAGGCCCAGCTGGTGTTCGGCTACACCCGCGTCATGGTCGCCGCCTTCGGCCTGGGTGCCGGGTGGTCGGCCCTGGACCGCGCTGTCGACTACTCCACCCAGCGCAAGGTCGGCGGTACCCCGCTGTCGGAGAAGCAGGGTTACACGCACAAGCTGATCGTCCCGAACGCCATCCATCTCGAGGCGGCCCGCGCCTACATCGAGGAGACCTCCGAGCGCATCGACGCCGGCGACGAGGGCAACCTCAACACCGAAGGCGCCATCGCCAAGTACATGGCGACCGAAAGCGGCAACACCGCCGCCGAGGACGCGATCCAGGCGCTCGGCGGTTACGGCTACACCCGCGAGTACATGGTCGAAAAGATCAAGCGGGATGTCCGGATCACCACGATCTACGAGGGCACCTCCGAGATCATGGAGATGACCATTGCTCGGGACCGCTGGCAGCAACACCTCAAGACCCGGGGGCGCTACTACCACGACGCCGCCGCGGAGCTTGAGGCACTGGCCAGCCGCGACCCCGCTTCGGGTGCCGGGGTCGCGGCGCTGACCGCCCACGCGCTCGCCGAAATCCTCGAACTGGCCCGGGCCGGCCGGCTGACCCGCAGCCAGCACGTCCTGTTCCGGCTCGGTGAGCTCATCGCGTGGGCCGAAACCGCCGGCACGTTCGCCAAGAAGGCAGCCCGCCACGGCGCGGGGCAGGCGCACGCGAAGGCCGACGCCCGCTTCGACGCGGACTCGCTGCGGGTGATGGCCCGCGTCTTCGCCCGCGACGCCGCCCTGAAGGTCGCCACCGAGGGCATCCGGCTGCTGCGCGGTGCCACCGGACTCGACCCGGCCCAGCTGGCCGGCGTCGAAAACAGCGTCCGCCTCGCTGACATCGAGCAGGCCCAGGACGGGCTGCTCGACGACATGGACACGGTCGCGGCGGCGATCTACGCCACCGCCCCGCGCCTGACTGCCTGACCCTGCTGACCCCGCTCCGGGCGGGACGCGACCCGCCCCGCCCGGAGCTCCTGACCAAGCGACCGCCACGAACTCGCGAGAAGGATCCACCGATGTACGACCCCACCAACCGTGCCGTCGCAATCGTTGGCATCGGCGCCGTCATGCCCGACGCCCCCGATGCCGCGACGTTCTGGAACAACATCAAGAGCGGCCACTACGCGATCAGCGAGGTCTCGCCCGACCGGTGGGACCCCGCGCTCTTCTACGACCCGG
>Ga0302299_10001899_pt1 | contig 12676 bp, 7 predicted proteins | sample III_Fen_N3_4_FD_198795 | JGI IMG/M metagenome (GOLD analysis project Ga0302299, IMG submission 198795) | Peat permafrost microbial communities from Stordalen Mire near Abisko, Sweden - III_Fen_N3_4 | ecosystem: Environmental > Terrestrial > Soil > Wetlands > Permafrost | place: Sweden: Abisko... | reverse complement strand
TCTTCTTCGCCGACGACATGCGCGTCACGCCCATGACCAGCAGCGGCACTGCCTTCTGCTTCGGCGACGGCTCGAGCGGCGCCTGCCCCTGCGCCAACACGGGTGCCGCGGGGCGCGGCTGCGAGAACTCGGCCTCGACCGGCGGTGCGCTGCTCGGTGCCAACGGAGTCGCGAGCCTTGCAGGCGACTCTCTGCAGTTCCACGGCGCGAACCTGCTGCCGAACACGCTCTGCATCGTCTTCCAGGGCCACAGCGAGATCGCACCGCTCGCCTATGGCGACGGCCTGCGTTGCGCGGGCGGAAGCCTGAAGCGCATGTTCCTGAAGACCGCCGTCTCGGGAGCGATCAGCGCGCCCGAGGCCGGCGATCCCAGCGTCTCCGCGCGCGCGCTTGCGCTCGGCGACCCGATCCCGAGCAACGCGACGCGCGTCTACCATGTCTACTACCGCGACGGCAGCACGAGCTTCTGCCCGGCGCCCCAGGGCAGCACGTTCAACGCGTCGAACGCAGTCTCGGTTCTCTGGGCGCCTTAGCGCCCGGATCCCGGTTGCGCAGCCTTGCGTGCCGCGTCCAGGTCGGAGAGCGCCTGCGCTGCGGCACGCGAGTCCTTGTGCGCCTCGCCGCGCAGCTCGACGTAGAGCTTCTGCGCCTCGAGCAGTGTGGGCTCTGCGGCAGCGTAGTCGCCCGTGCCTGTTCGTGCTCGGCCGAGGCCGAGCAGCAGCTTGGCCAGCCAGCGCGCGTACGCGCCGGTGAAGGCCGTGCGCGCGCCCGCCTCGATCGGCGCGAGCAGCGCCAGCGCCTCGGCGTGCCGGCCTTGCGCCTCGAGCGCCGTGCCCGTGTTGATCGTGGTGATGTAGGTGTTCGGATGCGTGGCGCCCAGGACGCGCCGGCACTTCTCCATCGCGTCGCGGAAATAGGGCTCGGCCTCGAGCGGCTTGCCGCGCGCCTCGAACAGCGCGCCCAGGTTGTTGATCGAGGTGAGCGTGTCGGGGTTGTCCTCGCCACGCACGCGGCGCTTGCGCTCGAGCGCCTCGCGCAGGAGCGGCTCGGCCTCGTCGAAGCGCTCCTCTGCCATCAGCAAGCGGCCGACGTTGCCGAGTGCGCCGAGCGTGTCGGGGTGCTCGAGACCGAGCGCGGCACGACGGCCTTCGAGGGCCTCGCGCAGGAAGGGCTCGGCCTCGCTGAACTTCTGCTGGTCCTGCAGCATGATCCCGAAGTTGTTCTTGGCCGTGAGCGTGTCGGGGTGCAGTTCGCCGAGCACGCGCCGGTAGGTCGCGAGCGCCTCGCGGTAGAGCGGCTCGGCCTCTGCCAGCTTGCCCTGGTTCTGCAGCGCGAAGGCCAGGTTGTTGAGCGCCGCGAGCGTGTCGGGGTGGTCCTCTCCGAGCACGCGGCGCGAGCGCTCGAGCGCATCGCGGAAAAGCGTTTCGGCATCGACGAAATGTCCCCGGAGCACCAGCAGGTTGCCGAGGTTCATGCGCGCGATCTGCGTGTGCCGCTGGTCTTCGCCGAAGGCCTGGCGCGCCTTCGCGAGGCCCTCGCGGAAGCGTTCCTCGGCTTCATCGAGCTTGCCTTGCGCCTGCAGCACGCGCGCGTAGTTGTCGAGTGCCGCGTGCGGCTCCGTGCTCTCGGCGCCGAGCACCGCCGGCAGGCGTTCGCATGCGTGGCGGCAGAGCGGCTCGGCTTCCTCGAGCTTGCCGCGCAGGAAGAGCAGGTAGCCGAGGTTCTCCTCGGCGATCAGCGTACGCTCATGCTCGGGGCCGAGCGCGCGCGCGCTCGCATCGAGGGCGGCGCGCCCAGTCGATTCGGCCGCTTCGAGCTTGGCTTGTGCGATCAGGAGGCTCACGTAGCGGTTGCGCGAATCGAGCGTCTCGTCGTGCGTCTCCCCGAGCGCGCTGGATCGTTCCGCGAGCGCGCGTTCCTGCAGCGGCAGCGCTGCGTCGTAGAGACCGAGGTTCTGGTACAGCTCGGCAAGCGTCTGGCGCAGGCGCGCGTCGAGCACGGGCTGGCTCGCGAACTGCCGGTCGATCGCGGCGACCGCGGGCTCGAGGATCGTGTGGTCGATCAGCGCGCGCGCGGCGTCGGTCGCGTTGATGCGCGCCCACTGCGCGCCGAAGGCCTCGACCTTCGCGCTGCGCTCCGGTTCCGGCAGCAGATCGCCCTGCAGCGCCGCGGCATAGCGCGCGCGCACGTCGGAGCCGAGCAGCACGCCCACCCGGCTCGGATCGATCTGCCCGAGCATCTGCGCCTGGAAGTCGGAAACCTTCTGCAGCTCGTCGGCGCGCAGGCGCGTCTCTCCCTCGGCCAGCACGGCGCGGTCGCGCTGCTTCCCGGCGATGCGCGCCTGCCAGGCGAAACCGACCGCGCCGATGAGCAGCGACAGCCCGACCGCCGTGCCCGCGAGCACCGCCGAGCGGTTGCGGCGCACGAACTTGCGCAAGCGGTACGCCGCGCTGACCGGCGCCGCCTGCACCGACTCGCCGCTCCTGTAGCGGCGCACGTCGAGCGCCAGGCTGCTGGCGCTCTCGTAGCGGCGTGAGCGGTCCTTCTCGAGCGCCTTCATCACGATCCAGTCGAGCTCGCCGCGCAGGAGCGTGCCGAGGCGCTTGGGTTCGACACGCCGGTGCGCCGCGATGCTCGCGAGCGAATCCTGCGAGGTCGCGAGGCGCGTCGAGGGACTGGGCGGCTCGACCTCGCGGATCATGCGCTGGATCTCGCTGTACATCGCGTCGCGCATCGACTTGGGATCGAAGGGCGTGCTGCCGGTGAGCAGCTCGTAGAGCAGCACGCCGAGCGCGTACACGTCCGTGCGCGTGTCGATGTCGAGCGAGCCCTCGGCCTGCTCGGGGCTCATGTACTGCAGCGTGCCGATCACCTGCTGGTGCTCGGTGAAGAGCGTCTTGTCGGTCAGCTTGGCCGAGGTCGCCTTGGCCACGCCGAAGTCGATCACCTTGGCCTGCGGCTTGCCGTCCTGCGTCGCGACCAGCACGTTCGTGGGCTTCAGGTCGCGGTGGATGATGCCCTTCTGGTGCGCGTGCTGCACCGCATCGCAGACCTGCGCGAAGAGCTCGAGGCGCTCGTCGATCGTCAGGTTGTTCTTGTCGCAGTACTCGCTGATCGGCGCGCCCTTGACGAGCTCCATCACGAAGTACGGCCGGCCCGTGTCGGTTGCACCCGCGTCGAGCACGCGCGCGATGTTGGGATGGTCCATCAAGCCCAGCGCCGCGCGTTCCTGCTCGAAGCGCGCCACGACCTGGCGCGTGTCCATGCCGAGCTTGATGATCTTGAGTGCGACCTTGCGCGCGACCGGAACCTGCTGTTCGGCCAGGAAGACGACACCGAAGCCGCCCTCGCCGAGCTGCTGCAGCAGCTTGTAGGGGCCGATCAGCGTGCCCGGGCCCTCGCGCAGTGGCGAGCTGGCGAGAGAATCCGCGGGAAGGGGCGCGGTGTGGCTGTCCTGCTTGTGCTCAGGGTCCGTCATGGGGGCCGGAGTATAGAGGCACGGGAGCCCCGGGCGTCAGCCGCTGAGCGCGTTGATGTCCGCGTTCTCGAGCAGGTTCTTCGGCGCGCCGTGCCGCGCGACCTCGAGCATCGCCCGCCCGACGTTCTCGGTCGTGGTCGCATAGCGCGGAAAGAGCGCCTTGATCGCCGGGTAGAAGGGCCGCGCGACCGCATACAGCAGGCGGTAGAGCCGTGTGCGCGAGCGCATCCCGTGCATGGGCTGGATGTACCCGGGCCGGAACATGAACTTCGCTCGGAAGGGCAGGGCGAAGAGCGCGTTCTCGGTCCGGCCCTTGACGCGCGCCCACATGCTGCCGCCGTGCTCGCTGCTGTCGGTGTGCGTGCCCGAGACGTAGATGAACGTCATGCCCGGATCGAGCCGGCGCGCGATCGCGAGCGTCAGGTCGTAGGTTCCGCGGGTGTAGTCGGCCTCGCTCATCCCGACCGACGAAACGCCCAGGCAGAAGAAGCAGGCGTCGTATCCGGCCTCGATCGGCGGCAGTGCGAACATGTCCGCGCACACGAGCTCACGCAGCTTGGGGTGTCGCGCCGCGCCCGGTGTGCGCACGACCGCGAGCACCTGTTCGACGTCGTCGGCGAGCAGGCATTCGCGCAGCACGCCTTGGCCAACCATGCCGCTCGAGCCGAAGAGCAGGATCTTCATCGGCTTCAACGTCCGGACTCGGCCTGCGTCTTCCATTCGAGCGCCTTGGCCGCGCGCTGCGCGTCGGGTTCGTGCGCGTTCCAGGTCTCGTAGAGTTCGGCCAGGCAGGTCGCCGCGCGGCGGACGTCCTTGTGACCGGCCGGACGGCCTGCGACGAGCGCAGGTTGTGCCGCGAGCAGCAGCGGCTCGGCTTCCGCGAAGCGCTGCTGCAGCGTCAGGCAGTGCGCGAGCTCGACCTGCGCACTGGCTGTGCGGCGGTCCTTGGCGCCGCTCGCCGCGGTGCGCACCTCGACCACCTCGCGCAACAACGGTTCCGCGTCCGCGGCCTTTCCCGTGTCCATCAGGAGCGTCGCGAGCTTGAGGGCCGTGCCGCTGAAGGCCGGGTTCTTCGCGCCCAGTGCCGCCTTCGAGATCCCGATCGCCTCGAGGAACTCGGCGCGCGCTTCGTCGTTGTGCCCGAGCTTTGCAAGCGTCTGCGCCAGGCCCGAGTGCGCGGTGGCGAGGTTGGCGTGCGCGGGACCGAAGACGCGCTTGAACGCCTCGAGCGTCTCGCGCTGGAGTTTCTCGGCCTCGTCGAGCCGCCCGAGCTCGCACAGCGCGGAGCCGAGATTGCACTGCGTGATCAGCGTGTTGCGGTGATCCGCTCCCTGCACTCTGCGGCCGGTTTCGAGCGCCTTGCGCAGGTAGGGCTCGGCCTCGGCGTAGCGCTCCGCCCCGAGCAGCAGGACGGCGTAGCTGTTGTTGGCGATGATCGTGGTCTGCGCGTCCTCGCCCAGGATGCGCGCGCAGCGTTCGAGCAGGTACTGGAAGTGCGGTTCGGCCTCGTCCGTCTTGCCTGCCGCGACGAGCGTATTCGCGAATTCGAGCCGGGCGTAGAGCGCCTTCGGGCTCTCCGCGCCGCCGAGAGCCACCCAGGTCTCGAAGGCCTCGCGTTCGAGCGTCACGGCGCGCGTGGAATCGCCCATGCGCTGCAGCGCGAGCGCCAGCGACTGCTTGGCCTGCGCGACCGCCTCGGTCGAATCGCCCTCGGCGCGGCGGCGGATCGCGAGGCTCTTCTCGTAGAGCGGCAGCGCGTCCTGCATGCGACCCTGCGCGTAGTAGAGATCGGCGAGGACGCTGGCCGCGGCTGCGGTCTTCGGGTGCGCTTCGCCATAGACCTTCTCGATCCCGGCGTAGGTCTTGGCGAGCAGCGGCTCGGCCTCCTCGATCTTTCCGCGCGAGCGCAAGAGGCTGCCGAGGTTCATGCGCGCGGTGAGCGTGTCGGGATGTTCCTGGCCCAGCACGCGTTCGCCGATCGCGAGCGCCTCGCGATAGAGCGGCTCGGCCTCGTCGAGGCGCTGCAGGTCGTGCATCAGCACGGCCAGGCTGTTGACGATCAGCTGCGTATCGCGATCGTCCTGGCCCGCGATGCGCCTGTGCGCCGCGAGCGTCTCGCGCAAGAGCTTTTCGGCCTCGGGGTAGCGCTTCAGCGAGGCGAGCGTGTTGGCGTAGTCCGACTGCAGGCCCAGCGTGAGCGGGTCTTCGGGTTCCTTCGCGCTGCGCAGGATCGCGAGCGCCTTCTCGTACGTCGCGGCCGAGGCTTCCCGGCGCGCGCGTCCGTGCTCGAGCGCGGCGCGAACGCCGAGGCCGCGCGCGTACTCGACCGAAGACTCGCCGTACAAGGAGAGCGCAAGCTCGAGCGAGCGCGTGATCTGCGGCTCGGCCGCGTCGAGCATGCCGAGCGAGAGGTAGCTCTTGCCCAGGATGCCGCGCACGGCGCCTTCGACCTCGGGCCGGTCCGCGAAGGCCGTGCCCACTCCCAGCGCCGCCTTGTCCAGCACCTCGGCGACCTTGGCCTCGCGGCCGAGGTTGCGCATGTCGGCCGAACCGAGCATGTCGAGCAGGAACTGGTTGATCGCCTGGGCCTTGTGCTCGTTGCTCTCGGCGCGCACGCGCTGCTCGCCCTCGGACTTCTGCGCGAGGCGCGCGGCGTCGCGCTCGTGCGCGGCGATGCTCGCCTGCCAGGCGAAGGCCACGACGCCCGCGCAGAGCGAGAGCGCCAGCGCGGCTCCAGCCGCCACGCCGACGCGGTGGCGGCGGATGAACTTGCGCAGGCGGTAGACGGCGCTCGGCGGAGCCGCGAGCACCGCTTCGCCGGCGAGGTAGCGGCGGATGTCGAGCGCCAGGCTGCTGGCGCTGTCGTAGCGGCGCGAGCGGTCCTTCTCGAGCGTCTTCATCACGATCCAGTCGAGTTCGCCGCGCAGGAGCGTGCCCAGGCGCGCGGGGCCGACCCTGCGCCGCGCGGCGATGCCCGCCAGCTCCTCGTGCGCGGTCGACAGGCGCGTCGAAGGCCGCGGCGGATCGACTTCGCGGATCATGCGCTGGATCTCGCTGTACATCGCGTCGCGCAGCGTCGTCGGATCGAAGGGCGTGCTGCCCGTGAGCAGCTCGTAGAGCACCACGCCGAGCGCGTAGACGTCCGTGCGCGTGTCGATGTCGAGCGAGCCCTCGGCCTGCTCGGGGCTCATGTACTGCAGCGTGCCGATCACCTGCTGCTGCGCGGTGAAGAGCGTCTTGTCGGTCAGCTTGGCCGAGGTCGCCTTGGCGATGCCGAAGTCGATCACCTTGACCTGCGGTATTCCGTCCTGCACCGCGACGAGCAGGTTCGAGGGCTTGAGGTCGCGGTGGATGATGCCCTTCTGGTGCGCGTGCTGCACCGCGGCGCAGACCTGCGCGAAGAGCTCCAGGCGCTCCTCGACCGTCAGGCTGTTCTTGTCGCAGTACTCTCCGATCGGCGCGCCCTTGACGAGTTCCATCACGAAGTAGGGCCGGCCCGTCTCGGTCGCACCCGCGTCGATCACGCGCGCGATGTTGGGGTGGTCCATCAGCGCCAGCGCCTGGCGCTCCTGCTCGAAGCGCGCCACGACCTGGCGCGTGTCCATCCCGAGCTTGATGATCTTGAGCGCGACCTGGCGCGCGACCGGCTGGGCCTGCTCGGCCAGGAAGACGATCCCGAAGCCGCCCTCGCCGAGCTGCTGCAAAAGCTTATAGGGGCCGATCCGCGTACCCGGGCCTTCGCGCAGCGGCGCGCTCTCTTCGGCGTGCTCGGTTCCCGACATGCGCGGGAGTATAGGGTTGGCGCAGTTCCTACTCCTCGCGCCATGCCGATTCTGCGCACTCCGAGGGATCCCGCGCGCCCGGAGTTCGCTCCAGGATGCAGGCAGAATGGAGTGAAATCATGTCCAGGGAATCCCGTTGGCTCCTCGCGGCTCTGCCGCTCTTTCTCGTCCACCCGTTCGCGAACGCCCAGACCACGCTGCAGGCTTGCAGCGGCGCCGAGGTCCACGCCTCCGATGCCGAGGCTGGCGACCTGTTCGGTGAGAGCGTGGCTGTCGATGGCCGCACGTTCGTGGTCGGTGCGCCCGCGACCAGCGCGCAGGACACGACGCCGGAACCCGGCACGGCGTATGTCTTTCGCGGACTGGCCGGGACGGTCGTCGAGGAAGCGCGTCTCGTGCCTTCGGACGGCGTCGCAGGCCAGGGCTTCGGCGGATCGCTGGCGCTCGCCGGCGACCTGCTCGCGGTCGGCTCGCGCTACAACCCAGCCGCGGGCGTCTACGTCTTCACGCGCACGGGAGTCGTCTGGACGCAGCAGCACAAGTTCGTCTCGCCGGACGGGGCCGCGGCCGTGGAGTTCGGCTCCGTGCTCGCTCTGTCGGGGGCGACGCTCGCGATCGGCGATCCGGGTTACCGCACGCCGGCAGGCGTGCTGCACGGGGTCGTGTATGTCTATGAGCAACAGATCGCGGGCTGGACGTTGCGGCAGCGCATCGAGGGCGCCGGCTCGCGCTACTTCGGCTGGTCGCTCGCGCTGCAGGCGGACACGCTCGTCGCGGGCGCCCTCGCCGCCACCAATCCGTTCCCGATCTCCGGCGCGGCCCTGGTCTACCGGCGCGACGCGATCGGCGCGTGGAATCTCGAAAGCAGCTTGTCGCCCTCGCTCCTCGCGCGTGATTTCGGCCGGGCCGTCGCGCTCGACGGAGACCTCGCGCTGGTCGGCGACACGAGCCCGGGCAGCGGGCGCGCCTGGCTCTTCGCACGCAATGGAAGTGCCTGGACCGAGGCCGCACAACTGGTGGGTTCCGCGCCGCTGAGTTCGTCGTTCGGGGAAGCCGTCGCGCTCCGCGCGGGTCACATCGCGATCGGCGACGGCAGCGCTCCGGCAGGAACGAACCGCTGGGGCCGCGTCTGGATCTTCGAGCCGCTGGGCGCCTCATGGACGGAGACGGGAACGATCGAGCCCTCCGAAGCGGGACCGATCGCGCCGTTCGGCCGCGCGCTCGGGCTCGCGGGCAGCGAGTTGATCGTCGGCGCGGCGCAGGACGACGACGCGGGCGCGGACTCGGGCTCGGCCTGGAGCTACCACCTCTCGCGCGCGCCCGGGAACTACTGCGCAGCCAAGCCCAACTCGCAGGGTTGCCTGCCGAGCGTGTCCTCGAGCGGCACGCCCTCGCTCAGCGGGCCGGACAACTTCTTCGTCGGCGCAAGCAACGTGCTCAACAACAAGCTTGGCCTGCTGCTCTGGAGCCGGTCGCCTGCAAGCGTCCCGTTCGGCGGGGGAACGCTGTGTGTCGCTGCGCCGCTCGTGCGCACGGCGGCGCAGCTCTCGGGCGGCAGTCCGACGGGAGACGACTGCAGCGGCTCGTACTCGTTCCACTTCACGCAGGCCTACATGACTCAGCAGCAGCTCGGCGCGTACACGACCCTGCATGCGCAGTGGTGGAGCCGCGACCCCGGCTTCGCCGCGCCCAACAACATCGGGCTGACCGACGCGCTGCGCTTCACGCTCTGCCCTTGAGGCGCCCGCTACGCACTCCCGCGCCCGGCGATCCTCGCTTCTGCCGATGAGAGCGGGAGGCGCCGTTCCCTAGTGTGTGGTCGAAGGACCCCACGCTTGAAGCCTCTACTCAGCCTCGGACTGCTCTTCCTCGCCAGCTGCATCGCGCGCGCCGCTCCCGCGCAGGATCCGGAATGGCCGCTCGAGATCGACGACAACGGCACGCACATCGTGCTCTACCAGCCGCAGCCCGAATCGCTGAAGGACGACAAGCTCTCCTCGCGCGCGGCGGTCTCGGTGCAGCGCACGAGCGACCCTGAACCGGTCTTCGGCGCGATCTGGATCGACGCGCGCGTGGCGACCGATCGCGACGCGCGCACGGTCACCGTGCTCGAGGTCAAGCTGCTCGACTCCAAGTTCCCCGGCGCGACCGCGGAGCAGCAGAGCGCGCTCGTCAAGCTGATCCAGGACGAGCTCGGAAACCAGCACCACACCTTCTCGCTCGATCGCCTGCTCGGCACGCTCGAGGAGGCCGTGAAGCTCGGCGGCAACGCGCCCGATCTGCAGCACGCGCCGCCGCACATCCTGCTCGCGACCGAGCCGACCGTGCTGGTCTCGATCGACGGCGCGCCGAAGCTGCAGGCCATCCCCGGCTCGAGCCTGATGAGCGTCGTCAACACGCCGTTCGTGGTGCTCTTCGATCTCGCGCACAAGACCTACTACCTCGAGGCCGGCCAGCAGTGGATGAAGGCCGAGCGCATCGAGGGGCCCTGGACGGACGAGCCGCGGCCTCCGGCCGACGTGACTGGCGCGCTCCCGCCGCGCACGCTCGCGGCGAGCGCACCGGCTTCGGACGGGCCCGCGCGCATCCTCGTCGCGACCGAGCCGACGGAGTTGATCGTCTGCAACGGCGCCCCGACCTGGACGCCGCTCCCGGGCAACGAGCTGCTGTATCTCTCGAACAGCGAGAACGACGTGTTCATGGAGGTCGCGTCGCAGCGCCTGTACGTGCTGCTCGCGGGCCGCTGGTACGCGAGTCCTTCGCTCGAAAAAGGCCCCTGGAGCTACGTCGCGTCCGACGCGCTGCCCCAAGCCTTCGAGCGCATCGCGCCCGACTCGGTCAAGGGCTCGGTGCGCACCTTCGTCGCCGATACGGACGAGGCGCGCGACTCGCTGCTCGACGCCGCCATCCCGCAGACGAGCGTCGTCAAGCGCAGCGAGGCGCACTGCACGGTCACGTACGATGGCGAGCCGCGCTTCGAGCCTGTGGCGGGCACGCAGATGCGCTACGCGGCGAACACCGGCTCCTCGGTGCTCGAGTGCGCGGGACGCTTCTACTGCTGCAACGAGGCGGTCTGGTTCGTGGCCGATGCGGCGCTCGGTCCCTGGAGCGTGTGCACGCAGGTGCCCTCCGAGGTCTACACGATCCCGCCGAGCTGTCCCGTGTATCCGGTGCGCTACGTCTACGTGTACGACTCGACGCCCGAGTACGTCTACGCCGGCTACCTGCCCGGCTATGTCGGCTGCTATTCGGCCGGACCGACGATCGTCTACGGCACCGGCTACTGGTATCCGGGCTGGTACGGATCGGTCTACTACCCGCGTCCCTGGACCTATGGCTTCCACGCGCACTACCACGACTGGAACGGCGGCTGGAGTCTGGGCTTCGGCTTCGGCTGGGGGAGTTACCCAGGCTGGTTCGGTCTCAGCTACGGCTGGGGCAGCCCGGGCTGGTGGGGCCACGGCGGCTTCGACGGCGACGAGTACGAGATGCACGGTCACACGCTGCACCAGCACTCGAACGGCGCGGCGCGCTTCGATCCGGACATGTCGCAGCACTCCGAGGGCCACGCCAACATCTACAACCGCAGCGAGAATGCCAGCCGCAACCGCAACCTCGTGGCGCCGCCGCAGGCGACGCGCGGACGCGTGAGCAGCCCGCAGGCGAACGACGTCTACGTCGATCGCGCCGGACGCGTGCTGCGGCGCACGAACGACGGCTGGCAGGAGCGCGCGGCCTCCGGCTGGAAACCCGCGGAGCGCCCGCCGCCGATCTCCAGGCCCGCGCCGGGAAACGATCCGCCCCTGAAGCCGGACTCGACGCGGCCCGCGCCCGCTCCCGTGCCCACGCGTCCGAGTTCGCGCCCGCCTCCCGATGATCTCGAGAGCATGCGCGCCGCACGCGAGCGTGGTGATGCGCGCGCACAGGCGCGCGACAGAGTCCGTCCCCAGCCGCAAGCGCCGCAGCGGCCGGCGCAGCAACCGCAGCGTCCTCCTCAGCCGCAGCGTCCGCCGCACCCGAGCGAGGGCAAGCCGCGCGGCTGAATGGACCTGCTCCTGCTGGCCCTCGCAGCCCTGCTGCTCGGCGCGCTGCTCGCAACCGCGAGCCGCGCGCTGGCACGCTGGCGCGGCGGCTGGCGCGTGCTGGCCCTGGGCGTCGTCGTCGGCGTCCTCGCGTGGAGTGCGAAGATCGGGATCGACCTTCGGCTGGATCCGACCTCGCACAACTTGTGGCCCTTCGAGGTGGTGGGTGTCGCGCTGCTGGCGCTTCTCGCGCTCGGCATGCTCGCGCTCGCCCGCGCCGCGGCCCGGCCTGTTCGCGCGTGATTGGGGCCTGCGCGCGTGCCGTCTACCTGGATGCCGCGCGCAGGAGTTCGGACTTGTGCCCCTCTTCGAAGCGCGCGCGAGTGGCTAGGAGTGCCTCGGCGACAGGCACTCAAACCGCAATGAAAGTGGGCAATTCATGAATGGATTCATCAAGGACATCGAGAGCATGGCCACGTCGAACACGGACTTCCGCCGCGTGCTCTATACCGCGCAGGGTTGCCAGCTCGTTCTCATGGCGCTGAAGCCCAAGGAGGAGATCGGCATGGAGGTCCACAAGCTCGACCAGTTCTTCCGTGTCGAAGAGGGCAGTGGCGAGGCGATCCTGGACGGAGTGCGCACGCCGATCCGCGCCGGCTTCGCGGTGCTCGTCCCGGCCGGCACCAAGCACAACATCGTCAACAGCAGTGCGAAGCCCCTGAAGCTCTACACGCTCTACGCTCCGCCGAACCATCGCGACGGCGTGGTGCACAAGACGCGCGCGGACGCGGAGGCCGACCAGGAGCACTTCGACGGCAAGACGACCGAGCAGGCACGGCAGCCTATCCCGGCCAAGGCCTAGAGCAGCGCCCGGCTAGCATGTTGCGATGAGCAACGCGGACGAGCCGAACCCGCCCGCGCCACACAAGCGCCGGCGGCCGCGGATGCTCGGAGTCGCGTCGTTCCGCGAGTCGCTGCAGCTGCTCTCGACGCGGCGCTTCGGGACGTTCTGGTTCGCGAGCCTGCTCTCGAGCATCGGCACGTGGGCGCAGCAGGTCGCCGAACCCTGGCTGCTGCTGACCCTGGGTGCCTCCTCGTTCGTGATCGGACTCGACTCGTTCGCCATGAACGCGCCGGTGCTGCTCTTGACGCTCGTGGGCGGGATGCTCGCCGATCGCTCCGACCGTCGGCGCGTGATCCTGCTCTTCCAGTCGATCCAGATGCTCTGCCCGGTCGCGATCGTCGTGCTGCTGCTCGCGGGGCGCATGGAGGCCTGGATGATCCTCGCGCTCTCGCTGGTGGTCGGCATCACGGACGCGCTCTCGATGCCCTCGTTCCAGTCGATCGTGCCCTCGATCGTCGCGCCCGAACAGATCGGCCGCGCGCTGGCGCTC
>Ga0302299_10001898_pt1 | contig 12678 bp, 13 predicted proteins | sample III_Fen_N3_4_FD_198795 | JGI IMG/M metagenome (GOLD analysis project Ga0302299, IMG submission 198795) | Peat permafrost microbial communities from Stordalen Mire near Abisko, Sweden - III_Fen_N3_4 | ecosystem: Environmental > Terrestrial > Soil > Wetlands > Permafrost | place: Sweden: Abisko... | reverse complement strand
TTATGACAAAATCAGGCATTTTGTCATAATTAACAATGTGTTCGAATGGTTTAACAACACTTTTTAATGGATCATCATAAAATCTGGAATCCAACAAAACAATTCTTGAAGATAAACGAGTTGCGAGCCATAGTATTCTTTCATCGATATTATTGATATTATTGCTATATCTTTCAGGGTGTGTGCTAAATTCACCTGCAATAATATTCATTATTGTGTTGTAATAAAATTTATACATATCATCTATTACAAATTCTTCTTTTTTCTTCCTTTGAATTATGATTGAATGGATGGTGTTTTTACCTTCTGAACTTATTTTGAATCCAAAGATAGAATCACGCAATTCATTTTTTATACCAACGCTTTCTTGTAAACACATCTCAACATCTTTATATGTGTTTATTTGCATTGCTTTGATCGGCTTACGAGATGTATTATTAAACAATTTCTTTTGGTTATAATATTCATAGCCTAAATCATCGATAAATATATTGTCATCGAAAGAAGTTATAAAGCAATTTTTAACAACATCTTTGATCTTTAATGCCTCAAGATATAATTTATCAACATGTTTGTTCAACACACGGTTTACCAATGTTATGTCTTGGTGTTTGTAAGTTATGTTGCCGTTTTTGATTCTAATTTTATAGCCCTTAATTAGCGGTTGAACATATAACGAACCATTAACAATATATTTCCATTCTTGTAATGTCAAATCCGTGATGTTGATGTAATTATCAACTTTAATGTTACTTTTGTTCATATTGAATTTTTACTATGTTTTTGATTGGTATTATTTCATCTTTATAATATAAACCCTCTTGAAGGTCTGTAGTACTTGATTGGTCAAAAAGATTTCTTTGGACTTTTATCACATCGGACTTGGTTAAATAAAGCTCAACAACACAATAATTTTTACATTTAACCATTGGGTTTGTGATATAAAGAGAACCATATTCTTTCGAGCGTATCCCACTAGTGAATATCCTATTGATATATTGTTTAGCTTTTAAAGGTAAAACAAGATAATATTGTTTTATACCTTTATCTTTTGGTAAGTGTAAATCATTCTCAATAATTTTATTCTTACCATCAAAATAAAATATAAATTCTCTTCTGCTTTCATCAACCACCAATTGTGATTGGGTTGAGGCTTTCCTTTTGATTGTTGATATCGATAATTTACCACTTTTAAATTGTTCAAGTAATTCTTCAACTCTTTGATTTGTATTAAAAGAACATTGTATAGTTCTACCATTAATTTTATCAAGTAGAAGCTCAAATAAGTAAATTTGTTTTTCGGATGATGTGAAAACTCTTCCATCTTTTTTAAGAGTTGCCATATTAAATTGTATTAATTGGTTTCTATTTTATTAGAATAAATTATCAGTATAATCAATTAATTTGTAAATTGAGGTTGTTGCCAGTCAATAAATCGCCATTTTTTGTAGCTAATTCATCGAAATACTTCTGCCAATCATTGGTTACACCGATTTTAAAATCATCAACAAAAGGTATTGGCGAGCAAACTATACCATCAATATAACTGAATTTTCCAAGAACTTCATTTTCTTCAAGTAAAACAAAGGTTTCTCCATTAAATTTCACAAATACTCCAGCAGTATCTCCATAAAATATTATATCAGAAATATCCAACACAAATGAAACACTTGGTGATTTTGAAATCAATATACCAACATTACCAGCAAGTGTTCCACCAATTATATGCTGTTTTATTTCAGGTTGCCATACAAGAATATTTCTTTTTGTCAATTCTATGATTTCACCAATCTTTAAAATCTGTTTTATTTTATTTTTCATTATCCAAATATGTATATATCAGTTAAAATTGTTAACATTTTTAAAATTCTGTGCCTTTTAAGATATGACACAGAAGATTTGTTTATTACACACACATCAAGTTCATCTTCTCCGTATATCCTTATGAAAATGTTTGTACCCTTGATTGAAAATAAAGTGCCATCATCAGTGCCACAAACAAACAAAAATTCTTGATATTTATCAATTTTTCTATAGTTTGTATTTTCTATGAGGTATTTGATTCTTTTGATGTATTCATCTTTATATTTTTCACATTGTTTGCTTTGATGGCTCGAAGCAGATGTTAAGAACTTTATATACTTCGGCTTGAGAATTTCCAAATTCTCAAGCTCTTCTTCTTTAATTATCAATTTAACAACCAAACCATTTTCATCAGAGCAGTATAACCCGAAGCAAAATTCGTTCTCTATTTCTTTGATTTTGAAAGATATATGATAATTTTGATTATACATCAAAACTGTGTTATTTTCTTGCTCAAAAAATGGAAGGAGTTGTTCGAAAAGTGATGTGTTTATATTTTGTAATGCCTTTATTATATTTTTCATACCATAAATAATTAAAGCTTTGTTAATTAAATTATTATCAAATGATAACTGTTGCTGATTTAGATATTTTGAATGATTCAGAATCTGATTTATCAGACCCTCTACACATTTATATTCAAGAGATATTAATGGTACTCAATACGAGCAAGGATGAAATTCTTGGATGCCCAACAATGTCTTTAAATTTAGAAGAACTCGTGTACGATATGAATTTAGATGAAAAAGCTATAAAAACCATGGTTACTGACAGGATAAGTCAATACACAAGTTTGTATTATTCTTTTGATACTCAAATAAATATAGCTTTTTCAAAGGGTACTGACAGAGATATTTGTGTCATAGACCTATCAATAGATTCAGAAACCAATTTCTCACTTATGATTAAATAAATTCTTTGAAATTAACTTGGAAGTATTTATTAATCCAAAAAGAATCTATTATATCATCAATTGGTGTTAAAACCTCAAAAATTTCCTTACCATTTTTTATTTTTGGAGTTATAAGTTTATCAACATTATCTTTAACAAACTTATAAAATTTTGTGTTTTTAGCGGAATCATCATCTGTGTTGATGAATGCTTTCAACATATCGTATTTGTCGAAATTACCTTTTCCAGCAAGCATTTTAATTTGTGGTCCAGTTACCAAAAATATGTTCTCAACACTGAAGTAATCGGAATTCAAAAGATACAGCTTAAGTGACATTGTATTTTCTACAAGCTGTATCAATGTATCAGAATTTGCCGAATAAGAATAATTTTCAAATATTAATATATTTTTGTTTGTTTTTAGTATATTTTTACATATAAATTCTTTAAGCTCTTTATTGTATATCAAACAATTTTGTATGTGTAATTTCTCCCATCCCGATAGACCACAAGCTTGAGATTTAACAGCAAGCATAGGTGAACGAAGATATTTTTCGATTTCCACAGCACCACCAATCGATTTCAAAGTTCCTTCTACACCATTTTTGTTTTTATATATATTAACAAAAGATAAGAACTTATATATTTTGGTATCACAATTGTATATTGTGATACCAGTACTGTTTAAACTATAGTCTATTGATACACAAACTGTTTCCATATATTATTTTTGATAACTTTTTGTGAATGTTAAATCAAACGAGAATAAATCCTCAACACTTCTTTGTGCTATATCGATACCAATTTTCTTAGAATATGTGACATTACCAAGATTGCCTATACCACCAATATTACCAGCTCCATCATCACCAGCTCCATAGTAATCTGTCATACGAGTTTGGAAAACAATAGGAATTTTAATCAAGGAATTATTCAATGTAAGACCTTTGTTATACATTTGAGAACCAACATATAATGAACGATTTAATTGTGGAAATATCTTTAAATAAGCACCACATGTTTCAGCACCTATGAGGTACTTATCAAATTCGGTAAACCCATGCTTGTGTGGTAATTGATCGAAATTTGTTACAACACCACTGCCAGTGTCAATTATAGCTTTTACTTTATAGTATTTTTGTTTATAGTAATTTTGTTCTCCATATTGTTTTGATGCAAGACCTGTATGATAGAACATCGGATATATAAATTTGTCATTATATTTAAGGTATTTCGTCACAAATCTACATGTACCGATAGTCATATCATATATTAAGTCATTACCTTCTTTAGCTGTTCTTATATTTCTATAATCATCAGCTTGGATTGAAATATCCGCATTATTACCAAGTACAGGGTGATTTTTATGGATACAAAACGTTGTTGCATCACCACCACCGATTGGTAAAAATGAACCATCCCATTCACCATTCCATATAAAGTCTTCGCTCCCAACACCACCATCCAATTTTGGAAAATTATAATCATCACCAAGATTTATTACATCAGAAAGTGAATAATCAATATTTCTTTGATATAACAATTGACCAAATGTTTGCATACTTGCATATTCAGACAATTCAAGATTTGGATTTGTATCTTTAAATGTTTTATAATCTGTATCTGAAGATTTATAACCACTGAAAGAAATCGGCGAACCAAAATATTTTCTGTATCTATCATATTCATCGCTGTTTCTTATATAGCCTGTGTATCCTGGAACAAAACTCAACAATTTAGCATCATAATTTGTTTTATTGTTGATAACAAGATAATAAGTATCACTAATTATCTTTCCTTTCTTATCTGTCAACTGTTCAACTTGGTCTTTATAATACGGAGCTTGTATTTGTAATGAAGATTCGTTTTCAATTGTGGTTACAATGTTTCCTTCAGAATCTTCAAGATATATATCAAGAGTTCCTATTTGTGTTAAATAATTGTTTTTAATATCAGAAATATCATTTTTCATTTCTGCAACAACCTGTTGAACCGACATCCTTTTATTTTCGGGAGTAAAATACTCCATAGAAATATTTTTTGCAGAGTGATTAAAGTTTTGGTCTGCAGAAACTGTAGAATCTTTCAAGTGATCATACAAACCTATTGATGACAATTCTTGATATAATGTTGATGTCAAATTATCTGTTGATACAGTTTGTGTTGTTGAAGTACCACTGCTTATAAGTTCTGTTGGGAAAGTAATTATAACAGATTGTGACCAATCCGATGCTATGAGGTATTTTGGATATCCAACTTCAGATATTGAGCGTATGCGTATTTCTACTGTTTCATTTTCAGAAATTGGTATTTCTACTTCATTTACCGATATTTCATCTGCATTTGACTCAACTATATTTTGCCATTCAGATTTTCCAGTAGTTGAATCATATATTTTAAATCTTTGTGGTAAATTGAGCAATTTATTCCAATCTGATGCAGTTGCGTTTACTTTATTACCATCTTTATCTGTATAAGTTGTTGATTGTGTATTTGTTGATGTTTTGTTAACGGTCAAATAACGATATTCACATTCAAATTTTATTATTCCTTGAGCACCAGTTTTTAATACAGAATCTGTATATACATCATCGGGTATATCAAAAAACCCACGTATTCTATATTTTGGTGTGAAAACACCACTATTATTTATAGTTGACATCAAATCAGCTACTACTGATGTGTAATTAGCTACTAAATTACTTCTCTTCGTATATGCATCATTAATTTGTGATTCTATTTTACTTCGTGATACATCATATGTTTCAGAAAACAGTTGTGCCTTTAAATTAGTTATTGATGTATCTACAGAAGAAATTTGAGATTTGAGCTTTTCTTTTTCTGAATATTTTTCTGAAATATTACTTTCTAGTTGTTCTTTTTTATGTTTATTTATTATACTTACATTAAAATTACCAACTAAAAGTGTTGGTGTATTTGGTGTTTTGGCATCATCAAGACTTATTGTATTGACTTGAGATAGATAATTAAATCCACTTTTTATATCTGTTATATTACTTTCAAAATAGTCAGAGAAAGCAGTCTTATCCTTAACCAAAGTATTTGTTGAAACAAACTTTGATTCACCCCAATTTGTTGACACCAATGAATCATTGGTGACGAGTTTTACAAACGGAGCAAAAATTTCATTAATATTAATAGGAACTTTGGCATATATATTCTCATCATATACACCAAGTATTGACAATGTTTCAACTCCAACTTTGATTGGGTCTAAACCTTCAACTCTTTGTACAGCAACTTCAAATGAATCATAGTTAATAAAAGTAACTTTGTAAACAGTTGCCTTGTTACCACTAGTGTCATTAACAACAATTTTATCATCAACTTTCAAAGATTGTTGAGTGTTTGTATTGTTTTCTGTATAAGTTGTAACATTAAGTCTGTATAACATAGTTCCTACAGTTAATGATGTATCAGATTCAACAGATTTTCTGTAAGATATCACATCAAATTTGCCTGAATACTTAAGCATTTTTGGTGTAACATTGATATTGTAATCAATTTCTTTATAGCTTATGAATTTTGTATCAAGTACATTGATAAGGTCTTGATATTTATAATTTGTGTTAAGTACGAAGTTATTAAAATATGTTAATTTGGTTTCGTCACCTTCAGTAATAATCACCTTTCTAGCTATTGCCGATTTTATGTTTTTATCGAAATAATTCTTAAGGCTTACTGGTAAATATGCTTTTGGAGTTACAAAATTTTGATAAACATCATACTGTTCAACATCAAAATTAGCAACACTTGTTGATGCTGTTATAACAACGGTTTTTGGTTCTTGTGGTGTGTTTTGTGCAATTATAATCCTCTTAGTACCATCAGGCATAAGAATTGATGATTCAAGTAAACCTATTGTTGATAAATTGTCAAAATTTTTCTCTATCCTAGCGATAGCTGCAAGTAAATAAGCCATTGATGGTATATCATATGTGCTTGTAGTTTCATCTTCATTTGTATATGTTAAAGTGACATTTTCATTGGATGTGAAAAGCATTTCAGCATACAATTTTATAAGATTTAATCCATTTGCATCACGCCTAACAACTTCCTGAAGATATTTGTCTATACCCCCCTTAGTGATATTTTTACTCATATCAATATATTATTTTAATTTCTTTATGTTTTGATTATTTAAATCTAATCCGATTATAATATTTTAAATAAATCAATTACTTAAATGAATTAAAAATGAACATACTCGTTGATACATCAATTTTATTTAAAGGATTTTGTAATATGTATGGCTCTAATGTCATATTTCTAACTCAAAGAAATGAAAGAGAAGAGATAATTGATAAAGTATTCATAACTATCAATTCGATAATAAGACGATATACAGCAATTGATAGACTTATTTTTTGTGTTGATGATGTTTATACAAAAAGCTTCAGATATGAATTGCCATATGGTGAATTGTACAAATCAAAGAGATATATTTCAGAGCCAAGATATAATCCTGAATCTTACAAAACAATGATTTTGGAATTTTGTGAAAAGCTTGATAAATTGAATGTAAGCCATATAGCTGTTGAAAGTACAGAAGCCGATGATTTGGTTTATTGCTTGAGTAATTTATTATTTGAAGCTGGTCAATCATCAATCATAATTTCTGCAGATAAAGATTTACAACAACTTGTGAAATATGACGGCAATACTTTTATAGCTATGTATAATTACCAAAAATCAAGCACCGCCTTTCATTATGTTTCCAATAATTTCAAATCAAATAATGAAACATCTATTGAGGCGTTATTTGATAATTCTTTATCTTCAATCAATAAAAAAATCATACTTGAAAGACATGAAAAAATAATTGCTGAAGAATCACTTTTTATAAAAATATTATCAGGTGATTCTTCAGATTGTGTACCAAGTAGCTTCAGATATGAAAAAGGTACACAGACAATTAATTACACAGACAAAAGAGCTAAACAATTGTTTGATGCTAAGTATGTTGAATCATTTAATCTTGGTGGTGATATTGAAACAATATTTTCCGATAAACAAATACTTGGTCAATTAGCCAAGGATATGCTTGAGAGTGTAAAACAAGAAGTTACGATGGAAAAAATATTGGAAATCGTCAAGAACCTAAGAATCAACAAGAAATATATCAGACTACATCACAGCGAATATCCTAATAACTTATATGATATAATGGAAAGTAGATGTATAGACGAATTAAACAAAACTAAATCAATAAACTTACCGTAATGGCATTACCTTTAAAAGATTTCTCCGATAAATTGTTCAGTAATGATTATTATGAATCAGTTACAAATGTTGATAAAAGGTCTAATTTTTTCATGATTTCACGACAAATGTCTTGTAAGTTTCCAATTGAAGCAAGCAGACTTTCAACAATCCATGTCAATAAAGAAAATTGTATGGATTTTTGGCATGAGCTGATGATGAAATTATATAATGGTAGAAAACCGTCTTGGCTTTGGACTTTCCCAAACAAAAATAATATAACCGAGATACTTGATAAAAAACTTGTTGATAAATTTTCAAAGATAGACAAGGGTATCATTGTCAAATATTGTAAAATATATGAAATAGATCAAGCAAAGCTAAATCTTCTCAAGAAATTTGATTTTGAAAGACTTATAAACGAACTTGAAATTTTATCACGATAAAATTTCAACAAATACCTGACAACAATAATAAAGCTGTCAGGCATTTTTGTGTTTTGTAAATAATTAAAAACTGATGGCAAATCCTTATAGCTCCTTATCGATATTCAATAAAAGTGGTCGTAAGTTAGAACTTACTTATAATGAAGAATATAATATTCTTCAAGGCGTTATGTATTTGCCTGAAGTTTCCACAGATTTAATAGAAAACGAAACATTATTCATACTTGAAGAAGTTAATGGTGATTTTTTCAAACCACTTTCATATGGTAATATAGAAGCAAACCTTGTATTAAGTTCTGATTATCAGTTATTTACAGTTGATAATCCATACGAAGAATATCCAAAATTAAATTTTATAAGTAAGGCCTCTTTTACAGCTACAGAAATACAAATAAAACAACCTTTAAGAGTTGACTTCGCTGTAACATCATCTGTTGAAAAAGTGTCAATAGATAAAATTATATTAACAAGTAGTCTTATTGGCAATACAATATGTGAAATCAGTGTATATACAGAAATTATAGGTGAAGATGAAAGACTAACTGCAAAACTCGCCGACTTTGGTGAATACATCACTGCAAATGAAGAATATATTTTTAGAGATAGTGATATAAAAGAAGAACTCACAGACCATATTTTGTTTAATCAAAAGAAAAAAGAATTTATTCTTGAAATGCATAATATTAAACCATATTTTGCATCATATAAAGGCATAATCAATATTCTTAATTTATTTGATTACACTGATTTAACGCTGAAAGAATATTGGGTTGATGTAAAAACTGGTAAATTTATAGCTGAAGATATAAAATTATATGAAACTGGAATACTTAACAATACAGTAAGATATAACGAAAAATATAAAAAAACTACATTTTTCGGCCTTTATTATCCTATAAACCATGTTGTTGAAGATGAATTTGATGAAGATGGATTACCAATAGTTGCTGATAGTTTCATCTTTTCAAACGAAGAAATACTTATTAAATTATTCGGCCTTAAAAATTGGATTAAAAATCGTGAGATTGGCGGAATATCATCAATTATAGACATTGTTGGAGAAATAACATATTTCAACAAATATGATATCAATTTTTGGTATGATGACTGGAATTTGATGACTGAATCAATTTCTCAAGATATATTAAAATTTTCAATCAATGATTATAATGATGATACACAAATACAATTATTCATAAACAATCTTACAAACCCCGATATAGATTCACCTAGAGCAAAAATTGGAAATGTTATAAGTTTAAAAAATTTAACATTCAGTGCTAAAATTCAAGACATTGGCGTAACATTTGAGGAATTGACTGAAGCAGTATCAACATATTCCATATTTTTCCATAACGCTGATAAATTTAAATATTATCAAATTGAATGGACTGCATTTTTAACAGCAACCAAAGAAATTGTTGATATAAAATATGGTAAAATCGAAGATTTAAACGAAACAACATTGACATTACCACACGAAGGTGAGTATTCAATACAAATGAAATTGTATAAGTACAATAATGAACCAGCATCCATTACCAAACATACAATAATAAAAGTTTCTCCAAGAGGCATTATACCTATTGCATTTTTCAATAGAGTTGATGTTAACAATCCAATAGAGCAAACACCTGAATATATAGAACTTTTTGATAAATACATACCAATAGAACTTTCTAATTTCAGAAAGATAAAATTTGTTGAAGACGATTTCATGAATTATAACAACCAACAATTCAGGTTCTTTGGTAATATGCAAATCGATGATATAACAAGACAGACATTCCATGCATATGGTCTTGATTACAATCCTAATGAAAATATACTACCATTTGAGAAAGGTATCACAGAAATTTGCACAGAAAGAGCTTATATCAACATTTCCGAAGCAGTATTTTTCACTCTTGGAAAATCACCGCTTGCTGGTAAAGTTAATGCTAATTGGAAGTTAATTGATTCAAAGGGTGAAACGGTTGTAGAACTTGATAATTGGTTGTACTTCTGTTATACATTTTTCACAGCTGGTAAATATTCTTTGGAAATAACAGTTTTTGATAATGTAGGTAACTCAAAAACCCAAATTTTCAACAACTTTATTGTTGTTGAAAAATACAAACTTGATTATTGATTAAGCTAATTGTTCCTTATATTTATTTTTTATCTCTTCAAGTGCATTATTGGCTTGGTCGATAATATCTTTAATAGCCTTACCAATTTGTTCTTTAGTATCACCTGAATCTTTCAAAACTTCATTTTTATCGGATAAAAATTCTTTTCCTATTTCAGTAAAATTTGATTTTACTTCATCAATCATACTTTTGAAATTTCCTTTTATATCAGAAATAAATCCTTCATTAGCTGTTTGTGATTCAAATACCTTTAGCTTTTTCATAATCAAAATATCTAAACCCTTGAAAACCTTTCATGGGTATTGGTTCAACTTTTGTAAATTCTCCACTCCTGACAACAAATTTACCTCTCCATTTTGTTCCAGTAACGGAACATTCAAAATCTTTTTCCTCAAATCCAACAATGTTCATGTAGCCAATAACATTATCTTTATAACAAATCCAGCATTTATTACCGATTTGTGATTTCAAAGGCATATTTATAACTTTAAAATTCATGACATTAGAACCATCTTTTACTAAATCAAGTTCTTTTTGGTATTCTTCCCATTTTGTTTGTTTAGGAAGTGTTACGACTATATCCATTCAATTATGTTTATTTGCTTGATATGCTTTAAATCCATCTTCTGCATCTTTTTGGGTGTCATAATCTGCATCCCAAAATTTACCAGTTTTATTAGAAATTATACCCCATTTTCCATTAGGTTTTTTCTTTACCAAATCATTTTCATTAATTGATTGTGATTCAAATGCCTTTAGCTTTTTCATGACGCTTTTAGTTTATTTAATATCCAGCGAATGTCAGAATGCAAGGAATATATATCGTCTGCAGTATGGGGAATATCTTTTTAATATACACCTTTATACGATTTTACTTCTTTAATAGTTCTTTCAGCTATTTTAAGTTCTTTTGGTATTTTTTTAACACCAGTCATATTTTCATAATATTTTAAGTAAACACTACGAATTCCCATTAAATTTGCTGTTTTTATAAATGGTATAGTGAACGTACATATTTTCCACCAATCTTCATAACTTATTATTTGTGGTGGTGATGTAAAAGCATCGTATTTATAAGACCTTATACAATATTCAAATCCGCTATCTTCCAACATTTTTTGCATCATTTCCCAATTAATAGGCAATGTTCTTGTTGGTTGGCCACCTTTTTGTATTTGTTCTATTGATGGCTTTATTATGTCCGCATTGAATACTCTTATAATTTGGTCAAGAATCATTATTCTAACTTTCGGAGGAACGAAAGTTAAATTAATTCCAAAAGGGTTAAATTCTCCAGATTTTGTAAATTTTTGGCCTATTATAAGATTTATTGGTCTGAAAGAAAAAGCTGGAACTCTTGCAAGTAATTTTTCTTCAGGAGTTATCGGATTATACCCAAAGGTATAAATTTTTCCTGGAATTAGAAATATGTCATTTTTCTTTTCAGGTAGTGAATCATTATTACCAGTCAAATAAGAATCGTAGAACCAACGTTGTGAACGGCTTACAATAGTTGAATATGGTGTTGATTTCATTTCATTTGTCAACTGTGTTGATATGAGTTCCATTATGCGACTGTAAATGTTTCATTTTGATTTCTGCTAGAATACCGATATTTTGAGAATTTCAATAATTCTATTGAGAAATCCATATCTTTAAATTTCTCAAGATACTTTTTACCAGTATCTTTTTTAAGATATCCTATTGTTATATGTGGATTATAATCAGTATATGTAAGTGTTACTGGTAATGTATCGAGTATTGTTTTTCTTAATTTTAATAATTCTTCAGATGGAACAACTGAAATTTTTAAAACATCATAATTTTCGTTGGTATCAAATATACCAAGTTTACCAAGTTTTAATCTGCCTATATCAGATGGTATAATATTAAAAAACTTCGATAAATGTGTCAATATGTCAATACCATATACAACAGTTACATGTTGTTCAGTTTCAAGACCATGTTCAGTATTTATATCCGATTTATCTATCTGATTTTGAATTTCTGTTATGATTGATATAGGTTTAACATCAATCATAAGACACGCATAATCATAATCAGCTATATTGATTTTACATTTATAGTCTTGCATAATTTTGATAGGTTTCATTACAAAGGT
>Ga0302299_10001897_pt1 | contig 12681 bp, 9 predicted proteins | sample III_Fen_N3_4_FD_198795 | JGI IMG/M metagenome (GOLD analysis project Ga0302299, IMG submission 198795) | Peat permafrost microbial communities from Stordalen Mire near Abisko, Sweden - III_Fen_N3_4 | ecosystem: Environmental > Terrestrial > Soil > Wetlands > Permafrost | place: Sweden: Abisko... | reverse complement strand
GGCGAGCATCGAGTCGACATAGCGGTCGCTGATGACCACGGCGCCACGGCGCAACGCCGGGAGCACCAGCTGGTGCAGGTGCTGGGCCTTGTCGGCGGCGTACATCAGCGCCTCGGCGCGCGGCGATACGTCACCCCAGGCCGGATTCAGCACCAGGTCGCGCAGCGTTGCACCGATTGCGGTGTCCCCGGGCTCGTAGGTGAGCACCACCTCGCGTCCCTGCGACGTCAGCCAGTCGGCGAGCAGGCGAGCCTGCGTCGACTTGCCGACACCGTCGCCACCCTCGAACACGACGAAAATGCCCTCGGGCCTTCGTGACGGCCCACGGCTGCTGAGGAGCGGCTCCGAGCTTGCTAGGGGCTGCGTCTCGACGTGCGCGAGCTCACGGGCCTCCTCAGGCACCGCATTGGGCGCGTTCATGCCTACTTCTTGCGGGTCGTCTTGGGCTTGGGCTTGGCCTTGGTGGCCGTCGCCTTCGGGGCTGCCCGTCGGGTGGTCTTCTTCGGCGCCGGGCCCTTGGCGCGCTTCTCCGCCAGAAGTTCCGCCGCCCGCTCGAGCGTCATCGTCTCCACCGAGTCGTCGCGGCGCAGCGTGGCGTTGAACTCGCCGTCGGTGACGTAGGAGCCGAACCGGCCGTCCTTGATGACCACGGGCTTGCCGCTCACCGGGTCGGCGCCCAGCTCCTTCAGCGGACCGGCAGCGCTGCCCGCGGAGCGTCCCCTGGCCTTCGGCTCTGCGTAGATCGCCTCGGCCTCGGCAAGGGTGATCTCGAAGATCTGGTCCTCGCCGGTCAGTGAGCGGGAGTCGGTGCCCTTCTTCAGGTACGGGCCGTAGCGGCCGTTCTGGGCTGTGATCTCCTCGCCGTCAGCCCCGACGCCGACCATCCGGGGCAGGCTGAGCAGCTTCAGGGCGTCATCCAGTGTGACCGTTTCCACGGACATGGAAGCGAACAGGGAGCCCGTGCGCGGTTTGGCCGACTTCGGAGCGTCCTCTGGCAGCACCTCAGTCACATACGGGCCGTAGCGGCCATCCTTGGCGACGATCACGAGCCCGGTTGCCGGATCCGTGCCGACCTCCCGGTCGACGGCGGCCGGCTGGTCGAGCAACTCCTTGGCCAGTTCCAGCGTCAGGCCGTCCGGAGGCAGGTCCGGATCGACGTTGGCGCGGCGGCCGTCGCCGTCCTCGACGTAGGTGCCGTAGCGGCCCACCCGCACGTCGATGCCGTCGCCGAGGCTGAACGTCGACAGCTTCTTCGCATCGATCTCGCCGAGCTCGCTGACCAGCTTCTGCAGGCCCTCGTGCGCCGACCCCTCCGGACCGAAGTAGAAGTCCTTCAGCACCGAGATGCGGGCAGCGTTGCCGCCGGCGATCTCGTCGAGGGTCTCCTCCATCTCGGCGGTGAAGGCGTAGTCCACGAGCCTGGCGAAGTGGTCCTCGAGCAGCCGGGTGACCGCGAAGGCCAGCCAGGTCGGCACGAGGGCCGAGCCCTTCTTGAACACGTAGTCACGCGACGTGATGGTGCGGATGATCGCTGCGTAGGTCGACGGCCGGCCGATCTCGAGCTCCTCGAGCTTCGCGACCAGCGAAGGCTCGGTGTACCGCGACGGCGGCCGCGTCTCGTGCGCGACGGCCGTGACCGTCTCCGCGTCGAGGTGCTGGCCGGTGGCCAGCAGCGGCAGGCGTGCCTGGGCGTCGTCGCCGGCCTCGTCGTCGTCCGTGGACTCGACGTAAGCCTTCAGGAAGCCGAGGAAGGTGATGGTGCGCCCGGAAGCTGTGAACGCAGCGCGTCCCGATTCGGTGACCTCGCCGGTCGCTGCGTCGGTGACCGACACCCGCTCCGGCAGGGTTGCCCCGATGCGGACGCTGACCGTCTCGCCCTCGGCGTCCTTCATCTGGGAGGCGATGGTGCGCTTCCAGACAAGTTCGTAGAGGCGCAGGTGGTCACCGCGCAGGCCGGTCTGCCCAGGCGTCTGGAAGCGGGAACCTGCGGGACGGATCGCCTCGTGCGCCTCCTGGGCGTTCTTCACCTTGGAGGTGTAGGTGCGGAACTTGTCCGGCACGTACTGGCCGCCGAACATCTCCTTGACCTGGGCCCGCGCAGCGTTGATGGCTGTCTCGGAGAGGGTGACCGAGTCTGTACGCATATAGGTGATGAAACCGCGCTCGTACAAGTCCTGGGCCACCGACATCGTGCGCTGCGCGGAGAAGCCGAGCTTGCGGCCGGCCTCCTGCTGCAGCGTCGTGGTGCGGAACGGCGGGTAGGGCCGGCGGGTGTAGGCCTTGGCCTCGACCCCTGCGACCGCGTAGCCGGCCGACTCGAGGGCCTTCGCGAGGTGCTCGGCCTGGTCCTGGCCCAGTTGCAGCAGGTCCTTGCCGCCCAGCTTGCCCACCGAGTCGAAGTCGCGACCCTGGGCGATCCGCAGCGTGCCGAAGCTGTTCAGCCGGGCGGTGAACGTACGTGGCTCGGATCCGTCGCCGGCGTCGAGGACGGCTTCGATGTCGGCGTACGCGGCGGCGCGGAACGCGATCCGTTCCCGCTCGCGGTCGACCACCAGACGGGTGGCCACCGACTGCACACGACCGGCGGACAGCCGCGGCATGACCTTCTTCCAGAGCACCGGGGAGACCTCATAGCCGTACAGCCGGTCAAGGATGCGGCGGGTTTCCTGCGCGTCCACCAGGTCGGTGTCGAGCTCGCGGGTGTTCTCCACCGCTGCGCGGATCGCCTCCGGCGTGATCTCGTGGAAGACCATCCGCTTCACGGGGACCTTGGGCTTCAGCTCGTCGAGGAGGTGCCAGGCGATCGCCTCGCCCTCGCGGTCCTCATCGGTGGCGAGGAAGAGTTCGTCCGCGTCCTTCAGCTTGGCCTTGAGGTCACGGATGGTGCCCTTCTTGTCCGCTGCGACGACGTAGAGCGGCTCGAAGTCCTTGTCGATGTTGACGCCGGTGCGTGCCCACTTCTCTGCCTTGTACTTGGCCGGAACCTCCGCTGCGCCCGTCGGGAGGTCGCGGACGTGGCCGCGACTCGACTCGACGACGTAGCCAGCCCCGAGGAACTTGGCCAGGCTGACCGCCTTGGTCGGCGACTCCACAATGACGAGTCGGCGTATCGCTGCGTTAGCCACTTGGTGTTCTTTCCTGGCGTTGGGGGATCGATCGGTCGCTCACTCTACTTCTGCGGAGCAGATGTTAATCCTCCGCACCTTAACGCCCCGCACCGGCAGGGCCGGTACGGGGCGTCGGTTGCCGGATGGCGAACCCGGCTGCTTCACGCTTCAGTTGACCGGGCTGCTGCCCAGCGTCACCGTCGCTGTCTTGTGGGTGCCATTGGGAGTTGTCCACTCGATCGCGACCTGCTGGCCGGGCTCGAGGGCACGGATGACGGTGGCCAGGTTGGCGCCCGCCTTGATGGTCGTATCGCCCACCTTGGTCAGCTTGCTCCCGGAGACAACCCCCGCCTTGTCAGCGGGGCTGCCGGCAACGACCTGGGTGATGGTCTTGCCGATGGTGCTGCCAGTCTCCGCGTCGGCGACCTTGATGCCGAGGTAGCCGGCGGGACCCACCCGGACCGTGCCGGCGTCCTGTCCGGTCTCGATCTGGTCGACGACGGCCAGTGCTGTGGCGATCGGGACGGCGTAGCTGGTGCGGTCCTTCGTCGAGCCGGCCGTTGTCATGCCGAGCACCTCGTTCTGGGAGTCGAACATCGGGCCGCCGGAGTCACCGGGGACGGCGCGGGCGTTCGTCTCGACGAGGCCGCTGAGGTCCTCACTGCTGCCCCACGGCGAGTCGGACGAGACGGTGAGGCTCTGGTCGGTGGCGGTCACCCTGCCTGCGGCCTTCACCAGTTCTCCCCCGCCGGAGGCGTTGCCCACCGCCGCGATGGCGTCACCAACGGCCACCTGGTCCTTGTCGACGGTGACGGTGGTCAGCCCGCTGGCGTTCTTCAGCTGGAGCACGGCGACGTCCCTGGCCTGGTCGAAGCCGACCACGGTAGCCGTGTAGGTGTTGCCGGAATCGGCCACCGTGACGGAGACCTTGTCCGAGCCGGCGACCACGTGGTAGTTCGTGAGCACCTGGCCGTCAGCGGTGAGGATCATGCCGGTGCCGGCAGCGATTCCCGAGCCCGTCTCCGCCTCGATGAGCACGACGCCTGCCGACTGTGCTGCCGCGACGGCGTTGCCGGTCGTGGTGCCCCCGCCCTGCTGGCCGGGGTTGTCGGTCGGGTCGGACGGCTGGGTCTGCGGCTCGGTCGTCGCCGTGGAAGAGGAGGAGGGCAGCGCTCCCTGGATCGTGCGGGCTGCAAAGCTGAAGCCACCGGCTGCGAGCACGAGGGCGACGATGCCCGCGACGAGGGCGACCGGCCAGCGCCTCTTCTTTGTGACCGGGGCGGGCTGCTGACCGTAGTACTGGCCCGGGGTGTAGTAGCCCGGGTGCTGGTAGCCGCCATAAGGCGCCTGGCCGGGCTGACCCGGCTGGCCCGGCGCCTGCTGGTACTGCCCGTACGCCTGCCCAGGCTGCTGTCCGTAGGGCTGTTGCCCATAGGACTGCTGTCCGTAGGGCTGCTGTCCGTAGGGCTGCTGTCCGTAGGGCTGCTGTCCGTAGGGCTGCTGTCCGTAGGGCTGCTGTCTGTAGGGCTGCTGCCCGGCCTGGCCATAGGGCTGCTGACCCGGCTGCCCGTAGGGCTGCTGCCCGTAGGCGTAGGGGTTCGGGTTCGGCTGGCCGGGCTGTCCACCGTAGGACCAACCGGGAAGGAACTGTGCGGTGGGCTCTGCCCCGCCAGCGACCGGCGGCTCAACCGGTGTGGGGTTCGACGCGGCCCAGCTACCGGGTGCAGCTTGGGCCCACGGAACGGAAGGTAGGGGTGTGGTCGGCTCGGCGGCATCCCCACCGACCGGCAGGACGCGCGTGGGCTCGTTCGCATCCGGGCTCTCCGGACCACCCGGGGACCGGGTGGGATCGTTTGGCTCAGCCATCTCTGACTCCATTTCTGTGCTGCTCCAAAGTCTTGCCAGTGAGCCAATGACCAGGCTGTCGGGTTCCTGTGAGTACCTGTGAGCTCAGCCCAGCAGCAGGTAACCGTCTGCAACCAGCCTACGCAGCGGCGGCACAACCTCGTCGCGCAGGTCCTCGGCATCGACATCAAGGAGCCCGGCGACCGCCCCGATGAGCACACCCAGCGGCAGGTCGCCGTCGCAGGCGCCCACGATCGCTGCGAGGGCGGTGTCGGCTTCAACCGCACGCCCGAAGCCGTACTGCTGCCGCAGCACCAGGTGCTGGGGATCGGCGGCACTGGGCTCACCGACGGTCTCCTGCACCAGGCCGGGATGGGTTTGCCACGAACGGGTCAGGAAGTCGGCTTCCGCAAGCCGCGACGGCCCGACAGCATCGAAGAAGTCCCCGAAGGCCTGCCCCACCGGCTGGTGGACGGCGTGCGGCCAGTCGTCGAACCGGATGCACGGGCGCTCGCGTCCGGCCTTCCGGAGGGCGATCCACCCCATGCCGACCGCCACGATGCCCGCGCTCGCGAAGTAGTCCAGCCAGGCGCGGTACCGGCCGAGGTACTCGGGGGTGCCGGAAAGGCCGGCGTCGGTGAGCCAGATCTCGATGTACTCGTACGGGTCGAGGAGTTCACGCTGCAGCACCAGCGCGTCGCAGCCGGTGGGACGGATCCACTCGGCGAGCCGCTCGTCCCAGGGCTGCGCGGCGGTCACTGCCCAGTTGGCGAGCACGGTGAGCGTCCCGCCGTCGGCGAGGTGGTCGGCGCCGCCGATCACCACCTGCCGGACGAGGTCGTCGGCTGCGAAGCTTCCCTCGCGATAGACGAGGCGGGCATCCCCCGGCGGGCTCATCACGTACGGCGGGTTGGTGGCGATCAGGTCGAAACGCTCCCCTTCCACCGGCTCGTACAGGGAACCAAGGCGCAGGTCGGCCGGGATCCCGGACAGACCGAGGCTGATGCGGGCCAGATCGAGGGCGCGCGGGTTGAGGTCGGTCACGACGAGCTCGGCTGCGTCCAGGTGCAGCGCCTGGATGCCACAGCCGGTGCCGAGGTCGAGTGCGAGCTCGTATCGCCCCGGCGGCACCAGCTGGGAGAGCGTGGTGGAGGCCGGGGACGCACCGAGGACGAAGTCCTCCCGGGGCTTCCCGACACGGCCGTCGAGAGGGGTGATGTCGGAGCAGATCCAGCCTTCGCTCCGGTCCGAGCCGTGCGGCTTGATCTCGACGGTCGCACGCACGTCAGCGTCGCCGACGATGAGGCCGGACGTGCGCAACGCCGGGAGGCTGGTCCAGCTCTTCAGGTCATCGGCCGCCACCGGCTGCTGCAACAACCACAGCCGGATCGCCGAGGCCTGCGGGTCGCGGTCGCCGCCGAGGGCACGGGACGCGGCCACCGAGGTGTTCCTGCCCAGCCCGGCGAGAGCCGGCTCGCCGAGCCGCTCGGTGAGTCCGTCGATGGTGTAGCCGGCGGCAAGGAGGTCGTCACGGAGGCGGCCGATGTCGGCGGTGGAGAGCATGCCTTCACCCTTTCACGGCCCTCCCCCTCCGACTTGTCAGAACCAGGGCGGGCTATAGCCCGCTGTGGTTCTGACAAGTCGGAGGGGGAGGTGTCGGGAGGGAGTGGCACTCTGTGGGGGTGGCGGTACCGGAATGGATGGCGACGGATCCGAGGATCCGCCATCACCACCACCGGCCGGCAACGGTGGGCGCAACAGCCGACTTCCCCGACTGGGTCGGGCAGCCGGTCCGCGAGGCGCTCGCCGGCATCGGCGTGACCCGCCTCTGGGAGCACCAGGCGATCGCAGCGGGGGCCGCCTTCGAGGGTCGGCACGTCGCGCTCGCCACCGGCACGGCGTCCGGCAAGACACTCGGCTACCTGCTGCCGGTGCTGGCTGCGACGGCGGAATCCCGGTTGGGCTTCGACGTGGCCCAGCGGGGCCCGCTGGAGCTGGGCCGCGGCCATTCCGCGATCTACCTCGCTCCCACGAAGGCGCTGGCCCACGACCAGCTGCGGGTGTGCGAGTCGCTGGGCCTCCCCGGCTGGCGGGTGAGCGCGCTGGACGGGGACTCCGACGCCGTCGAACGGCGCTTCGCCCGCGACTTCGGCCGGTTCATCCTGACCAACCCGGACATGCTGCACCGCTCGGTCCTGCCCCGCCACCAGCAGTGGGCGCGGCTGTTGTCCACGCTGCGCTACGTCGTCGTCGACGAGGCACACCGCTACCGCGGCGTCTTCGGGGCGCACGTCTCCGCCGTCCTGCGCCGGCTCCGCCGGCTGGCCAACCACTACGGGTCCGACCCGGTGTTCATCACGGCTTCTGCGACGGTGTCCGACGCCGGTCCGCTCCTGGAGCTGCTCGCCGGCCTGACGGACGTGGTGGAGGTCGGTACCGACACGTCAGCCCGTCCCGCGCTGGACTTCCTGTTGTGGCAGCCGGAGGAGGATCCGCACCACGAGGCCGCGGACCTCCTTGCCCGGCTCGTCGCGGACGGGCGCCAGACACTGGCCTTCACGACATCGCGGGTGCAGGCAGAGCTGGTGGCACTGCGGGCCGGACGTAAGCTCCCCGCCGGGTCGGTGGCGGCCTACCGCGGCGGCTACCTCGCCGACGACCGGCGCCTGCTGGAGCAGGGCCTCCAGACCCGCCGGCTCCAGGGGGTCGCGTGCACGAATGCCCTCGAGCTCGGCGTCGACATCTCCGGGGTGGACGCCGTCGTCACCTGCGGATTCCCCGGCACCCTCGCAGGGCTCTGGCAGCAGGCGGGACGGGCGGGGCGGGCAGGCAGGGACGCCCTCGCCGTGCTGATCGCGCGCCCCGACCCGCTGGACGCCTACCTGTGCGCGCATCCCGAGCTGATCTTCGACCGGCCGGTGGAACGCACCGTCCTTCACCCGCAGAATCCGCACGTGCTCGCTCCCCACGTTGCAGCAGCTGCGCAGGAGCTCCCGGTCACGCTGGCGGACACCCGGTACTTCGGGGACACCCTTCCCGCACTGCTGGACGGGCTCACCGCCGCCGGCCACCTGCGTCGCCGCAGCACCGGGTGGTTCTGGACACGTCCCGACCGGGCCGTGGACGCCATCGACCTGCGCTCGGCCAACGGACGCTCCGTCGAGGTGGTCGAGGACGCGACCGGCCGGGTCGTCGGCCAGATGGATCCCGCGGCTGCCGACCGCACGGTGTTCGAGGGCGCGATCTACCTGCACCAGGGCGAACAGTGGCTGGTGACCGGCTACGACCGGGCCCGGCACACGGCCCTGGCCGTACGCGAGAAGGCCGGCTACTTCACCCAGCCGCTGGCGGAGAGCGATGTGCGGATCGTCGCGCCGCTGCGAAACCGCCAGCTGGGAGCCGCAACCGTGACCTTCGGCATGGTGGAGCTCTCCAGCCGCGTGACCGGGTTCCTGCGCCGCGACGAGGCCACCGGCAAGGTGTGGGACAGCCACCCGCTGGAGGCGCCGCTACGGCTCCTGCGCACCCAGTCGGTCTGGTACACGGTGCCGTCCGGTGCGCTGGACGGGTTCGCCGCGCGCGACCTGCCGGGCGCAGCCCACGCTGCGGAGCACTGCGCGATCGGACTGCTGCCGGCCTTCGCCCCCTGCGACCGGTGGGACATCGGCGGACTGTCCACGACGCTGCATCCCGACACCGGGGAGCTCACCGTTTTCGTCCACGACGGGCATCCCGGTGGCGCCGGCTTCGCGGAACGGGGCTACGAGGTGGTCGAGGGCTGGCTCGCCGCGACCCTGGAGCGCCTCCGCACCTGCTCCTGCGCAACCGGCTGCCCTGCGTGCGTCGTCTCCCCCAAATGCGGGAACGGCAACCAGCCGCTGGAGAAGGCTGCGGCCGCCGAGCTGCTGTCGCTGATCGTCGGCTGACCGGCTCCTCAACCCCTGGCGATCACTCCCAGCCTTCCTGCATGCGCTGTGGCGGGAACCGCGTCCGGCAACAGCGGCAGCCGTAGCCGGACGGGTTGCCGGACGGTCACGCTGACGACGAAGTCGAGACTGTCGCCGCGCACGGTGCAGCGCGCGAGCGAGACCCCGTTGCGGTGCGCGATCTCCGCAGCCGCCCGGCAACCGTCACCGCGCTGTGCCACCTTCGCCGCCGCGGAGATTGCCACCAGATCTGCGGCGCCGCGGGCGTGGTCCGCGGCGACAAGGTAGCCACCGACCACGAGGATGGCCGCAGCCACCGCCATCAGCAGGACAACGGTTCCGGCGGCAAGGACCGTCCCCGAGCCTCGTTCGTCGTGCCGGCCGCATGCTCCCGAACGTTCGCCCCACTCCCGGAGCACCCCGTTCACGCCGGCTCCTGCTCAACGGCGGCTCCCGCGGTCAACGGCACCGCGGGCAGCCACGCCGTCCAGGGGCGGGCGGCCAGCTCGACGCGTACCCGGATGCGTCCACCCTCGTGCGAGATCGCCACCCTCGCGCCCTTCGGACGCTCGGCCAGCACCCGCACCACCGCCTCCCTGTCGCCGCGGGCCTCCTGCCGCGCCACCTCGACGGCCGTCGCCTGGCAGCGCAACAGCATTCCGACCAGCGCGAGGACCCAGGCGAGCAGCACGCATGCCAGCGCAGCGCCGATGCTGGCGAAGGCCAGCTCCGCCGTGACCATGCCACGCTGCCCCTGCAGTGGCAGCGACCGGCGCCACACCACCCGCCGAGTTCGGCGCCCCGAACCGGCCGGGGCGTGCCCGGCCGGTCGGAGGAGCGGTTCAGACGCCGGCGACCACACGCAGGATCACCTGGATGATGGCCTTCACGATCTCCCAGAGGATCCTCGAGAAGTCCGGGTTGTTCAGGATGCCGATCAGCACCCCGACCATGCTCACCGTTGCCACCGTCCCCACGGCGTACTCAGCGGTGGTCATGCCCCGTTGGTCGCGCCGTGCGTCCACTCCCACCCGTCCCACTGCCATGCCTGCTCCTTCCCTCGGCGCCCGGACGGACGCAGTCACACCTTCGGCAGGCCGGCGGATTCGCTGTCAGCCGGCGTTCCCGCCTGTGGATGACACTCCGCCGATGCCCCGCCTGTGGACACAGGCGTCAGCCGAACAGGTGTCCGACGACGCCCCCGATGATCGGCACCACGCCGAGCAGCAGGAACGAGGGCAGGAAACAGGTCATCAACGGCAACACCGACCGGACGCCGACCCTCCGGGCACGCACCTGGGCGATGGCCACGGCCTGGCGGCGCGCATCGGCGCCAATGGCCCGCAGCGTCGCGGCCAGTGCGACACCGGAGCCGACGGTGCGCGCGACCTCCCTGCCGAGGGCACCGAGCGCCGGCTCCGCTTCCGCGAGTCCTGCCCAGGTCGCGGCCTCGTCGGCACCCAGTGCCACCGTCGTCGAGACCTCGGCGAGAGCTGCGCCCAGCGGGTCGTCAAGGACGCGCGCCACCTCGGAAGCCGCCATCCGGAGCGGGAGCCCTGATTCGAGGCACACGGCAAGGAGGTCGCAGGCGTGTGGCAGTTCCGCGACCAGCCGTTCGCGCCGGCGCACGACGCTGCCCGTCTCGAGCCGTCCGAGGAGGACGTGGCTCACCACCCCTACAGCGAGCGCCGCGGGGAGCGCCCACCAGCCGATCCCGATCGCCAACGGCACTGCGCTCGACGCCATCAGGGCGGACTGCCGCAGGCGCCGGTCACGCGGCAGCGAGGAGCGAGTCACCCCGGCCGCCGCTCGGAGCCGTCCGCCAGGGGCGGCACGCCAGACGATGATCGCCAGGCCGACGGCCATGGCAGCCACCACTGGCCAGGGCAGGTCAGCCATCGGCACCGTCGGCGATGCGCTCGGTCCACAGCACGCCGGCACACCCAAGGACAACGCCCAGCGCGAGGCTCAGCTGCCCTGCTGCCGAACCGGTGAGGAAGGCAACCGGGTCGCCACCCATGCCGTAGCCGAGCACCAGGCCGGCGACCGGCAGCACAGCCAGCAGCCGACCCGTCGCCCGTGGCGCAGCCAGCTCAGCGCTGACCACATCGTTCACGGCACCCGTCGCCGTCAGCCGATCGGCGAGCGCGTCGAGAGTCGCGCTCAGGGAGGCACCGGTGCGCTCCGCGACCTCCCAGGCAGCCCCGAGCTCGGCGAGGCCGCGGGAACCGGGCCGGGCTCCGAGCCGTCGCAGAACGGGGGCGACCTCCCCGCCGACCTGCTGCACGGCGACAACCTCTGCGAGCACCCGACATTCACTGCCCGCGACCCGGAGCGCGGAGGACGGCACGTGCCCCAGCCGCAGCAGGCCGGCCAGGAGCCGGCACGCATCAGCGACCGCGGCCGCGTTCGCCACCGAGAGCCGCCGTGCCCTGTGCCGTCGCCAGACCAGCAGAGCCGTGACGACGGGCAGACCGATCGCGAAGCAGACCGCCGCGCCGGCTGCACCGGCCAGTACCCCGCTGGATACGACCAGCCCTGCCACCGAGACCGGCACGACCAGCCAGCGCCAACGCCGGGAGCGACCGATCTGCTCGGGCAGGGGGTCGAGCCGGCGCAGACGGTTCGCCGGTGACTGTCCGGCCAGCAGCAGGACGGCGACGAACACCGCCAGGCCGGCAAGCGCGATCACCTCGCCACCAGCCTCGCGAGTTCCCCGTAGGCCTCGTCCCTGACGCTCCCACCACCGGGCAGGAAACGGATCGCCGGCACACCAGTGCAGCGTCCGGTGGCGGGGTCGGCGCGGACGAGCCGCACCTCGTCGACCCACCGGCGTCGGTCAGGGAGGCGGCGTACATGCACGAGGACCTGGAGAGCAGCGCCCAGCTGCGCGTGAAGGGCGTCGCGACCCAGCCCTCCGAGTGCGGCAAGGGCCTCGAGCCGGGCCGGCACGTCAGCGGCGGAGTTGGCATGCACGGTGCCGCAACCGCCCTCGTGGCCGGTGTTCAGGGCGCTCAACAGGTCGGCGATCTCCGCCCCGCGCACCTCCCCGACAACCAGCCGGTCCGGCCGCATCCGCAACGCCTGGCGCACCAGGTGGGTCAGGGTCACCGCACCGGCCCCTTCTCCGTTGGCCGGCCGCGCCTCCAGCCGGACGCAGTGCGGGTGGTCGGGTCGCAACTCGCGGGAGTCTTCTGCGATCACGATCCGCTCATCGTCGGGGACGAGTCCCAGCAGCCCGCCGAGGAGCGTCGTCTTGCCCGAGCCAGTGCCGCCGGAGATCAGGAATGCGCGCCTGGAGGCCACCACAGCGGTCAGCAGCTCCGCCCCGTCCGCGGTGAGGCTGCCGCAGGCCACCCAGTCGTCGAGGCTCAGCCGTTGTCGGTTCGGCACCCGCAAGGACAGGCAGGTGCCGGCATCGGCGACGCACGGCAGCACGGCGTGCACGCGCACGCCGCTGGGGAGCCGGGCATCGACGAACGGGGAGCCGACGTCCAGCCTCCTGCCGACGGAGGCCGCGAGCCGGACGGCGAGCCGGCGCACCTCGTCCTCCCCGGCGAAGCTGACACCGGCAGGTTCCAGGCCCTCGCCGCGGTCGACGTAGACCCGGTCGGGACCGTTGACGAGGACGTCGGTGACGCCCGGCAGGTGCAGAAGTGGGTCGAGGACGCCCGCACCGACGCTCTCCCTGCGCAGCGCTGCCACGGTCTGCCGGACGACGGTGTCGCTCACCAGCAGCCCGAGACTTCTCAGGGCTGCACCCACCTCCACGGGGCCGGGCAGCTGCCCGCGCTGGCCGAGAT
>Ga0302299_10001896_pt1 | contig 12688 bp, 13 predicted proteins | sample III_Fen_N3_4_FD_198795 | JGI IMG/M metagenome (GOLD analysis project Ga0302299, IMG submission 198795) | Peat permafrost microbial communities from Stordalen Mire near Abisko, Sweden - III_Fen_N3_4 | ecosystem: Environmental > Terrestrial > Soil > Wetlands > Permafrost | place: Sweden: Abisko... | reverse complement strand
GCAGGCGGCGGGGCGCACGCTCCGTCCCTGATCGCCCTCACATGTCCGTCTCCAACGACCCTCCGCTGCCGCAGCCGGATCTGCTGGCCGCGATCCCGCGCCTTCGCCGCTATGCACGCGTGCTGACCGGCGACGTCAACCGCGCCGACGACCTCGTCCAGGACACGCTGGCGCGCGCATGGGAAAAGCGGCGGCTGTGGACGGCGGGGAGCGATCTTCGCGCCTGGCTCTTCACCATCATGCACAACGTCTTCGTCAACCAGCGCGCACTCGCTCGCCGCGACCAGATGCAGGTGTCGCTGGACGACGGCGACGGCAGCGAGGCGTGGCAGATTCCGGTGCGCGCCGGCCAGTACACGCGGGTCGAGCTGACCGAACTCGTTGCGCATGTGGGAAGGTTGCCGACGGACCAGCGCGAAGTGCTGCTTCTGGCCGCGGTGGAGGAACTGAAATACGAGGAGATTGCGCTGGCGCTGGAAATTCCGCTGGGCACGGTGATGTCGCGGCTGTCGCGCGCCCGCGCGAAGCTGCGCCTGGCCTTCGCGGATGCGCCGGCCGCGACGCCGCTGAAGGTAGTCAAATGACGCTTGTCAAATGAGACAACGATGAACCCGCTGCCCGTGACCGACGCCGACCTGAACGCCTACGCCGATGGCCAGCTCGACGCATCGCGCGTCGCCGCCGTCGAAGAAGCGCTCGCGCACGATCCGGCGCTGGCTGACTGGGTGGCGGACGCGCGCCACCGCAACGCCGCGTTGCGCGACGCCCTCGATCCGTGGCTCGAGGAGCAGATCCCGGAGCGCCTGCTTGTCGCGGCCGCAGGCCCCGCGGTCGTGGCGCAGCCGCGGGCCCGCCGCTGGCTCATGCAGGCGTTTGCCGCCGCGGCCACGCTGCTTCTCGGACTTGCCATTGGCTGGTACGCGCGCGACGTGGAACTGGAGCGCGACGGAACACCGACGACCTTCACGCGCCAGGCCGCCCTTACCCACGCGCTGTACGCCGGGGACGTCAACCGTCCGGTGGAAGTCTGGGCGCCCGAGGAAAAGCGCCTCGTGACCTGGCTGTCCAAGCGCCTGGGCTTCCCTGTCAATGCTCCCGACCTGAACGGCACCGGCTTCGCCCTGGTGGGCGGGCGTCTCGTCGCCGGCCACCAGAACCCGACCGCGATGTTCATGTACGAGAATGCCGACAAGCAGCGGCTCTCGCTGCAGGTGCGCAAGCAGCACGTGGACGGCGGCGAAGTCGCGTTCCGGTATGCCGTCGAGAACGGCGTCGGTATCTTCTACTGGATCGAGGACAACTGCAGCTACGCGCTGTCCGGCAACCTCGACCGCGGGCAGTTGCTTGCCGTGGGCCGGGTCGTCTACGGCCAGCTGGCGGCACTGGAAGCGGCACCGCGCAAGTAGGTTTCCGGCGTCTCCCCAAGCAGTACGCGACCGCACGCACGCCCGGCGTCGGCGGCTTCCCCCGTGGTAAAATTCCCATGACACATCGGTGGTCATTCGACGAGGGGAAGGGGGAGAGCGATGAAATACAAACGGATTCTTGTGGCGGCGTGCGTGGTGCTGCTCCTGGCCGGCTGCACGTCGCGGCCGATCGTGAACGTCACCGATCAGCCGGTCGTGACGGCGGCGGGCAAGCCGCTCACCGCAGATCAGGTGCGCAACGCGATAATCGCAGCGGGTACCGGCCTGGGCTGGGTCATGACGCCGGTTTCGCCCGGGCTCGTCAGCGGCCGGCTGATGCTGCGCGAGCACACCGCCGTCGTCGATGTCCGCTACTCGGCGACGACCTACAGCATCACCTACAAGGAAAGCACGGGCCTCCATTACCGGGACGGGCAGATCCACAGGAATTACAACAGCTGGATAGAAAATCTCGACCGCGACATCCGCGCCGGGTTGTTGCGCATCTAGTGTTCTCTCCGAGGCGGTGACGTGGAAGGAGATCCGCGTCCCGCCGGTCCGGCCTTTCGGCACATGGAATTGGCGCATGGAATTGGCACATGCGATAGCCGCAAAGGCCAGCCACATAGCGCTGCACGATGTCCACGAAATTACCCGCCAATGGCAATGACTGAACTCGAAAGGGAAATCGCCGCGTCGATCGTCGAGGCGCTTTCCCTGGAAATCCCGGCCGACGAGTTCGATCCGGAGGCGCCGCTCTATGGCGACCGTTACGGCCTCGATTCCATCGACATGCTCGAGATCGCCGTCGTGGTGTCCGCGCGCTACGGCGTCGAGTTGCGCTCGGACGATGTTGCGGCCCGCAACGTCTTCGCCTCGCTGCAGGCCCTGGCCGGTCATGTCGCCCGAAACAGGACCCAGTAGCCTGCCTTCCGAGACGGGTTCGCGTCCCGGCTGGCGCACCTGGCTTTCCGTCACTGCCGGTGTAGCGTATCCATTTCTGGTCTACGGGCTGCTCGCATGGGGTCATCCGTCCCTGGGCATGGCGCCGGCGACACTGCTGTTCCTGCCTCCCTTGTGCATCAACCTTGGGTTGGCGTGGGTCTTCGGCCGCACGCTGGCACCGGGACGCGAAGCGCTGATCACGCGCTTTGCGCGGCTGGAAACCCCGCGGCCAGATGTCGCTGTATTGGCCTATACGCGCCGCCTGACCTGGGTGTGGGTCGTGTTCTTCGTGGTCATGGCGGCAATATCCGCAACGTTGGCGGCGTCGGGTGCGCGCGAAGCGTGGCTCTGGTTCACCGCGGTCGGCAACTACCTGTGCGTAGCGGCGCTGTTCGCCGTCGAATATGCCTACCGCCGCCGGCGCTTTCCCAGCAACGCCACGGTTTCGCCGCGGCAGCAGATCCAGATGTTGCGCGCGGCGCTGCGCAACCAGCGCCGATGATCGTCACCGGCAACTGACATCGCCGCCATGTTGCCCCTGTTGCGCGGCTACGAACCTGACCGGACGATCCTGTTCGACCGGGGACGGCCTGTCAACGCGGCAGCCTTCTGCGGCATGGCAACGGCGATTTCGGCCCGCCTGCCGGCGGCGCGATTCGCCTTCAATCTGTGTGAAGGAAGCGCCGCGTTCCTGCTGGCGACAGCGGCCGCGCTGCTCGCCCGGCAGACGCTGGTGTTGCCGCCCAGCCGGCTCGAGCGCACGCTGGACGAATTGTTAGCGGCTTATCCCGACAGCTATTGCCTCGTCGACGCACCGCCCACGGCACCGCGGCCATCGGATGCGAAATGCTTTGCGCTGTGCCCGGAACTCGATGCCGCGCGCATATCGCCGCCGCCGAACGTGTTTCCGCCCCCGATGGTTCCCGCTGCGCACCCGGTGGCGATCCTGTTCACGTCAGGGTCGACCGGTGCGCCGCAGCCGCACGCCAAATCCTGGGGCGAGATGTGCGAAGGCACGCAGACGTTGCTGCGCTCGTTCGGTACGCCGCCGCGCGGCGCCGTCCTCCTGGGCACCGTCCCGCCGCAGCATATGTTCGGATTCGAAACGACGGTGATGCTCGCGCTGCAATCGGGAACCCCGCTGTTCGATGCGCGTCCGCTCTATCCCGCCGACCTCGCCCATGCGCTCGATGCCGCGGCGGCGTGCGGCGTAAGCGAAGTCTGGCTGATGTCGACGCCGCTGCAGCTGCGTGCCTTCCATCGCGAGCTGCGCGAAGCGCGCGGCGTGCGGCGCGTCATCACCGCGACGATGCCGCTCGACCCCGACCTCGCACGGGACATCGAACGCGACTGGAACGTTGCCGTCGAAGAGATCTTCGGCTGCACCGAAGGCGGCATCCTCGCGACGCGCCGCCCGGCCACAACACGGTACTTCACGCCCGCTGCGGGCTTGGTGTTCGCCGTCGCCGCGGACGATTCGGTGCGCGTCTCCGGCGGGCACCTGCCGCAACCGCTGGCGTTGTCCGACCGCCTGCAGCCGGAATCCGCTGCGTTTGCCGATGGCGGCCGCTTCGAGGTGATCGGCCGCGGCGAGGACATGGTGAAGGTCGCCGGCAAGCGCGCGTCGCTGCAGGCATTGAACCGCGAACTGCTGGCGGTCCCTGGCGTGATCGACGGCGTGCTGTTCCTGCCCGCGGAGGACGCGTCCCGGCTGGCCGCGATCGTCGTAGCACCGGGACGCGGGGCGCTGGACATTCGATCGTGCCTCGCAGGCCGGATCGACGCGGCGTTCATGCCGCGGCCGTTGGTCCTGGCGCCGGTTCTCCCGCGCGACGCGAACGGCAAGCTGCCCGCCGCCGGCCTGCAAGCGCTTCTGCGTGCGAGCCCCGCCCCTGACGCAAGCGAAAATCCCGGCGGCGTCGAGACCTTCGTCGGCGAGGCGACCATAGCCGCCGATCATCCGGCGCTGCCGGGACATTTTCCAGGCAATCCGATCGTCCCGGGCGTCGTGCTGCTCGAACTGGTCGAGGCACTGCTTGCCGGCCACGGATACCGCGTGCGCGAATGTGCGCAGGTCAAGTTTCTCTCGCCGGTCTTCCCGCTCGACCGGCTGGCCCTTCGCGTCGAGGTTACAGAACGCGCATCGGCGCGGTTTGCGGTCACGGTCGCCGACGCGAGCGCAATGGTCGGAAGGTTCGCGTGCGAACCTGTGGCGGCGGACGGATGACGGCGCGACCGGCCTGGCTGGCGCAGCGGGAGCGGGGTAGCCGTCCGCTCATCTGGCTCGTCGTCAAGGTGACGCTGTTGCTCGGTCGCGGCGTCGGGCGTGTTCTCCTCTATCCGATCTGCGCCTACTTCGTCCTGTTCTCCGGAACCGCGCGCCGCGCGTCGCGCGATTACCTCCGCCGAGCGCTCGGGCGCGCCCCGGGCTGGCGGGACCTGTTTGCTCACTATCATTGTTTTGCGCGGACCATCCTCGACCGCGTGCTGCTCCTTTCCGGCCGGCAGGACCAGATCGATTGCGACGTCGAGGGACTCGAGGTGCTGGAGGGTGCTTTGGCGCAGGGACATGGGTGCCTGCTCTACGGTGCGCACTTCGGTAGCTTCGACATGCTGCGGGCGCTGGGCGCGACGCGGAGCCCCGTGGCGGTGAACGTGCTGATGCACCAGGGCAATGCCGAGAAGCTGAATGGCGTGCTGGCCGCGCTCAATCGCGACATGCCGCTCCAGATCATCCCGCTGGGGCGCGCCGAGACGATGCTGAAGGTGGCCGAGGCGCTGGCGCGCAACGAGATCGTCGGACTGCTGGCCGACCGCGTCGTCGTGGGCGACAAGCTGCTGAAGTGCAGATTCCTCGATGGCGTGGCGGCCTTTCCCGAAGGTCCGTTCGTCCTGGCGTCGGTGCTCAAGGCGCCGGTCGTGCTCTTTTCCGCCGTTTACTGCGGCGGGCGGCACTATCGCGTCAGGTTCGAGGCGTTCGCCGATCCGCAGGAGGCGGCAGCGGCGGGCGGCCGCGACGCGATACCGGCGCAAGTGCAGCGCTATGCCGACTGGCTCGCCAGGGCTTGCCGCGCGGCACCGTACAACTGGTTCAACTTCTATGATTTCTGGACGCATGCACGGGCGGCCTGAGCCTGCCTTCGCGCCAGTGCTGCTGCTGGCGTTCGCGCTGGCGACGCTGCCGGTCGCGGCCGGCGCGTTCGACATGGCCGAACTGATGGCACTGATGGGGCGGGTAGAGCAAAGCCGCGTGGCGTTCGAGGAAACGAAGCAAGTTGCGGCACTGACCGCGCCGATCGTGCGACGGGGAACGCTGCGCTACGTCCGGCCGGATCAGCTCGAAATGCGCGTTGAGACGCCGTACTTCGAGCGCATGGACATCGCGGGAAACGTGCTGACGATCGAAACGAAGCGCGGCACACGTCAGGTCGACCTGGCCGCGGCGCCGGCCCTTGCCGCCTGGGTGGCGGCCATCCGCGCGACGCTCGCCGGTGACCGGCAGACGCTTGCACGTCATTTCTCGTTCGACCTTCGCGGCCAAGCCACGCGCTGGACGCTTGCGCTGCTGCCCATCGATCCGGTCCTTTCCGGCGTCATCGCGCGCATCGTCATCGACGGCGCCCAGTCGCAGGTGCTGCGTATCGAGGTGGACGAACGGATGGGCGATTCCACGCTGCTCGTCGTGCAGCCGGGGACCAGCAACCGATGAACGGCGCCCGCCGCTGGACGATGGTCGGTTGGCTGGTACTGATGGCGGCCGCTGCAGTCTGGTTCACCGTAGCGCTGAAGGTCGACAGCGACTTCTCGGCGTTCCTGCCTGCCGGCCAGTCGCAGACGCAGCGCATCTTCACCCGGGAATTGCACGATGGCGTGACCAGCCGGCTCTTGCTGGTCGAACTCGCCCACGACGATCCGCGCAATCTTGCCGCGATCAGCCGGTCCGTGGCGCGCACGCTTTCGGCCAGTCCCGAATTTCGCCACGTCGCCAACGGCGAAGGCGCGCTGGGCGCGGCGGAACTGGCATTGATCGAGCGCCATCGTTATCAACTGAGCGACAGGGTCGACGCGTCGCATTTCGAATCCGCCGCTCTACGCGCCGCGCTCGAGGAGCGACTGGAGGGACTGGCCGGCGGCGGCGGGGCGCTGGAGAAGCGCTGGCTGGCCAGTGACCCCACCGGCGAGACGCTGCACATCCTTGCGCAGATGGCGCCGCCTATCCAGCCATCGCGCGTCGACGGCGTGTGGTTCGCGCGCGGCGGCGCCGCGGCGCTGCTCGTGGCGCAGACACGCGCGCCAGGATGGGATGTCGAGGGCCAGCAGCGGGCGATTGCCGTGCTCGAGGGCGCCTTTGCCGCGGCGCGGGGCGGCGGCGCGGCGCAGATGCGCTATTCGTCCCCGGGTGCGATGTCCGTGGCCAGCCGCGCGCTCATCGCCGCGGACGTCACTCGACTGTCGCTGGCTTCGATCGTCCTGATCCTCGCCATCTTGCTGTGGGTATACCGGTCGGTGCCGGTCGTCCTGCTGTGCTTTCTTCCGGCGGCAACGGGACTGGTCGCGGGTGTGGTCGCCGTCAGCGCGTGGTTCGGCACCGTGCAGGGTATCACGCTCGGATTCGGCGCGACGTTGCTCGGCGAGGCCGTCGACTACCCAAGTTTCCTGCTGACGCAATTGCATGCGGGGGAATCGGTGTCCGCCGCACGCACACGTCTGGGGACGACATTGCGCATGGCGATTCTCACTACGGCTTGTGGCTCCCTGGCGCTGCTGTTCGCCGATTTCCCCGGGCTCGCACAACTGGGCATTCTGACGATGGTGGGCATCCTGACCGCCGGCGCGATGACGTACTGGGTGCTGCCGTTGTGGGTTCCGGAGGCGCGGATCCGCATTGCATCGTCGCCGCCGGTGCGCGTGACCACGCCGACGCTTGGCGCCGCAGCACGCTGGACCGTTGTCGGCGTTCTTGCGATTGTGGTGGCCGCGCTCGCCTGGAGCCGACCGTGGTTCGACGACGATGTCGCCAGCATGAATCCCGCACCGGCCGCTCTCAGGGATCGCGACCGCGAACTTCGGGACGCGCTGGGCGCACCCGATGTCCGCTACCTGCTCGTCGTCGTCGGCGCGACGCAGGAGGACGTTCTGGCGAACGCGGAGGAATTGCGACCCGAACTGCAACGGTGGACGGAGAGCGGCGCAATTCGCGGCTTCGACCTTGTCACGGACCTGCTGCCCAGCGCCGGCAGGCAGGCGACGCGGCAGGCCGCGCTCCCTGCGGCCGTGCAGCTTCGCGCGAACCTGGACATCGCGCTGGCCGGTCTGCCGTTCCGGCCGCACACGTTCGATCCATTCCTGGCGGACGTGGAGGAAGCCCGGAGTGCGGCACCGCTGACGCTGGAGTCGATGAGCGAAAGCGCCTTGCGATTCCGGGCGGAATCGCTGCTGCGGCACGATAGCGGCGTCGCTGGCGCAGGCGGCGATGACTGGTACGCCGTCATCCCGCTGCGCGGCGTGACCGACGCCGCGGCCGTCGCGCGCGGTGCCGCTGCAATGGGCAATGCAGTCCGGTGGATCGATCTCCGGGCGGAATCGTCGGCGATGATGGCTGCCTTCCGTCATCGCGCCATGCTCTATGCGGGACTGGGCGCGCTGCTCATCTTCGGCGTCCTGGCGCAAGGATTGCGAAGCGCGCCGCAGGCACTGCGGCTGATGGCGCCGGTGCTGCTCGCGATCGCGCTGACGGCCGGCACGCTGGCGGCCGCCGGCGCGCCGCTCTCCGTGCTGCACCTGGTGGCGCTACTCCTCGTGCTGGGCGTGGGGATCAACTACGCACTGTTCTTCGCGCGCGCCGCGGTGGCGCGGGAGGATGCCTGGCGCACGCTCCGCACGCTGGCCGTGGTCAGCGGCACGACACTGTGCGCGTTCGGAATGCTCGCTTGGTCGCGGATCGCAGTTCTGCACGTCATCGGCACGACGGTCTGCCTGGGCGTCGTGTTCAGCCTCGCCTGCTGCGCGACTCTGCTCTATGCGCGCGAACCGGCCTGAAGACCCGGTCATGCGTCCATTGCCCATTGCCGCGTCGACGATGACCAACGCCTGCGGCGTGGGCACGCGCGCCGTGCAGCGCGCGTTGCAGTCCGGCACGAGCGGATTGCGCCGCAACGACTTCGCGCCGGCAGCGTCGCTGGCGACGTGGATCGGCCGGGTGGATGCAGTCGATGCAGCGCGCATGCCGGACGCATTCGCCGCCTACGACTGCCGGAACAACCTTCTCGCGCAACTGGCGCTGGAGCAGGATGGATTCGTCGCCGCGGTACATGCCGCTGCTCTCAGGCATGGTGCAGAACGCATCGGCGTCTTCCTGGGCACCACGACGTCGGGCATCCTGTCCACCGAACTTGCCTATCGAGCGCGCGCCCACACGGAAGCCGGGGTCGGCGAGCTGCTGTCGCCCGAACACTATCGTCGCCGCCACAGCCTGTTCGCGACGACGGAGTTCGTGCGCGCCTACCTGGGTCTGCACGGACCGGCCGCAACGGTCTCTACCGCGTGCTCGTCGAGCGCGAAGGTGTTCGCGGTCGCCGCGCGGTCGATCGCGGCCGGCGATTGCGACGCCGCGGTAGTCGGCGGCGTCGATTCGCTCGCGATGTCCACGCTGTTCGGTTTTCATTCCCTGGAATTGCTGTCCCGGGAGCCTTGCCGGCCCTGTGCCGTCGACCGCGACGGAATCTCGATCGGCGAAGCGGCGGGCTTTGCGCTGCTCGACCCGCGGGCGGAAGCCCTGGTGTTCCTGAAAGGCGCCGGCGAGAGCAGCGATGCCTTTCACATGTCGAGCCCGCATCCGGACGGCGCCGGCGCAGCTGCGGCCATGCGTGCGGCGCTTGCGGACGCCGGACTGGGAGGCGGCGACATCGACTATGTCAGCCTGCACGGCACGGCGAGCCGGCCGAACGACGCCGCAGAGGACCGCGCGGTCGCGGGCGTGTTCGGCGCCGTCACGCCAGTGAGCTCGATCAAGGGATGGATCGGACACACGCTCGGTGCCGCGGGAATCATGGGTGCGCTATCTTCGGAACTGGCGCTGCGCCTCAAGTGGCTGCCGGCGACACTCAACTGCGTGAATGTCGACCCGGCGTTTGCGTGCACCGTCGTCCTGCAATCGCGACCGATGCCGTTGCGGCGCGTGTTGTGCAATGCATTCGGCTTCGGCGGCACCAATTGCAGCCTGGTGCTGGAGTCCGCCGCATGATGACGCTTGCCATCGCCGGGATCGGCGTCTGCGCGACAGGCATGGCGAACTGGGCGCAGGCGCGGCCGATCCTGCTGTCGGAAGCGCCGCCCAGGCTCGATCCGCTGCCGCGGCTTGCGCCGGAAATTCTGCCACCGGTGGAGAGACGACGCGCCAATGCCACGACGCGCCTGGCGGTCAGCGCGGCAACGCAGGCGGTCGAAGGCATGCCGCCCGCGGACGTGGAGCAGCTGGCCACCGTATTCAGTTCGTCCGACGGCGACGGCGAAGTCCTCGCCAGCATGCTGGCCGCGCTGGCGCAACCTCAGGTCGTGCTGTCGCCTACGCTGTTCCACAACTCCGTGTTCAATGCGCCTTCCGGATACTGGAGCATCGGCAGCCGCTCAAGCGCCGCCTCGATCACCGTGTGCGCGGGAACCGCATCGTTCGCCGCGGGGCTCAAGGAAGCGCAGGCGCAGGTGCGCGCCACGGGGAGGGCGGTGCTGTACGTTGCCTGTGACGCGCCGTTTCCGGCCGCGCTGGCCTCATTCGTGCGCGGTGCGCTGCCATTCGCGTGCGCATTGCGGCTCGTGCCGGCGGTCGCAGCATCTGGAGGGAACCATGGCTGCATCGACTGGTCCGTGCGCGATCGAGGCACGCCGGCCCCGGAAGCCCCGGCCTTGGAGCTGCTGGATCGATTCTCCGGAAACGCCGCGGCGGACGCGCTGCCCCTGCTGCGGTGCATTGCCACGGGCCGCCATGCGCGCATCGCGTTGCCCTGGCTCGACGGGACGCGCCTGTGGCTCGACTACGCGCCATGATCGTGGAACGCGCGCGCATCGAGTCGCTGATACCGCAGCAGGGTGCGATGTGCCTCATCGACCGCATTGAACATTGGGACGGCCAACGTATCATCTGTTCCACCATGCGCCATCGTTCCCCCGACAATCCGTTGCGCGTGCGCGGCATCCTGTCGTCGCTGCACGCGATCGAATTCGCGGCGCAGGCCGTCGCCGCGCACGGCGGTCTCGTGGCCCGCGACCGGGCGCGGCCGCGCACCGGACTGCTGTTAAGCGCACGCGATTGCCGGTTCAACCGTTCCCGGCTCGACGACATTGACGGGCCGCTGGCCATCGAGGCCGTGCAAATCGGCGCCAACGGAGCGACGCGCCTTTATCGGTTCAGCGTTTCGGCGCAGGATGTGGTGGTGGCGGAGGGCCGCACGGCGGTAGTGCTGCAGGGGGAAGCGGGGCAATGAAGCATGCGCTGGTGACTGGAGGCACGGGCGACATCGGCGCCGCGATCTGCGCGGAACTCGGACGCGCGGGTCATCACGTCGTCGTGCACACGCACCGGCGCCCCGATCGGGCGGAGGAGATCGCCGCGAAAATACGCGACGACGGCGGCTCGGCGGAGGCGGTGGCCTTCGATGTCGTCGACGCTGCCGCCACGGGTGCGGCGCTCGCACTGCTGCTGGCGCGGGCGCCCATCCAGATTCTCGTCAACAACGCCGGCTTGACGGCGGATGCGCCACTCGCGGGCATGTCGCAGGCGCAATGGCATGGCGTCGTCGACGTCGTGCTGAACGGATTCTTCAACGTCACCCAGCCGCTGCTGCTGCCGATGATCCGCACCCGCTGGGGAAGGGTCGTCAACATCGCGTCGGTCAGCGCACTGTCGGGCAACCGGGGACAGGCGAACTACGCGGCCGCCAAGGCCGGGCTGATCGCTGCGGGCAAGTCGCTGGCCATCGAGGTCGCGCGCCGCGGCGTCACCGTCAACAGCGTCGCGCCGGGCATCATCGCCACGGCGCTGGCCGAAGCCGCATTCGACGCCGAGACGATCAAGCGCCTGGTGCCGATGCAGCGCGCGGGTACCGCGCTGGAGGTGGCGCAGCTGGTCGCATTCCTCGCATCGGACGCGGCCGCGTACATTTCCGGACAGTGCGTTTCCATCAACGGGGCCATCTACTGATGCCGGCCACAATCGTCATTCCCGCGTACAACGAAGTGCGCACGATCCGCGCCATCGCTGAGCGCGCGCTGCGGCAGTGCGCGCAGGTGATCGTCGTCGACGACGGTTCGACCGATGGCACCGGCGCGGCACTCGACGGCCTCGGGGTCGACGTGCTGCGGCACGACCATAATCAAGGCAAGGCGGCCAGCCTCTGGGACGGGTTCCAGCACGCGCTTGCGAGCGGTGCAGATGCCGTGGTCACGCTCGATGGCGATGGACAGCATCAGCCGGAGGATGTGAGCCGCATGCTGCTGGCAGCCCATGAATATCCGCACCGCATCATCGTCGCCGCGCGGCTGAAGGGCCGCGAGAACTATCCGAAGGCGCGCCGCCGCGCCAACCTGTTCGCGGACTTCTGGATATCGTGGGCGGCCGGTCACGGAATCGCCGACTCGCAGTCGGGGCAGCGGCTGTACCCTGCCGCGCTGCTGCGGCAACTCCACGCCAGGCACGATGCCGGCGCCGCGTTCACATTCGAGAGCGAAACGCTGATCCGCGCGGCGAGGCTGGGATATACGACCGTCGCCGTGCCCATCGCGGCCATTCACGATCCGGCGGGCCGGCCCAGCCACTTTCGTCCGGTCCGCGACATTGCACGAATCGTGGCCATGGTCGCCGGGCAGCTGATTGCGACGGGCCTCCATCCCGCGGGACTCTGGCGCAGCCTGCGCTTTCCCGCCCGCGTTGCCGGTTCCGCTCCGCGCGAGGTGGAACGCGCGGACCTGTTGCCGAGGGTCTGATGCAGCGCATGCCCGCACGTCCTGGCGATCCCGTGGCGTCCATCGAGACGCCTGCGCTGGTCGTCGATCTCGATCCCTTCGAGCGCAACCTGGAACTGATGGCCAGCGCCGCGCGGGGATCGGGCGTGGCATTGCGACCGCACGCCAAGTCGCACAAGTGTCCCGAGATCGCGCAGCGGCAGATCACGTTGGGTGCCGTCGGCATCTGCTGCCAGAAGGTCGATGAGGCGGCTGCGTTCGTCGAGGCGGGCATTCGCGACGTGCTCGTCACCAATGAAATCGTCACGGCGACGAAGCTCGCGCGGCTGGCCGGCCTCGCGCGGACGGCGACGATAGGCGTGCTCGCCGATGATTTTGGC
>Ga0302299_10001895_pt1 | contig 12688 bp, 11 predicted proteins | sample III_Fen_N3_4_FD_198795 | JGI IMG/M metagenome (GOLD analysis project Ga0302299, IMG submission 198795) | Peat permafrost microbial communities from Stordalen Mire near Abisko, Sweden - III_Fen_N3_4 | ecosystem: Environmental > Terrestrial > Soil > Wetlands > Permafrost | place: Sweden: Abisko... | reverse complement strand
GGCGGTGCCGACATGGTGTGCGCTGCGCGCACCTCGCGTGCCGACGAGGGCCTGGCCAAACGCGTCGGCACCAGGCTCTTCTACTGGATCGTCAACCGCAAGGGCCAGGTGCAGATTCCGGTCGACGCCGGCGACTTCCGCCTGATGGACCGCTGCGTGGTCGATGCCCTGAAGTCGCTGCCCGAACGCAACCGCTTCATGAAGGGCCTGTACGCCTGGGTCGGGTTTCGCACCGAGATCATCGACTACCAGCCGGCCGAGCGCCAGGCCGGGCAGAGCAGCTTTTCGCTGGGCCGCCTGGTGCGCCTGGCGCTGACCGGCGTGACCGCGTTCTCCAATGTGCCCTTGCGCCTGTGGAGCGCTCTGGGCGCAGTGATCGCCGTCGGCGCCATCGGCTTCGGGGCGCTGATCGTGGTCGAGCATTTCATCCAGGGCCACGACGTGCCGGGTTGGGCCACGCTGGTCACCAGCCTGATGTTCTTCAGCGGCGTGCAGCTGCTGTCGATCGGCATCCTCGGCGAGTACGTGGGCCGCATCTTCGACGAGGTGAAACAGCGGCCGATCTATCTCGTGGCCAGCGAGCAGGGGACCGGGCTGAACCGCAGCACCGAGATGCCGCTTTCATGAGCCGGCCGGGCCGCCCGCAGGGCGAAGACCGGAGTGCGCAGCATGAAGGCACGCCAGTGAGCAGGCGGGTGCTCACGCTGTGCGCCGACGATTTCGGTTTGTCGGCACCCATCTCGCGCGGCATTGCGATGCTGGCGCGTGCGCAGCGCCTGTCGGCCGTCTCGTGCATCACCAACGCGGCGCACTGGCGTGAGGCGGCCCGCGCGCTGCGCGGCCTGCCGCTTTCGGTGACGGTGGGCCTGCACTTCAACCTCACCGAAGGGCGACCGCTGAGCCGCGAGCTGGCGCGCGTGTGGCCCGAGCTGCCTTCCCTGCCCAGGCTGCTGCTGCTGTCGCACCTGCACCAGCTGCCGGTTGCGGCGCTGCGCCTCGAATGGCAGGCGCAGCTCGACGCCTTCGTGCAGGCCACCGGCCGCCCGCCGCAGATGGTCGACGGCCACCAGCACGTGCACCACCTGCCGGTGCTGCGCCAGGTGATGCTCGACGGCATCGCGCCGATGGCGCCCCGCCCGGCGGTGCGCAGCACGGCGAACCTGCTCGGCCCGGGCTTCGCGTTCAAGCGCTTCGTGATCGAGCGCAGCGGCGGCCGCGCGCTCAAGCGCGAGCTCGTGCGGCGCGGCCTGCGCCACAACGCGTGCCTGCTCGGGGCCTACGACTTCGTGACGGCCGACTACCGTGCGTTGATGCGGCAGTGGCTTGCGCAGTTGCCGCGCGAAGGCGGGATGTTGTTCTGCCACCCGGCCGAGACGGCCGGTGCCGGCGATGCGATCGGTGATGCGCGCCTGCGTGAACTGGTTTACCTGGAAAGCCGGGCGTTCGTGAGCGACCTTGCCGAAGCGCAGGTCACGCTCGGGGCCGCCTGGGTGCGCGCGTAGCGGCCACCACGCAGCGTCAGCGAAACGTCCATGCGCGGTTGACCGCGAAAGTCAGCACCAGCCCGACCAGTGTCGCGATGACCTGCCCCATCAGATAGTGCCAACCGATGCGCACGGCGAGGGCCACCACGCCCATGCCGACCAGCGCGCCGAGCACCGCGGTGCCCTGGAACTTGACCCATGTGGGGCTCAGCGCGCCGCGGTGCGCAAAGGTGAAATGGCGGTTACCGAAGAAGGCCACCTGCGCACCGACTACCGCGCCCGTCCCCGAGCCGATGAACGCCGGCCACTTGAACACCTCGACGCAAAGAACCAGCACGGCGTAGTGCACGGCGGTCGCAAAACCACCGATCAGGCCGTATCGAAGAAAGCTTCGGATCAAAAGCGACTCGGCCGGACCGCGCTCAGTCCACCTTCGCGCCGGACACCTTCACCACTTGGGCCCATTTCTTCGTCTCCGAAGCGATGTAGGCCGCGAACTCCGCCGGCGTGATGCCGCTCGGAATCGCCCCTTGCGACAGCAACCGCTCTTTCAAGGCTGGCGTGCCCAGGGCCTTCGCGCTCTCGTGTTGAATGCGGTTGATGATGTCCACCGGTGTGCCCACCGGCGCCAGCAGACCGAACCACGAACTCGCCTCGAAGCCCTTCACCGGGCCCGCCTCGGCGATGGTCGGCACGTCGGGCAAGGCGGCGCTGCGCTGCGCCGTCGTCACCGCCAGTGCCTTCAGCTTGCCAGCCTTGATCTGCGGCATCGCCGAGGGCAGGTTGTCGAACATCAGGTCCATGGTGCCGCCGATCAGGTCGAGCAGGGCCGGGCCCGAGCCGCGGTACGGGAAGTGGACGAGAAAGGTGCCCGTCATGCTCTTGAACAGCTCGCCGCTCAGGTGGATCGAGGTGCCGTTGCCGCTCGACGCCATGTTGAGCTTGCCGGGGTTGGCCTTCGCGTACTTGATCAGGTCGGCCACGTTCTTGATGCCGGCGGCCTCGGCCTTGGCCGGGTTCATCACCAGCACGTTGGGCACGCCGGCCACCAGCGTGATGGGCGCGAAGTCCTTGATCGGGTCGAAGGGCATCTTCGGGTACAGCGACTGGTTGATGCCGTGCGTGCCCACTGTGCCCATCAGCAGCGTGTAGCCGTCGGCCGCTGACTTGGCCACCTGGTCGGAGCCCACGTTGCCGCCGGCGCCGGGCTTGTTGTCGACGATGAACTGCTGGCCGAAGGCCTGGCTGAGCTCGGGCGCCAGTGCGCGCGCGAGGATGTCGGTGGTGCCGCCGGGCGCAAAAGGCACGACGACGCGCACCGGCTTGTTGGGCCAGGTGCTCTGGGCCCACGCGGCGCCCGGCGCAGCGGTCAGTGCGGCGCAGGCGGCGAGCCAGTGGCGGCGCGTGAGGGAGTGAAGGGTGTTGCGAGGCATGGATGGGGCTCCAGGGGACGTCATGCGGCGAGAGTGTGCCGCAGTGGCGTGGCATCGCGGTGCGGGCGAGTGTTACAAGACCCCGGGCCGGTACCTCGGCCCGGCGTGAAAAGGTGGGTTTCCCGGGCCTTCCCAAGGGGTAGCCGCTGTGCCACAGTGGTTTCGACACCTGGAGCCCCCGGCGTGACACCTCCCAGCGACCTGCCCCTGAGCCCGCACGATCTCGGCGCGATCATCGGGCGAGTGCAGTCGCGGTACATCCGCGCGGCGCCGCCGCGCGAGGTGTTCGAGCCGCTGCTGACCGACCTGCTGCAATGGACGGGCAGCGAGTACGGCTTCATGGCCGAGGTGCTGCACGACGCGCACGGCGCGCCCTACCTGCGCATCGAGGTGCTGACCAACATCGCGTGGGACGACGCCACCCGCGCGCTGGTCGAGCGCCATGCACGCGGCGGGCCGCAAGACGCGCTCGAGTTCCACAACCTCAACACGCTGTTCGGCGCGGCCCTCGTGACGCGCGCGGTGGTCATCAGCAACCAGACCGGCACCGACACCCGGCGCGGCGGCTTGCCGCCCGGCCACCCGCCGCTGAACGCGTTTCTCGGCGTGCCCCTGTTCCACGGCGGCGAGATGGTGGGCATGCTCGGCATGGCCAACCGCGCGGGCGGCTACGACCAGGCGCTGGTCGACCACCTGCAGCCGCTCTTCACCAGCGTGGCGGCCATCTCCGGCGCGGTGCGCGCCGAGCGCGCGAGGGGTGTGGCCGAGCAGGCGCTGCGCACGCAGCAGGAGCAGCTGCAGGGCACCTTCGACCTGGCCGGCGTGGGCATCGTGCAGCTGAACCTCGACGGCACGCCGCGCATGGTCAACCAGCGGCTGTGCGACATGGTGGGCCGCAGCCGCGAACAGCTGATGAAGCTGCGCACCGAAGACGTGACGCACCCGGACGACCTGCCGTCCGAGATGGCGTTGCGCCGCAAGCTGCTGAGTGGCGAGCTGGCGCAGTACCGCGCCACCAAGCGCTACCTGCATGACGACGGCCATGTCGTCTGGGTCAGCGGCAACATGACCCTGGTGCGCCAGCCCGATGGCCGCCCCGACTATTTCATCGGCGTCACCGAAGACATCAGCGAGCGCCGGCTGGCCGAAGCCGAGCTGCGCAGCAGCCAGCAGCGTTTTCTCGACCTGGTGAACTCGGTTGATGGCATCTTCTGGGAGGCCGATCTGGAAGCCGCCTGCTTCACCTATGTGAGCGACAAGGCCGAGGCCCTGACCGGATTCCCGGTGTCGAAGTGGATGGAAAAGAACTTCTGGTTCACCCGCGTGCACGCCGCCGACCGCGACCGTGCGCTGCGCGAAGTCATGGCCGTGGCGCAGGCCGGCTCGGCACAGGCCATCGACTACCGCTTCGTCGCCCGCGGCGGGCGCGTGATGTGGATGAGCAGCCTGGTGACGGTGACCCATGCCGAAGGCGGCAAGGCGCTGCTGCGCGGCCTGATCATCGACACCACCGCCCGCAAGCGCGCCGAAGACGCCGAGCTGGCCGCCGAGGCGGCGCTGCGCGCCAATGCGGCCAAGACCGAGTTCCTCTCGCGCATGAGCCACGAGCTGCGCACGCCGCTGAACGCGGTGCTCGGCTTTTCGCAGCTGCTCGCGCTCGACGCGGCGCAGCCGCTCAGCCCGTCGCAGCAGGCGCGCGTGCAGCACATCACGCAGGCCGGCGCGCATCTGCTGGCGATGATCAACGACGTGCTCGATCTGTCGCGCATCGAAAGCGGCGGCGTGGCCTTGCTGACGGCCAGCGTGCCGGTGCATGTCGTCATCAACGAAGCCCTGGCCATGGTGGCGCCGGCGGCGGCCAGTGCGGGCGTGAGCGTGCAGGTCGACCGCGCCACGCCGGCGCTCGCCCACGTCGGCACCTGCGTGCGTGCCGACCACCTGCGCCTGCGCCAGGTGCTGGTCAACCTGCTCAGCAATGCCATCAAGTACAACCGCCCCGGCGGCAGCGTCACGCTGCGCTGGCCGGTGGACGAGAAAGCCGGCCAGGTGCGCCTGCAGGTGCACGACACCGGCATCGGGCTCAGCGCCGTTCAGCAGGAGCACCTGTTCGAGCCTTTCAACCGCCTGGGCATCGAGCGCAGCGGCATCGAGGGCACGGGCATCGGCCTCGTCATCACCCAGCGGCTGGTGCAGTTGATGGGGGGGCAGCTGTCGGTCGAGAGCGTGGTCGGCGAAGGCAGCTGCTTCACCGCGGCACTGCCGCTGGCGGCGGCCAGCGCGCCGGCGCCCGACGCGGCTGCAGCGCCCGGCGCGGCGCCGGCCACGCCGCCCTACACGGTGCTCTACGCCGAAGACAACCCGGTTAATGTGGAGCTGGTGCGCCAGGTGCTGAAGATGCGCCCGGCCTGCCGCCTGCTGGTGGCCGCCAACGGCGAGCAGGCCTTGCGCATGGCGCAGCAGCAGCGGCCCGACCTGATGCTGGTCGACATGCACCTGGGCGACATGAGCGGCCTTGAGCTGGCGCAGCGGCTGGCGCGCGACCCGCAGCTGCGTGGCCTGCCGCGCATCGTGCTCTCGGCCGATGCGGCGCCCGACCAGGTGCGTGCCGCGATGGCAGCGGGTTTTGCCGCCTACCTCACCAAGCCGCTCAACGTGGCGCAGCTGTTGCGCAGCATCGATGAGCAGCAGCTGCGGGTGCAGCCGTGAGGTGAAAGAAAGCTGAAAGAGGTGTGCGGCGCAGGGGCCGCGTGACCATGGGACGTCGCGAAAAAATAGGGAAGCGGGACAGGATCCGGGAGCTCGCTCTCATCCACCCCGGGTTGCCCGCTTCCCTTTGGACGTCACATGCGTCGAGAAACTGGTTGAGACATCAGCGGCCGTGGCGGGCGGTGCGCAGCACCTGGCCCGGCGGCGGAAACAGTGACAGTTGTGCCGGTTCGCGGCTGGGCTGCAAGACCTTGAACGAACGGTCGGCGGGCAGCAAGGCCCAGCCCGACTCGCGCGCCGGCAGGGCCAGCGGGCGTGATTTTTCGATGCGGGGCATCGGCTTGACGGCGCGTGCGTCCATGGCCTGTGTGCTCAGTGGCCGACCAGCCAGCGGCTGGGGGCGAATTCGCTCGGGCGCACGGCCAGGTCGTGTGCAGCGGGGGCCAACACACTGGCGGCGCGGCTCAGCCAGCTCGCCAGGTTGCCCTGGCGCGGCGTGGCCGGCAAGGCCAGGCGCAACATCGACGAGGCGCCACCGCGGCAGCTCGGGCCGGCCGGTCGGGCGCGGCGCAGGCCGGAAGACACTGACGAACCTGAGCGATGAAACAGCGGCATGGCACGACGTCCTTTTGTGATGTCTACCGCCTGGAGGCTGGTGGCCCGGAGCAGCGGTGATGCGAAGCCAAGGCGCAGCTTCCATGCCAATGCTTATGGCGCCATGCAGGCCGGCCAACAGACAAAAAACGCCGCCTTTTCGCCGTTTGCCGGCCGATTTGTGGCGAGGCCGTAAGAGCGGCGTTACATCTCTGACCCGTTTGGTCGCCCGTGCATTGGCCTGCTCGGTTGCAAGTGGGCCGCCACGGCCTCGGCCACCGCTGCATCGGCCAGCAGACGGCGGTGGCCCAGGCCCTCGGTGGCGAGCCACTGCGCACCGGCAATGGCCCCGGCAAGGCGCTGGCCTACCGCCAGCGGCGAGATGCGGTCACCTTCGTCGTGAACGACCAGGGTGGGCAGCGTGAGGCGCGGCCCCAGCCAGCCCGGGTCGAAGCGCGCCAGCGGTACGCCTTCGACACGTTCGATCGCCGCGCGCATGCGCTCCGGCAGGCCATCGCCCAGACCCAGGCTGCGCGCGAACCACTGAAGAAACTGCGCCGGCGGTGGCGAGGCCGCAAGCAGGGCGAGGCGCTGCACCGGCAGGCCATTGGCCACGGCGTGGGCCGCGGCCACCGCGCCCAGCGAATGCGCGACCACGGCGTGCAGCGGCCCGAGGCGTGCCGACGCGGCCCACAGCGCGCGCACGAACTGCGGCAGGGTCGCGCGCCAGCCGTCGCTGCGGCCGTGGCCGGGGAAGTCGAGCATCACCGGGTCGAGGCCGGCCTGCGCCAGCCTGTCGGCCAGGCCGAGCATCTGCAAGGCGTCGCCGGCCCAGCCATGGACCAGCAGCACCGTGGGGCGTTCGGGCGCGCCAGAGCCTGGCCGCCGGTAGACCGCCATCGTGCCGTGCTCGAACGGCCAGCGCTCGACCTGCCAGTGCGCCGGCACCGGATGCCGGCGTGCGGCGAGCTTGAGCGGCAGCGGTGTAAAGAACAGGCGCAGCGCCAGGCGCGTGGCCGCTGCCGGCGCCACGGTCTGCGACAGCCGCAGCGTGAAGGCCAGGCTGCGGGCCAGGCCGCCGGCGTAGAAGGCGCTCGCCGGGTTGGCCGGTGCGGGCGTGCTCATCAGACGTCCAGCCACTGGAAGTCGGCATTGCTGCGCGGGATGGCCGACCACAGCGTGCCAAGTGCGATGCCGGCGGGCGCGAGCAAGCCCACGCCGAAAGCAATTAGAAGAACGATCAGCATGACGAAACTCCTTGTGTCGCACGGTCGTGCGAAGATGGACCAGGAAAGACGCTGAACAGGCGCATGGCAGCGATCAGCGGGGGGAGGGATTCTTCAGTGACTGGATCAGGCGCTCATACGCCGCCCAGCACCGATCGGCGGCGCGCGGCTCGCGCAGGAAGCGCGCCTCGCGCATCAGCGCGACGAACAAACCGTCGAGCTCGAACACCAGCTGGTCGGCGTCGGTGTCGGCCTGCAGGTGGCCGGCCTCGATGGCCTGCATCACGCTGCGCTTCAGCGCGGCACGCCAGCGCAGCACATGGCTGAGCAGCAGGTCGCGCAGCGGGCCTTCGCGGTCGTCGAACTCGAAGGCGCCGGCGCAATACAGGCAACCGCTGCGGATCTCGACATCGTGGGCGCGTTGCAGCCACAGCCGCATGATCGCGTTCAGGCGCGGCAGCCCGCGCGGCTCGCGCATGGCCGGGGTGAACACGTCTTGCAGGAAGCGCCGGCCGTACTCGTCGATGACGGCGCTTTGCAGCGCCTCGCGCGAGCCGACGCGCGAGAACACGCCGCTCTTCGAGAGGCCCAGGCGCTTGGCCACCTCGCCGATGGTCAGGCTGTCCAGCCCATCGGCGGCGGCCATGGCCAGCGAGGTGTCGAGGATCGCTGCCAGGGTGAGCTCGCTGCGTTCGGTCTTGGTTTCCATGGCACGAAGTTTCGCACGATCGTACGACATGTCAAGCCATGGCCCGCAGAACCGGCCGTGGGCGGTGCGACCGAGCGCACGGCAAGCGCCGCTTTGTGCATAGCCAGCGCCCGGCTCTCGTGGTACACCTAGCCCAAATTCTTCCAACGCGCGGGGGAGAACCGTGCTCCGCAAAGCTCAGGCACAGGGACGCATACGCTGGTTGCTGATCGGCCCGTTCCTCGCGGTCGTGGCGCTGCTCGCCGGGCTGACAGCGGTCAGCGTCGACACCTTGTCGGCGGTGCGCGCCTACGTGGGCGGCGAGAGCCTGTGGTCCAAGGGCCAGAAAGACGCGGCCTACCGGCTCGATCGCTACATCGCCGTGCGCGACCCTGCCGACTACCTTCGGTTCCAGAACGCCCTGGCCGTGCCGCTGGGTGACCGCAAGGCGCGCATGGCGCTGGCGCAGACCCCGCCCGACCTCGAGGCGGCCCGGCAGGGCTTTCTCGAGGGCGGCAACCACACCGACGACATCGACGGCATGGCCCAGCTCTTCCTGCGCTTTCGACACGTGGGCTTCATGGCCGACGCGATCGCGATCTGGAGCGAAGCCGACCAGCAGATCCACGCGCTGAACGGCCTGGCGCAGCAGATCCATGACCGCATCGCCACGGGCGATGCCGACTCGCCCGAACTGCAGGCCCTGATCGGGCGCCTGCCCGAGCTCAACGAGCGCCTGACCGATCTGAGCCAGCGCTTCTCGGCCACGCTGGGCGAGGCGTCGCGCACGACACGCCACTTGGTGCTGGTGACCACGCTGCTGCTGGCCGCCGGGCTCACCGTGGGGGGCGTGTTCCTCACCGCCTACATGCTGCGGCAGCAGGCGCGTGTCGAACGGGCCTTGCGCGAGAGCAGCGAGCGCTGGGTCTTGGCCGCCGACGCTGCCGGCATGGGCCTGTTCGACTGGGACCTGCACACCGGGCGGGCGAGTTTGGATGCGCGCGCCGCGGCGCTGTATGGCCTGCCTGCCGGCGCCACCGAAGTCGAGGCCGGTGCTCTGTCGCGCGACGCGGTGCACCCTGAAGATGCCGTGCGGTTTCGGGCCGCCATGAGCCAGGCCATCGCCCACCCGGCGCCGGTGACGATCCGCTACCGCCTGGTGGTGAACGGTGTCGTGCGCCATCTGGAGGCGAACACCTGTGCGCGCCGCCCCGAGAAAGACAGCGACGATGGCGTGAGCGTGCACCTGCTGGGCATCCTGCGTGACGTGAGCGACGAGATGAGGGCCGCCCAGCTGCAGCTCGACAAGGAAGCCGCCGAGCGCGCCTACCGCGCCAAGGGCGAATTCCTGTCGCGTGTGAGCCATGAGTTGCGCACCCCGCTCAATGCCGTGCTCGGCTTCACCGAGCTGATGCAGAGCGACCCCCACGACGCCCTGACACCGGCCCAGGGCCAGCGGGTGCAGCACGTGCTCGATGCCGGGCGCCATCTGCTGGCCCTGATCAACGACATCCTCAACCTGGGCAGCATCGACGAAGGCGCGACCGCGCTGCCGCTGCAGCCGGTGGCCCTGGCGCCGGTGCTGCAGGCCAGCCTGCACCAGGTCGAAACCCAGGCCCGCACGCGGCAGGTGGTGCTGACCGTCGAGCTGCCCGGAGCCGAGTTGCGCGTGCGGGCCGACGCGCGCCGGCTGGAGCAGGTGGTCGTGAACCTGCTTTCCAACGCCATCAAGTACAACCGCGTCGGGGGCGAGGTGGAGTTGTCGTGCGAGCGCGAAGGCGATGCCGTGTCGATCAGCGTGCGCGACACCGGCCCGGGCCTGCGCGCCGAACAGATCGAGCAGCTGTTCCAGCCCTTCAACCGGCTCGGCGCAGAGTTTTCCAAGGTGCAGGGCAGTGGCCTGGGCCTGGTGATCACGCAGCAGCTGATCAAGCGCATGCAGGGCAGCCTGACGGTGGACAGCACCGAAGGCGTGGGCACCCGCATGGTGGTGCGGCTGCAGGCCGCACCGGTGGCGCAGTCAGCCGGCAGCAGCGGGCACGCAGCGGTGTGAATCTCAGGTGGCCAAGGGAACGTAGCCCCGGGGGATGGCCCCGAGCAGCCGCTTTGTGTAGTCCTGCTGCGGCGCGTCGAGGATCTGCGCCACGCTGGCCTGCTCGACCACCTCGCCCTCTTTCATCACCATCACTTCGTCGGCCATGAAGCGCACCACGGCCAGATCGTGGCTGATGAAGATGTAGGCGAGGCCCAACTCGTCCTGCAGGTCCTTCAGCAGGTTGAGCACCTGGGCCTGCACCGAGACGTCGAGCGCGCTCACTGCCTCGTCGAGCACCAGCACCTCGGGGTTGAGCGTGAGGCAGCGCGCAATCGCCACGCGCTGGCGCTGGCCGCCAGAGAACTCGTGCGGGTACCTGTGCATCGCCGTCTCGTCCAGCCCCACCTTGACCAGCAGCGCGCGCGCACGGGCCTCGCGCTCGGCTTCGTCGGCACCGACCCGGTGGATGGTCATCGGCTCGACCAGCGTCTGGCCAATCGTGAAGCGCGGGTTCAGCGAGGCGTACGGGTTCTGGAACACGACCTGGATGCGCTTGCGAATCGGCAGCATGTCGCGCCGGGGCACGGTCAGCAGGTCTCGCCCGTCGAAGCGCACTTGGCCGCTGGTGGGCCCGCCGCTGGGCTCGTGCAGGCGCAGCAGCGTGAGCCCCATCGTCGTCTTGCCCGAACCCGACTCGCCCACCACCCCCAGCGTGTGGCCGCGCCGCAGCTTGAAGCTCGCGCCCTTGACGGCCTTGAACTCGCGCCGCCCGAAGATGCCGCTGCGCAGCCAGAAGCTCTTGGTCAGCGACTCGGCCTCGATCACCACCGGCGCGCCCGGGTCCTTCGGTTTGCCGACAGCGCTGTTGGCTTTGCCGGAGATGTGGTCGTCGATCACCATCAACCTCGGGCTGCGCTGGTCGAGCGTGGGCCGGCAGGCCAGCAGGGCCTTTGTGTATGCGTCTTGCGGCGCGGCGAAGATGCCGGCCACCGGCCCCTGCTCGCGCACGGTGCCCTGGCGCATCACCACCACCTGGTCGGCGATCTCGCCGACCACGCCGAGGTCGTGGCTGATGAACAGCATGCTCATGCGGTGCTTCTCTTTCAGCCGCGCGAGCACGTCGAGGATCTGCCGCTGGATGGTCACGTCGAGTGCGGTGGTCGGCTCGTCGGCGATCAGCAGCTTGGGCTCGCAGGTGAGTGCCATCGCGATCATCACGCGCTGCTGCTGGCCGCCCGACATCTCGTGCGGGTAGGCCGACAGCCGGCGCTTCGGCTCGGGCAGGCCGACCTCGGCCAACAACTCTTCGGCACGCGCCAGCGCTTGCTTCCGGCTCAGGCCCAGGTGCTTGATGAGCGGCTCGCAGATCTGCCGGCCCACCGGGAACACCGGGTTCAGCGAACTCATCGGGTCCTGGAACACACAGGCGATCTCGCGGCCGCGCAGCGCCTGCAGTTGCGGCAGCGTGGCCGCCAGCATGTCGCGGCCCTGGAAGGTGATGGCGCCCTGGCGCTCGGCGTTGTCGGGCAGCAGGTTGAGGATGGACATGGCCGTGACGCTCTTGCCCGAACCCGACTCGCCGACCAGCGCGACCGTGGTGTTCTCGGGCACGTCGAAACTGACGCCGATGTCCTTCCCGTCGATCACGCGGCCCACGGCCTGCGCGCGTTGAATGACGCCGCCTTCGCGGCCGACGCGGAACGAGACGCGCAGGTCCTTGATGCTCAACAACATGCCCATCTCCCTGTCATTCCCGCGCAGGCGGGAATCCACGATGTGCCTCGATGCTGGATTCCCGCCTGCGCGGGAATGACAATAAGGGGCACGGCAATGACGGCGAACGAGCCGCGCTTCATTCCAAGCCTCTCAACTTGGGATCGAGCGCGTCGCGCAGTGCATCGGTGAACAGAGAGAACGCGGTGACGAACACCGCCATGAACCCGGTGGCCGCGACCAGCTGCCACCAGTGCCCGAGGATGAGCTCGCTCTGCGCTTCGGCCAGCATGGTCCCCCACGACACGTCGTCGACACCGACGCCCAGGCCGAGGTACGACAGGATCACCTCGAACTTGATGAAGCCCACCACCAGCAGCGAGGTGCGCACCAGGATCACGTGGCTGATGTTGGGCAGGATGTGGCGGAACATGCGCGACGCGATCGATGCACCGATGGCTTCGGCCGAGCGCACGTAGTCGCGCACCGAATGCTTCAGGAACTCGGCACGCACCTGCCGGTAGACCGACGCCCAGCCCACCAGCGCAAGAATGATCGCCACGCTGCCGATGCCGCGCCCGAAAATGGCTGCGAAGACCAGCAGCAGCAGGATGTCGGGCATGGCGGTGAACACGCTGTACAGCCATTCGAGAAGGTCGCCGACCCAGCCGCCGAAGAAGCCGGCCAGCGCCCCCAGCAGCGTGCCGATCAGTGCGGCGAGCACCGCACCGGCGAGGCCGACGAAGACCGAGGTCTGCGTGCCCTTGGTTGCCTTGGCGAGCACGTCGCGGCCGAGGCGGTCGCCGCCG
>Ga0302299_10001894_pt1 | contig 12690 bp, 15 predicted proteins | sample III_Fen_N3_4_FD_198795 | JGI IMG/M metagenome (GOLD analysis project Ga0302299, IMG submission 198795) | Peat permafrost microbial communities from Stordalen Mire near Abisko, Sweden - III_Fen_N3_4 | ecosystem: Environmental > Terrestrial > Soil > Wetlands > Permafrost | place: Sweden: Abisko... | reverse complement strand
CCGGGCGGGCGCGCTCACGCCTGCGGGTCATCCGGGAGGAACACTGCGCGTCCCGCCGCAGACGCGGGATCCGCTGTCCCCGTGGGGCTCGTCGGCGGTGCGAGGTGCCTCGGACGCGGTGCCGGCGGCTGCGGCGCCGGCAGGATGCCGGGGATCGGAACGCCCTCGACGTCGTGCTCGAACCGGTCTCCGCCCGGTGTCGCGAGCGGCTCGACGAACGGCGGCGGCGGAGCAGGTGCGGCGTACGGCGCCGGCGGTGGCACCTGTGCATCGGCGTACGGCTGGGCGGGGTGTCCGGCGGACGGGTGCTGCGGATCGGCGTAGGGCTGCGCAGGGTACGTCGGTGCCGCGAGCTGGGCAGACCAGGAGGACTGGGGCTCGGCGTAGGGCTGCGGCGTCGGGGTTCCGAACCGGCCCGCGTCGTACGCCGGCGACATCGCGGCCATCGGGACCATCGGCGGCAGCAGGCGCGGGTCGATGCCCGGCGTGGACTGGCCTGTCGCGTAGCGGTAGAGCACGGTGCGCAGGTAGGCGCCGATCGCCGACCCGACGGCCGAGACGACGAAGCCGCCCATGACCGCGGCGACGATGAGCAGCACCCCGGTCGCGATCGTGAGGCTGTTGCGCGCCTGGATCCCGTCGTACGCCGCGAGGAGCCCCGCGAAGCCGAGGACGAAGAGAAGGAAGTAGATGCCCAGGAAGATCAGGCCGAGGCGCACGGTCGCACGGACGTTGGACCCGAAGCGTGACGTGAGCACGTGCGACGACCGCTTGATCGTCTCGATCGGCATCGTGCCCTCGGACATGATCACCGGGATCGCGAACCAGGTCGCGACCGCCCACGACACCCCGGCCAGCAGCCGGGCGATCGTGCCGGCGATGCCGAAGCGCTCGAGAAGCCGCAACGCGACGCCGACCGCGGTCGAGAGCGCGGCCCACGCGACGAGCTGACGACGCCGCGACCAGGCCGCACCCATCGCCGAGGAGAAGCTGGGGTCGCCGCCGTCGGCGCGCTCCATCGCCGCGGACACGACCGCGCCGAGGAAGAAGGTCGACACGAAGGTCGAGGCGAACAGGGCCAGCGCGTAGACGGCGATGTTGACCGGACCACCCCGGCCGTCGGCGGGCGTCCCGAGCACGAGCGAGGCCGGGAGCGCCACCAGCGCGAAGGCCACGGAGGACGAGATGCCTCCGACCACGAGCAGCACGATCATCGACGGATCGCGGCGCAGCAGCGACCACGACGCCGAGACGAGCGGCTTGCCAGCCAGCGTCGTCGCCACCGGACCCTCCCCGATTACGGACCGCCACCGGCCCTCGGGGGTGGGTGTCGTCACGAACGAGGCGCTCCCTGAGCGCCTGGACGAGGGAATCCCCCGCTCAGCCGCTGCCGCCCGCGAAGTCCCAGGCCAGCATCACGTGTGTGCTCTCCGCCGTCGCACCTCCCGACCGGTAGGTGGCGAGCGCGGCGTCGTTGTCGGCGTCGGTGAGCACCCACATGCCGTAGCAACCGCGCTCGCGGGCCAGGGCGGCGAGCGCCTCGACGAGGGAGCGGCCATGCCCCCGCCGCTGTGCGGCGTCGTCGACCGCGAGCTCGTAGAGCAGCATCTCGGTGCCCTTGTCGGGGTGCGTCGTCTCGACGCCGGAGACGAAGCCCACGACGCGGCCCCCGTCGCGCGCGAGCAGGAGGTGGTGGCTCGGGTCGTCGAGGAAGCGGCGTACGGCGTCGTCGCGCGCGGCGTCGTCGAAGAGGTGCCCGGCCTCGTGCACCTGCTCGACGGTGGTCGCGCGCTCGATCATCCGAAGGCCCGGGCCAGCCGCGCCAGTGCCTCGTCGAGGACCTCGGGCTGCTTGCAGAACGCCCAGCGCACGTAGGGCTTCCCGGCCTCCGGGTCGTCGTGGAAGACCTCGTGCGGGATCGCCACGACACCGGCCCGGCCGGGCAGGTCGCGGCAGAACGCCCAGCCGTCGGCGTACCCGAGAGGCCGTACGTCGCTGGTCGCGAAGTAGGTGCCCTCGGGAACCGTGGTCGGCAGCCCGAGCGCCGAGAGCCCCGCGCAGAGCAGGTCGCGCTGGTGCTGCAGGCCGTGCCGGAACGACTCCCAATAGCTGTCGGGCAGGGCGAGCCCCTCGATGACGGCCCACTGGAACGGGCCGCCGGAGACGAACGACAGGTGCTGGCGCGCCACGCGGACCGCTGCCACGAGATCGGTGGGCCCGGTGGCCCAGCCCACCTTCCAGCCCGTCATCGACAGCGACTTCCCGGCGCTCCCGATCGTGACCGTGCGCTCGAACATGCCGGGCAGGGTACTGAACGGGACGTGCTCGGACCCGTCGAAGACGAGGTGCTCGTACGCCTCGTCGCCGATCACCCAGAGGTCGTTGTCGACGACGACCTCGGCGATGGCCGCGAGCTCGTCGCGCGTGAAGACGCTGCCGGTGGGGTTGTGCGGCGTGTTGAGCAGCAGCAGTCGGGTGCGAGGCGTGACGGCGGCGCGCAGGGCGTCGGCGTCGGGGCGGAACGACCCCGCCGTGAGCGGCACCTCGACGCGGGTGCCGCCGGCCAGCGACACGGCTGCGCCGTACAGGTCGAACCAGGGGGCGAACATGACGACCTCGTCGCCTCGGTCGACGAGCGCGAGGAGGGCGGCCGCGATCGCCTCCGACGCGCCGGTCGCGACGCAGACGTCGGTGACCCAGTCGAGCTCGAGGCCATAGAAGCGGCGCTGGTGCTCGGCGATGGCCTGACGCAGCTCGGGCACGCCGTGCGCCGGCGGGTACTGGTTGCCGCGCCCCTCCTCGATCGCGCGGATGGCGGCGTCCTTCACGACCTGGGGCCCGTCGGTGTCGGGGAAGCCCTGGCCGAGGTTGACCGACCCGGATGCGGTGGCCAGCGCCGACATCTCTCCGAACACCGTCGTGGCGTGCTCGCGCATGCGCGGGACGAGGGGCGGCTCGCGGCGGGTCACAGCGCGAGGGTACGACCCAGGGCAGGATGCGGGGGTGAGCACGCTGGTGGTGACGGGTGGTTCGCGGGGGATCGGGGCGGCGGTCTGCGTGGCGGCGGCTGCGCAGGGGTGGGACGTCGTCGTCGACTACACCCTGGGCGCGGCGGCCGCGGAGGAGGTCGTCGAGCGCATCACGTCCGGCGGCGGGCACGCGCTCGCCGTGCCGGGCGACGTCCGCGACGCCGAGGCCGTCGAGCGGCTCTTCGCAGCCGCCGACGGGTGGCGGGGGCCCGTGGAAGGGCTGGTGAACAACGCGGGCGTCTCCGGCGGGCTCGCACGCGTCGACGAGGTGCGGCCCGAGGCGCTGCGCGACGTGCTCGACGTGAACGTGGTCGGCGCCTTCCTCTGCGCAGGCGCCGCCGTACGTCGCATGTCCACGAAGCACGGCGGTGGCGGCGGCGCCATCGTCAACGTCTCGTCGCGTGCCGCGGTGCTCGGTGGCCCCGGCGAGTACGTGCACTACGCCGCGAGCAAGGCCGCGCTCGACGCGCTCACCGTCGGGCTCGCGCGCGAGGTGGCGACCGAGGGCGTGCGGGTCAACGGCGTCGCGGTGGGCCTCGTCGACACGGACTTCCACGCGTCGGCGGGCGAGCCCGGCCGTCCGGACCGGATCCGCCCGACCGTCCCGATGCAGCGCTCGGGCGCACCCGAGGAGATCGCCGCCGCGATCGTGTGGCTCCTCTCGGACGCCGCGTCGTACACGACGGGCACCGTCGTGGCCGTCTCCGGTGGCCGCTGATCCCCCTGGTCCGCACGATGCAGTGTTCTGCACCGTCCCGAGGGCTCCATCGATGAACAACGGCAGTTGCATGAGGTACAGGGAGAGGATGGGGGCATGACGACTGCACTCGTGACCGGGGCCACCGCGGGGATCGGCGCCGAGTTCTCCCGCCAGCTCGCCGCGCGCGGCGACGACCTCGTGCTCGTGGCGCGCGACGAGGCGCGGCTGCGGACGTGCGCCGACGAGCTCGCGCGACGTCATCGCGTGCAGGTCGAGGTGCTCGTCGCCGACCTCACCGACCGCGCGCAGCTCGCTCGCGTGGAGGACCGCCTGCGCGATCGCGAGCGCCCGGTCGACGTGCTCGTGAACAACGCCGGGTTCGGCGTCAACCAGCTCTTCGTCGACGGCGACGTCGAGGCCGAGCAGGCGATGCTCGACGTGCTGGTCACCGCCGTCATGCGGCTCACGCACGCAGCGCTTCCGGGCATGGTGGCGCGCGGCACCGGCGGCGTCATCAACGTCTCGAGCGTCGCGAGCTTCATCGCAGGCGGCACCTACAGCGCGGCCAAGTCGTGGTGCACGGTGTTCTCGGAGTCGGTCGACCGGCAGCTGGTCGGCACCGGCGTCACGGTGACGGCGCTCTGCCCGGGCTTCACGCACACCGAGTTCCACCAGCGCGGCGGCATGGACGTGTCGCACCTGCCCGACTGGATGTGGCTCGACGCCCCCGACGTGGTGAGCGGCGCGCTCGCCGACTTCCGCCGCGGTAAGCCGGTGTCGGTGCCCGGCGCGCAGTACAAGGCGATCCGGGTGCTCACGTCGGTGCTGCCGCGTCCGTTGGTGCGGCGTGCGTCCGGTGTCCGCGGCCCCGACCGGCTCCGCCCGCGTCGGGGCTGACCCGAGCGGTCAGAGCGCGGCGAGCACCACGAGCGCGTCGGCGAGCGTGGTCGGCGCGAGGTCGTCGACCTCGACGACGTCCCACCCGCGCAGCCGCGCCTGGTTCACCTCGAGCGGATCCGCTGCGGGCGACGCGACGTAGTGCACCGGTGCGTCGGGCCAGTCGCCGCTGCGGTCGTCGGCCGGGGGCACGGCTGCGTCGACGAGGACGTAGCGCGACACCGCCCGGCGCGAGGCTCGCTGGCTGAAGCCGAGCGCGGCCGTCACGGTCCCGCTCGAGCCGGCCAGCACGAGCATCACCGGAGCCTGCGCAGCGCTGGTGGACAGCGCCACCGCGAGGTGCGCGATCCAGTGCGCCCGTGCGGTGCGCGCGTCGTCGCCGGGCTCGGTCTCGGGTACGGCGGGCGAGAGCACGCGGCGCCCGCCGAGCGCCCGGTGGTCGAGCAGCGCGTCGGCGGTGTCGGCGGTGTCGTAGGGCTCGGGCGCGCTCGGGAGGGGCGGGCACAGCACCACGGTCGCGGTGGTCACCGGCCCAGCCTGCCGCACGGGAGCGCGCGAGGGGCGCCCACTACGCTGCCAGCGTGACCAGTGCCGACGATCGCGACCGTCTCCGTCAGGACATCCTCGACAAGGCCGTGGTCCACGGTCGCGTCGTGCTCTCGAGCGGCAAGGAGGCCGACTACTACGTCGACCTGCGCCGCGTGACCCTCGACGGCGCCACGGCGCCGCTGGTCGGTCGCGTGATGCTCGACCTCACGTCCCACCTCGAGTACGACGCAGTCGGCGGTCTCACACTCGGCGCCGATCCCGTAGCCAGCGCGATGCTGCACGCGGCCGCTGCCCAGGGCCGCGTGCTCGACGCCTTCGTGGTGCGCAAGAGCGAGAAGGCTCACGGCCTGCAGCGCCGCATCGAAGGGCCCGACGTGGTTGGCCGTCGGGTGCTCGCCGTCGAGGACACCTCGACGACCGGCGGTTCCGTCCTCACCGCCGTCGAGGCGCTGCGCGAGGCGGGCGCCGAGGTCGTCGGCGTCGCCGTGATCGTCGAGCGCGGTGCGGCGCCGGCCGTCGCCGACGCCGGGCTCCCCTACCTCGCGGCGTACTCGCTGACCGACCTCGGCCTGGCCTGACCCTCCATGGACGTGACGCCGGCGCACCTCGCGCTGCTCACCGGCGTCGGCGTCCTCGCCGGGATCATCAACGGCGTCGTAGGATCCGGCACGCTGCTCACCTTCCCCGTGCTCGTGGCTCTCGGCATCCCTCCGGTGTCGGCCAACGGCACCAACACGACCGGGCTGTTCCCGGGGTCCTTCGGCGCCACGTGGCCCTCGCGCGACGAGCTGATCCCGAGGCGCCGGCGGCTCTGGCCGCTCGTGCTCGTGTCGTTCGTGTTCGCGCTCGTCGGCGCGCTGCTGGTGATCGCCCTGCCGCCGTCGGTCTTCGCGAGCGTGGTGCCGTGGCTGATCGGCGCCGCTGTCGTGCTGGTGGCCGTGCAGCCCTGGCTCGTACGCCGTCTCCATGCCCGCGACTCTGCGCGCGAGACACCTCAGGGGCCGCCCAGCCCCGGGCTGCTCGCGGCCATCGCCGGTACCGGCACCTACGGCGGCTACTTCGGCGCCGCGCAGGGCGTCATGCTGCTCGCGGTGCTCGGTGTCCTCGACGACACCGACCCTCGTCGCGCGAACGGCGTCAAGAACCTGCTGGCGTTCTCTGCGAACACCGCGGCTGCGATCGTGTTCATGCTCACCGGGCGGGTGGTGTGGCCCGCCGCCGTCGCGATCGCCGTCGGCGCCGTGGTCGGCGGCTACGTCGGGGGCCATGGGGCGAGGCGGCTGCCGCAGTGGGTCTTCCGGATCCTCATCATCGCCGTCGGCGTGATCGCGCTCGTCTCGCTCGCTCTGCGTCACTGAAACCGGGCCGCGGCTACCCACCGCAAACGATCATCACTCGTTCGGCACACGCGCTCGGCGACACCGAGGCACCACCCTTCCTGTAGGAGATGGCCGTGGGGGGCATCTCGAGGGGGTGGACACATCTCGTGATGCTTGGGGGAGCGGACACGTGGCCGGCCATCGGCGTGCCGGAGCAGCGTCAGTCGCACGAGGCGCCGTCCACCTGGATCGCGGCCCGCAGCCGGAAGGTGCGGCTGCGCCGCTACGCGAAGGCGATGGGCTGGGACATCACGTCGGACGGCGTGCTCGTCGGCGAGATCGAGGGCATGGCTGTGCGCGCGTACGAGGACCACGGTCGCTCCACCGTCGTGGAGATGCTGGCTCCCGGGCTGCTGCCGCGCATGGAGATGATCCCCGTCGAGCGTCACGTGGCTCAGGTGAGCGACGGGATGCGCGAGGTGCACCTCGGAGACCGCTGGTTCGAGGACGTGTACGTCGTGCGCGCGGACGAGCCGTGGATGGCCCGCGCAGTGATCGACGAGAGCGCGCGCCGGGCCCTGCTCGCCGCTCCCGTGCAGACCTGGATCACGCGCGACGACCGGCTCGTGGCCCGCAGCCGCGCGCGCATCGAGCCGCTCGACCTGTTCGCCCGGGCGACGGCGCTGCGGGTGCTGCTGCTGGCCGTGCCGTGGGAGGCGTACGACGACCTGTGGCGCCTGCCCTCGCAGGTGTCCGTGCAGGAGGCGGTCGACGCTCGCCGCTCGCAGCCCGTGGAGCGCCAGCCCTCGATGCCCCGCTACGCCTGAGATCCCGGTACGGGGCCGGCGTGTAGCACGCGGACCGGCTGGGCCGGGGCGCGGCGGGTCAGGCCGACTGCTCCTGGCGCCGCGCGCGCATCCACTCCACGACGGCAGGGATCAGCGAGATCGCGATGATGAGGATCGCGATGAGCTCGATGTTCTTCTGCACGAAGGCGTTCTGCCCCAGGAAGTAGCCGAGGATCGTGAGGCCGGCGGCCCAGATGACGCCGCCGATCGCCGAGTACGTGATGAACGTGCGGAACGACATGCGGCCCACGCCGGCCATCGCGGTGATGAACGTACGTACCACCGGGACGAAGCGTGCGAGGACGATCGCGCGGACGCCGTGCTTCTCGAAGAACTCGTGCGTCTTGTCGATGTACTCCGGCTTGAGCAGCTTGGACTCGGGACGGTGGAACAGGGAGGGCCCGGCCTTGTAGCCGATCCAGTAGCCGCACGCGTTGCCACCGATCGCGGCGATCGAGAGCAGCACGCAGGCCACCCCGAGCGGCACGTCGATGCCGGGAAGCTTGCCCGCGGCCGCGTTCGCGATGAACAGTCCGGTGACGAACAGCAGCGAGTCGCCGGGCAGGAAGAACACGAACAGCCCGCACTCGATGAAGATGATCACGAGCACCGCGACGAAGGCCCAGTTCCCGAACTTCTCGAGGATGTAGTCGGGCTGGATCCATTGCGGGCCGAGGGCGACGACCGTCGCGAGTGCGTGAGTCACGCCGCGAGGTTACGTCAGTCCGGTGTGGCACCGCTGTGTGCCTCGCCGTCAGCGGTCGCACGGGCTCGACGGCGCCGGAGCACGGCGTCGCGCACCAGCATCACCGCGAGGCCGACGAGCGAGATGGTGATGAAGATGCCCGCGATGGTGAAGGCGATGGTGCGCAGCACCGGGAACCCGTAGGCGTAGTAGCCGACGATGGGCAGGGCCACCGCCCACGAGAGCGCTCCGACGACGTTGGCCGAGGTGTGGGAGCGGTGCGGCATCGCCGCGGTGCCGGCGACGAGCGGTGTGAACGTGCGTACCCAGGGGATCCACCGGGCGAGCACCACCGAGAACCAGCCGTAGCGCTCGTAGAAGCGCTCGGTGCGCCGCAGCTGCTCGAGGCCCCGCCCGCTCTCGCGCGCCTCGAGCCACGACCGGCCGTAGCGGCGCCCGGTGCGGTAGCCGACCTCGTTGCCGAGCGTCGCCGCGAGGAACGACCCGACGACGAGCAGCACGATGTTGACGCCGCTGTTCGGTGCCGCCGCAAGCAGCCCTGCGCCGAACAGGATCGTGTCGCCGGGCAGCAGGAAGCCGAGGAGCAGCCCGCACTCCGCGAACAGGAACCCCCACACGACGGCGTAGACCGCCACCGCGGTGAGCGACGCGAGGTCGGGGTTCACGAGCACCCGCACACGCTACGGCCGCGACGCCCCGCCCACACCTCGGCCGCCACGACGTGCCCTTGATCTCCCCTGCTGGCGCTGCGCGCCAGCGGGGGCCCACGTCAGGGTCGCATCCCTCGCTCCGGGCGTCCGGATTCGTGATCTTGCTGGCGCGTACGCTCGGCGCCATGCCTGAGCCGGACGCCGCGCCGCCGTCCGGGCTCGACGCCGCGGCCGCGGCGTACGCCGATCCCGCGGAGGCGCGCGCCGAGGTCGGCGTAGGCCCGCACCCGCTGCCGTGGCCGGACGACGAGCGTCTCGACCCCGACCTGCTCCGCGACGGTGATCGCCGCAACGTCGTCGACCGCTACCGGTACTGGCGGGTGGACGCGATCGTCGCCGACCTCGACACGCGCCGGAACGCGTTCCACGTCGCGATCGAGAACCTCGCGCACGACTTCAACATCGGGTCCGTCGTCCGCACCGCCAACGCGTTCAACGCGGCGTCGGTGCGCATCGTCGGACGCCGTCGCTGGAACCGTCGCGGCGCGATGGTCACCGACCGCTACCTCCACGTCGAGCACCACGACGACGCGGCCGAGCTCGCGGCCTGGGCGAGCGCCGAGGGCCTGCCGCTCGTCGGCGTCGACAACCTGCCGGGCGCGCTGCCGCTCGAGACCTACGACCTGCCGCGCTCGTGCGTCCTGCTGTTCGGCCAGGAGGGCGCGGGCCTCTCGGACGCCGCCCGCGAGGCCTGCGACGTCACGGTGTCGATCGCGCAGTCCGGCTCGACCCGCTCGATCAACGTCGGAGCCGCGGCCGCGATCGCCATGCACGCGTGGGTGCGGCGTCACGCGTTCGACCAGACCCCCGAGGCTCGTGGCAGGCTGAGGTGATGGACGCCGACCGCACTCCCGGCCCCGGCCTCATGCTGCTCCTCGGCCTGCGGTTCCTGCTCGAGCTCGCGTTGCTCGCGGCCTTCCTCGTCAGCACGGTGCGGCTCGTGCAGGGCCCGCTGGGCTGGGTGCTCGGCGTCGTGCTCATGGGCGTCGTCGCCACGACCTGGGGCGTGCTTCTCTCGCCGAGACGACCGGTGCGCTGGCCGATCCTCGCCCGCATCCTGATCGAGCTCGTGCTGTTCGCCGTCGCCTCGGCACTGCTCGCGAAGTCGGGGCTCGTCACCCTGGGGGCGGCGCTGCTCCTCGCCGAGCTCGCCGTCGTCGCGATGCTCCGCGGCCCCGACCGTCACGCCCTCTGAACGGGCGTCAGCGGCATCGTCGGGATCGCCCGCAGCGAAAGGGTTCGCGCCTCGTCGTGCGGGCGTGCCAGGGTGCCGAGATGGAAGGCCGCGACGACACCGCCGACGTCGCTTCGTCCGAGGCCCCCGCACGGCGTCCGTTGCGACGCTGGCGCGACGACCTGCGCCTGATCGAGAGCCGCGACCTGCGGCTCGTCCTGCTCTCGCGGCTCGTCTCCGACTTCGGCACCGGCATGGCGCCGATCGCCCTCGCGTTCGGCGTCCTCGCGCTCCCGGGCGGGTCGGCGTCCGGACTCGGCCTGGTGCTCGTGGCCGCCGCCCTGCCGCGGCTGGTCTTCCTGCTCCTCGGCGGGGTGATCGCCGACCGCGTGCGCAGCCGGGCGCGGCTCCTGGCCGCCACCGAGGCGGTAGCCGCCATCGCCCAGCTCACGGCCGCGATGCTGTTCCTCACCGGCCACGCGAGCGTGCCCGCCCTCGCCGCCGTCGCGCTCGTCAACGGCACCTCGCGCTCGATCTTCTACCCCACGATGACCGGCCTCGTGCCGCACCTGGCACCGGGCGACGCGCTGCAGTCGGCCAACGCCCTCATCCGGTTGTCGATGAGCCTCGCCGGCATCCTCGGCACCGCTCTCGGCGGCCTGCTGGTGGCCACGGCCGGAGCGGGCTGGGCACTGCTGGTCGACGCCGTCACCTACGCGGTCTCCGCCGCGCTGCTCGCGGCCGTGCGTGCCGGCACGACTCCGCGCGTCGACGATGCGGGGATCGAGCGGGCGTCGGTCGTCGACGACCTCCTGCACGGCTGGCACGAGTTCGTCGCGCGCCGCTGGGTGTGGCTGGTCGTGGTGCTGTTCTCCTTCGCCAACGTCGGGTTCACCATGACCATCGGTGTCCTCGGCCCGGTGCGGGCGCAGACGTCGTTCTCGGGCGCCACGAGCTGGGCTGTCGTCATGGCGGCGTTCATGGCCGGCTCGCTCGTGGGCGTCGTCGCCGCGATGCGGCTTCGGCCCGAGCGTCCCATGCTCGTCGCGATGCTGGCCGAGCTCACCATCGTGCTGCCGGTGGCGTCGCTCGCCGTACCGATGCCGGTTGCTGTCGTCGCCGCGATGTTCTTCGTCAACGGCCTGGCCCTCAACGTGTTCGAGATCCTCTGGTCGACGTCGCTGCAGCAGCACATCCCGCCCGAGTCGCTGTCGCGGGTGGCGTCGTACGACTGGTTCGGGTCGATGGCGCTGACCCCGGTGGCGCTCGCGGCTGCCGGGCCGCTCGCCGCCGGGATCGGGCTAGGGCCGGCGCTCTGGGTGAGCTGCGCGCTGTGCTCGGTGACGGCGGTGGCGCTCCTCGACCCCCAGGTGCGCCGCCTGCGCGCGCCCGACCGATCGCCCGATCCCGGACGTCGCGGCCGGGTGTGACCTACCGGTCAGTACGGCCGGGCCCTGGAAGCGCTTACCTCGCGCGTGGAAGGATGGCCGTCGGAGAACCGAGGGCAACGAGGCCCACGGACCGGTTCACGTTCGCGAGGAGCGCGCTTCCATGCCTATCGCCACCCCTGAGGTCTACGCCGAGATGCTCGACCGCGCCAAGGCCGGCGCGTTCGCCTACCCGGCGATCAACTGCACGTCGTCGCAGACCATCGTCGCCGCGATCCGTGGCTTCGCCGAGGCCGAGAGCGACGGCATCGTCCAGTTCTCGTGGGGCGGCGCGGAGTTCGCCTCCGGCCAGGCGCTCAAGGACATGGTCACCGGCGCGGTCGCCCTCGCCGAGTTCGCGCACGTCGTGGCCGAGAAGTACGACGTCCAGATCGCGCTGCACACCGACCACTGCCCGAAGGACAAGCTCGACGGCTACATGCGCCCGCTCGTCGACGTCTCCCTCGAGCGCGTGGCCGCCGGCCGCCTGCCGCTGTTCCAGTCGCACATGTGGGACGGCTCGGCCGTGCCGCTCGACGAGAACCTCGACATCGCCGAGGAGCTCCTCGACAAGTGCCACCGCGCCAACATCATCATGGAGCTCGAGATCGGCGTCGTCGGCGGCGAGGAGGACGGCGTCACCGCCGCCCACGACGCCAAGCTGTTCTCCACCGCCGAGGACGGCCTCGCGACCGCCGCGAAGCTCGGGCTCGGCGAGCGCGGCCGCTACATGGTCGCCGCGACGTTCGGCAACGTGCACGGCGTCTACAAGCCGGGCAACGTCGTCCTCACGCCGGGGATCCTCAAGGAGATCCAGGACGCCGTCGGCGCGAAGTACGGCAAGGACAAGCCCTTCGACCTCGTGTTCCACGGCGGTTCGGGCTCGCTTCTCTCCGAGATCCGCGAGGCGCTCGACTACGGCGTCGTCAAGATGAACATCGACACCGACACGCAGTACGCGTTCACGCGCCCCGTCGTCGACCACATGTTCACCAACTACGCCGGCGTCCTCAAGGTCGACGGCGAGGTCGGCAACAAGAAGCAGTACGACCCCCGCGCCTGGGGCAAGGCCGCCGAGGCCGGCATGGCCGCGCGCGTCGTCCGCGGCTGCGAAGACCTCCGTAGCACCGGCACCAAGATCAGATAGCACCACTCTCGAGGGGCCCGCAGCCGACACGGCTGCGGGCCCCTCGTGCGCGCTCGCCGGCCGCCGGCGAGGTGCTGCACCGCCGTAGTTCCCGGAACTTTGCTCGTTCTCCGGTGACTCGGGCGGTGACGACCTGCGTTCGGAGCTCGTTGCTTTCGCGGACTTCGTCCACCGATGGCCCGCT
>Ga0302299_10001892_pt1 | contig 12695 bp, 10 predicted proteins | sample III_Fen_N3_4_FD_198795 | JGI IMG/M metagenome (GOLD analysis project Ga0302299, IMG submission 198795) | Peat permafrost microbial communities from Stordalen Mire near Abisko, Sweden - III_Fen_N3_4 | ecosystem: Environmental > Terrestrial > Soil > Wetlands > Permafrost | place: Sweden: Abisko... | reverse complement strand
GATCTCGTCCGCACCTTGACCCTCGTCGCGCCCGCACTCCCCGACTTCCGGCCCGGGCGCTCGCGCAGCCAGCTCCTGCTGCTCGCGCTGCCCGGGGTCGCCGGGCTGGTCTCGCGCCGGCTCGCCACGATGCCGGCTCAGGCGCGGCTGGACGGCCTGCTCGACCTCGTCTACGCCGATCCGACCTCGGTCTCGGAGGCGCGCCGGGCCGAGGCCATCACGGAGATCGAGCGGCGGGCCACCTTGCCGTACGGCCCCGATGCGATGAGCGCATCCACCCGCGGTCTCATGCTGTCGCACGCGGCCCGCGCCGGGGACGCGCTGTGGGCGTACGCGCGCCAGGTCCAAGCACCCACGCTCGTCCTGTACGGCGGCAAGGACAAGCTGGTGCTGTCATCGATCTCGGGCAAGGCCAGCCGGTCGTTCCCCAACGCGCAGGTGGTGGTGCTGCCACAGACCGGGCACGTGGCGCAGATGGAGCACCCGGCCCTGGTCGCCGACCTCGTTCGCCCACACCTCGACCAGACCTAGCAGCTGGCGGCTACGCTGCCGCCCATGCCACCAGCCGAGCCCTCCGAGCTGCTTGCGTCCCTCGAGGTTCTGCGGGGCCGGACGTACACCGCGACCCCGCTGGCCGGCGGGCTCACCAACGTCAACTACCGCGTGCAGACCGCGGACGACCCGCCGCTCGACCTCGTCGTGCGGGTGTCGTCGAACGAGACCGGCATGCTGGCGATCGACCGCGCGAACGAGCGCCACAACACCCGCATGGCATGGCAGGCAGGCGTCGGCGCACCGGTGGTCGAGGCGATACCCGAGGCCGGGCTGCTGGTGATCGGCTTCCTCCCAGGGCGCACCCTGACCGCCGACGACCTGCAGGACCCGGTATACATCGCGCGGGTGGCTGCCGCGCTGCGCCGGCTGCACGACGGGCCGGCGTTCCAGGGCACGTTCGACATGCGGGCGATCCGGCGCGGCTACCTGGCGAACGTGATCGCCAGCGGGTTCCGGCTGCCGGCCGACTACCTGGAGCTCGCTGAGCGGGTCGAGCGGATCGAGGCGGCCATGCTTCCCGGCAGCGAACCGCTGGTGCCGTGCAACAACGACTTGCTGGCGGCCAACTTCATCGACGACGGCAGCCAGATCTGGATCATCGACTACGAGTACGCAGGCATGAACGAGGCCAGCTTCGAGCTCGGCAACATCGCGTCCGAGTCCGGCCTCGACCTCTCCGCGACCGAGCTCCTGGTGGAGTCGTACTGGGGTCGACCGTCGGCGGTGAAGCTGGCCCGGGCCCGCGCCTGGTCGCTACTGGCCCGTTACGGCTGGACCCTGTGGGCGTCCATCCAGGAGGGTGTCTCGCCCATCGACTTCGACTTCTGGTCGTGGGGGATGCTCAAGTACGAATCCGCCCGGGCGGAGCTGCTCGGCCCGGTGTACGACGAAATCCTTGCCGGACTCTCCCGAACGGATGCTCCATGACCGACCTGCCTGATCGCGCCCGGATCGTCGTCATCGGGGGAGGGGTCGGTGGGGCGAGCATCGCGCACCACCTGTCCCGGCGGGGCGAGACCGACGTCGTCCTGGTCGAGCGCGGTGAGCTGACGAGCGGCTCGACGTTCCACTCGGCCGGGCTCGTGGGGCAGCTGCGCGGCTCGGTCACGCTGACCCGGATGATGATGTACTCCGCGGCGCTGTACCGCGAGCTGGCCGCCGACCCCGAGACCGACCCCGGATGGGTCGAGTGCGGGGGGATCCGGCTGGCCTCCAGCCCGGAGCGGATGGAGGAGCTCGAGCGTCAGGTCGGCTGGGCCCAGACCTTCGGGCTCGACCTGCAGCGGATCTCGGCGGACGAGGCCGCCGGCCTGTTCCCGCTGATGTCGACCGAACGGGTCCTCGGCGCCACCTACCTCGCGTCCGACGGCTACCTGGACCCGTCCCAGCTGACGTACGCCCTGATGAAGCAGGCCCGTTCCGCGGGGATCAGGGTCTGCGAGCGCACCCGGGTGCTCGGCATCGAGACCCGGGAGAGTGCCGTGACCCGCGTCGTCACCGACCGGGGCGCGATCGAGTGCGAGACGGTGGTCGATGCCGCCGGCATGTACGCCGCCGAGGTCGCGCGCCTGGTTGGCGTACGCGTGCCGATCATCCCGATGAGCCACCAGTACGTCGTCACGAAGCCGTTCCGGTCGGTCGCGCCCGGCGACGCGCGGCTGCCGACGCTGCGCGACCCTGACCTGCTCGTCTACTACCGCGAGGACGGCGCCGGTCTCGTCATGGGCGGGTACGAGCGGGAGTCGCGGCCGTTCTCGCTGGGACCGGACGGCTTGGACGCCGTGCCCGCCGACTTCAACGGCCGGCTCCTGCCCGAGGAGTGGGGCCGGCTCGAGGAGATCTACGAGAACTCGGTGACGCGCGTGCCCGCGATGGCAGACGTCGAGATCCGCAAGATCATCAACGGTCCGGAGGGGTTCACCCCAGACAACGAGTTCTGCCTCGGTCCGACCGACGTGCGGGGCTTCTGGGTGGCGGCCGGCTTCTGCGCGCACGGCATCGCGGGGGCGGGCGGCATGGGCCAGGTGATGGCCGACTGGCTGCTCGACGGCGACCCGGGCATGGACCTGTGGGAGATGGACGTCCGCCGGTTCGGCGCGGCCTACCGGTCGCCGTCATACACCCTTGCCAGGGTCGTGGAGAACTATGAGAGCTACTACGACCTGAAGTACCCCGGCCACGAACGCTCCGCGGGGCGACCGCTGCGCGTCTCCTCGGCCTACGCCTGGCACAAGGAGCACGGCGCGTCCTTCGGCGAGAAGAGCGGCTGGGAACGCGTCAACTACTACCGCGCGAACGAAGCCGCGGGCGACGAGGCGCAGCGGCCGCTCGGCTGGGCGGGCAAGCACTGGTCGCCCGCGATCGAGGCGGAGCACCGTGCCACGCGTGAAACAGCGGGCCTGTTCGACGAGTCGTCGTTCGGCAAGCTCGAGGTCAGTGGCCCGGCTGCCGCGGCCGTGCTCGAGCGGGTCTGCGCCAACCGGGTCGTCCGCGGGCCGGGCCGGGTGACGTACACGCAGGCCTTGAACGCGCGCGGCGGGGTCGAGTCCGACTTCACCGTCACCCAGCTCGACGAACGCACGTTCCAGGTCGTGACCGGCACGGCCTTCGCGGGGCACGACCTCGCTCACCTGCGCCGGCACGCCGAGGCCGAGCTGCGCGCCGGGACCGTGCAGATCCGCGACGTCACCAGCGCCTGGACCTGCTTCGGGCTCTGGGGGCCGCGGGCCCGCGACGTCCTGGTCGGGCTCACCCCGCAGCCACTCGACGGCGCCGACTTCCCGTACCTCACGATGCGCGAGACGACGGTGGCCGGTGCCCCGGCCCGGCTGCTGCGCGTGACGTTCGTCGGAGAGCTTGGCTGGGAGGTGTACGTCCCGACGGAGTACGGAGCGGGTGTCTGGCGCGCACTGTGGGAAGCCGGGCAGCCGCACGGGCTCGTTGCTTGCGGGTACAAGGCCATCGACTCGTTGCGGGCCGAGAAGGGCTACCGGTACTGGGGTTCCGACGTCACGCCGGACGAGACCCCGGACGAAGCCGGGCTCGGTTTCGCGGTGCGGCTCGACGGTCCGGACGGGGCGGCGCGCGCGTTCGTGGGTCGCGACGCTCTGGTGTCGGCGGCCTCGGCGGAAGGCTCGGGTCGGCGGCTGGCCTGCGTGACGCTGGCCGACCAGCGACGCGTGGTGCTCGGCAACGAACCGGTACGGGTCGGGGGCGCGATTGTCGGCCGCGTCACCAGCGGCGCGGTCGGGTACACCGTGGGAGTGTCCATCGCGTTCGCGTACCTGCCGGACGGTGTCGCGGTAGGGAGCCCGGTCGAGGTGCTGGTCTTCGGTGACTGGGTCGCCGGGGTCGTGGCCGCCGAGCCTTTGTTCGACCCGAAGGGCGAGCGCATCAGGGCCTGAACCGTCATGATCAACCCTATGGCGACCGACGTACCGCGCTCGCTGCTTCGGCCCGTGCGCGACGGCAACGCGTTCGAGACTGCCGTCGAGCGCCTCGTCCGGAGCATCAAGCTCGGGATGATCGAGCACGGCGAGCGGCTGCCGTCCGAGCGGGAGCTGGCCCTGGCGCTGCAGGTGGGGCGCACGACCCTGCGCGAGGCGTTGGAAGCGTTGCGGCAGGCGGGGTACGTCGAAACCCGGCGCGGGCGCGGAGGCGGCACGTTCGTCACGTACACCGGCATGCCGACCCGGGCGGACGCCGCCGAGCTGGTCCGCTCGATGGGCGAGCGGCTGTCCGATGCGCTCGACTTCCGCCGGGTGGTCGAGCCGGGGGCGGCCGGGCTGGCCGCGACGCGCGAGCTGTCGGCCGCCGACCGTACCGCCTTGCTGGCCGCACTCGAGGCGTGCGAGCAGGCACCCAACGACCGGGCGCGACGAGGAGCCGACACCCGGCTGCACCTGCTGATCGCCGGGCTGGCCGAGTCCGACTCGCTGCTGTCCGCCGTGGTGGACGTCCAGCTGCGGGTGGGCGAGCTGCTCGCGGCCATCCCGGTGCTGCGGCGCAACATCTCCCACTCCGACGCCCAGCACGCCGAGGTGGTCGACGCGATCGTCCACGGTGATCCGGTGCGGGCCCGCCGAGCGATGGAAGCCCACTGCGACGGCACCTCAGCCCTTCTCCGCGGCTTCCTCACCTAACCCCGTACCCCCTGGGGTTGGGGGTTGTGGTGGCGGACCGGCTGCAATAAATGTACGGTTCCGAACCATTAGCGTCCCTGCGCGGAAGGTCGTCCCATGAGCCGTACGCCCGCCCTCACCGTCGAGCAGCTTCGCGCCGACATCACCGCCGGCCGGATCGACACCGTGCTCGTGATGATCACCGACATGCAAGGTCGGCTGCAGGGCAAGCGGCTGCACGCCCAGTACTTCCTGGACACCGTGCTCGGTCATGGCACCGAGGGATGCAACTACCTGCTCGCCGTCGACGTCGACATGAACACCGTCGCCGGTTACGAGATGAGCTCGTGGGAGCGCGGCTACGGCGACTTCGTCATGGCCCCGGACCTCGACACGCTCCGGTACGTGCCCTGGCAGGAGGGGACGGTCGCGCTGCTGGCCGACCTCGAGTGGGAGAACGGCTCGGATGTGGTCGCTTCCCCGCGGCAGATCCTGCGCAAGCAGCTCGAGCGGCTGCGCGAGGCCGGCATGGAGGCCTTCGTCGGCACCGAGCTCGAGTTCATCGTCTTCAACGACTCGTACGAGCAGGCCTGGAAGTCGGGCTACCGCGAGCTGACCCCCGCGAACCTCTACAACGTCGACTACTCGATGCTCGGCACAGCGCGGGTCGAGCCGCTGCTCCGGCGGATCCGCAACGACATGACCGGCGCGGGCATGGTGGTCGAGTCGGCCAAGGGCGAGTGCAACCTCGGCCAGCACGAGATCGCGTTCAAGTACACCGAGGCGTTGGCCACCTGCGACAACCATGTGCTCTACAAGAACGGCGCCAAGGAGATCGCCGCGCAAGAAGGCGTCTCGCTCACGTTCATGGCGAAGTACAACGAGCGCGAGGGCAACTCGTGCCACATCCACCTGTCGTTCCGTGGCGTGGACGGGTCGATGGTTCTGGCCGACGAGGCCGACCACGAGTTCGGGATGAGCGCGATGGGACGGTCGTTCACCGCCGGGCAGCTCGCCCATATGCGCGACCTGACCCTGCTGTTCGCACCGAACATCAACTCCTACAAGCGGTACGTGGCCGGCTCGTTCGCGCCGACGGCGATCAAGTGGGGCAAGGACAACCGCACCTGCGCGTTCCGGCTGGTCGGCCACGGCCCGGGTCTTCGGGTCGAGAACCGCGTGCCCGGCGGCGACGTGAACCCTTACCTCGCCGTCGCGGGGATGGTGGCGTCGGCACTCGACGGAGTGCAGCGTGGGCTCGAGCTCGAGCCGGCGTTCGCGGGCAATGCCTACGACTCGGACGCGCAACGGGTGCCGGATTCTCTCGCCGAGGCCCTGCGCCTGTGGGAGTCGAGCGCCTTCGTCCGTACGACGTTCGGCGACGAGGTCGTGGCCCACTACGCCAACATGGCGCGCGTCGAGCTCGAAGCATTCAACCGTTCCGTCACCGACTGGGAGCGGTTCCGCGGCTTCGAACGGCTCTAGGCCGCAATCCAGCAGTCGCGCAGCCCGACCCGCAGTGCTACGACCCGCAGTGCCTACGACCCGCAATGCCTACGACGCAGGAGCCGAAGTGAGCAGCACGTACGACGTCGTCAACCCGGCGACCGAGGCCATCGTCACCACGGTCGACCTCGCGGATCTCGAGGCGACCGATGCCGCGATCGACCGGGCGAAGCAGGCGTTCCAGACCTGGCGGCTCGTCGCTCCGGCAGACCGCGCACGACTTCTCCGCGCCTTCGCGGCCCAGGTGGACGCGCACCTCGAGGAGCTCGCGCTGCTCGAGGTCGTGAACTCGGGGCACACCATCGGCAACGCCCGATGGGAGGCCGGCAACGTCCGCGACGTGCTCACCTACTACAGCGCCGCCCCCGAGCGCCTCTTCGGCCGGCAGATCCCGGTGGCGGGTGGCGTCGACATCACGTTCAAGGAGCCCCTGGGCGTCGTCGGGGTGATCGTGCCGTGGAACTTCCCGATGCCTATCGCCGGCTGGGCTTTCGCCCCCGCGCTCGCCGCGGGCAACACGGTGGTGCTCAAGCCGGCCGAGATCACCCCCCTGACGGCGATCCGGCTCGGCGAGCTCGCGCTCGAAGCCGGCCTGCCCGAAGGTGTCTTCACCGTCATCCCCGGCAAGGGCTCGATCGTCGGCGAACGCTTCGTGACGCACCCTTCGGTCCGCAAGGTCGTCTTTACCGGGTCGACGTCGATCGGCAAGCAGGTCATGCGGGGCTGCGCTGAGCAGGTCAAGCGGGTGACCCTTGAGCTCGGTGGCAAGAGCGCCAACGTCATCTTCGCCGACTCCGACCTTGAGGCAGCTGCCGCTTCGGCTCCGTACGGTGTCTTCGACAACGCCGGACAGGACTGCTGTGCCCGGTCTCGGATTCTCGTCGAACGTTCGGCGTACGACCGATTCATGGAGCTGTTCGAGACGGCGGTCAAGGGGGTCAAGGTCGGGGACCCGACGCTCGAGTCGACCGAGATGGGTCCGCTGGTCTCACGCGGCCAGTGGGAGACCGTCTCCTCCTACGTCCCTGAAGACGCCCCGGTCGCGTTCCGTGGCGAGGCGCCCACTGGTCCCGGATTCTGGTACCCAGCAACGGTTCTCGCCCCAGTTTCAGAGGCCGACCGGGCGGTACGTGAGGAGATCTTCGGCCCGGTCGTCGTGGTGCTTCCCTTCGACGACGAGGCCGACGCCGTCCGGATCGCCAACGACAGCGAGTTCGGGCTGTCCGGCTCTCTCTGGACGCGCGACCTGGCTCGCGGCCTCCGGGTCTCTCGCGCTATCGAGGCCGGCAACCTTTCGGTCAACAGCCACTCGTCGGTGCGCTACTCGACGCCTTTCGGCGGGTACAAGCAGTCCGGTCTCGGCCGCGAGCTCGGGCCGGACGCGGTCGACTCGTTCACCGAGACCAAGAACGTGTTCATCAGCACCACCTGATCCCCTGCGACCGCAAGCTTGACCCCAACCCGACTACCAGGAGCCAGCTCATGAATCGTCTGGAAGGCCGCGTCGCCCTCATCACGGGTGGGGCCAGCGGAATCGGCTTCGCGTCGGCCCAACGCCTTGCCGCCGAGGGGGCCACCGTCGTCATCGTCGACATGAACGAGGACGCCGGTGCGGTCGCTGCGTCCGAGGTCGGCGGGATGTTCGTCGCGGCGGACGTGACCAGTCCCGAGGACAACGAGCGGATGTACGCGACGACCTTCGAGACCTACGGACGCATCGACATCGCGTTCCACAACGCGGGCATCTCCCCGCCTGACGACGACTCGATCCTGGTCACCGGCCTCGACGCGTGGCGACGGGTTCAGGAGGTCAACCTGACCTCGGTGTTCCTGGGGTGCAAGACGGTGATCCCGTACATGCAGCGGCAGGGCAAGGGGTCGATCATCAACACGGCGTCGTTCGTTGCGACGATGGCAGCAGCCACCTCGCAGATCTCGTACACCGCGTCGAAGGGCGGCGTGCTGGCGATGTCCCGCGAGCTGGGCGTCCAGTTCGCCCGCGAAGGCATTCGGGTCAACGCGCTCTCGCCCGGCCCGGTCAACACCCCGCTGCTGCAGGAGCTGTTCGCCAAGGACCCCGAGCGGGCAGCGCGGCGCCTGGTGCACATCCCCTTCGGTCGCTTCGCTGAGCCGAGCGAGCTCGCCGCAGCAGTCGCGTTCCTGGCCAGCGACGACTCCTCGTTCATCACCGCGTCGAACTTCCTGGTCGACGGCGGGATCTCGGGCGCGTACGTCACGCCGCTCTAGGCGCGACGGGTTCGCCTGGTCGTCCTACTCTGGTCGGCATGATCCCGACCGAGCACCTGCTGGCGTTCACGCTGACGTCCGTCGCGCTCATCGTCGTCCCCGGCCCGAGTGTGTTGTTCGTCATCAGCCGCGCGCTGGTGCTGGGGCGGCGGGGCGCGTTCCTGACTGTGCTCGGGAACTCTGCGGGGTTGTTCGTGCAGGTGTTCGCCGTGGCCCTCGGTGTAGGTGCGCTGGTCGAGCGTTCTGTGGTCGTCTTCACCGTCATCAAGCTCGGCGGGGCGGCCTACCTGGTCTACCTCGGGGTCCAGGCCGTCCGGCACCGGCAAGAGCTCGCTTCGGTACTGGTCAAGGCCGAGGCCGAGACCGGGCGGAGCCACGTGCTGCGTGAAGGATTCGTCGTCGGGGTCTCCAACCCGAAGTCGATCGTGTTCTTCGCTGCGGTGCTGCCCCAGTTCGTCGACCGGACACTCGGACGACTGCCGCTGCAATTGTTGTTGCTGGGTACCGTATTCGTCCTGTTGGCCATGGTGCTCGACAGCGCCTGGGCCTTGGCAGCCGGGTCGGCACGCGACTGGTTCGCACGTTCACCCGGACGGCTGTCGACACTTGGCGGCGTCGGCGGGCTACTGATGATCGGTATCGGCGCGCGCCTGGCAGTGACCGGTCGTCACGACTGATCGGGGACGCGTTCGTACACTGACCCGATGGGCACCGTCTTCGAATCGATCGACTCCCAGCTCGGCGATTGGCTGGTGTCGCAGCCGGTCTTCTTCGTCGCCAGCGCACCGCTCGCGGCCGATGGTTTGGTCAACTGCTCGCCGAAGGGACTCGTCGGCAGTTTCGTCGTGCTCGACCCAGGGTCGGTCGCCTACCTCGACCTGACCGGTAGCGGGATCGAGACGGTGGCCCACCTGCGAGAGAACGGCCGCGTCGTGCTGATGTTCTGCGCCTTCGACGGCCGGCCGCGCATCGTCCGGCTCCATGGGGTTGGTCGAGCCGTGCTGCCAGGCGGCGACGGTTTCGCTGAGCTGCTCGCCCGGTTCCCCGAGCACCCGGGGGTGCGGTCGGTGATCGTCGTGGACGTGCGGCGGATCTCCGACTCCTGCGGGTACGCCGTGCCGCGGATGGACTACGTGGCCGACCGCGACGTGCTCGACCTGTCGGCCACCAAGAAGGGGCCGGAGGGCATGGCGGCCTATCGCGCCGAACGCAACGCGCACAGCCTGGACGGCCTCCCGGGCCTCCCCCGCTGACCTCAGGCGCGAGTGGCGGAGACCAGGGCGTCGAAGAGCCGGGGGTCGTCGCCGACCTCGGGGTGCCACAGGACGCCGAGGGCGAACCGCCGGCTCGGGTCCTCGACCACCTCGATCGTGTCGTCGTCGGCCCATCCGGTCACGGCCAGCGAACCGGGGTCGACGACGCCCTGATGGTGGTACGACCGGACGTGCGCGGTGTCGCCCAGGATCCCCTGCACCCTCGAGCCGGGCCACAGCCGAACGGAGTGCTCCCCGTAGACGCCTGGTGACGGGCGGTGGCCCTCGTGCCCGACCACCTCGGGAAGATGCTGCGACAAGGTGCCACCGGCGGTGACCACCATCAGCTGCATCCCGCGGCAGATGCCGAGAGTCGGCAGGTCGAGACCGAGGGCAGCCGTGAGCAGCACCACCTCACCGGAGTCGCGGTCGGGCCGAAGCCCGGCGGTCTCGGAGTGCGCCTCCTGGCCGTACCGGGCCGGATCGATGTCGGCACCTCCGGCGAAGACGAGGCCGTCGAGGACGCTGAGCACTTCAGCCGGGTCCGCCTCGGACGGCGGGATGACGACGGCGCGCCCACCTGCCTCCTCGACCTGGCGGACGTAGGTGTACGGGACCAGGGCCGCGGTGGTGTCCCAGACGCCCCAACGGGCCTGCTCGACGTACGACGTGATTCCGATCAGCGGGCGCATGGCTCCATGGTCGCACCCCGGTCGGTTCCGCTGGGTGGACAGCGCCCCGGGAATCCGCACGGGTGTGCCACCGTTGTGCCTGTCGCATCCCGCCGTCACGCCTTTGGAGTTCGCCGTGTCCCTGCCGCCGCTGGTCGAGCCCGCCGCTGAGCTCACAGTCGACGAGGTCCGCCGCTACAGCCGCCACCTGATCATCCCCGACGTGGGCATGGCCGGGCAGAAGCGGCTGAAGAACGCCAAGGTGCTGTGCGTGGGAGCCGGTGGCCTCGGCTCGCCGGCGCTGATGTACCTGGCTGCGGCCGGCGTGGGCACGTTGGGCATCGTCGAGTTCGACGTCGTCGACGAGTCCAACCTCCAGCGCCAGATCATCCACGGGCAGAGCGACATCGGACGCAGCAAGGCCGAGTCGGCCCGCGACTCCGTGCGCGAGATCAACCCCCTGGTGACCATCAACGTCCACGAGACCCGGCTCGACAGCTCGAACGTGATGGAGCTTTTCGCGCAGTACGACCTGATTGTCGACGGCACCGACAACTTCGCGACGCGCTACCTCGTGAACGACGCCTGCGTGCTGCTCAACAAGCCTTACGTGTGGGGCTCGATCTACCGGTTCGACGGGCAGGCGTCGGTCTTCTGGTCCGAGTTCGGGCCGTGCTACCGCTGCCTCTACCCCGAACCCCCGCCCCCCGGCATGGTGCCCTCGTGTGCCGAGGGTGGTGTGCTCGGCGTGCTGTGCGCGTCGATCGGGTCCATCCAGGTCACCGAGGCGATCAAGGTTCTGACCGGAATCGGCGAGCCGCTCGTCGGTCGGCTGATGATCTATGACGCCCTCGAGATGACCTACCGCCAGGTCAAGGTTCGCAAGGACCCCGAGTGCGCGGTGTGCGGCAAGAACCCGACAGTCACCGAGCTGATCGACTACGACGCGTTCTGCGGCTCGATCTCCGACGAGGCGGCCGAGGCGGCGCGCGACTCGACCATCACCGTCACCGAGCTGAAGGACAAGCTCGACCGACGTGAGGCCGGTCAGGAGGACTTCGTCCTGATCGACGTCCGCGAGATCAACGAGTTCGAGATCGTCTCCATCCCGGGCGCGGTGCTCATCCCGAAGGGTGAGTTCCTCAACGGCTCGGCCCTCGCGGGACTGCCGCAGGACAAGCAGATCGTGTTGCACTGCAAGGTCGGCGGCCGTTCGGCGGAGGTGCTCGCGGTGCTCAAGGGCGCCGGGTTCGCCAACTCGGTCCACGTCGGCGGTGGCGTGATCCAGTGGGTCAACCAGATCGAGCCGGCCAAACCGACGTACTAGAGCGCGCCCTTGCGCTGCAGGTAGTTGATGGCGCCCCAGCCGATCGGGATCGGGATCCAGAAGGTCACCAGCCGGAAGAGCAGCACCGCCAGCAACGCGACCGAGTACTCCAGCCCGGCGGCGGTGAGCCCGGCCGACAGCGCGGCTTCGACGCCGCCGAGTCCGCCTGGTGTCGGCACGGCCGAACCCACTACCGAGCCGGCGAGGTAGACGACGGCGACGGCGGGTATCGACAGGTGCCCGCCGAACGCCAGCACTGACGCCTGCAGCGCGGCGATGTAGGCGACGTTCAGCAGCACGGCCCCTCCGAGCCCGGTGACCAGCTTGGACGGCTGCTGGAACACCGCGACCAGCCGCGGCACCACCTGGCCCACCAGCGGGCGCAATCGCGACTGCAGCAGCCGACGCCCGACGGGCAGCGACAGTCCGATGAGAGCGATCACCACCACGACGAGGAACCCGATGACTGCGCCCTGTGGCGGCGCGAACGAGGTGTCCGTGTTTGTCCCGGCGAGTACGCCGAAGAGCACCAGCAGCACGATGTGGCTGACGAGCATGCCGAGCTGCACGAGGCCGACGCTGCTCACCGCCACGGCAGGGTCGACCCCTGAGCACTGCAGGAAGCGGACGTTCAGAGCGACCGTGCCCACAGCCGTCGGAGCAACGAGCCCGGTGAACGAGACCGCGAACTGGGTCATCGTCGCCCGGACGAAGCTCACGGTCTGCGACACGAAGCCGACCGTCGTCAGTGCCGCACCGATGTACGTCAGGAACGAGCAGCCCAGCGCCACAGCCGCCCAGCGCCAGTCGGCCTTGTCGACGACGTCGCCGACATCGAACTGGGTCAGCTGGGTCAGCAGCACGTAGGCGGCGATGCTGCCGCCGAGCACGGCGACCACCGTGCGCAGCGAAAGCCGCTCGAGCTTGGCCTCCTCGACCTCGCCTTCGGCGGGGGTGACCGCGATGACCTGGTCGCGAAGGTCGTGCAGCAGACCCTTGTGCTGCCGCAGCTCGG
>Ga0302299_10001891_pt1 | contig 12696 bp, 12 predicted proteins | sample III_Fen_N3_4_FD_198795 | JGI IMG/M metagenome (GOLD analysis project Ga0302299, IMG submission 198795) | Peat permafrost microbial communities from Stordalen Mire near Abisko, Sweden - III_Fen_N3_4 | ecosystem: Environmental > Terrestrial > Soil > Wetlands > Permafrost | place: Sweden: Abisko... | reverse complement strand
ATACGGCTCGAGCGAGGCGCCCGGGGCCGTGAGCCCGACCCGGATCGTGCCGCCGGCCTTCGCAGCGACGCGCTGCGTCCGGGCGGTCGTCGCGGCACCCGCTTCGCCGGTGAAGGCGAGCAGGCTGCCCATGATCCCCAGGGACATGCCGAACATCGCTCCGCGCTTGAGGAACTCCTCGCGGTTGAGCTCCCCGTTGACGAGCTCGTCGATGACGTTGTTCTCGAGTGGGCCCGCCTCGTTACGGCGGTACTCCTCGATGACTCTCCGCGTTTCCCTGTCCATCCGAGACTCCTTCTCAGTGTTTGTCGCTCAGGCGAGCGGTACGGAGTAAGACGCTGAATAGCACTGTTTGTTCGGGCGCTGGCGGGTCTCCTCGCTGCACTCGCGCGCAACTCCTGGAACCGCGTCCCACCGAGGGGCGAGTGTGACTGACCCGGGGCCGTCGTGTCAACACGCTGTCCAGATTCCCATTCCCTGCACGGCAATTCGGGCCCTAGGCGGATATCGACGCAGGAAACCCGGGCGCGCGGAGATCGGTGCCGAGGGCGTCCTCGAGCAGCTTCACCACCATCGGCGACCAGGCAGCGCCGCCATAGGCCTCTCGCGCCCGGACGAACGTCTCCTCGACGAGGCTCGCGAGCTCGAGCGGCACGCCGAGCTCGCTGCCGAGCTCGTGCGCAAAGCCGAGATCCTTGAGCGCGAGATCCATCGTGAAGCCGATGTCGTAGCTCCCGTTCAGGATCACCTGGCTCTCGGTCTCGTGGACGAAGCTCGTGCCCGAGCTCGCCTTGATCACCTCGAACGACTGCCCCAGGTCGAGGCCCGCCCGCCGCGCGAGCATGAGCGCCTCGCCCGCCGCGACGAGATGGATGAACGCCAGCATGTTCGTGATCACCTTGATCACGGACGCGCTCCCGAGCGGGCCGATGTGGAAGACCTTGCCGCCGATCGCCTCGAACACCGGCAGATGCGCACCGTAGACCTCCGCATCGCCGCCGACGAGCACGGTGATCTGCCCCGAGGCCGCGAGGTGGACGCCGCCCGTCACCGGCGCCTCCAGGCAGTGGACGCCGCGCGCTGCCGCGACCGCAGCGAGGCGCTCGAGCGCGTGCCGATCGTTCGTGCTCGAGTCGATCCACGTCCCTCCGGGAGCAAGGCCCTCGAAGACGCCGGCCGCCCCCGTGAGGACGTCGGAGACGGCCTGCGGCGACGGCAGGCACGTGAGCACGCTGTCCGACGCCGCCGCGACCTCGGCCGGGGAGGCTGCCCACGCGGCGCCCGCCTCGAGGAGTGGCCGCGCAGCCGCCTCGTCGCGGTCGTGCACCGTGAGCGGGAAGCCCGCTCGCAGGAGGCTCGCAGCGAGGTGGCGGCCGAGATTGCCGAGACCGACGAAGCCAAGCCGCTCCGGCGCGGCGCAAGGCTCAGGGGACGACAACGATCTTCCCGAACTCGGAGCCTTCGGCAAGGCGTGCGAAGGCGGCGTGGGCGTCACCGAGGGAGTGCTCCGAGTCGACGAGCGGCCTGACGCCACTCCGCTCGAGGAACGAGCAGAGGCGCCGCAGCTCGACCAGCGTGCCCATGGACGAGCCGACGACCGACAGCTGCCGCCAGAACATGCGCGCGAGGTCGGCCGATGGGTCAGGACCGGTCGTGGCGCCCGCAACGACGACGACGCCGCCGGGCCGCAGCGACCTGAGCGAGTGGTCCCAGGTCGCCTTGCCCACCGTCTCGAGGACGGCGTCCACGCGCACCGGCAGCCGGCCGCCGGGCTCGATCGCGCCAACGGCTCCGAGCTCGACCGCCCGGGCGCGCTTTTCCTCGCTCCGGCTCGTCACGTACACCGCGAGGCCGGCCGCGCTTCCGATCAGCACGGCCGCCGTCGCGACGCCGCCGCCCGCGCCCTGGACGAGGACGGACTGGCCGGGCTGGAGCCGGGCCCGGTTGAAGAGCATCCGGTAGGCCGTCAGGTAGGCGGTCGGGAGGCAGGCGGCCTCCGCGAACGAGAGCCCCGCGGGCTTGGGGATCAGATTCCGGGAGGGAACGGCGACCCGCTGCGCCAGCGTTCCCGGCACGCCGCGCTCGGAGAAGAGGTGAAAGTCGGCGGCGAGCGTCTCGTCCTCGCCCGGGCCCGCCGTCCCGAGAACGGCGTGCACGACCACCTCCTTGCCGTCGGCGGTGACGCCGGCCGCGTCGGTGCCGAGCACGGCCGGCAGGCTCTCCTCCGTCACGCCGATGCCGCGCAGGCTCCAGATGTCGTGCTGGTTCAGCGCCGCCGCGCGAACCTCGATCACCTCCCAGCCGGGAGCCACCGTCGGCTCGGCCAGCTCCAACACGTCCAGCCCGGAGACGGGATCGTCGGGAGAGATACGGGCACAGACCGCTGCGAGCACGTGGCAACCGTAGCCACCCTCGTTTCCCCACGTCGCATACGCTCAGTGAGGATGATGCGCGCAATCGTCTTCACCGGAGCCGGCGGTAACGAGGTCGTCCGGCTCGAGGAGCGGCCCGAGCCGACACCCACGGGCGACGACGTCCTGCTCGCTGTCCGATTCGCGGCGCTGAACCCTGCCGACCTGGCGCAGCGTGAGGGCCGCTACCCTGCTCCGCCCGGCTCGCCCCAGGACGTGCCCGGCATCGAGGTGTCGGGCACCGTGGTCGCCTGCGGCCCGACTGCACGCCGCTTCGCGCCGGGCGACCGGGTGTTCGGGATCGTCGGCGGCGGCGGCCTCGCCGACCGGGTGCTCGTGCACGAGCTCCACGTCACCGGCGTGCCGGAGCGGCTCGACGATCTCGCCGCGGCCGCCGTTCCGGAGGTGTTCGTCACCGCTCACGACGCAGTCATGACCCAGGCCGGGCTGCGCCCCGGCGAGCTCCTCGTCGTCAACGGCGCCAACGGCGGCGTCGGGACGGCGTCCGTCCAGATCGCGGCGGTGTCGGGGGCCCGTGTGCTCGCCACGGTCCGTGCCGCCGAGCTCCGAGGCAAGGTCGCAGCCCTCGGAGCGGAGGTGATCGCGCCGGACGAGCTCGTCGAGCGCGCGCGGGCTGGAGGCGGAGCAGACGTGGTGCTCGAGCTCGTCGGCGCACCGAACCTCGACCCGGATCTCCAGGCGCTGGCGGTGAAGGGGCGGATCGTGATCGTCGGCACCGGCGCCGGAGCCGACGCGTCGCTCGACCTGAGGAAGCTGATGGCGCGCAGGGCACGCGTCTTTGGCACCGTCCTGCGCGCACGGCCGCTCGAAGAGAAGGCCGCCGCGATCGGCGCGTTCGCACGCGAGGTCGTCCCGCACCTGGCGAGCGGCCGGATCGTGCCGCTCGTCGACCGGGTCTTCCCGGCCGGCGAGACCGCTGCCGCGTTCGACCGGCTGCAGAAGCCCGGGAAGCTCGGCAAGGTGCTGCTCGACTTCGGGCCTGGAGCCTAGTAGCCGAGCACGGTCAGGCCTCGGCGAGCGCGGCGACCAGCAGCTCCTCGAACTGGACCGGTCCGCGCTCCTGCTCGGGATGCAGAAGCCCGCGGGGAAGGAAGCCGGACTCGCACCCGACCTGAACGGAGTTGCAGAGCGGCACGTCCTCGGCGACGACCGTCTCGAACCAGTCGATGCACTCCGTGGCGGCGTCGTCGTCGACGTCGCGGTCGAACCAGTAGTCGAGCGTCGCGTGTGTCCTGCCGGTGCCGTCCGGGACGAGCTGGCGGGCGATCACGACCTTGTGCCGGCCGTACGCCGACAGCTGCGTGTTCGGGAACAGGTTCGCCCACGAGAAGAGGTCGCGGTCGAGCCGGTGGGTGACGAGCGTGCCGTGCTCCTCGATGATGTATTCCTCGTCGCCGTAGCCCGGCAGCGTGTCGCCATGGACGAGCGGGCAGTGGTAGCACTCCATGAAGTTCTCCGCGACGATCTTCCAGTTCGCCTCGATCTCGTGGAGGACGCTCCGCCGCCGCTCGTACCGGTCGAGCTCGACGCCCGAGACGTTCTGCAAGAGGCTGACGAAGGGCGCGAGCACGCTCTCCAACGGCTCCACGCTCGTGTCGGCGCAGGCGAACAGGAGCGGGCCGACCGCCGCCGCCGCCAGCTCGGGCAGCTGCCCGTCGGCCGGGTCGACCTCGGCGCCGGGCGCCGCGTGGAGCGACCCGTCGAGGAGGTATGTCCACCCGTGGTAGCGGCACTGCAGCGTCTTGCGCCTGCCGCAGCCCTGCGCGATCACATGGCCGCGGTGGCGGCAGACGTTGGCGAGGCACCGGAGCACGCCGCCCGCGTCGCGCGTGACGACGATCGGGAGGCCGCCGAGATCGGCGGCCATGTACGTGCCCGGCTCGGCCACGTCGGCGGCCGAACCGACGTAGTGCCAGTGCGGGGCGAAGACGCGAGACCGCTCGCGCCCGAGCACCGCCGGGTCGGTGTACCAGTCGGATGGGACGGATGCGACGACGCGTGTCAGAGCTGTCTCCCTTCGGTCACAGTGTCGATCTTGCCTGAAGCCCGAGCCGCTGCTGTGCTTCAGCGCGCACGATGCGCTCGACCGTGTCACCGAGGGCCGCGAGTGCGCCCGCCGCGTGCGCCGGATCGACCACGGGAGCGTCCGTCCCGAAGACGAGTCGGTCGACTCCGACAGCCTCGACGCAGAGCCGTAGGGCATTCGGCCCGTACGAGGCCGTGTCGAAGAAGAGGTTCGGGTGGCGCAGCGAGGCAGGGTCGACGCCGCGGGAGCCGAGGCGCTCGTGCTGCACGACTCCGCCGCCGGCCAGGATGCCGAACACGACCGTCACGTCGGGCCAACGTTGCTGCGCGCCGGCGAGCCAGGCGAAGTAGGCGCGCTGCATCTGGCTGGTGTAGTCCACGACCGCCGGCCACCACGGCGGCGCACCCGCGGGCCGGTCGCCCGCAACCGGGTGGACGAAGAGAAGGCCGGAGCCGCGCAGGGCGTCGAGGGTCGGTGCGAGCCGGCCCAGGTCGTCGAGCCGGTCGGCGCCGACGGACGCACCGGCGAACCCCTCCCGTGGGAGGCGAGGGGACAGCGGGACGATCCGTCCGCCGGCGCGGGCGGCGAGATCGAGGATCCCGTCCTCCCAGGCGCATTCGAGCTGCTCGCGCTCGTCGGCGTCGATCAGATCGAGCCCGAGCGTCGGCTGCAGCGAGACGACGGCGGTGTCGATCCCGGTCCGGTCGAGCAGCGCCAGCCGCGTCCCGAGCTCGTGCTCCAGGAGATCGATCTCGTACTCGCCCTCGGTCAGGTGCAGGATGCTCCCGGCGAGGAAGGGGACCTCCCGGCGCCGCGCCAGCGCCTCGACGAAGGACAGCGGCCAGAGGTGCTGGTGCACGTCGAGGCCGGCCATCGTCAGCTGCAGATCCTCCCGCAGCGGATCTCCTCGACCAGTCGCTCGAGGTCGGGGAGGGACGCGCCCTCCTCGAGGAACGGCACCACGCGCCTGACGGCCTCGTGCAGCCGGGCCGTGCCGGTGCCGAGCCGGGCGCCGCGAAGGTCGCAGGCCTGCGCCGCCAACATCAGCTCGATCGAGACGACCCTGGCGCCGAGCTCGGCCATCTCGGCGAGCCGGCGCGCGGCGAGGGGCGCCATCGTCATCCGGTCCTCGATCCCCTCCGCCTGCGTCGTCGAGACGAGGTCGAAGGAGACCGGCTGGGCGAGCAGGCGCGCCTCGACCGCGATCGCCTGGATCGCGATGCCGAACTCGCTGAGGGCGCTCTCGGCCATTTGCGGCCGGGCGCCGAGGCCCTCGGTGAGGCCTGTCAGGTTCCGCTGGAGAAGCTTGACGGCGCGCTCTGCAGCCGTCGACAGCGCCGGCGCGAGCGCCAGCCGGGCGATGTCGAGCGCGGTCGCGAGCGGCTGCACCTCGAAGTTGCCGACGGAGATCACCCGGCCCTCGTCGACGAGCACGAGCGGATTCGACTGGGCCGCGTTGAGCTCGATCGACAACTGCCCCTCGACGAAGTCGAACGCGTCCCGGGCAGCGCCGTTCTGCTGCGCGATCGTCCGGAAGGTGAGTGGGTCCTGGAGGTTGCGCGCCTCCACCTCGCTGCCCTCGAGCAGGGCCCCCATGCGCGCGAGTGTCGCCTGCAGGCCCGGATACGGGCGGGCGACACCGATCGCCGGATGGACGTGGTTGCGGTTTCCGCCGAGCGCCTCGAGATCGAGGGCGGCCGCGTGGTCGAGGACGTCGAGGAGCACCCGGGCGTCGGCGAATGCGAGCGCGCCGAGCGCGGTCGCGAAGGCGCTCTGGTTGAGCAGCGCGATCGCCTCCCCCTGCACGAGCTGGAAGTCTCCGAGGATGCCGTCGGCGAGGTCGGCCATCTGGGCGAGGTCGCTTTGTCCGATCGAGCCGAGCGTGCGGATCTGCGGGAGCGTGCCCGCGTTCAGCGCGTCGACGAGGTGCGAGGCGAGCTCGGGCCGGGCCACCGTCGTGGCGCGCGCGAGGGCGTTCGCCAGCCGCACGATGCTGCCTCGGACGATCTCGGTCGCAACCGGCGCGCCCTGTGAAATCCGGTGCTGGCGCACGAGCAGCCGGTCGTGGCCCTCGGCTTCGACGTCGAACGTCTTGCGGCTGCCGACGCCGGTCGTGACCCCGTAGGCGGGGCTTCCTTCCGCGACCGAGCTCTCGACGACCGCGCGTGAGCGGGCCATCGAGGCGAGGGCGGCGGGGTCGAGCTCGACCCGCGCCCCGTCGCGCGCGACGGCGACGAGCTCCTCCAGCGTCAGCGTGGACCCGTTGAGGACGACGGTGCGCACCTCACCGATCATTCCTGAAAACCCGTCACGCCCGCCGCACGAGCGCGCTGCCGGCGGCGCAGAAGGCGAAGGTGGCGGCCGCGACGAGCACGATCGTCCCTCCGGGAGGCGTGTCTGCGTAGTACGCGATGCAGAGCCCCGCCAGTACCGAGGAGACGCCTAACCCCATCGAGAGGGCGAACGTCGACCGCAGGCTCCAGGCGACGCGGTTGGCGGCGATCACCGGCAGCACCATCAGCGCCGCGATCAGGAGGATCCCGACGATCCGCATCGAGACGGCCACCGTGAGGGCGGCGAGGACGGCCACGACGACGTTGAGGCGCGTCACCGGCACGCCGGCCACCCGGCTTCCCTCCTCGTCGAGCACGGTCGCGACGAGCCCGCGGAAGAGGACCGCGATCGTCGCGAGGGCGCCGGCTCCGAGCACGAGCACCGTCCAGAAGTCGTTGCGCGTCACCGTCAGGATCGAGCCGAAGAGGAACTGGAAGAGACTGACGTTGAGCGCCCCGGCGCGCGAGACGAGCACGACGCCCGCCGCGATGCCGGTGTAGAAGACGAGTGCGAGCGCCTGGTCGCCCGCCGCCCCGCCGCGGCTGCGAAGCCATTCGATCGAGAGCGCACCGACGACAGCGGCGACGAGAGCCGTCAGCACCGGCGAGATCCCGAGCAGGTAGCCGAGCGCCACGCCGGCGAACGCGACGTGGCCGAGGCCGTCGCCGATCAGCGAGGCCTTGCGCTCGACGAGGAAGAAGCCGACCGCCGGTGCGAGCAGGCCTACGACCGCACCGGTCGCGAGGGCGAGGCGCATGAACTCGAGGTCAAGCATGACCGTGGTCGTGCTGGTGGGAGGGGTCGTGCCACACGCCCGGCAAGCCGCTCGGAGGTCCGTCGTAGACGATGCCGCCCCGGACGAGGACGATCCGATCGACGACGTGCTCGACGGCTCCGAACTCGTGCGAGACGTAGAGGATCGTGACGCCGAACTGCTCCCGCAACTCCTCGAGCAGGAGGCCGAGCGACTCCTGCGAGGCGGCGTCCACCCCGGTGGTGGGCTCGTCGAGGGCGAGGAGCGTCGGCTCGGAGGCGAGCGCCTTGGCGATCAGCGCCCGCTGCTGCATGCCGCCGGAGAGCGTGCGCAGCGGAGCGTCGGCCCGCGCGGTCAGCCCGACCGTCTCGATCGCGTCCGCCACCGCGTCGCGGTCGGCCCGGCGCAGCGGCCCCCAGATCCCCGCGGGGGCCAGGCGCCCCGTCGAGACGACCTCGCGCACGGTCACGGGCGCCTCGCCGACGAGGCGCGCCCGCTGAGGGAGGTATCCGATCCGCCCTCCCGCCGCCGCCTTGCCCGCCGGCGCGCCGAAGACGCGCACGGCGCCGCTCGTGGGGCGCTCGAGGCCGAGCACGAGCCGCAGCAGCGTCGTCTTGCCGCCGCCGTTCGGGCCTGCAATCGCGACGAACTCGCCGGCGCCCACGCTGAGCGAGACATCCTCGAGCACGCGCATGCCGGCGCGGTAGCCGAACGAGACGCCCTCGAGCTCGACGACCGATTCTGGCCCGGCAGACGTCAGCTCGTGCATCCGAGCGCCTTCTGGAGCGCCGCCAGGTTGGCGCGCATGACGGTGAAGTAGTCGGCTCCCTCGGCTGCAGCACTCTTCCCCAGTCCCTCGAGCGGGTCGAGCACCGCCGTCTTCACGTGGGCCTCGCGCGCCACCGTCTGCGCCAGCTTCGGCGAGATCAGGGTCTCGAAGAACACCGTCGTCGCACCGGAGCGGCGGACGAGATCGACGAGGTGGGCGATGTCCTTCGCCGACGGCTCCGCCTCGGGCGAGAGCCCTTCGAGCGGGACCTGCTCCAGGCCGTAGCGGCGGCCGAGGTACCCGAACGCGGCGTGGCTCGTCACGATCTGCCTGCGCCGGCAGTGGGCGAGGCCGCGCCGGTACTCGGCGTCGAGCACGGTCAGCCGCTGCGCGAGCCGGGCAGCCGCAGGCCCGTCGCCGAGCGCGACCCCGATCCTGCGCACCATCGCCGCGTACCGCACCGGGTCGAGCCAGACGTGCGGGTCGCCCGCGAGGGCTCCACCGGCCCTCTGCGCCACCGGCAGCAGGTCGAGCGAGCGGCCGCTGCGGCTCTCGACGGCGGTCTCGAGGCCCGGCATGAAGCCGTCGCCCAGGTAGAGGACGAGGTCGGCGCGGTCGACGTCCCGCACGTTGCCCGTCGTCAGCTCGAGGTCGTGTGGCTCGGCGCCCGCGGGCGTCAGGTTCTTCACGTCGGCCGAGGCGCCACCGATCTGCCCTGCCGCGAAGGCGAGGGGATAGAACGCGGCCACGACCAGCTTCCTGTCGGTGCCGCTCCCGGCGCTCCCGGAGCCGCAGCCCGAGAGCAGGAGCGCCATGCCGAGGAGGAGGGCCACCGGAGGGAGAGCTGTCGCACGCACGGGGGCATCAGCCTAGCAGGTAGTGATAATCGCTATCATTATCTCGATGGAGGCGCACGGTCACGAGCACGACACCGGCTGGAGCGCCCGGGCGCTCGCGAGCCTGCAGGCGCAGGGACTCCGCAACGGGGGCGCCCGGCGGACGGTGATCGAGCACCTCGGCGCCCAGCCCTGCTGCCGCTCGGCCCAGGAGATCTACGACGGCATTCGCGCCGACGGCGGCCGGATCGGGATTGCGAGCGTCTACCGGACACTCGACCAGCTCGTCGAGCTCCGGCTCCTGCAGCGGGTCGAGCTGGGCGACGGCATCGCCCGCTTCGAGCCGTCACACACGGGCGGCGAGCACCACCACCATCTCGTGTGCGACGACTGCGGCAAGGTCGAGCCCTTCTTCGATTCCGGCCTCGAGCAGGCGCTCGAGCAGGCGGCGACCCGGCTGCACTACGGCATGCGGGCGCACGAGGTCGTGCTGCACGGCCACTGCGGCTGCCGCCCGGCCGGCTGAGCTGTTCCTCGGGCTACGCGGCCTCACCCGGCGGCGGGGCCGGAGGCTGCTCGAGCGCCGACTCGGCCGGCACCTCGCGCGCTACCTGGCGCCGGAGCACCTCGAAGCCGATCGCCCCGAGCACGAGCAGAAGCGCGGTCGTCCGGAAGACCTGGATCGGCAGGATCCAGATCAGCAGGGCCATCCCGAGCACCCACGCGCCCCACGCGATCTCCGCACGCCGCAGGAACGGCGCCATCGAAGCGCGCGCTGCAGTCGCCTTCTCGCCGGGGCCGACGAGCCACGCACCGGCCGCGACCAGCACGCCGATCGACAGCGCCACCCAGCCGGCGGCGGCGAGCGACTGCGTGATGATGTCCCAGGCGTCGCTGACGGCGGGCCGGACGCTGTCGCTCTGGACGATGTTGTCGACCACGTACTTGCCGGCCAGCCAGCGGCTCACGAGCACGAGCACGCCGACGACGAAGAGGCCGATGCCGAGCGAGCGCACCTCCTGGCGGCGGCGGCCGCGGGCGAGCCAGATGGCGCCGACCCAGCAGGCGAGCGCCAGGATCCAGACGAAGTTCGCGACCTGCTCGAGCCAGTGCGTGACGTTCTGCGCCATCTTGAGGTCGTCCGACTTGAGGATGGTCACCTGCGCCGAGTCCTGCGGGATCTTGTCGGCCAGGTTGTTGATGAACCCGAAGCGATCGCCGAGCCTCAGCACGAGCGGGCGCAGGTCGAGGACGACGTTGCCGTTCGACGTCTGCAGGTGCTTGGTGTCGCCGTGGAGCACCTTGATCAGTTGCTGCTGGGCAACGGACGACACGTCCACGAAGGTCTGCTGTGCCCGTGGCCTCGTGATCAGCTCCTGCGCGCCGCGGTCGACGAGCTCGCGCGAGATGCCGGCGATCGGGGCTGCCAGGCCCTGCAGGTTGTCCGGCAGCTTGCCCGTCAGCTCCGCGCCGACGTCGACGTTCGCGTACAGCGTGTCGACCAGCGTCGCCGCCACCTGCTGCTGGATTGCAGGGCTCGCGATCAGCTGTTGCGAAGTCTGCTTGAACTGGCCCTGGTCGAGCGCCTCGCGCTTCACGTAGGTGGACAGGATCGAGACGACGGTCAGGAGCACGCCGAGCACGAGGAGCGCACGCGCGCCGATGATGCGGCCGCGCGAGGCGGTTCCGGTTGTCGATGGGGCTGCGGTCACGGGTTCTCTCCTCCTGAGGCGGCTGCGGTCGACCAGCTAGCGGCAGCCTACAACGCGGCGGGCGCCGCAGCGGCATCTGGCGGTGGGGCCGCACCGTCCTCGCGCAGCGCCGCCATCTGCGCCCGCCGCCCTGCCGTCAGCTCCTGCACGACGATCTGGATCGAGGCGATGATCGGGACGGCGATGATGGCACCGACGACGCCGAGCAGCGCCCCGAAGATCATCACGCTGAAGATCACGAAGAACCCCGAGACGTTGGCCGCCTTGCCGAGGATCGTCGGCTGCAGGACGTAGTTCTCGAACTGCTGGTAGACGAGCACGATCCCGAGCATGATCAGCGCGGGCGTCAGACCCTGGGTCAGGGTCGCGAGAACGAGGATCGTGCCTGCGATCGTGGCGCCGACCATCGGGATCAGGTCGAGCAATCCCGCGATCACGCCCATCACGACCGGGAAGGGCGTGCCGAGTAGCCAGGCGGAGACACCGTAGATGGTGCCGCAGATGATCGAGATGGCGATGTTGCCGAGCATCGTCCGGGAGACCGCCGTGATGATCCGCTCGGAGACGCGGTTCCAGGCGTCCGACGGGGACGGCGCGAGGAGCGAGTCGACTGCGCCGATCAGGCGCGGCAGGTCGATCATCAGGAACAGGGTGAGGAAGATGGCGGTGACGCCGCTGAGCACGAGGCTGAAGCCGGACACGACGATGCCGAGCACCCCGCCGGCGGCGTCGCCGATCGCCTGGGCGATCTGCTTGACGTTCGCCTGAGCCGTCTCGGGTGCCGAGCTGTGCTCGTCCATCCACTTGCCGAGCGAGGAGTTGTTCTTGATGTCGTCGACGATGCCCGGCAACGCGTTCACGAAGTCGCGGAACGAGCCGGCGAGCGGCGAGAGCAGCAGGAGGGTGAAGACGATGGTCACCGTCAACAAGCCGAGGACGAGGATCGTGGCGCAGGCGCCGCGGCCGCACGGCAGGTGACGCTCCATCAGGCGCACGACCGGCTCCAGCACGAGCGCGGCGAAGAGCGCCAGGAACACCGTCAGCATCGCGTCGCGGATCGAGACAAAGGCCCACGCGAGCGCCACGACCGCGCTGACGAGGAGCAGCGTCCGCACCGTCAGGTTGACGCTGAGCGACCTCCTCGCGGCAGGGGACGCCGGATCGGGCGCGGTGACCTCGGACATGGGGCGAGAAGCTACTCCGCCTGCCGGACGATCCGGCCGCATCTCGTACGATCGCCGGAATGACCGGGACTCCACGGGCCTCCGTCGGCTACATCGGCCACGCGACGCTCCTCGTCGACCTCGCGGGGGTCAAGCTCCTCACGGACCCGCTGCTGCGCAACCGCGTCGCGCACCTCCGCCGCGCCGCCAAGGTCGACTCGACCGCCTGGCGCGGAGTCGACGCCGTGCTGATCTCGCACATCCACTACGACCACCTCGACCTCCCCTCCCTGCAGCGTCTCGGCCGGGAGCTGCCCGTCGTCGTGCCGCAGGGCTCGGGTGGCCTGATTCGCCGCAATGGTGGCCGTACGAACGTGGTCGAGCTGCGCGAGGGCGAGCAGGCCGAGATCGGCGCAGTGACCATTCGCGCCACGCACGCCGACCACGACACCGGACGGTTGCCGTTCGGCATCAAGGCCGACCCGCTCGGGTTCCTGATCGAGGGCGGCGGCAGGACAATCTACTTCGCGGGCGACACGGACATCTTCGACGGGATGGCGGAGCTCGGGCCGGTCGACGTGGCGCTCCTCCCGATCTGGGGCTGGGGCCCGACCATGGGCCCCGGTCACATGGATCCCGTGCGGGCGGCCCAGGCGGCTGCGCTGCTCGG
>Ga0302299_10001890_pt1 | contig 12703 bp, 10 predicted proteins | sample III_Fen_N3_4_FD_198795 | JGI IMG/M metagenome (GOLD analysis project Ga0302299, IMG submission 198795) | Peat permafrost microbial communities from Stordalen Mire near Abisko, Sweden - III_Fen_N3_4 | ecosystem: Environmental > Terrestrial > Soil > Wetlands > Permafrost | place: Sweden: Abisko... | reverse complement strand
GTGATCTTCAGCATCGTCGGCGTGTTCGCCCCGGTCGTCATGTTCTCCGGCGAGACTCAGGCGAAGACGGTGATCAGCGGCGCGGCCGGCTACGGCGTCGCGCTGCTCCTGGTGATGGCCGTCGGCAAGCTCGCCCTGCTCAGCGTGGGGTTCAAGAGCGGGTTCCTCGGCGGGCCGACGTTCCCGCTCATCTTCGCCTCGACCAGCGTGGCGCTGGCGCTCAACATCGCCTTCCCGGGCGTGCCCGTGGCCATCCTGGTCGCCGGCATCATGACAGGGGCGGTCTACGTGCTCTTCCGGACCCCGCTGATGGTGGTCCTCCTCACGGGGTTCATGCTGGACGCGGGCCCGACCATGGTGGCGCTCATCGTCCTGGCCATCGCCACGGTGATGATCGTCACGCCGCCGGTGCAGAAGCTCATGGCGGCGCGGCAGGCAGGGAGGAAGGTAGCCGGGGGGGCCGGGTGAACGGGGGCGGTCATGAAGGGGCGGAGCGCTCCTGGGCCTCGTGATCGCCCGCGCGGTCAACGTGCTGCGGTAGGCGCAGGGCAAAGTGCTCCGCAGCGTTGACGGTGTCACTGCCCGTCTGCGGGGTACTCCTCACCGGAAAGGGGATCCGAACGAGCCAGGAGCACAGATGGACGACCAGCACCTGAGCCATCCGCCGACCACCGGCGAGGACGAAGAGACCAAGCGGCGCACCCACCACCGCCTCGAGCTGGAGTTCGGGAAGTGGGGTGACTGGGACGACCCGACGCAGGAGTGGCGCCGGCTCTTCAGCGAGCTCCTCGGCACCTTCTTCCTCGTGCTGGTCGGCGCCGGCGGAGCCGTCGTGAACGCGCAGTCGGACGGCGCCATCAGCCGCGCGGCCGCCGTGACGGCGCCCGGGCTCATGGTCATGGCGATCATCCTCTTCATGGGCGCCGTGTCGGGCGCGCACCTGAACCCCGCGGTCAGCATCGCCTTCGCAGCGCGCGGGGACTTCCCTTGGCGGCGCGTACCCGGCTACGTCATCGTGCAGCTGCTCGGCGCCACGCTGGCCTGCCTCTTCCTTTGGGCCCTCCTTGGCAAGATCGGCATGCTGGGGGCCACGGAGCCCGGCACCGGGATCAGCGCCTGGCAGGCGATGCTGATGGAGCTGATCCTCACCGTCGGGCTCGTCTCGGTCATCCTCGGCACCGCCTCAGGCGCGCAGAACGTCGGCGTCTTCGGCGCCCTCGGCGTGGGTGGCTACATCATCCTCGCCGGGCTCTGGTCGAGCCCGATCAGCGGGGCCTCGATGAACCCGGCGCGCTCGTTCGGCCCGGACCTCGTCATGGGCGACTTCAAGAACTACTGGGCCTACGTGGTCGGACCGATCGCCGGTGCGCTCATCGCGGTCGGCTGCGCGTACATCCTGCGCGGACGCGGCGGCGACCGGAGCGCGGACGCGGCGGCGCAAGGACGGATCGGCAGGCTGCGGACTCCAGGGGACGACGGCTAGCCCGAGCTGGGCGGCTCCGCGCCGGCAGGCTCAGTCTGACCGGCCCCGGCCGGCGTGCCGCAGGCGCGCCACGTCGGCGGAGCTCAGCTGGCGGCGCAGGCGAGGCATGCTGGCCGGCGCCGCCTCCGGCGCCTCCGGCCGGGCCGCGACATGCCGTTCGTACCAGCGGTGGTACCGCGCCGCGAACGGCACCGACGTCAGCCCGTGCAGGATCACGCTGAGCGCCACCGTGACCGCGACGGTCGCGAGCAGTGTGTTCTCCTCCGGCACGCCCCGCTCGAGCACGAGCAACCCGAACACGAGCGACGCGAGACCTCGCGGCCCGAACCAGCCGATGAACGCGACCGTCGGCCAGCGCACTCCTCTGCCGAGCATGGCGATCGCCACCGGCACCATGCGCACGACCGTCAGGCTGAGGAGCGCGTAGAGCACGACGTTCCAGGTGACGTGCGGCAGGACCGGACCGAGCGCGAGGGCGCCGAACCCTATCCAGACGAGACCGGCGAGCAGGCCCCCGGTCTCCTCAGTGAACAGAGAGGCCGCGCCGTGCTCGCCGGAGGCGCGGCCGAACACCATGCCGCCGACGAACGCGGCGATGAACCCGCTGCCTCCGAGGCCGCCGGCGATGGCGAAGGCGAGCACAGCGGCCGCCAGCGGCAGGATCTGCCGCCAGCCCTGCCCGATCCAGCCGCGCCGCTCTGCCAGCCTGAAAAGCAGCCCGCCGGCCAGGCCGGCGACGAGGCCGGCCAACACGCCCCAGCCGATCTGGCGGAGGGCGTTGTCGATCACCGCGGTCCCGACGCCGCCCTTGAGCTCGGCGTTGGCGATGTCCAGCGCCACGAGGAAGAACGGCACGGCGAGGCCGTCGTTCAGGCCGCTCTCCACGTCGAGCGCCTGGCGCACACGCGCCGGCACCGACTCGTCGGTCACGACCTTCTGCCCCAACGCGGCATCCGTGGCCGCCAGCATGGTGGACAGCAGGAAGACCGACCCGAACGCCATGCCGGGAAAGACCAGCATGCCGGCGCCCGTGCCAGCGAGCAGCGTGAGCGGCAGCCCGATGAGCAGCAAGCGGGCCGGCCAGGTGAGTTCGTGACGCAAGGAGCGCAGGTCGAGCCGCATCGCGTCGGAGAAGAGGAGCAGGACGAGCGCCAGCTCGGCGATGCGCTCCGCGACTACGCTCTCCAGCTTGACGTCGAAGAGCCCGAGCACGGACACGCCGATCGCCAGGCCGGCCAGCATGAACACCATCGCCGAGGTGATCCCGCGCCGGTCCAGCGGCTTCGAGAAGACGGACCAGAGGATGATGATGACGGCGATGCTGCCGAGCGCCACCATGCGAACCTCGCTCCTCCCGCGCGGACTCCCGCCTCGACCCAGCGGCCCGCGGCAATCCTACAGCCGTCCCGTTGACGGTTGCTGTGCGCTGCGGCGGGGGTAGGTACGGAAAGAGTCGTGACGGGGCCGCCGGATTCGGCTTGCCTCGTCACGAGAACGGCAAGCGCGACCGCGCAGCGGCGCGCCTCCCCCAGAGCCAAGGAGCCTCACATGTCCGACCAGACGGTGTTCCTCTTCATCGGCGTCTACGACAACCCGGTCTTCGCCCGCGAGGACCTCGAAGTGGTGCGCGACCTGCACGCCCAGAAGATCATCGGCACCTATGACGCGGCGGTAGCCGTCAAGGAGGCCGACGGCAGCGTCAAGGTGAGCAAGTGGGAGAAGCCCACTCAGCACGGCGCCTGGACGGGCATCGCCGCCGGCGCCGTCGTCGGCATCCTCTTCCCGCCGTCCATCCTCGGCATGGCCGCGCTGGGCGGCGTCACCGGCGGCCTCATCGGCCACTTCCACGGCGGCATGTCGCGCAAGGACGTCAAGGAGCTCGGCGAGCTGCTCGACACCGGCGACGCCGCACTTATCGTCATCGGCCGCGACAAGCTCGACGAGCAGCTGCAGAAGGCTGGCCTCAGGGCGCAGAAGCAGATCGAGAAGGAGCTCAAGGTCGACGCCAAGGAGCTCGACACGCAGCTGGCCGCGGCTGAGAAGGAGATGGACAAGAGCTGAGCGCGCCGTGACGACCGCCGATACTCTGGCGAGCTGGACCGACGGCGCCGCGCGTGCCGCCATCGTCGAGTTCGTGCGCTCTGTGTCCGAGCCCGGCGACTCCTACGTCGCCCCGCCGGAGCGCATCGCGACCTTCGACAACGACGGCACGCTCTGGTGTGAGAAGCCGCTCTACCCACAAGCTGACTTCGTCTTCCGCCGCTGGAAGGCGATGATCCAAGCCGATCCGGAGCTGGCGAAGGAGCAGCCCTACAAGGCGCTCGCGGAAGGCGACAGCGAGTGGCTCAGCGACGTCTACGCGCATGTGCCGGAGCTGATCAAGGGCGTGACCGCGGCCTACGAGGGGATCACCGTCGAGGCCTTTGAGACCGCCGTGCATGAGTTCTTCGCCGCCGGACGTCACCCGACCCTCGACGCGCCGTACACCAAGGTCACGTACCGGCCGATGCGCGAGCTGATCGCGTTTCTCGAGGCCAACGACTTCCAGGTCTACATCTGCTCTGCCGGCGGCCGCGACTTCGTGCGGCCGGTCGCCGAGCAGCTCTACGGCATCCCACGGGAGCGCGTGATCGGTTCGGCGACCACGCTCGAGTTCCGGGACGGGAACCTGTACCGCACGGCTGGAGTCGAACACCCCGTCGACGACGGTCCCGGCAAGCCCGTGCACATCTGGACGCGGACCGGCCGAAAGCCCCTGCTCGCCGGCGGCAACGCCGACGGCGACGTCCAGATGCTGGAGACCGCGCGCTTCGCGATACTCCTGCACCACGATGACGGCGCGCGCGAGTTCGCCTATGACGCAGGCGCCGAGCGCGCCCTGGCCGAGGCGGCCAAGAGAGACTGGACGGTCGTCAGCATGAAAGACGACTTCTCGACGATCTTCTGACGACCCGGTGTGTGCAGGCTCAGACCGATTCCACGTGCATGAGGAGTGATGGGATATGACGGAACCATTCAAGGGACTCATCAATGTCGACATCCGTGATTCGAAGCCCGACTGGGCGCCGTTCGAGCCGCCGCAGGCTCCGGACGGGGCGCCCAACGTCGTCTACATCGTGCTCGACGACGTCGGCTTCTCGGCCATGTCGTGCTACGGCGGCCCGATCCCGACGCCCAACATCGACAAGATCGCGGCCGACGGCGTGCGCTACACGCAGTGGCACACGACGGCGCTCTGCTCGCCGACGCGCTCGTGCCTGCTGACGGGCCGCAACCACACGCGGAACTCGATGGCGTGCATCACCGAGGCCGCCGTCGGTTTCCCCAACGCCAGCGGCACCATCCCGCCCGAGAACGGTATGCTCCCCGAGATCCTCGGCGAGCTGGGCTGGAACACGTACATGGTCGGCAAGTGGCACCTCTGCCCCACCGACGAGATGAACCTGGCCGCGCCGCGCCGCAACTGGCCGTCCGGGCGCGGCTTCGAGCGCTGGTACGGGTTCCTCGGCGCCGAGAGCAACCAGTGGTATCCCGACCTCGTCTACGACAACCACCCGGTCGACCCGCCGAAGACACCGGAGGAGGGCTACCACCTCACGGAGGACCTCACTGAGAAGGCGCTCGAGTTCATCAAGGACGCCAAGGCGATCGCCCCGGACAAGCCGTTCTTCCTCTACTACGCGCCGGGAGCCTGCCACGCGCCGCACCACGCGCCGAGGGAATGGATCGAGAAGTTCAAGGGTCAGTTCGACATGGGCTACGAGGCGATGCGCGAGCAGACTCTCGCCCGGCAGAAGGCGATGGGCCTTGTCCCGCAGGACACCGAGTTGCCGCAGGTGAACCCCATCGGCACGCCCGAGACGCGCACGGGCCCCGAAGGAAAGCCGTTCCCGCTGATGGACGTGACCAAGCCCTGGAGCACACTCTCGGACGGCGAGAAGCAGCTCTTCGCACGCATGGCCGAGGTGTACGCGGGCTTCCTCGCCCACACCGACCACTACATCGGGGTGCTGCTCGACTATCTCGATTTCACCGGACAGCGCGAGAACACCTTGGTGATGCTCGTTTCCGACAACGGCGCCAGCGGCGAGGGTGGCCCCAACGGGTCGGTCAACGAGAACCGGCTCTTCAACGGCATGCCGGATGACCTCGACTCGGCCCTCGCGATGCTGGATGAGCTCGGTGGCCCCAAGACGTACAACCACTACGCGAACGGCTGGGCGATGGCCTTCAACACCCCGTTCAAGATGTGGAAGCGCTACGAGTTCAACGGCGGCACCGCCGACCCATGCATCATCTCGTGGCCGGCCGGGATGAAGGCCAAGAATGAGATCCGCGAGCAGTACCACCACGCGATCGACCTGGTGCCGACGGTCCTCGACTGCCTTGGCGTCGAAGCCCCGAGAGCGATCAAGGGGCACGTGCAGAGCGATTTCGACGGAGTGAGCATGCGCTACAGCTTCGACGACGCCGCGGCCGGCAGCGCACGCGCGACCCAGTTCTACTCGATGCTCGGTTCGCGGGGCATCTGGCATGAGGGCTGGAAGGCCGTCACGACCCATCCCACCATCGCCGGATGGAGCAACTTCAACGACGACACCTGGGAGCTCTACAACACCGAGGTGGATCGGTCCGAGCTGCGCGATCTGGCCAAGGAGAACCCGGACAAGCTCAGGGAGCTGCAGAGCCTGTGGTTCGCGGAGGCCGGCAGAAACGGCGCGTTCCCGCTCGACGACCGCTCCGCGCTCGAGATCATCCTGACGCCGCGGCCGCTGCTGGCGGCGCCGCGGGATCGCTACACCTACTTCCCCGACACCGCCGAGGTCCCCGAGCAGCAGGCCGTGAACGTACGCAACCGTTCCTTCTCGATCGGCGCGCTCGTCGACATCCCCGCGCCTGGCGCGGAGGGCGTGCTGTTCGCGCACGGAGCGCGCTTCGGCGGCCACGCCCTCTACATCAAGGACAACAGGCTGCACTACGTGAACAGCTTCGTCGGCATCATCGAACAGAAGGTCGACGCGACCGAGGACCTGCCGACCGCCACAGACCTGATCCTCTCCGCGTCGTTCGACAAGGACGGCGAGGACCCACCCGGCGTGGCCACCGGGATGCTGTCCCTCTACCACGGCGACAAGAAAGTCGGCGAGGGCCGGATCAAGACCCAGCCGGGCTACTTCTCGCTCGCCGGCGAAGGCCTGTGCGTCGGCCGCGACAGCGGCGAGGCCGTGACCGATGACTACCCGGGCACGTCGCCGCACCGCTTCTCCGGCGGCACCATCAAGCGCGTCGCCGTGGACGTCAGCGGAGAACCCTACCTCGACCTGGAGCGCCAGGCACAGGCGATGCTGGCGCGCGAGTGAGGTTCTGAAGATCGCACGAGCGCGCGTGTGAACGGCGAGGGCCGGGGCGGCGATGCCGCCCCGGCCCTCGGTCTCACCTCGTCCGCGCGATCAAACGGGTAGAGTGTGCTCATGGAAACGCCCACGACAGACGTGACCGCCATCAACGTGGCGCTCGAGCCCGACGAGGCGACCCGACATCGTGCCTGCGATCTCAACGCACGGCTGCGCAAGGCGATGCCAGAGGGCTTCGCGCTCGACGATACCCACGCCCCGCACATCACCGTATTGCAGCGCTACGTGCGCACGTCGGAGCTCGACAACGTCTTGAACGCCGTGAGTTCCGTCGTCGCCGGCGCGGACCTCACTGCACTCGAACTCCACGCCACGGCGATCTCGCACGCGGAGTGGGACACGCCGGGGACCGGCATCGCGAGTCTGCTGCTGGGGCGGGACCCGCGGCTGCTCGCACTGCAGGGCAGGCTGATCGCCGCGGTCGCGCCGTTCGCGTCGCCCAAGGGGACCGGCGAGGCCTTCGTGACCGGCCCGGGAGAGCCCGGCGTCAACACGACGACGATCGCCTACGTCGCGCGCTTCGTGCCCGACCACTGCGCCTCGAACTACGCGGCCCACCTCTCGATCGGGATGGGCCGGCGCGGCGATCTGGAAGCCGTCGAGGCCGAGCCGTTCGAACCGTTCGACGTGCGCGCCGAGGCCGTCGCCGTCTTCCAGCTCGGGAACGACGGGACGGCCCGCGGCAGACTCCAGACGTGGCCGGTGCCGGAGGGCAAACGCACGCGGCCGCCGCGCGGACGATGAGACGCGGAGGGCCGGGGCGGCATCGCCGCCCCGGCCCTCCGGCCGTTCACTCTGTTCGCCGGCTCAGTAAGGCGAGTACCCGCCCGTGCTGTCCTGAGTCTGGGTCTGGGTCTGCGGCTGGAACGAGCCGTCCTGCATCTGCTTCATCACGCTGACGGCGGTGTTGATCGGGACGGCGAAGCCGATGCCCTCGTTGCCGCCGGACTGCGAGTCGATCTGCTCGTTGATGCCGATCACTTCGCCGCTGGCGTTGAACAGCGGGCCGCCGGAGTTGCCGGGGTTGATCGCGGCGTCGGTCTGGATGCCGCCGGTGATCGTGGCGCCGTTGGGGGACTGCAGCTGGCGATTGGTCGCGGAGACCACGCCGCTGGAGAGCGAGAAGTCGAGGCCAAGGGGGTTGCCGATGGCGACGACTTCCTGGCCCACGGCCACCTGCGACGAGTCGCCGAGCTTGACGGGCGTCAGTGTCGGCGCCTGGCTCGGGTCGATCTTGAGCAGGGCGACGTCCGTGGTCTCATCGGCGCCGACGATCGTCGCCGGGATCTCAGTACCCGTGGAGCCGCTGGTGCTCTTGAACACGACAGTGACGGAGGTGGCGGTCACGCCGCTCTCACTCACCACGTGCGCGTTGGTGAGGATCTGCCCGTCGGTGGAGACGACGAAGCCGGTGCCGATCCCCTGCTGCTCACCGGTGGACTGACCCCACATGTCGGTGGTGCCGGGGAACGTCGACTTGATCTCGACGACGCCGCCGATGTTCTGCTGGTAGACCTGCTGTGCGCTCAGCCCTGTGGTCGTGAACGAGGCTGGCTGGCCCTTGACGATGGTCTTCGTCGTCGAGGTGCCGCCGACGATGCCTGCCGCATAGGCGACTCCCAGGAGCAGGGCGGCCCCGAGGAAACCGGCGACCATCGTGACGAGGAACTTGTTCATACTCCGCTGCCTTTCTTGCCAGTGCCCGTCGGACCGGACGGAGCTCACGGATAGCTCAGGAACGATGTGGCCGGATTGCTTTCGGTGGGTCCGGCCCTCTTATCGCTCTTGGTTGTACCGCCGCAATCTGGGAATCCGCTGAGAGCCGTCTGGGTGAGGTCTGAGACTCTCGGGAGGGGGAGGCGCTCGCGCGCCTGAGAAAGTGACGCCGGTGGGTACGGTAGGGTTCACATGGCCGCCGGTCACCCTCTCCCGGCGGCCCGAGGAGGACCATGAGTGGCGCCATAGGCGAGATGCTCCCGCTGGCGATCGGCATCGCCATCAGCCCGCTGGCGATCGTCGCCGTGATCCTCATCCTGACCACGCCGCAGGCGAGGACGAACGGTCCTGCGTTCCTCGGCGGCTGGCTGCTCGCGCTGGCCGTGGTCGGCGGCGTCACGCTCGTCGTGACCGACGCCGCCGAGTCGGCCGGCTCCAGCGGCCCGCGCACCATCGTCGCCGTGTTCAAGATCGTGCTCGGCGTCGTGCTGCTGGTCCTGGCGTGGCGCGGGTTCCGAGGCCGGCCTGCGCCCGGAGAAGATGTGCCGCTGCCGAAGTGGATGGCGGCACTCGACCGCTTCACCCCCAGGCGCTCGCTCTCCGTCGGGGCGCTGTTCGGCGGCGTCAAGCCCAAGAACCTCATCCTCGCCGCCGCGGCCGCGGCCGGCATCGCCGGGGCCGGCCTCGGCGGCGTGCAGCAGGTCGTCGTCCTGCTGCTCCTCATCCTCGTCGCCAGCATCGCGATCATCGCCCCGGTCGCGGTCTACTTCCTCTTGGGCGATGAGCGGTCGGAGCGCGTTCTCGACGGCTGGAAGACCTGGCTGCAGGCCAACAACTCCACGGTGATGATCGTGCTCTTCGTCGTCTTCGGCGTGGTGCTGCTCGGCAAGGGGATCGGCGGCCTCTGACCCGGGACGCCGGGTCGGCCGGCGTCACGATCCTCGGGTCGGGGAGACGATCCCCGGCTGCGCCCCTGGATCCGGCATCTGTCCGATTCCGCGTGAGCGGTACCGGATCCGTCGGCGGGGTGCGACGGTGCTGGTGCGCCCGACGCACTGGCCGGGAACACCATCGGTAGTCAGGCAAACCGACCTCGCGAGGCGACCATGAGACCTACCGTCGACGAAGACCTCTGTATCGGCTGCGGACGGTGCGAAGAGATTTGCCCGGCAGTGTTCAAGCTCGGCGACGACGGCGTCTCGCACGTGATCGCCCCTGGCAAGTGCGTGGAGGCCGGTTGCTGTGAGGACGCCGCCGACGAGTGCCCCGCAGACGCCATCTCACTTGTCGAGGACTGACAGACCCTCGGTCCCGGGCTCGGCCGTCCTCAGCCGGCTGAGGGCGCGGCGCGGTCCGCGGCGGCGGCGCGGGCTGACGTCGCCGCCTGCCTCCAGGCCGTGATCGCGAGCAGGGCGCCGACGAAGAAGCAGACGGCGCCCACCAGCGTGCCCCTGTCCGCCAGCGTGAGGTCGACCGCCGAGTCCGTTCTCGGGATCACGAACGCTCCGATGGCCGACGCCATGAAGGCGATGGACCCGATCATGTTGAGCCACGCGCACCACCAGGCGGCCTCGCGCGGGCGCCACGTGAACAGCCGGCCGAGCGCGAGGAGGGCGAACGCGCTCGAGACCAGGAACAGGACCGACCCGTAGAAGTCCGGCCGCCACACGACCTTGTCGTACTGGCTGTCGGAGACGGCGATGGTGATCGCCCACAACGTCGTGCCGTTGAAGAAGAGGGTGCCGGGGAACTGGGTGGCCGCCGCCAGCCAGGCCCTGTCGTGCGGCAGGCACGCCAGGAAGCGTACGCGCTGCCGCTCCTCATCGCGCGCCGTCCCGGTCGCCACGGCGGCCGGCGTCTGGCTCTGCACGAGCTGCCAGAACGAAGCGCTGGTGAAGAAGATCGAGGAGACGAAGAAGGTGACCGCGTCGGCAGTGGGCCCCACCGCGGCCGCGTAGACGGAGACGCAACCGAGGGCGAAGCCGAACGACCCGATCATGAAGAGGGCCGCGATTGCGGAGTTGAGCCGTCGCGGCCTCAGGCGCACGTCGCCTCCCGTGCGCACGGCGCGCCGGCGGCGTGAGGCGCGCGAGCCATCACGGTTCGCCGGCGGCGTGGGGCGCGCGCATCGTCACGGCGCCGTGTCTCCCTGCAGCTCGCGACGCCAGCCGGCGAGCGCGCGGTGCGCCGCCTCGGCGCCGACGATCCCGTCTCCCGGGACGGCGAGCTCCACGGGATGCAGCAGGAACGGCCGCGTCTGCGGGCCGCCCATGCCGCCGTGGAACGAGATGAGCTCCTCGAATGCGCAGCCCTCGTCGAGTTGCTCGTCGTAGAAGCTGTTGACCATGACGTCGGCGACGTGGGTGAAGCCGTCGGTTCGTAGCAGGTGGGCCGCGGCCGTGGGCGAGAACCCGGCCAGTGGGTCCTCGCCTTCCACGCGGCCCTCGCTCAGGTAGTTGGCGCCGCGGGCGCCCAGCGCCACGGCGCCGTGCTCGGCGGAGCGGACGAGCAGCCAGCCGACATGCGGGTGAGCGCGCAGCGCCCCCAGCAGGTCGGGGTGCCGCTCGTCGATCTCCTCCATCGTCATGCGCCGGGCCTCGTCCATGAGGTAGATGAGCCCGAGGTTGCCCGACCCCATGACGATCACCCTGCGGTCGCCGACCTGGTGCTTGTCCTCGTCCTTCTGCTTGCGCCCGGTCGCCTCCCGCACAGCCTTGGACACGGCGGAGTCGTTCTCGTCGCCGCCGCGCAGGTTCTCGACGCCGGCGCCGCGGACGTTCTCCGTGCCGGCGCCGCGCAAGTTGCGCTCGACCAGCTCGTCCAGGCCGTAGCCGTTGCGCTGCAAGAAGGTCGCGCCCTGGGTCTGGCCGTGGTCGGAGAGCACGACCAGCTCGTAGGGGCGCGCGGCGTACTTGCGCGCCCGCTCGATGCGTCCGAACTGCTGGTCGAGCTTGCGCAGCACCTCCATGGTGTCGGCGCGCTCGAGGCCGGAGTGGTGCGCCACCTCGTCGTAGCCGGCGAAGCAGGCGTAGACCGCCGGCACGCCCATCATCATGTCGCTGATGATGCTGTGCACGGTGAAGTCGCGTACGAAGACGGAGAGGCCGGAGCGCATGAACGCGTAGCTCAGCGAGCGGTGCCCGCGCGGGCGCACGTCGCGCCGGCGCTGCCGCGCCGCGCCGGCGAGCTCGAGGATGACCTCGTAGAAGAAGAGCACGAAGGTCCGCGTGACGTTGTAGCCGTCGGCGAGGTACGCGCGGTACCCCGGGTTGGCCTTCTTCTCCGCCTCCATGCGGCTGACCGTGAGGATCACCTGGGCGGCGTCGCCGGACAGCAGGTTGCTGCGGCTGGCGCCGCCTTCCGCAAGCAGGCCGCGGCCGCTGGAGTGCCGTTCTTCGATGAGGGCGCAGTCGGCCGGGGCGGAGCAGGTCATGATGCGCCCCGACTCCTTCTCGACCCAGCGAAAGGCGGGGATGTCGGCGTTGGAGCCGAGCAGCAGCCCCGCCTGGGAGGCGCCCGTCTGCGACGAGAGGTCGGTCTCCCACTCGGAGAGGCGAAACGAGCCGGACGCGAGCCAGCGCGCCATCTCGGGCGCATGCCCGTCGCGGATGGCGCGCTGCAGGATCGGCCGGGCGAGGCCGTCGATCTCCAGGTAGACGATCCCGGGCACGTCGGTCACGTCCCGGTGGCGGGACCGCCGCGCGATGCGCTGCGTGACGCGCAGCGAGTACACGTCGTCGTCGTTGGTGCCGAGGAGCACCTCAAGCACCACGGTCACCGCAGCCGCGACCAGCGAGACGAGCAGCGCAGCAAGGTACCCGTCCACCTTGAAGGTGTGGTCGGAGAGGTCCGCCGCCACCTTGACCATCCAGGCGTCGAGCAGAAGCACCAGCAGGAAACCGACGGCGAGCATGTAGGGCAGTCGCAGCGCGGCGATGAGCGGGGGCACCAGGGCGTTGAGGACGGCGATGAGCGCCGCGGCGAGGAGCGCCCCGAAGAACCCCTCGATCTTGACGCCGGGGACGAGCACCGCGGCGATGTACAGCGCGAGGGCGCTCGTCACCCACTGCAGCAGCAGGCGCCGCGCGCG
>Ga0302299_10001888_pt1 | contig 12716 bp, 13 predicted proteins | sample III_Fen_N3_4_FD_198795 | JGI IMG/M metagenome (GOLD analysis project Ga0302299, IMG submission 198795) | Peat permafrost microbial communities from Stordalen Mire near Abisko, Sweden - III_Fen_N3_4 | ecosystem: Environmental > Terrestrial > Soil > Wetlands > Permafrost | place: Sweden: Abisko... | reverse complement strand
GAACGCGCGCACGCCGAACCGGTGGAACAGGGCGACCAGGCCCGCGTTCCAGTCGGTGTGGTGCATGTTCATGGCATCGACCCCGAGGGCGGCGAGCCGCGCCGCGTGGCGCTCGAGCTCCGTGCCGAGCTTGTCGCGCCGGCGGGAGTGGACGACCCGCACGTCGGGATATGTCGCCCGCACGTCGGCGAGCAGATCCATCCCGTTGATGCACAACCAGGAACGCCCGGGAACGCCGTGGCTGCGCAGCACGTCGACCGTCGGACCGGCCGAGGCCGGGTCCTTCAGGTCGAGCGAGAGCTCGAAGTCGTTGCCACATGCCTCGAACAGGTCCACGAGGCGGGGGATCTCGAGGCGGGCGAGGTCGGCGGCGGTGGAGCTGCGCACGTCGACGTGGTGCAGCCGCCGCCAGAACCTCTCGTCGTGGACGAGCACGGGGTGCCCGTCGGCACTGAGCCACACGTCGGACTCGAGCCCGGCCGCACCGAGCTCCAGCCCCCGCCGGAAGGCCCGGAGGGTGTTCTCGGGCCCGTGGGCCCGCCCGCCGCGGTGGGCGAAGGTGATCACCGCCATGCCACCCATTGTGGCGGCCGGGAGCGCAGGTGCGCCCCACCGCCATCCCCGCCCCCGTGCGCGCGCACCGGAGCGACCCATGGTGTCGGTGCCCGAGGTCACCCTCAAGCGCCGGGGCGGCGATGCCGACATTCTCGACATGGCGACCATTCGAGCGACGTGTCCGGCGTGTGGGGACGTGAAGCTGCGCTCCCGGGACCTCATGGTGCGGGTCTGCGTCGAGACCGACCAGGGCACCTACCAGTTCACCTGCCCCCGCTGCGGGGAGCCCGTAGCCCGGGAGGCGACCCCCCGGATCCTCTCGCTGCTCGTCTCGGCGGGCGTGCCCACCGAGGTGTGGCACGAGCCGGCCGAGCTCCTCGAGCCGCACCTGGGCCCGCCGATCACCGTCGACGACGTGCTCGACTTCCACCTGCTCCTGGAGCAGGAGGGCTGGTTCGACCGCCTGGCCGAGTCGGTGGGGGACACCGGCGCCTGAACGCCGCCCCGGCACGGTCCGGAAGCGCAGCGGCGGTACGATCCGATTGGATCCCGGACCCCCGCCGGGTCCGTCCGGTAGCGCCCCAGGGAGCCCCATGCCCCAGCTCGGCCCGCTCGAGATCGCGGTCGTCCTGCTGGTCGCGCTGCTCGTCTTCGGTCCCAACCGGCTCCCCGAGATTGCCCGCCAGGTGGGCGGCGCCCTGCGCGAGCTGCGCAAGATCCAGCGCAACATCACCGCCGACATCCACGAGATGATGGCCGACGAGACCGACGGCGCGGCCCCGCCGCCCACGCTGCCACCGAAGGCCGACCTCGCCGCCGGCGAGGTGATCGACGTCGAGCCGACCGGAGCGACGCGAGCGACGGAAGCGACGGAAGCGTCCGACGGCGCCCTTGCGGGCGTGCCTCCCGCCGACGTGCCGACGTCGGGGAGCGGGGAAGACGCCGTCGCGGCACCGCCGCTCGGCGACGTGCCCCCGCCGCCCACGCCGCCCGACCCCGACTGACCTGCCGTGCCCCGTCGCCCTGCCGACGGCCGCATGACGGTCGTCGAGCACCTCTCCGAGCTGCGCTACCGCATCATGGTCTCGATCGCCGCCGTCGCGGTCGGGGCCATCGTGTGCTTCATCTTCGCCCCCGCGATCATCGGGTGGTTCCTCGACTTCTACCGCAACGCGACCAACGGCAAGCGGAACGCGTTCATCTTCACCGGACCAATCGACGCCTTCGCGACCCGCATCAAGGTCGCCACCTATGGCGGGATCGTGCTCGCGACGCCGGTGTGGCTCTGGCAGCTGTGGCGCTTCATCACCCCGGGCCTGAACCCGAAGGAGAAGCGCTACGCGATCCCGTTCCTGATCTCATCGATCATCCTCTTCGTGATCGGGGGCGTGGTCGCGCTGCTGACGCTGCAACCTGCCCTCGACTTCCTGCTCACCGCCGGCGGGAGCGAGCTCCAGCCGCTCCTCACCGCCGACAAGTTCCTGTCCCTCGTCTCCTTGATGATCGTGGCCTTCGGGGTGGCCTTCGAGTTCCCCGTGGTCCTCACGTTCCTGCTCATCGCCCGGGTGATCAGCACCCGGCAGCTCCGGCACTGGCGGCGGTGGGCGATCGTGGGAATCTTCTTCTTCGCGGCCGTGATCACGCCGAGCCAGGACCCCTATTCTCTGTTCCTCATGGCGATCCCGCTGTGCATCTTCTACGAGGGGTGCATCATCCTCGGAAGGATCATGAAGCGATGACTGTGGGGGATTCATGAGTCCGACGCGTGAGCCGTACCGCGTCCGGCGCGACCGCCGCGAGGTCGCCGTCGCCGTCATGGCGGCGGTCATGATCGTGCTGGTCACCGTGGCCGTGGTGTGGATCCTCGCCCCGGCCGACAAGGCGAGCACCCCCACGCCCACGCCGAGCGTCACGACCCCGGCCGACACGTCGGCCACGTCCGCGCCGCCGGTCACCACCGAGGCCCCGGCCACCACCGTCCCAGCCGGCGGGTGATCGACCGCCCGACCTTCGCGGCCGATCGGGGGATCACCCTCGACCAGTTCCAGCTCGACGCGCTCGACGCCCTCGACGGCGGAGGCTCCGTACTGGTGGCGGCGCCCACCGGTTCGGGAAAGACGCTGGTGGCCGAGTACGCGATCGAGGACGCGCTCGCCCGGGGGGTGAAGGCCTTCTACACCACGCCCCTGAAGGCGCTGTCGAACCAGAAGTTCACCGACTTCGCCTCGCGCTTTGGCCGCGAGCGCGTCGGCCTGCTCACGGGCGACAACACGATCAACGGCGAGGCCCCCGTGGTGGTGATGACCACCGAGGTGCTGCGCAACATGATCTACGCCGACTCGCGCACGCTCCACGGGCTCGACGTGGTGGTCCTCGACGAGGTGCACTACCTCCAGGACCGCTTCCGCGGGCCGGTCTGGGAGGAGATCATCATCCACCTCGACCACACGGTGCCGCTGGTGTGCCTCTCCGCGACCGTCTCGAACGCGCGGGAGGTGGCCGACTGGATCGCCACGGTCCGCGGGCCGACCCACGCGGTGGTCGAGGAACGGCGGCCGGTGGTGCTGCGCAACTGGTACCTGGCGGGGGAGCGCGGCCGCGACGACCTCACGCTGCTGCCCACCTTCGTCGGCGCCGACGACCGCCACTCGGGCCGGCAGCCCAACCCCGAGGCCCAGCGCCTCACCCGGGGCGGCACCCGCGCGCCGCGCGGGCCCAACACCCACCGCACCCGCCTGCGCGCCCCGGTGCGCGAGGAGGTCGTCGAGCTCCTCGACCGCGACGGGATGCTTCCGGCGATCGTGTTCGTGTTCAGCCGTGCCGGCTGCGACCAGGCGGTGGACCAGACCCGCGCCGCGCGGGTCAACCTCACCTCGCCCGAGGAGCGCGCGGAGATCCGCCGGATCGCCGACGCGCACACGGCCCGGCTGGCCGACGACGAGCTCGCGGTGCTCGGGTTCGGCGCGTGGCGCGACGCGCTCGAGGCCGGCGTCGCCGCCCACCACGCGGGCATGGTCCCGCCGCTCAAGGAAGCGGTCGAGGAAGCCTTCACCCGCGGGCTGGTGAAGGTGGTGTTCGCCACCGAGACGCTCGCCCTCGGGGTCAACATGCCGGCGCGCACCGTGGTCATCGAGAAGCTGACCAAGTTCACCGGGGAGCGCCACGAGTTCCTCACCCCGGGCGAGTACACCCAGCTCACCGGCCGGGCCGGACGACGCGGCATCGACGACGTCGGCAACGCAGTCGTGCTCTGGAGCCCGTTCGTGCACTTCGACCAGGTCGCGTCGCTCGCGTCCCGCGGGACCGACCCGCTCGTGTCCGCGTTCCGGCCCACGTACAACATGGCGGCGAACCTCGTGGCCCGGTACGACCGGGAGACCGCGCACCGCCTGCTCAACCTGTCGTTCGCGCAGTTCCGGGCCGACCGCGACGTCGTGACCCTCGAGCGTGAGCTGGAGCGGGCCCGGGGCCGGCTGCAGCGAGCGCAGGACGGTGCGGCCGCGCTCGGCCGGGGCGGGAGCGCGCCCGCGTCGCAGCCCGCGACCCGCGCGGCGGTCGCCAACGCGCTCGACGCCCTCCAGCCCGGCGATCTCCTGCTCGTGGGCCGACGGGCCACCCGGACCGTGGTGATCGGCCACGACGGCCGCAGCGCCGACCACCGCATCCTCGTGGTCGACAGCGGCAAGGACGTGCGCCGGCTCGGACCCGACGACTTCGGCGCGCCGCCGGTCGCGGTGGCCCGGGTCGATCTGCCCGAGCCCTACGCCCCCCGCAGCCCGGCCTTCCGCCGGGGTGTGGCCGAAGCCGCCCGGCGGGCCCGCGTGCCGGCCGGCGCTCCGGTCGCCACCGACCGCGTCCGCGACCCCGCCGCGGCCCGGGCCCGCGACCGCGCCGCCGACGCCCAGACGGCGACCGACCGGGCCCAGCGCGACGTGGAGCGGCTGGAACGCCGAGTGAAGGCCCGGGGTGCGAGCCTGGCCCGCCAGTTCGACCGCGTCCTCACCCTGCTCGAGTCGTGGAGCTACGTCGACGAGTGGTCGCTCACCCCGGCCGGCCTGCTCCTCGCCCGGTTGTCGTCGGAGACCGACCTCCTCGTGGCCGAGGCGCTGCGCGACGGTGTGCTCGCCGGCCTCGCCCCGGCCGAGGTCGCCGCGGTCGTGTCGTGCTTCACCTACGAGCGTCGCGGCCCCGAGGGGAACACCCCGGCGCCGCCCCTCGAGTGGCCCACGAAGCGGGTGGCCGACGCCTACCGGCGCATCGAGCGACGCTGGCGCGACCTCAACCACGCCGAGGACGACCTGAAGCTGCCGTCCACCCGGCCGCCCGACCCGGGGTTCACGCCCGTGGTCCACGAATGGGCCCGGGGCGACGCGCTCGCCGACGTGCTCGACGACGAGCTCACCGCAGGTGACTTCGTCCGCAACGTGAAGCAGACGATCGACCTCTTGCGCCAGGTGGCCGAGGTCACACCCGACCCCGGGGTGCGCGCCGCCGCCCGGGCCGCCGCGACGGCGTGCGCCCGGGGGGTCGTCGCCGCCGCGAGCTCCGTGGGGCTCTGATGCGCCCCGGCGAGCCGTGGGGGGAGCCCCTCGGGCCCGATCCGGAGGTGCTGGTCGTCGAGGTGACGGGCGACGACGCCGACCTGGCCGCGACCGCCGCCGCGGCCGAACCCCGTGCGGTGCTCCGCTTCGACCCGTCGCCCGCGTCGGACCTCGCCCGGGCCCTGGGCCTGGGTCCGGGCGGCCCGCCTGAGGGCCCCGGACGCACCGTGGCGGCCTGCGACCTCCTGGACGTCGGGATCGGCCGACACGCGGTGAACGCCGTCGTGCTCGGCATCGCGCCCGACCGGCTCCGACCCTGGCACCGGCTCCACCCTGTCACCGTGGAGGTCGACGGCCGGATGGTGGGGGACGGGCACGCGACCACCGTGGTGGTGGCCAACGGCCAGTTCCTGCGGGGGACCGACCTCGTGCCCCGGGGCCATCCCGGCGACGGCCGGATCGAGGTCCAGGTGTACGCGCTGGGGCCGGGGGAGCGGCGCGCCATGCGTGCCCGGCTCGCGGTGGGCGACCACGTGCCCCATCCCCGGATCTTCCAGGCCACGGGCCGCACGGCGGTGGTGCGGTGGGACCACGGCGGGCAACCGGTCGAGGTCGACGGTCACGCCCAGGGCCGTGCCGGGGAGGTCGAGGTCGTCGTCCGGCCCGGTGCGGCGAGGGTGCTCCTCTGACGGGGTGCCCGTCGGTACGATCGCCATCCCTGTCGTCTCCGAGGCCGCCCCCGAGGTTGTCGATGCAATACGTGGCCGAGCGGTTCGATCCCGAGGAAACCGAGATCCTCCGCCCGTACTTCTCGAACCTCGACGGCCCGGTGTTCGCGCTCGTCAACCTCCCCGAGGTCGTGAAGGGCGCCCTGTTCGCCCGCTACTCGCGCAGCTCGAAGAGCCTGCGCCGCCTCTTCCTCGACGAGTTCGTGGGCGACCTCGACCTCACCGGCGACCTCGGCGTCGACGCCAGCATCGGCCTCAAGCGGGCCGAGGAGCTCTACGAGAAGGTGTTCCTCGAGTACGGCGACGACTCCGTCGCCCAGCTCGGCGGCGTGCACCTCGCGTGCGAGCAGGCGTCCAACGTGCTCACCAAGGTCCTCGAGTGGGGCCGGCTCATGGCGTACCTCGAGCAGTCCACGCGCTACATCCCGTACGACTCCCGCCTCGGCGGCCGATATCGCTACTACCGCCCGACGGAGGTGCTCGACTCGCCGCTCGGCGCGCGCTACGTCGCCGAGATGGACGCTGCGTTCGACACGTACGCGATGTGCATGCGCACGCTGCTCGACTGGGCGCGGGAGACCTTCCCGAAGGACCCGGGCGACTCCGACTTCGTCTACAAGCAGACGCTGAAGGCCAAGGCTTGCGACGCCGCGCGCGGCATCCTGCCCGCGGCCACGTTGTCCAACGTCGGCATCTACGGCACCGGCCAGGCGTTCGAGGCCCTCCTGCTGCGCATGCGCGCGCACCCGCTGCCCGAGGCCCGCAAGTACGCGGCGATGATGCTCGACGAGCTGCGCAAGGTGATCCCGTCGTTCCTCACCCGCGTCGACCGTCCCGACCGCGGCATCGCCTGGAGCGAGTACCTCGCCGAGACCCGCACCGAGACCGCGGCCCTCGTGGCCCGGCTGTTCCCGACCGACGAGCCCGAGCCCCGGCCGTCGGTGGTGCTCTCGGACTTCGACCCCGAGGGCGAAGACAAGGTCCTCGCGGCGATCTGCTACCCGCAGACGACGCTCTCGGAGGACCAGATCCTCGCCCGCGTCCGGCGCCTCGGCGGCGAGGACCGCATCGCGCTGATGCGTGCGTACGTGGGGGAGCGCGACAACCGCCGCCACCGCCCCGGCCGCGCGTTCGAGCGCACCGACTACCGCTTCGACGTGCTCGCCGACTACGGCGCCTTCCGCGACCTGCAGCGCCACCGCATGCTCACCGTCGAGTGGCAGCGACTCAGCCCGCGTCACGGCTACGACGTGCCGCCCGAGATCGCCGATGCCGGCCTCGAGGAGCCGTTCGTCGACGCGATGGAACGCGCGGGAGCGTTGCACGACTCGCTCGCAATCGACTTCCCCGAGCAGGCGTCGTACGCGGTCGCCCTCGCGTACCGCATCCGCTTCGTCATGCAGATGAACGCGCGCGAAGCGATGCACGTGCTCGAGCTGCGCACCGCGCCACAGGGCCATGCCACCTACCGCGCCGTGTGCCAGGACATGCACCGGTGCATCGCCGAGCAGGCCGGACACCACGCGATCGCCGACGCGATGCGTCACGTCGACCACGGTGCGTACGCGCTCGAGCGCCTCGATGCCGAACGCGCCGCGGAGGCGCGCCGGGCGTCGTCGTCCTGACAGCCGCCGGCCGCCTTTTTCTTCACCCCCGCTGACCTGGGGCGTTGCGCGTCGTCCCAGGTCAGGGAACCGGGCTCCAACTTGACAGGACCCGCGCGATTCGGGCGTACTAACGACTCGGCAGTTTCCCGTTCGACGTCCGCGCCTGCCCCGCGAGACGGCGGGGAAACGCCGTTGGCGGCGGGGCCCAGGAGAGCAAGTAGAGAACGCTGCGACAACCCCACCGCTCCGGCGGTGCGGGCCATGCAGCGGCCCCAACGGTCTCCTGGGCCTCGTGCCGTTCCTCCGGAGCGCTGCGGACCGCTCCGAAGCGCACCGGACGACCTCTGACCCCTCCGGACTCGGCGATCGGCCCGGGTGGCGGGCCGTGGGGCGGAGCCCGGCGCGGTCGGCGGTTCCGTGCAATCGATTGCGGAGGGGAATGTCGCGGACATGCTCGGAGTTCCGGGGGCGCGGCGTTATACTCCCGCCGCCTTTCACCCGACTGCTTGCCGAGAGACGACATACCCATGAGTGACGACGTATTCGAAGACGACGAAGTCGGCGACGAGGAGATCGAGGAGATCGAAGAGATCGACGAAGACCTCGTGGACGAAGACCTCGTCGACGAGCTCGATCTCGACGATGACCTGGACGCCGTGATCGAGGTCGACCCGCTGGTCGACGAGGTGCTCGAGGGCGAGAGCATCGCCACCCCCAAGCCGGCCAGCACCCTCCCGACCGACGAAGACGAGGACGACACCGACGTTCTCGACCTGGACGAAGAGCTCCACCCCGACGACGTCGAGGCCCCGCTCGACGCGCTCCTCCAGGAGCGCACCGCAAGTGCGACGATCGACGAGGAGGAAGAGGAGCTCGAGGACGAGGAGGGCGACGCCGACGACCGCAGCGACGGCCCGACGCGCATCGTGCCCCGGCGGCCGGGCGAGTTCCTGTGCTCGTCGTGCTTCCTGGTCCTGCCACGGCACCAGCTCGCCGACGAGGAGCGGATGCTCTGCCGGGACTGCGCGTAACGGCAACGACCGCTGACGCGCCCTCCCGGCGCGACCGCACGCGTCGGGCCAGCGCTGCGGCAGCGAGCGGGCTCCTCCTCGCCCTGGCCCTCCCACCGGCGAACCTGGGGTTGCTCGCGCTCGTCGCGCTGATCCCGCTGCTGTGGGCGTGGCGCGGCGCGACCTCCCGCGACGCTGCGGTCTATGCCTTCGCGTTCGGGATCGTCTACTTCGGCGTCGTGTTCGAGTGGTCGCGCTACTTCGGCATCCTCGCGATCGTGCCGTTCGTGCTCGCGAACACTGCGTACGCCGTGGCCGCGGGCGCGCTGCTCGGCGCGTTCACCGAGCGGGGAGTGCGCTCGCCGTTCCTCGTCGCCGCGATCTGGGTGGTGTTCGAGGGGCTGCGGGGTCGCTGGCCACTCGGCGGGCTGCCCTGGGCCGACGTGGGTCTGGCCCTGCACGACCAGGGGTGGGGGAGGGCCCTCGCCACCTGGGGCGGGATCCCGCTCGCGTCCTTCCTCGTGGTGGCGTGCAACGGCTGGCTGCTCGAGCTCGGGATCGCATCGGTGAAGCGCCGACGGGTGCTCGTTCCTGCCGGCGCCGTGGTCGCGATCGTCGTGGTCGTCGTGGCTGCGACCGCGTTGAGGCCCGAGCCGACCGTCACCGGGAAGATCCGGTTTGCGCTTCTCCAGGGCAACGACCAGAACCGCGAGCTCACGATCGACGAGCAGGCGAACGGCTACCTCACGAAGGAGCACTTCGCGCTCGCCGACCAGCTCGAGGGGAAGTACGACCTCGTGGTGTTTCCCGAGTCGGCGCTCGAACGCGATCCGGAGCGCAGCCCGGCGCTGCGCGAGCGTATCGTCGCGCTGGCCGACCGGCTCGACGCGACCGTCGTGGTGAACGCACGCACCGCCGCGCCCCACGGCGGCCTGTACAACGCGAACCTCGTCTACTCGCCCAACGGGAAGCTCCAGGGCCAGTACGCGAAACGCCATCTCGTGCCGTTCGGCGAGTACGTGCCGTTCCGCAACCTGATCGACTGGATCCCCGGGGTCCACACCGCGCTCGAGCAGGTGTCGTTCGACTACACCGCCGGGAAGGGCCGCACGCGGTTCAGCGCGGGTGGGCACCCGTTCGAGACCGCGATCTGCTTCGAGTCGGCGTTCCCGTCGGTCACCCGCGACGCCGTGCGCGACGGCGCCGAGCTCCTCGTGGTCAGCACCAACAACCGGTCGTACCGCCGCTCCGGACTGAGTGCGCAGCACGTCGCCCTGAGCCAGATGCGAGCGGCCGAGACCGGACGCCCCGTCCTCCACGCCGCGATCTCGGGGATCAGCGCCGTGATCGAGCCCGACGGCTCGGTCCGCGAGCGCACCGCGCTGTTCGAGAAGACCATCACCGACGGCACGATCGCCACCACCACCGGGACCACCCCGTACGTGCGCTTCGGCGACTGGGTGCTCGCTGCCTGCCTGCTGGGCGTGCTGGTCACCGCGGTGGTGGCCCAGCGCCGGTGGTCACGGCAGGCCCGGCCGTAGACTGCCCAGCCGAACGGAGGGGAGTGGCAGTGGCCGACAACGATCCCGGCAACGACCCGGTCGACCGGGCGCTGCGCCTGTTCGTCTACGGGCCGGTGGGCCTCGCGTGCTACCTGCGCGACAGCGCCCCGACGTTCATGGATGTCTTCGTCTCGCGCGGCAGGCGCGAGATCGACGGCGCCCGCCGAACGGTGGAGGAGAAGCTCGGCTTCGCCAAGCCCGAGCCCGAGCCCGGTCCGTCCCCCCAGCAGCGGATGGCCGACAGCTTCGGCAAGGTCGCCTCGCAGACCGGCACCATGCTCGCGGCGATGGCCGGTCCGCTGATGAACGCGGCCGCGAGCGCAGCGGCCACCGCGGCCACCAACGGTGACGCGCCGGCCAACGGATCGGCTGCGGCTTCCACCGCCCCGTCCGCGCCGGGCGACGCGCCGAGGCCCGAGGGCATCCCCAGCGTGGGCAACCCCAACACCGCGCTTGCGGGTGCCGCGGCCGCGGCCGGCTCGGAGCTCCCGATCCCGGGGTACGACGGGCTGTCGGCGTCGCAGGTGATCGAGCGGCTCGAGGGGCTCTCCCGGGGTGCGCTCGAGCGGATCCGGGTGTACGAGCTCGCCCACCGAGCCCGGCGCACGATCCTCGCGTCGATCGACCAGCTCGCCGGCTGAGCGATGGACCCCGCCGCGATGGAAGCCGCCCGCCCCGCGACCGTCGACGACGTCCTGCGGGTGCTCGAGCTTTCGGCGCAACTGCGGACCGAGCTCGTCGACCACCGCGGCGGCGACCTCTGGCAACGCACCCACGACCCCGTCGAGCACACGGCGCCCGGCCTGCGCTCACTGCTGCGCTACCCGGAGGACTGCGTCCTCGTCGGCACGTTCGAGGACAGCGTCGTCGGCTACCTGATCGCCCGGGCCCACACCCTCGCCGACGGCAGCCGCCTCGCCGCCGTCACCGAGCTCTTCGTGGAGCCCGGCGCCCGCGAGGTGGCCGTGGGGGAGGCGCTCGTGAACACCGCGCTGGCCTGGGCCACCGAGCACGGCTGCGTGGGCGTCGACGCCACGGCCCTGCCCGGCGACCGCGCCGCCAAGAACTTCTTCGAGACGAACGGCTTCGTCGCCCGCAGCCTCACCATGCACCGGCCGCTCATCGGGGCGGCGGACGAAGGCGACGAAGCCGGCTCGACTGGCACTGCCGCCGAGCCGCCGCCCGAGGCCGCCGAGTGACGCTCCGGGCCGAGGTCGCCGTCGGCGCGATCGCGGTCGACGAGAACCGGCTGCTCCTGATCCGTCGCGGCCACGGGCCCGGCGCCGGACTGTGGTCGTTCCCCGGTGGACGGGTGGAGCCGGGGGAGACCCTCCACGAGGCCGTGGTGCGTGAGGCGTTCGAGGAGACGGGGCTCGAGGTGGTGGTCGACCGCTTCGTCGGGTACGTGGAGCGCTTCGGCGACGACCCCGCGCCGTACCACTTCGTGATCATGGACTTCGCGGTGACCGTGCTCGACCCCGAGCAGTCGCCGGTGGCCGGCGACGACGCCGCCGAGGCCATATGGGTCCCGTTCGAGGACGTCGGCGACCTCCGGCTGGTCACCGGTCTCTACGAGTTCATCTCCGACCACGGCATCCTCGGCCGCTGATGACCTGGGCTAGGGTTGCGGCGGAGCACGCAATTCGTACAATCTCCACTCGAGGCGTTGCTCGGATGAGGGGGACCCCGTGCCGAGGACCCATCGACGTCCCGCCGCCCGCGTCTTCAGATCGGCGCTGATCCTCGCGCTCGCGTCGGCGACGGCCGCAGTCGGCGCCCCGAGCGTGGCCCTGGCAAAGTCGACCAAGGGCAAGAAGGCCGACCTCGCGATCCAGAAACAGGGGGTCCTCACCGCTGCCGACTTCCCGCCAGGGTGGACCTCCCAGCCGGCCGTCCCGAGCACCGAGCCGCCGGCAAGCAACGCCTGCGCCGACCTCCGCGCGGTCGACGAGGCGCTGAAGTCCTCGGCGACGAAGTCACTCACCTTCCTGAGCCCCGGCGGCGAGCAGGCCGGGAACCTGGTCGCCGTGGTGAAGTCCGCCACGAAGGCGTCGTCGTACTTCGAGCCCTACGGCGAGCCGTCCGCAATCGACTGCGTCCAGGCCCAGCTCCAGGCCACGTTCAAGCAGCCACAGATCCTCGCCACCCGGATCAGCGTCAGCCAGACGACGGGTGCGCCGCCGCCCGGGGCCGACGAAGGCGTGGCGTTCCACGCGCAGGTCAACGCCACGCTGGTCACCCAGCAGACCGGGGTGGTGTTCGTGGACCTCCTCTCGGCGCGGGTGGGCCGGTCGGTGGTCCAGTTCGTGTTCCTGTCGCCCACGGCCGCTTCGCACGACCAGCAGATCAACGCTGTGATCAGCCGACTCAAGGCCGCCGGGGCCTGACGCGCTCCGGCCGCCCGACCCCTCGGCCCCCTCCGGCGGGGGCGTGCGCTCATTCCCGTCTTCGGAGCTGGGTTTCGAGGTCGCGTTGGTGTTGGAGGAGGTGGTGGCGTCGGCATCGGAGCTCGAGGTTGGTCATGTCGGTGGGGCCGTGGTTGGTCCAGTGGGTGATGTGGTGGCCGTCGCACCAGTGGGCGGGGGCGGTGCAGCCGGGTTCGACGCAGCCGTGGTCGCGCACGCCGAGGGCGCGGCGTTGGGCGGGGGTGACGAGGCGGGTGCGCCGTCCGAGGTCGATCACCTCGGACTTGCCGTTCATGAGGATGCGGCCA
>Ga0302299_10001887_pt1 | contig 12716 bp, 11 predicted proteins | sample III_Fen_N3_4_FD_198795 | JGI IMG/M metagenome (GOLD analysis project Ga0302299, IMG submission 198795) | Peat permafrost microbial communities from Stordalen Mire near Abisko, Sweden - III_Fen_N3_4 | ecosystem: Environmental > Terrestrial > Soil > Wetlands > Permafrost | place: Sweden: Abisko... | reverse complement strand
GCCGACGCGGACCGGCTCACGCGCACGGCGTCCGTGGCGGCCGCGATGTCGGTGGAGGCGCTCCTGGGGACGGAGGTCGCGTACGCGGCGCCGTACCAGCTGGCGCGGCCGCACCCGGGCCAGGTCATGGTGGCCGCCCAGCTGCGCCACCTGCTCCGCGACTCCGGGCTCCAGACCGCGCACCACGGGTCCGCGCACAAGGTCCAGGACCCGTACTCGCTGCGCTGCGTGCCCCAGGTGCACGGCGCCGTCCGCGACGCCCTCGACCACCTGCGGCGCGTGCTGGACATCGAGCTCAACTCCGCGACCGACAACCCGCTGGTCTTCCCGGAGGGCGGGTCCGTGCCGGTGGATGCGCTCGCGACCGGCGGCGGCCTCGTGATCTCCGGCGGCAACTTCCACGGCGAGCCGATCGCGCTCGCTCTCGACTTCGCGAAGCTCGCGCTGTCCGAGCTGGGGGCGATCTCCGAGCGGCGAACGGCGCTGCTCCTCGATCCGCGACTGAACGGTGGCCTGCCGGCCTTCCTGTCGCCGGACCCGGGCCGCAACAGTGGGCTGATGATCCTCCAGTACACGGCGGCGGCCCTTGCGTCCGAGAACAAGGTCCTGGCGCACCCGTCGTCAGCGGACTCGGTGCCCACCTCGGCGAACCAGGAGGACCACGTCTCGATGGGCGCGGGCGCCGCCCGGCACGCCCGCACCGTGCTGGGGCACGTGGAGCAGATCCTCGGGATCGAGCTCCTCGCCGCGGCCCAGGCGCTGGACCTGCGGCTGGCGCGGATGCCGGCGGGGGAGGATGGGACGGTGCCCGCCCCGGGTGAGGGCGTGGCTGAGGCGCACCGGCGGGTGCGGTCGCGGATCCGGCACCTCAGCGGGGATCGCGAGCCCGGGCCGGACCTCGCGGCGGCGCTCGCGCTGGTGCACGAGGGGGTGCTGGCGGACCTCGTCACGGGCTGACCGCCGTCAGCCCGCCGGCAACCCGCGCCCTCGACCGGGCCACACCACCCACGACCCGCCGGCTGGGTCACCGGTTCCGGCGCGGGACGCAGGAGCCCGATCGCGGCGCGAACCTCCCCTGTGCGCCGCCGCCACCGGACGACCGTCCTCGATCGGGGCCCCCGGCGCATGGTTCATCCCTGAAACAACCGGGCGTCGCCCGTAGACTCTGGACCCATGGCCATCCGCATCGTCGACGTCACCGACGAGTCCACCTTCGCCCTGCTGCCGCCGTGCGCGGACGGCGGGTTCGACCATCGCTCCTGCGACTACTGGGAGGAGGCCGATCGCGGCTCGAAGGCTGCCCGCGCCTCGTGGCTGAGCACCGCGCCTGCCCCGGCGCCTCGCAAGCCGCGGTTCACGAACCCCTTCGGCAGCGACGATGACGACGCCGGCTTCAACCCGTTCGCGCCCGCGGGCAAGGGTCAGGCGATCAACCCGTTCGCCCCGGACGACGACGCGGCCGACTTCAACCCCTTCGCGCCGCCGCCGCCCCCGAAGTCCTCCGTTGGGCAGGACGCCCCACCCAAGCTGCGGCTCCTCGGCCGCGGCCTGGCGGTCTTCGGGTCATACGCGAAGGTGTTGCTCGAGGACGACGAGCCCGCCGTCTACGCGCAGTTCGGGCCGCTGTCCGCGTACCCGCGCGCGCTCCGGACCCGCGAGCTCTACCCGCGCCTGCCGGTGTCGCCGCTGCCCGCCGTCATCACCTGCATCGCCACCAGCGCGGCGGCGCGCGACCGGGGCCTGGCGGCGGCGCTGGTCGAGGCCGTGTGCGACGACCTCGCCGCCCGGGGGTTCGCGGCGGTGGAGACGTATCCCGAGGTCGGTGCGCGGCCGAATGCGACCAGCGCCGCCGACCCCGCGTTCTGGGAGCGCCTCGGGTTCACCGTCGCCGCGCCGGACGAGCGGTTCCCGGTCATGCGGCGGGAGCTCGCGTGAGGGTCCGCACCCAGGTCGCGCGCGCCGCCGTCCTCGCCCTGCTGCTCGCGGCGGCCGCCCTCGTGGCGGCGTGCGGCGTCTCGCAGGCCACCCCGGCTCCGGCTTCGGCCGCCCCCGTATCGGCCACCCCCGTATCGGCCGCCCCGGCGACCCCAGCCCAGAGCCCCACCCCGTCCGGTGCCGCACCATCATCCGCGCCCCCGGCGACCCCCGCCCCGTCGGCCGCCCCCGCCGGGACCACCGCACCCGTCGACAGCCCCGCGCAGCCGAGCCCGGCCGGTGCGGTGGTCGAGGACCCATCGCTGCTGTCGGTCCTCCCGGCGAGCCTCGCCGGCGTGCCCGTCAACCACGAGGCCCAGGCCTTCGCCGAGGCCGCCACGGACCCGGCGTTCGCCGGCAACGTCCAGTCCGCCGCGTTCGCGGTCGCGGTGGACGGCGAGGACCTCGCCTCGGCCGTGGTCGCGCGGCCCAATCCGGGCGTCTACTCCGAGACCTTCTTCCGCGACTGGCGAGACTCCTACAACGAGGGCGCCTGCGGGCAGTCGGGCGGCGTCGCCGGCAACGCGCAGTCGGAGATCGGGAAGCAGACGGTCTACATCGGCACCTGCGCCGGGGGCCTGCGCACGTACCACGCCTGGCTGGCGGACAAGGGGCTGCTGGTCTCGGCCTTCTCGCTCGGCGACCGGCGGTTCGGAGAGCTGCTCATGGCGGGCCTTCAGCCCTAGCGCGACGGGCCCCGGGACGCCGGTTCGCCGCCGGCTCCGCGGCGTAGACTCGCGCCCATGAGCACCGAGACGCCCGAGACCACCGACGCCGCCCCCTCCGGCCCGCGCCCCGTCCGCGCCCCGCGCGGCACCACCCTCTCGACCCGTGGCTGGCAGCAGGAAGCCGTGCTGCGCATGCTCATGAACAATCTCGACCCCGAGGTCGCCGAGGACCCGGACAACCTCGTCGTCTACGGTGGCACCGGGCGCGCCGCGCGGAGCTGGGAGGCGTTCGACGCCATCGTCCGCGAGCTCCGCCGCCTGGGCGACGACGAGACGCTGCTCGTCCAGTCTGGCAAGCCCGTGGCGGTCTTCCGCACCCACGAGTGGGCGCCGCGCGTGCTGATCGCCAACTCGAACCTCGTGGGCAAGTGGGCCACCTGGGACGTCTTCCGGGAGCTCGAGAAGCAGGGCCTGATGATGTACGGCCAGATGACCGCGGGGTCCTGGATCTACATCGGGACCCAGGGGATCCTCCAGGGCACGTACGAGACGTTCGCGGAGCTGGCGCGCCAGCACTTCGGCGGGACGCTCCGCGGGCGCCTGGTGCTGACGGCGGGCCTGGGTGGGATGGGCGGCGCGCAGCCGCTGTCGGTGACGATGAACGAGGGTGTCTGCCTCGCCATCGAGGTGGACGAGCACCGGGCGCAGCGCCGGCTCGACATCGGCTACGTGGACCGGCTGACGCACTCGCCGCAGGAGGCGCTGGCGATGGCGCGCCAGGCCGCGGCCGCGGGCGAGGCGATCTCGATCGCGCTGGTGGGCAACGCGGCGGAGATCGAGCCGATGTGGGCGAAGGCGGGCGAGCCGTTCGACGTCGTCACGGACCAGACGTCCGCGCACGATGCCCTGGCGGGCTACGTCCCGGGCGAGATCAGTCTCCACGACGCGCACATGCTCCGGGTCGCCCAGCCCGACGTGTACATGGCACGCTCGATGCGGTCGATGGCGGAGCACGTCCGCGCCATGCTCGCCTTCCAGCGTGCCGGGGCCGTGGTGTTCGACTACGGGAACAACCTCCGGGCGCAGGCCCAGGAGGCGGGTGTCGAGAACGCGTTCGACTACCCGGGCTTCGTGCCCGCGTTCATCCGGCCGCAGTTCTGCGAGGGCCGCGGGCCGTTCCGCTGGGTCGCCCTCTCCGGCGATCCCGAGGACATCCGCCGCACGGATCGCGCGATGCTGGAGCTGTTTCCGCACGATCGCGGCCTGCGCCGCTGGCTGGAGCTGGCCGAGGCCAAGGTCCCGTTCCAGGGCCTGCCGGCGCGCATCTGCTGGCTGGGCTACGGCGAGCGGCACCTCGCGGGCCTCGAGTTCAACCGGCTCGTGGCCGCGGGCGAGGTCAAGGCCCCGATCGTCATCGGGCGCGACCACCTGGACTCAGGCTCCGTCGCGTCGCCCAACCGCGAGACGGAGGCCATGCGGGACGGCTCCGACGCGGTCGCCGACTGGCCGCTGCTCAACGCGATGGTCAACATCGCCGCGGGCGCGACCTGGGTGTCGATCCACCACGGCGGCGGGACGGGGATCGGGTACTCCCAGCATGCGGGGATGGTCGTCGTAGCCGACGGCACGGACCTCGCGGCGCGCAAGCTGTCGCGGGTGCTCACGACCGACCCGGGCATGGGCGTGGTGCGCCACGTGGACGCGGGCTACGAGCACGCGATCGAGGTGGCCAGGGAGCGCGGCGTGCGCATCCCGATGCTGGACATGTAGGCGCGGGGGTCCGGCGCGGATCCGTCCCGCGCGGCCGGCAGGCCGGCCGGGACCTGTATCCCCGGAACGGGGAGTGACCTCGGGGTCATGGACGTCGGGCGACGTGCCACCGATGCTCGCCTCGACGCGCGGGAGCGAGTGATCCGCGCATCGGGGACACGCCATTGATGGACATCGGCAAGGTCATCGCCGTCCGCGTCAACGAGCTCCGCCTCCAGGCCGCGCTCGACGAGGCGCACCGGGCCCGGCTCGCGTACCTGCGCGAGGACCTCTATGACGGCGACTGCGAGCGCTGCGCCCGCAAGGTGCGCGAGGCCGAGGCACGCGCCGCCCGCCTCGAGGCGGCCCTCCGGGCCGTCCGGGCGCACTGACCCGACTCAGGCCCCCGCGGGCGCGGCCTCGTCCTCGACGGGTTCCGGCATCCGCACGATGTGGCGCGCGGACGAGAGCGTCACCGGCAGGAACGCGAACAGGCCGCCTACCGCGCCGACGATGATCGTGGCGTGCAGCCCGATCACGGTGCCCAGCACCCCGCCCAGGATCGACCCGAGGGGCATGGTGCCCCAGACGATGAAGCGCATGGTCGCGTTCATGCGCCCCTGCATCCGCGGCGGCGTGATCGCCTGGCGCAGCGAGACCTGGTTGATGTTCCAGCCCACGCCGCAGTAGCCGGCCATCAGCCCGGACACGGCCACGGCCCACCAGATCAGCGCATCGGGCGCGAAGGCCACCGGCAGGCCCGACAGGCTGAACCCCACGGCCATCGCCACCAGCATCCGCCCCACGCCCACCCGTGCCGTGATCCGGCTCGTGGTGAGGGCCCCGGCGAGCACGCCGAGCGAGCCCACGGAGAACGCGACCCCGATCGCCTCGGCGCCCAGTCCGCGGTCCCGCACGAGGTACAGGATCAGGATCGCCCCGCCGATGTTGCCGAAGAAGTTGGAGGTCCCCGTGGTCGCGGCGATGGACCGCAGCCACCGGTGGCCCGTCACGTAGCGCAGGCCCGTGGCGATGTCCTGGCGCATCGATGGCTTCGGCCCCTGCGTGCGCTCGTCGTGCGCCTCCACGGGCGGCTCGGGGCGACGGATGAAGAACACGAAGATGGCCGACAGCAGGTACGAGAGCGAGTCGAGCAGCATCGCGAACGGCGCCCGCAGCAGCCCGATCAGGATGCCGGCCGCGCCGGGCCCCAGGATCTGGGCGGCCGAGCGGGTGATCTCCAGCTTGGAGTTGCCCTCCACCAGCTGGTCCCGGTCCACCACGGACGGCAGGTAGCTCTGGTACGCGACGTCGAAGAAGACGGTGAGGCAGCCGTTGACGAAGCCGACGACGTACAGCTGCCAGATGGTGAGGCCGTTGAGGGCGAAGGCGACCGGGATCGACGCGATGGCGACGGCGCGCCCGAGGTCGCCGGCGATGAGGATCGGCCGGCGGCGCAGCCGGTCCACCCAGACCCCGGCCGGCAGGCTGAGGAGGATGAACGGCAGGAACTCGATGGTCGTGAGCAGCCCGAACTCGAACGCACCAACCTGCAGGACCGTGGCCGCGATGATCGGCAGCGCGAGCTGCGTGATCGCGGAGCCGAAGACCGAGATGGTCTCCGCGGTCCAGAGCTTGAGGAAGTCGGGATGGCGGAGGAGGCTGCGGCTCGGGCCAGTCATCAAGCGCGGAGTCTACGTTCCCCGGGGCCTCGCCCGCGAGCGCGGCCCCCCGGGCCGGTGGTCGGCCGGGACCGCGCGCGGGCGCCCTTCCGGCGCCGTCGCGGGCCTGTAGCATCGGCTGGTCATGCTCGTCGAAAGCGTTCCCAACGTCTCCGAGGGCCGGCGGCTGGAGGTCGTCGAGCGGCTCGCCGACGCCCTCACCTCGGTCCCGGGCGTCTTCCTGCTGGACCGCACGTCCGACCCCAGCCACAACCGTTCCGTGTTCACGGTCGCGGGCGAGCACGCGGCGGTCGCAGCCGGGCTCGAGGTGCTCGTCGAGCAGGCCGTCATCGACATCGACATGGAGCGCCACAGCGGCGAGCACCCGCGGATCGGCGCCGTGGACGTCATCCCGTTCATCCCGCTCGGCGACACGTCGATGGGCGCCTGCGTGGACCTCGCCCGGGCGTTCGCGTCCCGGATCGCCGCCCGCCACGCCATCCCGGTCTACCTCTACGCGCAGGCGGCGACCCGCGCGGACCGCGTCAAGCTGGCGGATGTGCGGCGCGGCCAGTACGAGGGCCTCAAGACCGAGATCTCGCACAACGGGCGCCAGCCGGACTTCGGGGCCGCGCGGATGCACCCTCGGTTCGGTGCCGTCGCCGTGGGCGCCCGGCCGTTCCTCATCGCGTGGAACATCAACCTGGACTCGGACGACGTGGAGCTCGCCAAGCGAATCGCGCGCCGCGTCCGCGAGTCCGGGGGCGGGCTCCCGAAGGTGCAGGCCAACGGGTTTCGCGTGGAGGAGCCGGGGCGTGGCCACCCGGTCCGGGCCCAGGTGTCGATGAACCTCCTGGACTTCGGCACGACCCCGCTCTGGCGGGCCTGGGAGGCCGTGGGCGAGCTGGCGGCCGAGGACGGGATCGAGCTCGCGGAGTCGGAGCTCATCGGCCTCGCGCCCGTGGCGGCGTTCCTCGACGTGGCCGACCACGCCGGCATCTCGCAGGGCCTGGACACCGGGGCCCGCCTCCGGGAGGGCGCGGCGGCGATCCGGCTGCGCGACTTCTCTCCGCTCATGGCCCTGGAGCTGCGCTTGGCCGCGGCCCGCGAGACCGGCCGGGACCGCGGATGAGCCTCCGCCTCATCGAGGGCGGGCGCGCCTCGGCCGATGCGCCGGGGCTCCTGGTCCACGGCGCATCGCAGGTCGCGACGCTCGCGGGCGGGCTCCGGCGCGGGCCCTCTCAGGGCGACCTGGCGCTGCTCGACGCAGCGACCGTCGGCGGGCCCGGTTCCCCCGGCGCCCCCGTGGTCGCCTGCTGGGAGGGGAAGATCCTCGGCGTGGGACCGCGGGACCTCGTGGAGCGGGGCCTCGAGGCCAACGGGTTCCCGATGTCCAGGTTCGTGCGCCTCGACGCCGACGGCGGCGTGGTCACGCCGGGCCTCGTCGACCCGCACACGCACCTCCTGTTCGCCGGCAGCCGCGAGGGCGAGCTCGTCATGCGCCAGCGGGGCGCGGGCTACATGGACATCCTCGCAGCGGGCGGCGGCATCCTGTCCACCGTCGCCGCGACGCGCATGGCCGACGAGGAGCAGCTCGCCCGGCACGGGCGGCGCTGGCTGGACGAGATGTGCCGCCACGGCGTCACGACCGTCGAGGCCAAGTCCGGCTACGGCCTCGACCTCCAGACGGAGCTGCGGCTGGTGAAGGTCGCCTTCGAGCTGGGCAAGGAGGGACCGGTCGACGTCGTGCCGACCTTCCTCGGTGCCCACGCCGTCCCGTCCGAGTATCGCTCCCGCCCCGACGGCGCCGAGGCCTACGTTCGCCACGTGATCGAGGAGCAGCTGCCGAGCATCGCGGCCCAGGGCCGGGCCCGCTCCTGCGACGTCTTCTGCGAGCAGGGTGTCTTCACCGCCGACCAAAGCCGGCGGATCCTCCGGGCGGCGATGGCCTACGGGATGTCGATCCGCCTCCATGCGGACGAGCTGGCCCCGTCGGGCGGCGCCGAGCTGGCGGCCGAGCTGGGCGCGCTCTCCGCGGACCACCTCCACGTCCCGTCCGATGAAGGGCTCGCGGCGCTCGCGGCGGCCGCCACGAGCGATCGGCCCACGGTGGCGACGCTCCTCCCGGCAACGACCTGGTTCCTGATGGCGGACGAGGCCGCGCCCGCGCGCCGGTTCATCGACGCCGGGGTCCCCGTGGCGCTCGGCACGGACTTCAACCCGGGCACCTCGCCCACGCCGTCGCTGCCGCTGGTCATGACGGTCGCCTGTCTCGCGATGAGGCTCTCACCCGCCGAGGCGCTCGCGGCCGTGACGATCAACGCCGCGCACGCCGTGGGCGTCGCGGACGAGGTCGGCTCGCTGGAACCGGGGAAGGCCGCCGACCTCGTCATCTGGCGCGCCACGTCCGTGGAGCAGCTGCCCTACTGGGTGGGCGCGGACCTCGCGGACCACGTGGTCAAGCGTGGGCGTGTGATCTACCGGCGGGGCGCGTAGCCGGTCGCGGTCGCGTGGTGCAGGCCGGATCCGGCGGGCTCGTGCCTCCAGCCGTGCAGCCCCGCCGCTGCGATCCGCACGGGGATCGCGCCGCGCTACCAGGCCAGCGCCAGCACCAGCAGGACCTGTGCCAGGTGGTACGTCACCATGACCGCGACGCCCAGGCGGCGGCCGCCGCCCCGCGGCATCCCCGGCGCCGGCGTCCGCAGCCGGCCCCAGCCCAGCATCGCGTCGGATGCCACGAACAGCCAGGCACCCAGGATCGCGAACGGATCACCGGTCCGCGTCGCGACCACGGCCATGAGGCAGATCGCGACGAGGTAGGCGAGCACCGGCCCGGCCAGGCCCGCACCGCGCGCCGCGCGCACCAGCAGCCGCCCAACGGTGGCCACGACGACCAGGGCCCCCGCCACCCCCGCCACCAGCCACGGCACCTGGCCGGGCAGCTGCACGAACGCGACCAGGTACGCGAGGTGGGCGACCAGGAACGCGACGAGCCCCGGGATGAATCGCCCCGGCGGGAGCAGCAGCACGTCCCCGGCGAGCGACGCGACCAGCGCGAGGACCAGCCATGGCCGGACGGCCTGCGCCTCCGGGGACCACGCGTGCCCCAGGAGCGCCGCGGCGAGGAGCGCCACCATGACGCCCGGCTTCGCGATCCGCTCGATCGCGAGCCCCGCCCGCCCGCCCGTCCAGACGGCAACCCAGTCGACGACCGCGAGGACGACGGCGACCAGGAGCGGCGCCCAGAGGCTCCAGAACGCCCCGAACTCGGCCGCCGTCACGGCGTCAGGCCTTGCCGCGCGACTCCAGCAGCACGGTCGTCGTCTCGGTCGGCAGGCTGGACAGCGTCACGGACAGCTTGGGCTGCACCGTGGGCTCTGCACCCATCTCGTGCAGAAACTGCTTGAGGGCCTCGTCGCAGTCGGCCTCCTCTTCGCAGACCGGCATCGGCACCACGATCCTGGGGTCCAGCTGCGCGATCAGCGCCGCCGCCTTGGTGGCCGAGAGCGACCCGCCCACGGGCACGCACGCGATGTCGACGCGACCGATGTCGCCCAGCTTCTCCTCCGTCAGCGCATGGCCGATCTCGCCGAGGTGGATGGTGTGGAGCCCGTCCAGCTCCGTCACGAACGCCGTCTGGCGCCCGCGGTCCGCGCCCTTGGCGTCGTCGCGGTAGGTCCGGACGCCGGTCAGGAGGACGTCGTGGACCTCGTACTCGCCCGGGCCGTCCAGCACGAATGCCGCCTCCAGGCTGGTTGGGATGGCGGTGGCGCCGTCGCGCGAGACCTTGGCGGCCCTCTTCGCGAGCGGGGCGTCGTCGGGATGGCTGTACGTGATGACGTCCCCCGTGATGCCGCGGCCGGTCGGCCCGACGATCGCCGGATAGGGGTCGTTCACGACGACGGCTTCCTTGCCGCGCATCCGGATGCAGGTTCGTCCGTACCAGGTGAGCTCCATGGCCCGATTCTTGCACAGGCCGCTTCCCCGGGGATTGTCCCTCCGCCATCGGCGCAGAACCGCCGGAAACGGGAAGGACCGGAAGCGTCTGCCCAATCGACGCTTCCGGTCCCGAGGGAGGGAGGATGGAACCTGAGGGGTGTTCCGAGATGAACCATAGACCGGGCCGGATTCAAGCCCGGCCGCCGGAACGGTTAAGAAACGCACATCTCGCTCCGAGAACCCCCGGCCCGCGGGGGCGCGTCGGACCGGCATGGCACAATCGCCCGCGATGACCGCTCATTCGCGCCGTTCGGGGGGCCTGGTCGCGCTGGTCGCGGCCCTGGTCGTGGCCGCCTGTGGCAACGGCACTCCCACCCAGGCCCCGGCGACCCAGGCCCCCGGGACCTCGGCGCCCGCCACCGCCGCCACGAGCGCGCCTCCGGCCGCCTCCGGGGCCCCGTCCTCGTCGGCATCGGCGTCGGTCTGCGACGACAGCGTCGTCGGCACCCCGGCCGCCACGTCGGACGCAAACGACCCGAATGCCGCCACCTACACGAAGATCGAGGGCCAGGTCGAGGGTCTGCGAGGCCTCAAGGCCACCTCGCCGGTCGCCCGCGGCGTCTTCGACACCCCCGGCCTGTGCGCCTACCTGCGCGACGGGTTCCACAAGGACAACCCGGAGGCGCTGGTGAAGGCCACCGAGACCCTGTACAAGGAGCTCGGGCTGATGGCGCCGGACGCGGACCTGGAGAAGCTCTGGCTGGAGCTGCTCACGAGCCAGGTCGCCGGCCTCTACGACGACAAGACCAAGCACATGTACGTCGTGTCCAAGGACGGCGCGATCGGCCCCGTGGAGGAGATCACGTACGCCCACGAGTACACCCATGCGCTCCAGGACCAGGCCTTCGACCTGCGCAAGCTCGTGGGCGACGCCACGGACCAGAGCGACCGGACGACCGCCCGCTCCGCGCTCGTCGAAGGCGACGCCACGCTGCTCATGAGCCTCTGGGCGCAGCGCTACCTCACCCCCGCGCAGCTCGGCCAGGTGGGCAGCGCCTCGGACCCGGCGTCCGAGGCGATCCTGGCCAAGATGCCGGCGATCCTCAAGGACCCGCTCATGTTCCCGTACACGAGCGGGCTCCAGCTGGCCATCGGCGCCTTCACCACCGGCGGCTACGGCGCCGTGGACCAGCTCTTCGCCACCCCGCCCGACACCACGGAGCAGGTCCTCCACGCCGACAAGCTCGCGTCGCGCGAGCAACCCGTGAAGGTGACCTTCCCCGAGGATCTCGCCACGCGCCTCGGCGACGGCTGGAAGGTCTCGCTCCAGGACACGCTCGGCGAGATGCTCCTCGAGATCGTCCTGCGCGACGGCGGCGCCACCGCCTCGCACGACGCGGCAGCGGGCTGGGGCGGCGACCGCGTCGCGCTGGTGGAGGGCCCGAACGGCCAGAAGGCCGTGGTCCTGGACACGACCTGGGACACCGCGGCGGACGCGGCCGAGTTCGAGCAGGCCCTCGCCCCCACGGTCGCCAAGCTCAAGGGCATGGGCCGCTCGCCCAGCGTCCTGCGGCCGGCCGAGAGCCGCGTGGTCCTCGTGTCCGCGGAGTCCGCTGACACGATGGGCCGCGTCGCGAACGTCCTGGGGCTCGCCGGATAGCGTCCATGGGGGACGGGCCGGGTCCCGCCCGGGACACCACCGACCGCTCGCACGGCTGTCCGGGCTGCGGCTGGCGTGGTCCCGAGACGGCGACGCGTGGAGCGAGCGCGGGCGGTCCGGCCGGCGCGGACCTCGCGTGCCCGCGGTGCGGTGCCCCGGTCGCGGCCGACCTGCCGTCCATCCCCGAGATCCTCGCCGCGCGCCGCGGGCCGCAACCCGAGGACTGACGGCCGCCCGGCGAGCGAGCCGCGGGCCGCGGCCGCAACCCGTGGACTGACGGCCGCCCAGCGAGCGACTCGCGGGCCGCCGAGCGAGCCACAGACCGCGGGCCGCCCGGCGAGCGACTCGCCGCGGGCCGCGGCCGCAACCCGCGGACTGACGGCCGCCCAGCGAGCGACTCGCCGCCCGCAGTCGCTGTTTCGCTCGCTGATGGCGAGCGCAGCCTGCCCGCGGTTGCGCATCGCGAGCTATCCGCTCGCTGATGGCGAGCGATTCGTCGGCGCGGGGCGACGAATGGGCCGCTCGGCGGCCGGCCCAGGTCCAGACCTCGCGTCCATCGACTCGCCACGGAGCCAGGGGCTCTGCGAGGAGTAGGCGTGGGGCCCGGAACCGGCAGGATCGAGACCCGGCTCCGCACCGGAACGCCCGGCTGGCACCCGCCAGCGTCACGAGCGGCAGGGACCCAGCGACGGCCCAGCGCGTCGCGAACAGCGCCTGACCGCTCCTCCAGCCTGGCCCCTACATCCGGCCCCTACATCCGGCCCCACATCTTGCCCCTACATCCGGCCCCTACATCTGGTCCGGCGCGGAGATCCCCAGCAGGCCGAGCGCGTTCGCGAGCGTCGTCTGCGTCGCCAGCGCCAGCGCCAGCCGCTTGCCCGAGCGCTCCGGGTTGTCCGTGTCCACGACGCGAGCGTCGCGGTAGAACGCGTGGAACTGCGTCGCGAGATCCGTGGCGTAGGCGGTGATGCCCTGTGTCTCCTCCGCCACGACAGCGTCCTCCACGACCTCCGGCAGGCGTGAGACCACGCGCGCCAGGGCCGCCTCGGGCTCTCCAGCAAGCAG
>Ga0302299_10001883_pt1 | contig 12730 bp, 10 predicted proteins | sample III_Fen_N3_4_FD_198795 | JGI IMG/M metagenome (GOLD analysis project Ga0302299, IMG submission 198795) | Peat permafrost microbial communities from Stordalen Mire near Abisko, Sweden - III_Fen_N3_4 | ecosystem: Environmental > Terrestrial > Soil > Wetlands > Permafrost | place: Sweden: Abisko... | reverse complement strand
GGACCAGCTCGACGAGAGCCACCCACCACCCGAGGGCGAGCACCATGGCGCCGACGGCGAGGACGCCGTCGCGGATGCGCCGTCCGAGCGAGACCGGGGCCGCGACGAGATAGGCGGCGGCGAAGCCCGGCAGCACCAGGAACGCCTGCAGCTGCTTGGTGAGGAAGCCGAAGCCCACGAGCGCTCCGGCGAGGAGCATCCAGCGGGTGCGGCCGTCCTCGATCGCGCGCATCGTGGCCAAGGCAGCCGCCGCGAGCAGCAGGACGAGCAGCGCGTCGGGGTTGTTGAACCGGAACATCAGCGCGGCCACCGGGGTCAGCGCCAGCACGGCGCCGGCGAGCAGAGCCGCACCGCCGGAGAAGTGCCGCCGGACGGTGGCGTGCACGATCGCGACGGTGCCGACGCCCATCAGGGCCTGCGGCACGAGGATCGACCACGACGACAACCCGAAGGCCCGGACGCTCAGGGCCATGATCCACAGGCTCGCCGGTGGCTTGTCCACCGTGATCGATCCGGCGGCGTCCGAGGCGCCGAAGAGGAACGCCTTCCAGCTCTCCGACCCGGCCTGCACCGCCGCCGAGTAGAAGCTGTTGGCCCACCCCGAGGAGGACAGGTCCCACAGGTACAGCGCCGCGGTGACCAGGAGCAGGACCGCCAGCGCCGGTCGCTCCCAGCGCGCGCGCGGGAGGCGCCCGGACGGTCCGTGGCCGGAGGGGGAGGCGACGGATGCGGGGCTGCGCCCGGCGCCGCCGAGAGACGGCGCCGACTCGTCGGCGGGGGCACCGAGGTCGGTGGTCGTGACGCTCTCCAGCAGAGGTGCGCTCATCGGACTGCTCCTTCGGTGGCGGGCCGTGCCGGGCGCGGAGGCGTGGCGGCGGGTGGTCGGTGGGAGTCGCGGTCGTGGAAGACCCAGCCGCGCAGGAGCACGAACCGCACGACGGTGGCGACGAGGTTCGCGAGGACGAGGACGGTCAGCTGCAGCGCGCGTCCGGCAGTCGGTGCCGCGGCGGCGAGGAGCGCGAGGGCACCCGAGGTCAGCCCCCACCCGATGGCGAACACGACCAGGCCCTGCCCCTGGTGGCGCAGCGCGGCGTCCGGCCCACGGATGCCGAAGGTGAGGCGCCGGTTGGCCGCGGTGTTCGCCACCGCTGTCAGCAGCAGCGCGGCGAGGTTGGCCCCCTGGGGGCCCATCGGCCCGCTGAGCATGAGGTAGAGCCCTGCGTAGGCGATCGTCGACAGCCCGCCGACCACCGCGAAGCGCACCAGCTGGTGCCGCAGCCCCGAGCCCTCCGGGGCACGGCGCCGGTCGCCGATGAGCGGCAGGTGCTCGCGGACCTGGGCCAGCGGGAGTCGTCCGCCTGCGAGCTCGCCCAGCAGGCGGACGATGCCGCGCAGGTCCGCGGTCGCCGTCGAGACGATGTCCACCCGCGAGTCGGGGTCGTCCACCCAGTCCACCGGGACCTCGTGGATCCGTAGACCGGCGCGTTCGGCGAGCACCAGGAGCTCGGTGTCGAAGAACCAGCCGGTGTCCTCGACGAGCGGCAGCAGCTCACGCGCGGCATCGGCCCGGATGGCCTTGAACCCGCACTGCGCGTCGGAGAACCGGGCCGCGAGCGCCCCGCGCAGCAGGAGGTTGTAGGTACGGGAGATCATCTCGCGCCGGGGGCCGCGCACGACGCGTGACGTGCGGCTCAGCCGGGACCCGATCGCCAGGTGCGAGTGGCCGGAGACGAGCGGGGCCACCAGCGGCAGCAGGGCGGCGAGGTCCGTGGACAGGTCGACGTCCATGTACGCGAGGACCTGCGCCTCCGACCCGAGCCACACGGTGTGCAGCGCGCGTCCGCGTCCTTTCGCGTCGAGGTGCTCGACGCGCACGCCCGGGATCTCCGCGGCGAGACGCCGGGCGAGGGCCAGCGTGCCGTCGGTGCTCGCGTTGTCCGCGATGGTGAGCCGCGCCCGGTACGGGAAGGACGTGTCGAGGAAGGCGCGCGTGGTGCGGACGGCGCGCTCGAGGTCGGCCTCCTCGTTGTACACCGGCAGCACCAGGTCGAGGACGAGGGTGTCGGCGCTCCGCGCCGCGACATCGGCACGGGCTGCGCCCGGGAGCACAGCCCCCGGGCCTGCGGTGCCGGGTCCGGCAGGTGCCCCGCGCTCCTGGTGGGTCGACGTCGTGGTGATCTGCATGGTGACCACAGTCGACTCCGGCCCTACGCCGTGGCCGAGGGGGCACTGTGCGGCGACTGTGCACTGACCGGCGGTCAGCCGCCGAGGGCGGCCAGCAGCGACGCGGGGTCTGGACTGCGGTCGAGCAGCTCACCGACGTGCGCGCGCGTCCCACGGGCCGGGTCGCGCATCGGCACGCGCTGCAGCGACGGCGCGCCGGGCACGTCGAACACGACGGAGTCCCAGCTGGCCGCCACCACCTGTCCGGGGTAGCGCGCCATCGCCTCACCCCGGAAGTAGGCGCGGGTGTCCTCCGGCGGGTGCCGGACGGCGCGCACCACGTCCGCGTCGTCCACCAGCCGCTCGACGGCGCCGGCGGCCACCAGCCGGTGGTACAGGCCCCGCTCCGGCCGCAGGTCGGACCACTGCAGATCGACCGCGGCGAGTCGTGGGTGGTCCCACGCCAACCGTTCGCGGCGCCGCATGCCCTCCAGCAGGCGCAGCTTCGCCAGCCACTCCACCTCCTGCGCGCACGACGCCGGGTCGGCGCCGAGCCGCACCAGCAGCGAGTCCCACCGGCGCAGCACGTCCGCGGTCTGCGGGTCGGGCGGCGATCCCGCAGCATCCAGGGCGGTGCGGACCGCCTCGAGGTATGCCCGCTGCACCTCGAGGGCGGTGAGCCGGCGCCCGTCGAGCAGGGTCAGCCGTTCGGTCAGCGTCAGGTCGTGGCTCACCCGGTGCACCGCGTCCACCGGCTCCGCGAGCGTCAGTCCGTCCAGCGCGGCCGCGGCGGTGCGCGCGACACCGTCCGTCTGGGCCCGCTCCAGCAGCCACAGCACCAGGGACGTCGTGCCGAGCCGCAGATAGGTGGCGACCTCGAGCATCGTGGCGTCGCCGATGATCACGTGCAGCCGACGCCAGCGCGCCGGGTCCGCGTGCGGCTCGTCGCGGGTGTTGACGATGGGCCGGCGCAGCGTCGTCTCCAGGCCGATCTCGGCCTCGATGTAGTCGGCGCGCTGGGACAGCTGGAAGCCGGCCTGCTCACCGCGCTGCCCGAGGCCCACCCGCCCGGCCCCGGTGAACACCTGGCGCGTCACCAGGAACGGCATGATCCGCGCGGCGAGCTCGGCGAAGGGCAGCGCACGCTCGACGAGGTAGTTCTCATGGGTGCCGTAGGTCGCGCCCTTGCCGTCGACGTTGTTCTTGTACAGCGTGACGTCGGGCATCAGCGGGTTCGTCGCGAGAGCCCGGACCGAGGCCAGCATGACGAGCTCGCCCGCGCGGTCCCAGCGCACCGCGTCCAGCGGGTTGGTCACCTCCGGCGTGGCGTACTCGGGGTGCGCGTGGTCGACGTAGAGGCGAGCGCCGTTGGTGAGGATGACGTTGGCGGCGCCCGGGTCCTCGTACTCCTCCACCGGCGAACGCGGCATCGCGCTGACCTCGTCGCCGGCAGGCGCGGGTCGCCGGGGGTCGTCCGTCAGCAGCGACGGATGGGCCGCCGACCGTTGCAGGTGGAAGCCCCGCGCGTCGTGCAGGGGGTCCTCGTCGTCGTAGTCCCACCGGGCACGCGCCCGCGCGCCCTCCCGTGCGGCGGCATGCACCGCGACGACGTGGCTCGACATCGCCATCGGGTTGGCGAGCGGGCGCCCGGGCTCGAGCACCCCGTACTCGGTCTCCAGCCCCATGATCCGGCGCACGCTCACGGCACCACCCTAGGCCGGGAGCCTGGACGCCCCCCGAAGGCGGTGGGCCGGCGGCTAGGGCTCCCGTGTGAGCGGGGGGTGCAGAGCCGTGGCGCGGCCCGCGCGGTAGAGGACCGCCGGCCGGCCGGGGCCGTCGACGACGGAGCGCCCGGTGGGGACCAGCAGCCCGGGCGTGCCGGTGACCTTCCGGTGGAAGTTGCGCGGGTCGAGCGCGACTCCCCAGACCGCCTCGTAGACGCGCCGCAGCTGGGAGACGGTGAACTGCGGCGGGCAGAACGAGGTGGCCAGCGACGAATACTCGAGCTTGGCCCGGGCGCGCTCCACACCGTCCCGCAGGATCGCCGCGTGGTCGAACGCCAGCGGCTCCGCTGCCGCCGTCGCCACCGGCAGCCAAGCCGAGTCCGAGGCGTCGCCCCCCGCTCGGGGGTCGGGCAGGTCCGCGGCGAGCGCGAGGTAGGCGACGGACACCACCCGCATCCGTGGGTCCCGGTCCGGCGCGCCGTAGGTCCCCAGCTGCTCGAGGTACGCCGACGCATCGAGCACGCCGGTCTCCTCAGCCAGCTCGCGGGCCGCGGCCTGCGGCAGGTCCTCGTCCGGACGCACGAAGCCGCCCGGCAGGGCGAGCGCGCCGAGGTTTGGCTCTTCCCCCCGTCGAACGGTGAGCACGTGCAGCTCGTCCTGGCGCACCGTCAGCGCGACCACGTCGACGGTCACCGCGAACGGCGGGAACTCCTCGGCCCGATAGTCCATGCGCACACCCTATCTCGTCAGATTGACGACAACCAGGCTCTGGCAATAGGGTCAACGTGACGACAACCCGAGGAGACGATCCCCATGGCCACCATCACCCGCTACCCGTTCGCACGACACCTTCGCTCGACCCCGACCTCGCACGTCGTGCACCTGCACAAGGGCGCCGTGCGGCATACCGGCCGCGGCGCCGCGTTCTGGTTCCGCCCGCTGGCCGCCGCGCTCTCCGAGGTGCCGGTCGACGACCGGGAGCTGCCGCTGGTGGCGCACGCCCGGACCTCCGACTTCCAAGAGCTGACCGTCCAGGTCACGGTGAGCTACCGGTTCGACGACCCGGCGCTGGTCGCACAGCGGCTCGACTTCTCGCTGGACACCGCCACCGGCCGGTGGACAAGTGAGCCGTTGCAGCAGGTGGCCCATCTGCTCACCGAGCTGGCGGCCGGTCGCATCATGGTGGCGGCAGCCCAGATGGACCTCGTCGCAGCCGTCACCACCGGGGTGGAGGCGCTCCGGCAAGCGGTGAACACCGGGATGGCGGGCGACGAGCGCCTCGCGGCCACCGGCATCGTGGTTCTCGGCGCGCGGATCGGTGCGGTGCGCGCGACGGCCGACCTGGAGAAGTACCTGCAGACGCCAGCCCGCGAGCACGCCCAGAGCGAGGCGGACAAGGCGACCTACGAGCGCCGTGCTCTCGCGGTCGACCGCGAACGGGCCATCGCCGAGAACGAGCTGGCCAACCGGATCGAGCTCGCCACCCGCGAGCAGGAGCTGGTCATGCAGGAGGGCCGCAACGCCCGGGCCCGCGCCGAGGAGGGCGCCGCCGCCGCCCTGATCGACGCCGGCGCTGACGCGGAGCGGCAGGCGCTCGCCGCGCAGGCCAGTGCGCACCGGACCACGGTGGAGGGCGAAGCCCGCGCCGTGGCGGAGGCGGCACACGTCAACGTCTACGCGACGGTGCCCGCGCCTGTGCTGACCATGCTCACGTTGCGCGAGGTGGCCGGGCACCTGCCGTCCGTCGGCAACCTGACCATCACGCCCGACCTCGTCACGGGCGCCCTCGCGGCCCTCGTCAGCCGGCCGGCCCAGGGACAGGACTGACATGACCCTCGCTCCCCGCGTCGTCGTCGTCCACCGGCGTACCGAGCTGGACGGCCTGCTCGACCAGCACGGCACGCGCGGCCAGGCCGAGTTCTTCCTCCGCTCGCGCGGACGCGACCTCGCCGCCGCGCAGACCCGCCACGATGCGCAGGACGAGGCGCTGCGCGAGGTGCGGGCCGGCGTACCCGAGGCGTGGCGGCGCGGGGACGTCGAGCGCGAGGACCTGCCGCGGTTCGGCTTCGAGCCCCTGGACGTCGTCGTCGTGGTCGGCCAGGACGGGCTGGTGGCGAACGTGGCGAAGTACGTCGACGGACAGCCGGTGCTCGGGGTCGACCCGGAGCCCGGCCGCAACCCCGGCGTGCTGGTGCGGCACCCCGCGCGGGCCGTCGCCGGGCTGCTCGTCGCGGTGGTGCAGGGCGCCGCGACGGTGCGCCCGCGGGCGATGGCCCGGGCGGAGCTCGACGACGGGCAGTGGCTCGATGCCCTCAACGAGGTCTTCGTCGGGCACGCGAGCCACCAGTCGGCGCGGTACCGGCTGCGGACCGGCGGGGCGGCGGGAGGTCGCGACGGCGGGGAACGGCAGTCGTCGTCCGGCCTCATCGTCGCCACCGGCACCGGCGCCACGGGCTGGGCCGCCTCGATCCGCCGCGAACGGGCCGTCGGCCCCGCGCTGCCCGGCCCGGACGACCCGGCGCTCGCCTGGTTCGTGCGGGAGGCCTGGCCGTCGCCCACCACAGGGACCGACCTCACGGCCGGCACGCTGGCACGCGACGAGCGGCTGTACCTGGTCGTCGAGTCCGACGCGCTCGTCGTGTTCGGTGACGGGCTCGAGGCGGACCGGCTCACCGCGACGTGGGGTCAGACCGTCACGCTCGGCCGCTCGCCGCGCCTGCTGCGGCTGGTGTGAGGCCAGCCGCTACAGGTACTGGCCCGTGCTGGTCACCGTCTCGATGGTCCGCGACCCGTCGACGCCCTTCTTGCCCTGCACGATGGTGCGGATGAAGACGATGCGCTCGCCCTTCTTGCCGGAGATGCGCGCCCAGTCGTCGGGGTTCGTCGTGTTCGGCAGGTCCTCGTTCTCGCGGAACTCCTCCACGCACGCGGCGAGCACGTGCTCCACCCGGATGCCGCGCTGCCCGTTGGCCAGGAAGTCCTTGATCGCCGACTTCTTGGCCCGGTCGACGATGTTCTGCACCATGGCGCCGGAGTTGAAGTCCTTGAAGTAGAGGACCTCCTTGTCACCGCTGGCGTAGGTGACCTCGAGGAACCGGTTGTCGTCCCGCTCCGAGTACATCCGCTCGACGACGCGCGAGATCATCGCCTCCACCGCCGCGGTCGCCGAGCCGCCGTTCTCGGCGAGGTCGTCGGCGTGGATCGGCAGGTCGGCCGTGAGGTACTTGCCGAAGATCTCGCGGGCGCCCTCGGCGTCGGGCCGCTCGATCTTGATCTTCACGTCCAGCCGGCCGGGGCGCAGGATCGCGGGGTCGATCATGTCCTCGCGGTTGGACGCGCCGATGACGATGACGTTCTCCAGCCGCTCCACCCCATCGATCTCGGAGAGCAGCTGCGGCACGATCGTCGTCTCGACGTCGGAGGACACGCCGGTGCCGCGGGTGCGGAACAGCGACTCCATCTCGTCGAAGAACACCACCACGGGGTGACCCTGCGACGCCTTCTCCCGCGCCCGGGAGAAGATCAGCCGGATGTGCCGCTCGGTCTCCCCCACGTACTTGTTGAGCAGCTCCGGACCCTTGACGTTGAGGAAGTACGAGCGGGCGTCGGTCACGTCGTCACCGCGCGCCGCAGCCGCCGTCGCGGCCAGCGAGTGCGCCACCGCCTTGGCGATGAGCGTCTTGCCGCACCCCGGCGGACCGTAGAGCAGCACGCCCTTCGGCGGCTTGAGGCCGTGCTCGCGGAACAGCTCGGGGTGCAGGAACGGCAGCTCGACCGCGTCCCGGATCGCCTCGATCTGCGGCCCGAGCCCGCCGATGTCCGAGTACTCGATATCGGGGATCTCCTCGAGCACCAGCTCGGCCACCTCGGCCCGCGGGATCACCTCGAAGACGAACCCGCTGCGCGGGTCGATGGTCAGCGCATCGCCCACCCGCACGCCGGTACCGGTCACCTGCCCGGCGAACCGCACCACGCGCTCCTCGTCGCCACGCCCGACGACGAGCGCCCGCGCCTCGTCGAGCATCTCCTTGACGGTGACGATCTCGCCCACCTGCTCGTACCCGCCGGCCTCGACCACGGTGAGTGCCTCGTTGAGCAGCACCTCCTGGCCCGGCCGCAGGTGGTGCAGGTCGAGGGAGGGGCTGATGCCCACGTGCATCTTGCGGCCCGCGGACATGATGTCGACCGTCCCGTCCGGGCGTGCGCCGAGGAACAGGGCGTAGGTGCCGGGCGGCTTGGCGAGGTCGTCCACCTGCTGCTTGAGCTCGACGATCTGGGCACGCGCCGCGATCAGCGCCTCCGTCAACCGCTCGTTCTTCGCGGCGAGCACCGTCAGCTCGCGGTGCAGGTCATGCCCGCCGGTCACCGGATCGGTCATGTCGGCCTCCTTCGCACGGCAGTGTCTGGCTCGGTGCCAACCCTGCACGGCGCTGTGCCTGCTGGTCCGGCAACAGTAACCACCGGCGCGCGCGAAGCACACGCGGTGCGACCCGGGTCAGGCCCGGTCTCACCATCAGAGACCGTGCGTCTCGGCTCACGTAGGCCCGACGACGCGGGTCAGTCCTCCGGCGGACGACCGACGGCGCGCCGCGCCCGACGCACCTTCTTGGCCGGCACGGCGCGCTCGCCGAGGGCCTCCTCGGACCACACCGCCTCGTCGCGCACCGGCGCGCCGTCCACGTCCAGCGGGTACGCGCCCTTCGCCGGGCGGCGGCGCCGCAGCGGGGTCTCCACCCCGTCGGCCAGCCGGCGGGCCGTGAGCAGGAAGCCGGTGTGGCCGACCATCCGGTGGTCCGGCCGCACGGCCAGGCCCTCCAGGTGCCAGGTGCGCACCATCGACTCCCACGCGCGGGGCTCGGTCCACCGACCGTCGGCGCGCACGTCTTCCGCGAGCCGCGACAGCTGGGTGGTCGTCGCGACGTAGCAGCACAGCACGCCGCCCGGCACCAGCGCGTCACCGGCGGCGACCACGTTCTCCCAGGGGGCGAGCATGTCCAGCACCACGCGGTCCACCGACCCGGGGGGCTCGGCGTTCAGCACGTCCTCGACGTCGCCCACCGTCACCCGCCACGCCGGGTGCGGGCCGCCGAACCACTCCTCGACGTTGCCGCGCGCCACCTCGGCGAAGTCGGCACGGCGCTCGACGGAGTGCACGCTGCCCTGGTCCCCCACCGCGCGCAGCAGGTAGGTGCTCAGGGCGCCCGAGCCGACACCCGCCTCCACCACGCGCGCGCCCGGGAACAGGTCGGCCATCCCGACGATCTGCGCGGCGTCCTTGGGGTAGACCACCGCCGCGCCGCGCGGCATCGAGACGACGTAGTCGGCCAGCAGCGGGCGCAGCGCGAGGTACTCCACGCCGGCCGAGGTGCGCACGACGACGCCCTCCGACGACCCGATCAGCTCCGCGTGCGCGAACCATCCCCTGTGCGTGTGGAAGGTGGCGCCCTCCGCCAGCGTGATCGTGTACAGGTGGCCACGAGGGTCCGTCAGCTGCACCTTGTCGCCCAGCCGGAAGACGCCCCGGTGCAACGCGGCACCCGTCGGGCCGGACTCGTCGATGCTCATCGGGTCTCCAGGTTCGCAGGAAGGTCGCAGGTCACAGCCGGATCGCCGCGAGGACATCGGCGGTGCGCACCAGCGCCACCACGTGGCCGTCCCGGAGGGCGACGAGCACCGGGGACAGCCGGGACGCCTCGCCCAGCGCCGCGAGCAACGGCTCGCCCACCAGGTCGGCGCCCACCACCGCGCCGGACGGCAGCGGCACGCTGACCGCCGTCACGAGGGTCGCCGCAGCGGTCTGCGGTGGCACGCTCGCAGCCGCCGCCACGTCGACGTACGCGGCCGGCCGGCCGTCCGCGGCGACGATGACGACCTCGCTCGCACCGACGGCCGCGGCGGCCGCGGCGGCCTGCGCCACGGTGACCAGATGCCCCACGCCAACCGCCGGCCGACCCACCGCCGCGATCGTCAGCGCGCCCACCGCGCGCTGGCGCCGCGCACCGGTGAGCGCCGCCGACGCTCCCGACCACAGGAACATCCCGATCAGCACGGTCCAGATGACGTTCGACGTCGAGGGCGCCGATCCGGCGAGCAGCGGCGGCCCCAGCGCCCAGAGCACCAGCCCGCCCGCGACGACCCGTCCCGCCCAGCCGGCGGCGATCGCGCCACGGGCCCGGTCGCGCGTGGCCGCCCACACCGCCGCCTCGACCAGCTGGCCGCCGTCCAGCGGCAGCCCGGGCAGCAGGTTGAACAACCCGACGAAGGCGTTCGCGGCCGCGCCCGACCACGCCAGCCATGCCGCCAGTGAGCCGCCCGGGACCAGCAGGGACACCCCCCAGAACGCCAGACCCAGCACGAGGTTCGTCACCGGCCCAGCCACCGCGACCAGCGCCGAGGTGCCGGGGCTGAACGGCTGGCTGGTGAACGTCGTCTGGCCGCCCCACAGGGTCAGCTCGAACGACGTCGGCTGCAGCCCGCGCCGTCGGGCGACCAGACCGTGCGCCAGCTCGTGCAGCAGCACCGATCCGAACAGCAGCGCGACGAAGGCGAAGGCCAGGACGACGACCGCGCCGCCGCTCAGGCCGGTGGACGAGCGCACCGAGGGGGTGAACAGCACCGTCATCGCCACGATCGCGAGCAGCCACGAGGGTGTGAGGATCAGCGGGGCGCCTGCCACCCGCCCGATCACCCACCCGCGCCGGGGCGGGCCGCTCGGACGGTTCGGAGCCTGGGTCACCGGCCCAGCGTAGGTGCGCCCGGGGGTGCCGTGCGCCGGGCGGTGCGCGCCGGCACGGCCGTGTGGGTGGCGGCGCCTACCCTCGTGACGTGCTGATGGAACCCGGACCTGCGCCGCTCGAGCCTCCCGTCGAGGTCGCCGACGAGGTGGTCGTCGAGATCGCCGTCGACGTCGCCGACGAGGTGGCCGAGGTGCTGGCCGAGGAGGCACAGGACCGTCTGCCGACGCGCCCGGGCCTCTCGCCGTCCCGGGCGCACGACTTCGAGCAGTGCCCGTTGCTGTTCCGGTTCCGGGTCGTCGACCGCCTCCCCGAGCCCACCAGCGAGGCCGCGGCCCGGGGCACGCTGGTGCACTCCGTGCTGGAGCACCTCTTCGACCTTCCCGCCGCGGGGCGCACCCCGGAGGCGGCACTCGCTGCGCTGCCCGGGGAGTGGGAGGTGCTGCGCGCCAGCGCACCCGCCTACGGCGACCTGTTCGCCACGTCGGAGCAGGAGCAGGCCTGGCTCGGCACCGCGGGAGCGCTGCTGACCTCGTACTTCACGCTGGAGGACCCGACGCGCCTCGAGCCGGCCGAACGCGAGCTGCACGTGCGCACCGACCTGGTGGACGGCCCCCAGCTGCGCGGGATCGTCGACCGGCTGGACGTGGCGCCGAACGGGTGGATCCGGGTGGTCGACTACAAGACCGGCCGGGCCCCCCGCGAGGGGTACGAGGGCCAGGCGTTGTTCCAGATGCGGTTCTACGCGTACGTCGTCTGGCAGACCCGGGGGGTCCTGCCACGCCTGCTGCAGCTGGTGTACCTCGCGTCCGGCACCGTGCTGCGGCACGAACCCACCGAGGCGGAGATGCGCACGCTCGAGGTCCGGGTCCGCGCGCTGTGGGCGCAGGTGCAGCAGACGGCGCGCACCGGCCGGTGGACCCCCCGGCAGTCGGCGCTGTGCGGCTGGTGCTCGTTCCGCGACCTGTGCCCGGCGTTCGGCGGCACTGCGCCGCCGGTGGACGCCGAGGCCGTCGAGCGGACGCTCGGAGTCCGGCCCGAACCCGCGCTGGCACTCTGACCAGGACCGTCGTGCGCGGCGGGTCAGCCGAACCGGTCGACGGACAGCTCGAGCACGGCGCCCGCGGCGATGCGCGCCAGCTCGGCCGGCCCCACCCGGGTCAGCGAGTCGGTGCGGCTCAGCCGGGGGTGGTCGTCGAGCACACCCGCGAGGGTCTGCACCGCCAGCACGTGTGCTCCCGACGCGAGGGCGGACGCGATGCCGGGCCTCGAGTCCTCCACCACGACGCACGCCGCCGGGTCCACGCCCAGCCGCCGCGCGGCCGTCAGGTACGGCTCGGGGTGCGGTTTGGCGTGCGCGACCTCGTCACCGCTGACCACCGCTGTGAACACGTCGATCGCGGTGACGAGCGGCACCGTGAGGTCCCGGTACGACGACGTGACCAGCGCCTGCGGCACGCCCAGGTCCCGCAGCACCACGAGCAGCCGGTACGCGCCGGGCTGCCACGGCGGCCCGGCGACCTGTCCCCGGATCACCCCCGCGGCGAGCCTGGCAATGATCGCGTCGACGGACAGCTCGACGCCGCGGCCCTGCAGGACCTCGGCGGACACCGGCAGCGGGCTGCCGACCAGCTGCAGCCCGTCGTCGTGCGTCCAGCGACCGCCGAAGGACTCGACGAGCTCGGTCTCCGCCGCGATCCACAGCGGCTCGGTGTCCACCAGGGTGCCGTCCATGTCCCACAGCACAGCGGCGGGCAGGGAAGGGCTGGGCATCCGACGATGGTACGGGGACGGCGCGGGCCAGCCGCGCCGACCAGGTGCGCGCATAGGCTGGGACGGTGACAGAGGGCATGACGGCTGACCTGGCCGGCGACGGCACGGTGCTGCTCGCCGCGTTCGAGGGGTGGAACGACGCCGGGTCGGCGGCCACCGACGCGCTCACGCATCTGCACGAGGTCTGGGGCGCCGAGCAGGTCGACGATCTGGACCCGGAGGACTACCACGACTTCCAGGTGAACAGGCCGATGGTCGGCCCGGGACCGGACGGTTCGCGGACCATCACGTGGCCCACGACGTCCGTGGCGCTCGCCACCATGCCGAGCACCGGGC
>Ga0302299_10001882_pt1 | contig 12732 bp, 13 predicted proteins | sample III_Fen_N3_4_FD_198795 | JGI IMG/M metagenome (GOLD analysis project Ga0302299, IMG submission 198795) | Peat permafrost microbial communities from Stordalen Mire near Abisko, Sweden - III_Fen_N3_4 | ecosystem: Environmental > Terrestrial > Soil > Wetlands > Permafrost | place: Sweden: Abisko... | reverse complement strand
CCTGGTGGCGGCGGGACGTTCGGACGGTCGCAGGCGCCCGCTGGCGAGCCCCACGCCTACCGTGGGCGAGCTGGAGGACGAGACACCCGCGCCGGACACCGCGCCCGGGGCCGGATCCGCCGCCGCAACGCCGGTCCCCATCGCCCCGACCCGGCCCCTCGACGCCGCCGCGGACGACCCGGAGGACGGACCCCGGTGGCCGGGCTCCGGCATGCGAGAATAGGCGTCCGACCAAGGCGCCAGCGGAGGCTCAACAGGCAGTGCCCGTCCTCGCCACGTTCTTCTCCGTCCGTCGCGGACGGGACCCGTTCTTCAAGTTCTTCATGAAGACGGTCTTCCCGCGCCAGATGAAGGAGTACGAGGAGAAGTTCGGGATCAGGTTCGTGGGCTGGTTCAACGTCGCCCACGGCTGGGACTTCGACAACGTCATCATGCTGGACCTGCCGGACTACGGGACCCTGGACCGCCTGGAGGCGGACGAGGCAACACGTGCGCTCGGTCACCGAGCCGGCGAGTGGATCTTCGAACGACATCATTCGATGTTCCTCCGAGAACGGCTCGGACCGGACCTCGAGTACCACGGATAGAGGAGGCGGACGAATGGACGTGAGCCGCAACGACATGCTCGGCGAGCTTGCCAACGACGCCGCCCTCGAGCGGGGAGACTTCGTGGTCAGCGCGACGGACCAGCTGCGCAAGTTCCTGGACCGCAACCGTGAGCGCATCGAGGGCCTGGGCGGCCTTACGCTGATCGACGAGGACCCGGACTACCTGTCCGTGGCCCCCGACGGCACGTTCCGTGTCCGCAGCCGCTTCGAGGACCCCGAGACCGGCGAGTGGGTCTCCGAGACGGAGGTCGTGGACAACGCCTCGGAGCTGATCGAGCTCTACAACCCGGCCGAGATCTTCGCCGCCTTCGCCGAGGCCGCGCGCGAGGCCGCCGGCTTCGGGGCGGAGCCCACCGCCACGGACGAGATGCTCGCGTCCGCGGGGGTCTCGCCCGAGGAGACGTTCGCGGCCTCCGGGCCGGACGTGGACGCCGGGTACGCCGGCGCCGCCGACACCTGGGCCGCGGCGCGCGGCACGCTGCTCGAGGCCGATGACGAGGAGTCCGCGGCCCTGGCGCTGTACAACCTCGCGCTCGACTACCAGGAGCGGAGCCAGCAGGCCGAGTCCAGCCTGCTCGAGCAGTTCGAGGAGGCTGCCGCCAAGCTGACGGCGCTGCTCGGCGACTTCATGATCCTCGACGACGAGGACGAGCGCCTGGTGCTCGGCGCGTCCGGCCGGTTCCGTGCCGAGGTCCTCCCCGAGGACGGCGATGGCGAGTGGCGCGAGCTGTCCATCCCCGACGACATCGTCGAGTTCTACGACCCCACGGACGTGTTCGCGGACCTCGCGGACTCGCTCGCCGAGGCGTACCCGTCCGTCGCGCCCGCGCTCGAGGGCGAGGACGAGGACGCCGAGGACGACGACGAGGACGAGGACGAAGAGGACGACGAGGACGAAGAGGACGCCGACGAGGCCGACGAGGCCGAGGGCGCCGATGACACCAAGGGCGGCGAGGTCCGCCCCTAGCGCGTGCGTCCGCTCGGCGCGGAGCTGATCGACAGCCGGGAGATCCTGCCCGGCCAGTGGCTGCAGTCCTGGCACGCCCCCTGGGTCGCCTCGGGGGCGCGCGCCGGACAGGTCGTCCACGTCCGCACTACCGAGGCCGGCGGGCTGCCGCTCCGGCGCGTGTTCCCGGTCACGACCTCGGACGTCGCGAGCGGCACGATCACGATCCAGGCGGCCGGCGTGGACCGGCCCACCGGCGGCTCGCCCCCCGCCTGGGCGCGTGGCCTGCGCCCCGGTGACCGGCTCGACATCCTTGGCCCCCTCGGTCGCCCGTTCGAGGTGGACTCGCGCGCCCGCCACCTGCTGCTCGTCGCCGAGGGACCGTCCATCGCCGCGGTCCGCCTGCTCGTCGACGAGGCGATCCGCGACGGCCGGTCCGTCGTCCTCCTGTACGGCGCGGTCTCGTCGTCGCACGTCTACCCGTCCAGCCTGATCCCGGACGAGGTGGAGTACGTCGTCGCCACGGCGGACGGCTCGCTCGGGCACCCCGGGTCCGTGGCGGACCTCGCGCTCGACTACGAGGCCTGGGCAGACCAGTCGTTCGCCGCCGGTCCGCCGGCGCTCCTCGCGGGGCTGGCGCGCCTCGCCACGGGACGGCGCGGCAGGCTCGGCGTCGCCACGCTGGGTCGCAAGCGCGGGGGCGGCCGGCAGATCCCGCCGGGATCGCCGGAGGCGCGGCGCAAGGCGTTCCTCCAGGTCGCGCTGGGGCACGGGATCGGCTGCGCGGCGGGGACATGCGGCGGCTGCGTGGCGCAGGGGACCGGCGGCTCGGTTCGCGTCTGCCGCGAGGGTCCGGTCTTCGCGGCCGACGAGCTGGACTGGGAGCACGCGTCGTGACGCCGGAGCGCCGCCACGCGATCGGGCGCATCGCCACGACCGCCGCGATCCTCTCGGTCTGGACGATCGTCCTCGGCGTCGCCGTGGCGTGGCTCAACTACCGGGGAACGGCGGCGGAGCCGTACAGCCCGCTCAACCACTGGATCTCGGAGCTGGGCCAGGTCGGCGTGTCCGGGCGGGCGTCCGTGTTCAACCTCGCGCTCGTGGCCGCCGGCATGGAGTTCGTCGTCTTCATGGTGGGGCTCGCGCAGGTGTCGCCGTCGCGGCTGCGGTGGGTCTTCGGGCCTGTGGGGGCGCTCGCGGGGATCGGCGGCGCGTTCGTCGGGATCTACCCGATGAACCACCCCGACGAGCACCTCCTCGCCGCCACGACCTACTTCACGCTCGCGTGGATCGCCGTGGGCCTCGCGTCCATCACGTTCCTGCGCTTCCCCGACGCGCGCTTCCCGCGCTGGCTGGCCGTCGGCGGTGTGCTGCCGGTGGCGGCCTCGATCGCGTTCCTCGTCGTGCTCCGCCTGGACGCGTTCACCTCGACGCGGATGGCGTCGAGCGGACCGATCGAAGGCCGCCCGGACGTCTGGCTGGGGCCGATCCTCGAGTGGGCCGTGCTGGTCGCGATCGTGGGCTGGACGCTGCTGGCGGGGATGACCTGGCGCGCCACGCTCAAGCCGAAGCCGCTGGCCGAGGGCGCGCGGTGAAGGCGAAGCGCAAGGGGCTGATCGCGAACGCGCCGCGGACCCCGACGGTCCGGACGGTGCGGCCGGCGATTGGCCTGCCCCAGCCGAGGCAGCGGGCGTCGATGCCGAGGGCCGTCGGTCCATCGTCTTCGTCGGCCTCGTCATCTCCAGCCACGCCGGCCTCGTCCTCCCTCGCCCTCGACCTGCTCGGCGGGCGGCCCGTGGACCTCGAGGTGGACCTCGGGCGGGGCCTCGTCCTCGCCAACCCGATCCTCGCCGCGTCCGGCCCGTTCGGGTATGGCGTGGAGGTCGTCGACGTCGCGGACCTCGGGCGGATCGGCGCGCTCGTCACGCGCGGGACCTCGCTCAAGCCGCGGGCCGGCCACGCGGCGCCACGCCTTGCGGAGGTTCCGGCGGGGCTGCTGCTCGGGATGGGGCCGCAGAACCCCGGGCTCGACACGGTGCTGGACCGCTACGCCGGCACGTGGGCGTCGTGGGGCGTCCCGATCATCATCAACCTGTGCGCGGACAACGCCGGCGAGCTGGGCGAGGCGGTCCGGCGGCTCGAGGGCGCGCCCGGGGTGGCGGGGATCGAGATCAACCTCTCCTGCGGTGGCGGCGGGCGTGGTGGCGCGATGCCGGGCCTGGATGCCGGGGCCGCGGGCTCGTACGTGGCGGCGGCCCGTCGCGCCACCGACCTGCCGTTGATCGCCAAGCTGACGGCGGCGGCCGCGGATGTCCGGGCCGTCGCGCAGGCCTGCGAGGCTGCCGGTGCGGACGCGATCTCGGCCATCAACACGCTGCCGGGGCTCGCGCTGGCGGCGGATCGTCGGGGCCCGGCGCTCGGATCGGGCTACGGCGGGCTGTGCGGTCCGGCGCTCCGGCCGATCGCCCTGCGCGTCGTCTGGGAGGTGGCGCAGGTCGTCGGGGTGCCGGTGATCGGGATCGGCGGGGTGGCGACGATCGACGACGTGCTGGACATGCTGGCGGCGGGTGCCTCGGCCGTGGGGATCGGCGTGGCGGCGCTGGCGGACCCGATGCTCCCCGTGCGCCTCGCGGACGAGCTGGCCGACGCGTGCCGCGTCCTGGGCGTGGCGGCGGCCCGGGACCTTGTCGGGACGGCCCTGCCGGCGAAGCCCGCGGCGCCGTCGACGCGCGGCGCGGAGTACGCCCGGTGATGCCGCTCCTCGTCGGCTGGCTGGTCGTGATCAACGTCGCCACGGCGGCGACCTACGCCTGGGACAAGGTCGCCGCGCGACAGGGCCGGCGGCGGATCCGCGAGCGGACGCTGTGGCTCCTGGGCCTCGCCGGCGGCGTGCTCGGCGCGTGGATCGTGTTCTTCGGGATGCGCCACAAGACGCTCCACCGGTCGTTCTGGGTCGTGCAGTCCGTGACGAGCGCGCTGTGGGTGGCGATCCTCGTGGTGGTCGTCACGCGCTGACGCCATGGCCACCCCGCCCGTTGCCCCCGACGAGCGCGCCCGGCGGTCACTGACCGTGGAGCTGGCGAGCGTCGAGGGCACCGGGCGCCCCGGAGGATCGCGGCGGGCGGCTGGGCTCGCGGCGGTCGTCGTGACGGCGGTGCTCGGGCTCGCGATCGCGTCCAGCCGGTTGTTCCCGGTGGAGCGGGAGGCCGTCGTGCCGCCGTCGGCGTTCGTCCCCAGCGCCGTCGCGAGCGCTGTCGCCTCGTCGGCCCCGTCGGGCTCTCCGGACGGGTCGCCCGCCTACAACCCGGTCGTCGCCAGGACGCCGCGCGTCGTCGGCCGGGCCTTCGACGTCGCCGCGCTGGTCGCGTCCGCCGCCGGCACGAACACCGACGGCCCGATCGCGTTCGTCGCCGGGATCCTGCGGATCACGCCCCGTCCCTGCGGCGCCGAGGCCACGGCGACCGCCTGTGACCGCCTCTCGATCGACGGCCTGCGCGGGATCAGGGTCGTGCCCGACGATGGCCTCACGATGCCGATGCGCCGGCCGGGCGGCGGCGAGGTCCTCGTCGTGCTGGCGCGCGCGGGTCACCTCGTGTACCTCGGCTCGCTCGCCGTCGACCCGCAGGGGATCCCGCGCATCGATGGCCTGATCGCCCTCGTCGCGAGGCGCGGACCCGCCGCCACCGGCCCCACGCTGTTCGAGGCCGACGGCCGCCTGATCCGCCTTACGAACCTCTGCCCGGAGACCGCCAGCTGCCCGCCGCCGTCGTGGCTGCTCGGTTCGGCGCAGTGGCCGGACACGCGGGTCGACGTCGTCGCCGACGCCACGGTCCAGGCCGGCGCGTTCGGCATCGACGCGGACATCGGCTGGGCGTCCGGCCCGTTCCTGCTTCGACCCGGCGCGGCGCCGGGCGCCTCGTGGGTCGTCGTGGCGCGCGAGGACCAGGCGACGATCCTCCACATCGTCATCCCGTGATCGGGCGCTGGCGCGAGCTTCGCGTGAACGCGGCGACCCACCCGTGACTCCTGTCTGCTAGGAGGCCGATGGAACGGCAGGCAGGGACGGACCAGGTTGCGCGGGCGCGGGCCGGGGACGCGGACGCGTTCGAGGCCCTGGTGGAGGCACGGGTCGGACCGATGACGCGGACGGCGATGGCGATCATGGGACGCGAGGACGAGGCGCGCGATGCGGTGCAGGACTCGCTCGTCACCGCCTGGCGCGAGCTGGCATCGCTCCGCGATCCGCTGGCGTTCGATGCCTGGCTGACGCGGATCCTCGTGAACCGTTGCCGGCGGGGACTGCGGCGCGTGGGGCTGCGGCGGCTGCGCGAGGTCCCGATCGAGACGATGGCGGCGGCCGATGAGCCGTCGGGGCCCGACCACGCCGCGGCGGCCGACGACCGGCGCGCGCTGGAGCGGGCGTTCGAGCGGCTGACGATCGAGGAGCGGACGCTGCTCGTGCTCCATCATCTCGACGGGCGGTCGGTGGCGTCGATGGCCGAGGTCCTGGGGGTGCCCGAGGGGACCGCGAAGTCGCGGCTGTTCGCGGCGCGGCGGGCGCTGGACAGGGCGCTGGCGCGGGAGGGCGAGCGATGAGCGAGCCGCGCGACGACGACCGCGAGCTCCGGGCGATGCTCGAGGCGCGGGCCTCCCGCGTGCCGGCGTCCACGCCGCGCGAGGTGATGGCCGCGGTCCGCCAGGAGATGCAGGCGCCGCGGGAGGGCGCGGCGTTCGCGGTGGTGCCGTTGCTGGCCGGGCGGCGGCGGGGCGCGGGCCTCGGTTGGGTGGCCGCGGCGCTGGTGGCGGTGGTCGTCCTCGCCGTGGTCGGCAGAGGATCGTTCACGTCACCGTCCAGCGCCACGAACGCGGCCTCCGCGGTCGTATCGTCGTCGCCGGTGACCGGACCGTCGGGTGCCACCGATGTGTCCCTCGCGGGGCTCCGGCAGGCGCTTGCGGACGGGTCGCTCGACGGGCGGATCGTGCTCGTGGACACGACGCTGCGGGAGACCCCGCTGCTGATCAGCTGTGTCTCCGTCTGCCCGCGGTTCTGGGCGCTGGACCTGGTCGGGCCGGTGGTGACGGACAGGCAGCCCGGCGAGCCGATCGTGCCGGCGGTGCTGAACCAAGCGTTGCCATCGCTCGCGGGGACGTGGGTCGTGGTGCCGCACGCGGGGATGCTGTTCCTCGCCGGGCGGGTGTCTGATCCCATCTACCAGCCGATGACGTGGGCGGACCTCGAGTCCCGCCCCGGGCCGGTGAGCATCGACCCGTCGGGGACCACGCTGGAGCCGATCCGCGGCTGGCTCGTCCACGGCGGCCCAAACGTCACCGATCGCGTCATCTCGGAGCAGCGGCCGGCGGCCGACGGGACGCCTGCAGGGACCACCACGGTGTTGACGCTCGAGGGCCCCGCACCCGGCATCGACCCGGCTTCGGTGGTCACCGAGGGCCCGTTCCTGGTCCGCACGGCCCCCGGCTCGAAAGCCCGGGTCGTGGCGCGCTATGAACCGGCGAGCCTGGTTCGGGTCGCGATGCCGACGATCACCTGCCCGCCCGTCCCCTCCGACCCGGCGATGGCCTGCGACGACGCCGTCGGCGCGGCACTCACGGCAGACCAGTGGCCATCGCCCATCACCTCGATCAAGTTCGACTACATCACCCCGTCGAGCGGTCAGGTGGTCATCCGCCACCAGGTGGCCTCGCAGGATCTCGTCGTGGACGTCCGCGCGAATGCCGACGGCAGCGTGGTCGTTCGGGGTTCCGGCCCGCTCGCGTCCGACGGGCCCGCGATCCCGTCGCCGGCGGCCTCGACGCCTGCCCCTGGAGCCGGGTCCGTCCCGCTGGACGCCGTCGGACTGCGCACGGCGCTTGCCTCCGGCTCCCTGGACGGTGCCGTCGTGCTGGTCGACGGGACACTCGCCGAGCGACCGATCCCGTGCACGTCGCCCTCGACGCCCGAACCGTGCTTCGAGCTCTACCTGCCGGCTGTCGCCGGCATCACGGTGTCGGAGGGCCGTGGACCCGGCGCCGCCAGGCCCAGCGCGTTGCCGGCCGGGTCGCTCGTGTTCGTCGTCGGCGGCGGTGGCCTGACCTTCCTCGGCGCCTGGGCCACGTGGCGTGCGGACCCGATCACCGTGGACGCCCTCCTCGGCCAGGCGAGCGTGCCGGCTTATGACGACCTCGCCCTCGTTTCCGGCTGGCTGGTCGTCGGTGGGATCCACTCCTGTCCGATGCTCGGGCCAGGCGCGACGCCGTGCCCCGGCCCGCTGCCGTGGCTGGCCGTCGACGAGCCCAACCAGGACGGGCTCCTCATGTCCGACAAAGGCGTGACGGTGGGCCTCGACCCGTCTGGCGTCGTCGGCACGCCCTCCGCGATCGTGACGCCCGGCCCGTTCCTCCTCCGGCACGCCTACGACACGCCGTGTGATCACGGCACCCAGCCGGGCGGCGTCACCTGTGCCGGGACACAGACGGGCTGGGAGGTGGTTGCGGCGCTGGCTGGCCGCTCGATCGTGCGGGCGGTCCTGCCGCCGGTCGCCTGTGCCGACGTCCCGCACGGGCAGACGACGAGGCTGACCTGCGGCGGCGCGGTCACTGCCGCGTTGGCGGTGGTCCTGTCCGGCAGCGCGGTGACCTCGATCGAGTTCGCGTATGGCGACTCGATGTGCCCGCCCTGGGTGCCCTGTGAGGCCGCGATGCCGCCGAACCCGGATGCCGGGCACGTCGTCCTCCACGTCGCGTCGCCGGGCCCCGACCTGTGGGTCATGGTCGTGGCCGACGGCGACGGCGCGGTGTCGGTGGCGAGCCCCGTAGCCTTCCCGCGCTGGTGGCCGGCGGCCTCGCCGACGACGAGCACCTCCCCGTAAGGCCCTGCATCCACCCTGCCATGCGGACTCGCCCCGAACGACCCGCGGGAGGATGACCCGAGCCCATGGCGCCGGGTGCCAGGCCGCGCCTATGCTCCGGCCGTGGGCGCGCCTGGAGGGCTTCCGACCGAGCCGCGCGATGGGTTCGAGCCCCGTCGCGATCTCGACGTGCCCCCGGCGCCCCTCCGGGAGTCGGGCGGGGGCCGTCGGGCGGGCGTCCTCGCACTGGTCGGCGTCAGCGGCGCCATCGCCTTGGCCCTCGTGATCGCCCAGGTCGGCTCGAAGGACCTGCCCACGCCCTCCGTGCCCAGCGCGACACCCGCCGGCCCCTCCGTGGTGGCGGTCCTCCCCTCGGTCAAGACCGCCCCGACCGAGACGCCGGTGGAGGTCCCACCGCGTCTCTCGCGCGACGCGCTGGCGAAGGCGGTCCACGACGGAAGCCTCGAGGGTCGCCTCGTCTTCGTGGACGGCATCCTCCGCGTCACGCCCGTGCCTTGCGCGGGTCGGACCGGGGGCTCGACCGGTTGCGTGCAGCTCGAGATCGGCGGGCTCGGCCTGCCCGTGTCGGCCGCCGACAGCGCCATCCCGTGGCAGGGCGACCCGCCCGCGGGGGCCTGGCTGGTGACGGTCGCCCGCTCCGGCACCCTCGCCTACCTCGGCTCGCTGTCGCCCCCGCGGGCGGGGATCCCTTCGATCGACGAGTTAACGAGCGAGCTCCTGGGCGGCCGGCTCGATGAACCGCCGGCCTCGCTGTTCGAAGCGACGGGCTACCTCGTGGCGCGCTCGATCTACCCGTGCGTCACGGGTGACGCCGCCCCCACCACGTGCCCGGCGCTGTCGAGGTTCCTCGCAGGCGATGCGCCCCGGACCGACGGCAGCCTGGCCACCGCACGGGGGGCGAACGTCACCATCACGGCGTCCGTCCCCGAGGTGGACCGTCATGCCGCGGTGACCGAGGGCACCTTCCTGGTCACGGTGCCGGGCACCGAGCCGGCCGCGCCACGTCGGTCCCGCGTGCACCGCCGCCGCCGTGTCGTGGCTGCTCGTCGCACGGTACGAGCCCTCCCGGGCCGTGCGGGTCCAGGTCCCGTGATCTCGCGCCGCGCCCGATAGACTCCCCCGATGACCGCCCCGAGCCCCCAGTCCGGTGTCGACCGCGCCCTCGTCAAGTCGCTCAAGGATCGCGAGGACGCCGCGTTCGCCGCCCGCCACCCGCGCTCCGCCGAGCTCCTGGCGCGCGCAAGTGAGGTCATGCCCAACGGCGTCCCGATGGCCTGGCTCGTCGGCAGCTACCACCACGAGCCGATGTGGGTGGCCGAGGGCCACGGCGCGCACTTCACCGACGTGGACGGCCACGAGTACCGCGACTTCAACATCGCCGACATGTCGATGTTCTGCGGCTACGCGCCGGAGCCGCTGGTGCGCGCCGTCAGCGCCCGCGTCGCGAGCGGCAACCAGTTCCTGCTGCCGGGCGAGGACGCGATCGTCGTGTCGGAGGAGCTCGCCCGACGCTTCGGCCTCCCGAAGTGGCAGTACACGAGCTCGGCCACGCACGCGAACACGGAGGCGATCCGCGTCGCCCGCGTGATCACCGGCCGCGAGAAGGTGCTGCTGTTCGACGGCAAGTACCACGGCCACCTCGACGAGGCGCTCGTGGAGCTCGACGCCGACGGCCGCCTGGTGCCCGAGGAGCGCGGCGTGCCGGCAGGCGTCGTGGAGGGCACCGTGCTCGTCCCGTTCAACGACGAGGCGGCGCTGGCGCGGGCGCTCGAGCAGCTGGACGTGGCGATCGTCCTGACGGAACCCGCGATCACGAACAACATCGGCCTGCTGCTGCCGGACGACGGGTTCCACGCGGCGCTGCGGCGGCTCACCCTTGAGACCGGGACGCTGCTCGCCTGCGACGAGACGCACACGCAGGTGGTGGGGCCGGGCGGGCTGGTCCGGCAGTGGGGCCTGCGGCCGGACATGGTCACGGTGGGGAAGTCGATCGCCGGCGGGGTCCCGTTCGGCGCCTGGGGCATGACCGACGAGATCGCCGAGGTCCTGGTCCAGCGCAAGGGGCCGGACGGGGAGCGGTCCAACCTCGTCGCCACCGGCGGCACGATCTTCGGCAACGCGCTGGCGATGGCGGCGGCACGCGCGGTGCTGACGGAGATCCTGACGCAGGACGCCTACGCGCACACGAAACGCCTGGGCGTCCGGCTGGCCGACGGGATGCGGGCGAGCGTCGCCGCCCACGGGCTGCCGTGGCACATCCACCACCTCGGGCCGCGCTCCGGGTACACGTTCCAGCCGACGCCGATCCGCAACGGCGCAGAGGGCCGCGCCGCCGCCGACGAGCTGCTGACGCGCCTCATCCGGATCTGGCTGGCGAACCGAGGCGTGTGGGAGGCGATCGTGGGCGCCGGGCCGGTCTGCTCGATTCCGGCCTCGGACGAGGACGTCGACGCGTACGTCGAGGCCTGGGACGAGCTGCTTGGAGAGCTCGCCCGGTAGGGCGGGACTCGCGGTTCGCCTGCCGAACGCACGGTGCGCTGGACCACACGATCCGCTGGACCACACGATCCGTCCGCTGGGCGGACCATCCTTGGCGCCACGACGTCCACAGCGCCTGAACGGTTCATGCGCCGGCCGGCCCGCGCGCTGCCGCAGCCCGCAGCGCCTGGTGGGTTCGTCTGGCGAACGGTCGCCGGGCGCACGCGAGCCCGGAAGGCACCGGGCCGCTACCATCCACGCGATGACGACCCTGCGACGCACCATCGACGAGGTCGCACGCCGCGCCGTCGCGGCCCGGACCGAGGCGTTGTTCCGCTCCTCCGGCGCCCTCCGCGAGGGCCACTTCACCCTGAAGAGCGGGCGCCACTCGGACGCCTACGTGGAGAAGTTCCAGGTGCTCCAGGACCCGGCCGCCACGAGTGAGCTGTGCGGCTTCTGGGCCGCGGGCGTCCGGGACTCGAGCGGCGCCCCGATCGTCGACCTCGTGGCGGGGCCGACCACCGGCGGAGTCATGCTCGCGTTCGAGACCGGCCGCCAGCTGGGCACCCGTGCGATCTTCGCCGAGGAGGTCGCCGGCGAGCCCGGCGCGGCCCCCCGGCGCGAGTTCCGTCGCGGCTTCACGATCGCGCCTGGCGAGCGGGTCCTGCTCGTGGACGACATCCTCACCACCGGCGGCTCCCTGCTGGCGATGATCCCGGCGGTCGAGGCGATGGGCGGCGAGATCGTGGAGTGCGCGGTGATCGTCGACCGTTCCGGCGGCCTGTCCACGCTGACCTCGCCGGCGACCGGCCGTGTCTACCCGCTCCGCGCGCTGTGGTCGCTGGAGCTGCCGACGTACGAGTCCGGCCCCGCCACCTGCCCCCGCTGCGCCGCCGGCGAGCCCGCGGTCAAGCCGGGCAGCAGCGGCACGGGGATGGCGCCGCGATGAGCCGACCCAGTCGCGCCGCCGTGCTCGGGCTGACGGCCGTCCTCGCCCTCGTCGTCGCCTGCGGCCCCGCCAGCGGCACAAACGGCCCGAGGGCCACGCCCGGCGTCGACGCCACCTCGTCGCTCGCCCCCGCGGAGACCGCCACGCCCGGCCCGTCCGAGCCCGCGCTGGACTCCCCGGTCACCGGCGTCCTGACGCACCTCGACACGGCCGGCCTGTCGGCGGTCGCCGGATTCACGATGCGGCTCGACGACGGGCGCGAGATCGCGTTCAAGCTGGGCGTCCTGGAGAACGGGGACCAGTTTCCGCCCGGGCATCTCGGCGAGCACCTGGCCACGGCCGAGCCGGTCCGGGTCTTCTTCCGGAAGAACGGCCGGGACCTCGTCGTCTACCGGATCGAGGACGCCGGCGCCGCGCCCAGCCCCTCGGCTTAGGCTCCGGGGATCGCGCCGGCCCAGCGCCAGCCGAGGGACGGTCAGGAGCCCGCGATCTGCGCGATCGCCGCCTTCAGCTCGTCGTCCGTGGCCACGCCCTCGAACGAGCCCTGGACGATCCCATTGCGATCCACCGCGAAGATCCAGGGCTCGGTGAGCAGGCCCCATTGGTTGGTGGCGGCCACCGGCTGGAGCTGGTTGTTCGCGTCGGGCACCGGCTGGAGGCGCCCATCCGCGTACTTGAGGACGTAGGGCTCCACGTTGATGAACGCCACGCTGGCGGGTGACGTCGCCTTGATCGCCTTGACGCGGTCCAGCGTCGGCCCGCACTGGGCGCTCTGGCAGAAGGCCGGGGTGGCGAAGATCAGGATGAACGGGGTCTTGCGGGCGAGCGCCGTGTCCACCGACACCTGGTAGAAGGACGGATCCGGCTTCGGGTCGCTCGAGATCT
>Ga0302299_10001881_pt1 | contig 12736 bp, 10 predicted proteins | sample III_Fen_N3_4_FD_198795 | JGI IMG/M metagenome (GOLD analysis project Ga0302299, IMG submission 198795) | Peat permafrost microbial communities from Stordalen Mire near Abisko, Sweden - III_Fen_N3_4 | ecosystem: Environmental > Terrestrial > Soil > Wetlands > Permafrost | place: Sweden: Abisko... | reverse complement strand
CCTCGGCCACCGCCTGCTCACCGTCGCCGGCCTCGCCGACCACCTCGAAGCCCTCGCCCTCGAGCAGGGCCCGCGCGACCACCCTGAACCCCTCATGGTCGTCGACGATCAGTAGCCGTGGGCGCACATCTGAAGTGTCAGGGCGTTCGCCCCGGTTGTCATCAGGGCCAGCCCCCACCCCTCGCGCCCCAGGTCAGGGCTGGCCCCGACCAGGGGCGCGGGATCCCAGGGATGTGCCGCCCCCAGCCGGCGGCGAACCATCGAACTCATCGAAGCCGCACAGCCGCCGACCGGCAGCAGCCGCGGCCCAGCCCGAGGAGACGAACATGGCCAAGACCACGACCCAGACGCAGCAGCGCGATGCCGCCACATCCAGCACCGGCCGCACAAGCCGCGGCATGCGCCCCCACCGCACGGCAGCCGTCGTCACCGGCGCGGTGCTCGCCATCATCGCGCTGGGCGGCGGCAGCGCGGCCCTCTACATGTCCGGCGACGCCGCCGGCGCGCCCGGACCACAGCCGACCGACACCCGGCCCGCCGGCACCAACGACCTGGGCGGCACGGAGCAACCGTCGGTGCAGTGGCTCCAGCGCTGCGCCCCGGCATACCCCGCCAAGGCGTGCTGACGCCACGCCAGACCATGACCATGACCACCCTGCACAGCCAGCACACCACCACCAAGCAAGGAGTTGCGCGGCGCGTCACGCCACGACCGCACCCGTCGGCCGGTTGCGAAGCTTCTCGCGGGGGTGCCGAAGGCGTGGCACGCCGCCCTGGCCAACATCGCCCGGGCGGTTGGCCTACCGACGCGAGGACTGGGCCGGGGCTCTCGCCCCGGCCCAGATCCCCGCCGGCAGACTCTCGCCCCGGCCCAGATCCCCGCCGGCACAGCGTCGTGATCTTGGCCAAGCGCGAACGCTCGACACGGCAGCGGACTCATGGCAGTGCCCGCAGTGTCGCAGCACCGCTGCCGAGCGGCACCGCCGTGAGGCTGATGAGCAGCCAGTTCCGACGAAGCCCCGGAGCGAGGGGCTCGACGCAAACGCCACCGAATGCAGCAACGGCGTTCGCACATCGGCGTCCGGGGCGCGTCCTCGAGCGCGGATGACGCACCGTGCCGCCAACGAACCAGCAACCAGAACCGGCCCTTGGAGGCCGGCTCAGTCCCAATGGAGGAACCCATGAAGCACAAGCGAAGGATCATCCTCACTGGCCTCACCGCCCGGGCGGCCACGGCCACCAACCCTGCCCGCGCTCGGAAGCGTGCCACTCTGATGCCGATCGTCGTAACGGGCATGCTGATCGTCGCGGTCACCGCGGCACCGGCCTCGGCCACGACACCGGGCAGGAACGGCCTGATCGCCTTCAGCTCGTCCACGACCTCAGGCGTCCAGCTGTTCACGGTCCACCCGGACGGCACGCACCTGCGTCAGATCACACACGTGGCCGGCGACGCAGCCAACGTCGACTGGTCCCCGGACGGCATGCGGATCGCGTTCGCGATCGTGACTGAGGCTTCTTCCCAGGGCGCGGTCGCCCGGACGGACGGGTCTCGGCTGCGGTTGCTGCCCCAACCCGCAGGGGTCTTCGACGACCAGCCGTCCTTCTCGCCCGACGGTCGGCGCATCTTCTTCGAGCGATTCACGGTGGCCACCCACGATGACGCGATCTGGAGCATGAGGAGCGACGGGCGGGACCAGCGCCGAGTTCTGGGCCCCTTCCCGAACGGAGTCGTGACCGACCCGAACATCTCCCCCGACGGCAGGACGATGAGCTTCCAAGCCTTCGACTTCTCGCTCGTCGAGCAACCGGCCCTCGGACTCTTCACGTCCACTCCCTCTGGGGCCGGCATCACCCAGATCCGCCCGTTCTCCTCCGATGAAACGATCAAGGCCGACTGGGCCCCTGACGGCCGCAGGATCGCCGTCACCGAGAACGCCAACTTCCTCCACCCCGACGACTCCGCCAACATCCTCACGATGCGCCCCGACGGGTCGCACGTGCGACGCCTGACCAACTTCCACGACGGAGTAACGAACGCCTTCTTCGGGTCCTACTCCCCCGACGGTCGCTGGATCGTCTTCCGACTGGAACAGCGCGGCCTGTTCGGCCTGTACCGGATGCACCCGGACGGGAGCGACCGTCGGGCAATCCTTCCGCTGTCGCCGAAGAGGCCCTTCCTGATCGACTGGGGCAGCCACGACGACTGACCGACATGGACCCTGCTTTCGCCAAGCGAGTGTCGTACAACCTGGCGCCGCATAACGCGGCGCCAGGTTGTCCGCGAATGATTCGCCGAGGGCAGCAGACCGCGGGCATCGTCGATCTTTCGCTCACCACGCTACTGGGGGATCTGATCGGCGTGCCCTGGCGGCGGGCGCACGCGGTACCGTCGGCCACGGTGCTGTCCACCTGGCGGGCCGCGATCGGTGCGGAGCCGTGACATCAGCTCCAGAGGCTGGTGCTGGCACCCGCATCGGCGATGACAGCGCCGGCTACCCGCAGATCTGGCACCTGTACGCCTCCGACGCGTTCACCCGGGCCACCCTGGCGGATATCGACGTCGCCTCGACGCCGCCATCCGCTCCTGCAACCGTGCCCGCGGCACGCGCGACCATGCCGCCGTTCGCACCGCACGAAAGACCGCGTCGCTGAATATGAGTGGGGAACCACCCAACCCAAAGCACGCCCCGCTCCTCGGCCGGTGCGAGGCTGCGGCCATGCGTGGTTCGGGGTCGAGGTCGGGTTCTGGTTCGGGGGTCGGCCACTCACGGGCGGGCTCGGGATCGGCGTGGCCGCAGGAGGGCGTTCTCACCCGCTTCGCCGGTGCCCGGGTCGCCGTGCTCGGCACGATCGACCACGAGCGGGGCGCCCGCGCCGCGCCGCACCTGGTCCCAGTCACCTTTGCGATGGATCTCGACCGTCTGGACCCGGGGGCCGAGCCAGCTGAGCGGGGTCCGGCGGCTCCTCGGGTGCTCACCGCCGTCGACGCCAAGCCCAAGAAGGGGCCGGCCCTGCGGCGGCTGCGCAACATCGCCGCGAACCCAGCCGTGAGCCTGCTCGTGCAGAGCTGGTCGGAGGACTGGGCCGCGCTGTGGTGGGTCCGCGCCGACGGCACCGCCGAGATCAGCGACGACGCCGCCGTCCTGGACAGGGCAAGGGCGCTGCTCGCCGCTAAGTACCGGCAGTACGGCAGCGTCGCCGTGACGGGCCCAGTGGTCGTCGTCACGGTCGAGGCGTGGCGTGCCTGGTCGCCGGTCAGCGAACCGGAGATCTACGGGCGCTGAAAATGCGTTGAGGCGGCGCCGACCCGAGGGCCAGGCTGGGGAACCGATTCCGCTATCCGGGGGGGCCTTCGCCATGCGCCTGCTGCGCGACCTGTGGGGCACGTCCGCGCCGCGTTCGGCGGCGCTGGCCGTGCTCGTCGTGCTCGGTGCCGCCGGTCAGACGGGCGCGGCGGCTCTCGCCGGTCCCGTCCTCGTGGCCCGCTCCAGCACCCTGTTCATGCTGCTGGCGCTCGCGCTGGTGGTCGTCGTCGCCGCCGACCTGGGCGTGGCCCTGCTCGCCGCCCGCCTCACCGCGGACTGGTCGGCGGACCTGCGCCGCCGCTTGTGCCGGGTCGCGCTGGGCCAGCACCTCACCACGCTGGAGACGACGCCGGTCGGCGAGCTGCTCGACCGGATCGACAACGACGTCTACCAGGTCGGCTCCGAGCTGCGCGGCAGCGGCGCGCGGATCGCCCAGGCGCTGGCCACCAGCGTGCTGTCCGTGGTCACCGCCCTGTTCGTGTGGTGGCCTGCGGGCGTCGTCATGGCCGTAGTCGGCGTTGCGCTCGCCGCCGGCCTGGCCGGCCCGCTGCGACGGATCGGGCCCGCCCGCGAGCGCGAGGAGGAGGCATGGTCCGACCTGGCCGCCGTCATGGAGGAGTCGATCCACGGTCAGGACGACGTGCGGACCAGCCTGGGGCAGGCCTACGTGCTGCGGCTGTTCGCCCATCGGGCGAGCCGGGTGTTCCAGCTCGGGGGGGTGGTGTGGAAGTCGGCCGCGCGGGCGACGACGGTGGCCGTCGCGACGGTGGCCGTCGCGATCTCGCTGCTCGTCGTCGGCGGCGCCTGGGCGCTGGTCGAGGGCCGGATCGACGCCGCCCGGCTCACGGCCGTGTGGCTGCTCGCCCTGGCCTTCGGCGGGACGGTGCAGCACATCAGCCGTCAGATCTCCGAGCTGCAGTACGGCTTGGGGGCGTGGCAGCGGGTGCTGCTCCTCCTGGCCGCGCCGCAGGAGCCGGTGAACGGCGTGACGGCCCGCGACGGCGACGTCCGCGTCCGCGCCCTGACGTTCAGCTACGCACCCGACTCGCCGCCGGCCCTGCGCGGGGTCAGCCTGGTGTTCCGTCGGGGCCGGTCCTGCGCCGTCATCGGCCGGACCGGGTCCGGGAAGTCGACCTTGGCCAAAGTGCTCACCCGCAGCGTGGAGGTGCCTCGCGGGACCGTCTTCCTCGGCGACGTCGACCTGCTCGACGTCGAGCTGGAAAGCCTGCGGCGCTGGGTGGCCGTCGTGCCGCAGCGCACCGAGATCCTCGCCGGGACGCTCGCCGAGAACGTGGCGCTGTTCGACGACGCCCTGGTGCCGCGTGCCGGTGCGGCGCTGGCGGAGCTGGGGCTCGGCGACTGGGTCGACGACCTGCCCGCCGGGCTGGAGACGCGGCTCGGCGAGGGCGGCCAGGCGCTCTCGGCAGGGCAGGAGCAGCTCGTCGCGTTCGCCCGGATCCTCGTCCGGGACCCCCGCGTCGTCATCCTCGACGAGGCGACGGCCCGGATGGACCCGGTCACGGAGGCGGCCGTCCAGCGCGCCACGCAGCGCCTGCTGCGCGGGCGGATCGGCGTCGTCATCGCGCACCGGCTGTCCTCGGTGAAGGCGTGCGACGACGTCGTCGTGCTGGCCGACGGCGCGGTGGTCGAGGCCGGGCCGCTGGCGCAGTCGGGGCACTACGCCCGGTTGGTCGGCCAGAGCGGATCTCGGGGGGCCGCGGTGGTCCCGCGGCAGACGCCGGCGATGAGGGCCGGTGAATCCGGTGCCGGACAGACGCCGGCGCTCGACAAGGGGGCAGCACCGCCACTGCCGGACCCGCCCCGGGTCCGGACCCTGCGGGAGATCTTCCGCCTGGTGACCAACGACGCCCGGTACGGGCTGGCGGCGGTGGTCTGCTTCGTCGTCATGGTGGTGCTCGGCCTGGACGGGTCGGTGCTGCCGTGGCTGTGGGTCGATCTCGTGGACGGCTCCGGCTCACCGCACGGGCCGGCCGTGGCGATCGTGCTGGCGCTCGCCGTGACGGTGCCGTTGTCCTTCTTCACGGGCTGGTGGTTCCCGCAGTGGTGGGTGAGCCAGATGTTGCGGATCAGCCTGCGCCTGGTGTCCGGGCAGACCGGCCCACGCCGGGTCAGCGGCCACACCCCGGCCGAGGTGGTCGCCCAGGGCGGGGACACCGAGCGGGTCGTGATGCTGGCGGACAACGTCATCGACCAGGCGATCTCCGCCGTCGTCATCGTGGCGATGACTCTGGTCTCGGGCAGCCTTGTGCCGGCGCTGTTCTTCGCCGGGACGATGCTCGCCTCGGCGACGGCGGCGACCGTGTTCGGCGTGCGGCTCAAGGACGCCGCACAGCAGACCGTGGTCTCGCGGGCGGCGTTCGCCACGGCGTTGGTGGCGGCTCTGTCCGCGGCGCGGACGGTGAAGCTGGCCGGGGCGACCGGCCCGGTGCTGGCGCACCTGGCCCGGCTCGACTCCGCCCGTAGCGAACGGCAGCGGGCCGAGATCGTCACCAAGGTGTGGGCGCGGTCGACGCCGTCGCTGGCGGCCGGATTGCTCCCGATCGTCGCGTGGGCGATGTACCTGTCCGGGGCCCTGTCCTCGGCGTCGGTGCTGATCGTGGTCTCGACGCTGGGCGCGGCGCGGTGGTTCGCGTGGACGACGGCGTCGTTGGTGGCCGAGCTGCCCTCGGCCCGGGTGTGGACTCGCCGGACCGTCACGATGGCGGGGGTCGCGGCGTACTCGGCGCCGGTGCCCGGGGTCGACCTGTTCCGTGGGACGGCCCCGTCCCCGCTGCCGGTGGCCCAGCGCACCCCGCTGCACCGGCTGGACCTCGCAGGCTTCACCGCGGTGCACGAGGACGGCACGATGGCCGCCCGCGACGTCGACCTCAGCATCGGGCGCGGGGAGCTGGTCCTGGTGATCGGGTCGGTCGGGTCGGGCAAGTCCTCGCTGCTGCGGGCACTGGCCGGAATCGTGCACCACACCGGTGAGCTGCGCTGGAACGGCGAGGTGGTCGGGGAGCCGGAGCGATTCCTGCGGCCCGGCCAGGTCGGCTACGTCGCCCAACTGCCCCGGGTGCTGTCCGGGACCGTGAAGGAGAACATCCACCTGGGTCACGACGTCGACACCGCGTCGGCGGTCAGCGCCGCACAGCTGGATTACGACTTGGCGATGGCCGGGGCGGGGATGGCCGGTGAGCCGGGTATGCCCTCCGTGGGTCCGGTCGGCGCGGTGGGTCCGGTCGGGGCGGTGGGGGCGGTCGGGGGGGCGGGGCTGGGCCTGCTCATCGGGCACAAGGGGACGCGGCTGTCCGGTGGCCAGCTCCAGCGGCTCGCCCTCGCCCGGGCACTGGCGCCACGCACGGAGGTGCTCGTCGCCGACGACGTCTCCTCCGCGCTCGACGTCACGACCGAGCTGGCTCTCTGGCGCGCCTTGCGGGAGCGGGGCGTGACCGTCATCGGCTCGACGTCGAAACTGGCGGCGCTGGAGCGGGCCGACCGGGTGGTGGTGCTGCAGGGCGGCTGCGCCGTGGCGCAGGGGCCGTGGCCGGAGCTGGTGGACCGCTGGGGTCACCTGGCGGGCTGAGCCGGACCTGCGACGGCTCGTGGGCAGCTGCCGGGCTCGGTGATCGGGTGCTGCCCTCAGGCTGCGACGGCATCGAGCAGCCTGGCGTAGGAGGCCACGAGCTCGCGACGCTCCTCGGCCACCCGGGGGTCGCTCAGTTCGCATCCGGCCAGGACCCAGTCGTCGCTCACCCGCATCGCCCGGGCCCGGTGCACCGCGGCCGCGCGCACGTGGTCCTCGGGCCGGTCGTAGACGTAGGCGTAGAGGCGGGCCAGGGCGGTGACCAGCGGGCCGTCATCCCCCTGGGCGTCCTCGCGCTGCAGAATGCGGTGCTCGTGCCACCAGTCGACCTCCAGCCGGGCCGCGACGGCCGGGTCGATCGGCAGGTGGTGCGAGCGCGCCACGAGGGCGTAGAAGCGGCGCATGTAGTCGCGGGCGGCGTCCGGGTCGTTGTCCGGGTAGGGCGCCCACACCTGGTTGCCGCGCAGCACCAGCCACGCGCCGTGCAGGGTTCGGGGCCGGCCCATGCCGAAGCCCTCGCCGACCATGCCGACGGCCGCGGTGAGGACGAGCCGCCAGTCGCGGCGGTAGTAGCCGACCCATGCGTCGCACTCGTGCGCGGCGAGCCGAACCGGGTCGAAACTCCACGGGCTCCCTGAACGGGGCGATGAGCGCATGAAACATCCTGACGCGTAACTGCGCTTCGGCGCCGCCCGAAGGCCGGACGGGGGCAGCTCGGTGGCAGCGGGCCGCACGAGGTTGGGGCCAGGCGGTGAGGATTCGGAGGCCGACGTCGGCGGCTTCAGGGCTGACCGGAGGCCAGGGGGAGGCGCAGCTCGAAGCGGCAGCCCGGACCGGCGTTGGCGACCGACACGTCGCCGCCGTGGGCCTGCGCGATGCCCCGCGCGATCGCCGCGCCCAGTCCCGCCCCGCCGTCGTCTCCCGGAGTGCGCGACGACGTCCCGCGCCAGCCCGGCTCGAAGACGCGGGCCAGGTCGGCCGGCGGGATCCCGCCGCACGTGTCCTCGACGGCAACCACGGCTTGCGCGCCGCACCGGGACAGGCGAACCCCCACCCGGCCGTCCGCGCCGCTGTGCTGCACCGCATTGGCGACCAGGTTGGCCAGCGCCCGGCCCAGGCTGCGCGCGTCGCCGAGCACGAGCGTGGGCATGTCGACGGCGGCCGGTGAGGCGAGTGACACCTCGACGGTCGCCGCGGCTGCCCGAGGCAGGGCGCCGAGGACGACGTCGTGGACGAGCTCGCGCAGATCGACCCGGTCCCGCTGCACCACGAGGGAGCCGGCCTGGATCCGGGACAGCTCGAACAGGTCGTCCACCATCCGGGACAGCCGGTCGACCTCGCGGGCGATCTGCTTGTGGTAGCGCTGCGGGTCGGTCGCGACGCCGTCCTCCAAGGCCTCGGCCATCGCGCGCAGGCCGGCGAGCGGGGTGCGGAGGTCGTGGCTGACCCAGGCGACGAGCTCGCGGCGGGACGCCTCGAGCGCCCGCGCGCGCTCGCGGCCCTCGGCAAGGCGGCGGGCCGTCGCCCGGAGCGTGTCGTCGATCTCTGCGAGGTCGGTCAGTGCCGGGCGCGCGGCTGCGAGAACCGAATCCAGGTCGGACAGGTCGGACCGGACCGAGCCGGCGGGGCGGGCATCGACCTGGCGGCCGGGGAGCCCGGCCGGATCCATCAGCTGGGCGCGGCGCCGCACCGCGTCGACGTCCCGCACGACCGCCCTGCCGGTCACCACCGCGACCGCGAGCGCGACGACGGCGGCCACCCCCGTCACCTGAAGGACCACCCGCAGGTCGTGGGCGGAGATGAACATCGCCCGGGCCGCCCCGGCCACCCCTGCCGCGACGCAGGCCACCGCGACGGCGGCCACCTCGACCAGGGCCGCCCGCACCGACCGTCCCGGGCGCAGTCTGGTCAGTAGCAGGCCGACGGCGCCGGCGACCCCCGCGCACGCCGCCGCGAGCAGAACGACCTGGAGCAGGACGGGCATCAGCCGAGCTCCCATCGATACCCGGTGCCCCACACCGTGACGAGCAGTCGCGGGTCGCTCGGGTCCCGCTCGACCTTCTCCCGCAGGCGCCGGACGTGCACCGTCACGGTCGAGGTGTCGCCGAACTCCCACCCCCAGACCCTGCGCATGAGCTGCTCCTTGGTGAAGACCGTGCCGGGGTGGGCCATGAGGTGCACGAGCAGGTCGAACTCCCGCGTGGTCAGGCTGACCTCCACGCCGTCCCGGGTCACACTGCGCGGACCGAGCTCGACGACGACGCCGCCGCCGACCAGCCGACGCTGGGCAGGTGCGACGGCGGCGGGCGCGGCGCGGCGCAGCACGGCCTGGACCCGCAGGACGAGCTCGCGCGGGCTGAAAGGCTTGACGAGGTAGTCGTCGGCGCCGGTCTCCAGGCCGGCCAGTCGGTCGGCTTCCTCGCCCAGCGCCGTCAGCATGACGATCGGCAGGTCGGCCCTGCCCTCCCGCAGCCGCCGGCACACCTCAAGGCCGGGCAGCCCGGGCAGCATGAGGTCGAGGACTACGAGGTCCGGGCGAACGCGGGAGGCCGCGGCCAGGGCGGTGACCCCGTCCGCGACCTCCTCGACGTGCAGGCCGGCGGCCCGCAGGTAGGTGGCCACCACGTCGCTGACCGTCGGGTCGTCCTCGATGACGAGCACGCTCACCGGGGCGGCCGTCACGGCGCGGTCATCGCTGAAGCGACCATGCCCGCGAGCCTAGATGCGCCGGCCGCTCAACTGGCCGCGATACCTTCCATTCCGGCGCCGCCACCGAAGACCGGCAGCCCGGTGACGGTCTGGACGCTGCCGAGTGCGGCACCCTGGCCGACCCGCTCGACCTCGACGGTGCCCTGGGTCGCGTCCTGGACGTAGACGAACCGGCCGTCACGGGAGGCGGCCAGGTCGATCGGGCCGCCTCCGGGGTTGGCGGCCACGGCCTTCCGCAGCGTGGCGACGCCGTGCTCGCCGATCCCCCAGGTACTCAGCGTCCCGCTGCCCGGGTTGGCGCCGACGAGCGAGTCTTTGACGCGGACCAACCAGCACAACGCCGCCTGCCCTGAGGAGTCGGAGGACCCACGCTGCACGGCGCTGCCGTCGGCGCGGACCGCGTAGGTGACGACGCGGCCGTCGCCGGCCTGCGCCACGTAGAGGGTGTGCGTGCCGCTCCACTCCAGCGCGAACGGAACCGGCCCGGGCGCTGCTGTGATCTTCGGAGTCGCCGAGAGCCGGCCGTCGCGGTGCAGGGCGAAGCCCTCGATGGTGCCGTTGTTCTTCGTGGCCACGACGACCGCCGTGCCGTCCGGGCTGATCCCCACCTGCGCGGGCGAGGACAGGAACGCCGGCGGCGTCGTGTTCGCCAGGCCGAGCGAGCGGGTCGAGCCGGGGATCGGCAGCAGGTGCGCCCCGCGCAGCCGGAAGCCCGAGACGCTACCGGCTCCGCCGCCGTTGAGCACGTAGACCAGGTGGCCACGGACGGCGACGCTGACCGGGAACTTCCCGCCGGAAGCCACGAGGGACTCGCGGTGCAGGCGGGCACCGTGGACATCGAACGAGGTCACGCTGTTGCTGCCGGCATTCACCGCCAGGAGCACGCCGCCGTCGTCGGCGAGAGTGAGCGAGCCCTGCGAGGCCAGCGCATCGACCGGGGCGCCCACAGCGGTTCCGCCGTCGCCGCCGGTGGAATAGCGGACCGCCGCGGTGAGCCGTCCGTCTCCGGCGCGGGAGTAGGCGGCGATCTTGTTGCCGCCGGGTGCGTTGAGCTGGACGAAGACGGCGCCGTGCCCCGCGTCGCCGTACTGGGGGGTGGCTGCCGCCGCGGGCAGCGCCGAGGCGGCGATGACCAGGGTCGCTGATCCGACGGTGGCCGCGAGGGCGGTGAGGGTTCGGTCGTGCCTGGTCATACTGGCGCTCCGATCGTGTCACGGGCCGGCTGGGAGCCGGTTTCTCGTTAGCTCCCAGCCGACACCGTGAACGCCCGCGCAGTGCTTACGAGGTTCTTACGGCTGCGCCGACCTCACCTCCGCCCCGCCAGCCCGAGCCGGATCGCGTCGCGCAGGTCGAACACCGCGAAGTCCCTGCTGCTCAGCGGCGCGACGTGCACGCTGTCCTCGATCGTGGCGAGGATCGACGTCGTGTCGTACGCCGTGTGGTCCACACTTGAGGTCCGGAACGCGGCGCTGAGGAGCAAGGCCGGGACCCTGGTGCCGGGGCCGAACCGGTCGTGGACGCCGCGGGTACGGCGGTTCGAGCCGGGCGGCGGGACGTGGTCCCACTGGCCGCCGAACTCGTCGTAGGTCACGACGACGAGCGTGCTCTTGGCGTCCGGCCCCGTTGTGATCGTCTTGAGCAGGTCGACCAGGTGGTCGCTGCCGTCCGCTTCGCTGGCATAGCCGGGGTGCTCGTTCTCGTGCCCGTACGGCTTGACGAAGCTCACCGTCGGCAGGGTGCCCGCCCGGGCGGCCGCGACGAAGGCGGTCTCGTCCCGCGGATGGGCGCGGCCCGGGGTCCCTGGGGCGTAGTCGGCGAAGTAGGTGAACGGGTGGAACTGGAACTGGAACTGGAACTGCGGACCGGGGTGGCCGGCGACGGCGTCGTTCCAGCCGCCGGCGTACCAGGCCCACGAAACCTTCGCAGCGTTGAGCCGGTCGCCGATGTTCGGGTACTTGCGGTCGTCGATGGCCGGGAGCAACGCCCCGGAGCCCGACGGCCCGTTGATGGGTTGCATTGGGTTGACGCGTAGTCCCCGCACGCCACGTTCGGCTGCGCCGCCGGCAGTCCGCACGCCTGGGTCAGCTGCCCGTCGTTGACGCTCGTCGTCGGCGCGCAGAGCGGGTAACCCCCCTTGGGGAAGCCGTTGGCGTCGAGTACCGAATGCAAGGCGGCATCCGCGCCGCCGGGACCGGCCGAGGTGTCGATCGGCGCACGGGCCGCGATGAGGTACTGACGGTTGAGGAACGACCCGCCGAAGGCGGCCTGGAAGAAATGGTCGGCGATCACGTACGTGGGCGCGCCGGCGGAGTGCAGGTAGCTGTAGATCGGCAGCTTGCTGGTGTCGTAGGCGCCCATGGTCAGGCCGACGGCGTCGCTGCCCTGCGTGTAGCGGTCCTGCTTGCCGCCGTCGATCTGGAACTGCTCCTGGTAGAACCGGTGCACCAGGTCCGGGGTGCAGCCGCCGGGTAGTCCGGCGCCCTTGAGCACGCCGTTCGGCGCAGGGGCGCCCGGCGCCGGGCAGGTCGTGTCGGCGGGGCCGATGTAGTTGTCGATCGTGAACCGACCGTTTCCGAAGGCGCTGGCGACGATGTGGTGCCCGGTGTCGGAGCAGGTCGAGGCCAGTGGTTCTCCTCGTAGATGACCCCGAGGTGCTTGAACCCGCCGAGGATCTGCGCCGGCGGCTTGGGGTGGCGGCTCAGCGTCGTCGGCTGAGCCGAGGCGGCGGCCTGAACCCCGGCCGTGCCGGCCAGGACGAGCAGCACGGTCGTGGCGGCGCTGATGGCGGCCCGGTGGGCCCGGCGGGCGCTCCTGGGACGGGTGGCGCGATGGGTGAACGATCGATCCGGCACTGGCGTCTCCTTTGGGTTCGCGGGCAGGAGTCTTTCGCCGCACGGCGTGTCAGCGGGCGCACGCCGAGGTGTCGCGGCGTCGCGGAGGGTGTCGCGGCCGTGACTCTACGCGTCGTGATCTCACTGGGCAGGAGGCTGCGGTTAGCGTTCGGATTGCCGGGGGATGGCAGGTCGATGGCCGATGGCTTCGGGTCGGCCGCGCCGCCGCGAGTGCCACGACGCCTGTGCCGACAGCGAGCCGCGCCCGCCGCGACCCGGATCTGACGGGTCTGCGGGCGGGT
>Ga0302299_10001879_pt1 | contig 12738 bp, 9 predicted proteins | sample III_Fen_N3_4_FD_198795 | JGI IMG/M metagenome (GOLD analysis project Ga0302299, IMG submission 198795) | Peat permafrost microbial communities from Stordalen Mire near Abisko, Sweden - III_Fen_N3_4 | ecosystem: Environmental > Terrestrial > Soil > Wetlands > Permafrost | place: Sweden: Abisko... | reverse complement strand
CTCGCCGCGCAACGGCGACCACTGACCCCACACACCGGTGAATCCTTCCGGCCACTGCGGTTCCAGCACGTCCAGCAGCAGCAGACCCGCGCCGGCGATCTCCCGGATCCGGTCGCCCATGGTGCGGTGGTGTTCGACGTAGGCGGGCACGCCGGCCGCGTCCACTTCCACGTAGGGCGACCGGTCGAAGTACGACTGCACCGCGGTGAGTCCACTGATCCCGGGATCGTCGGGAAACGCCCAGCGCATCGGATGGCTCACCGAGAAAACCCACCGGCCGCCCGGCCGCAGCACCCTGGCCACCTGGCGCATCGCCCCCGCCGAGTCGGCGACGAACGGGATCGCGCCGAACGCCGAGAATGCGAGGTCGAAGCTGCCGTCCGCGAAGGGCAGGTCGCAGACGTCGGCCTGGACCAGCGGGACGGCGACACCGGTGCGCCGCTCGCCGAGCCGGGCGTGGGCCAGCATGCCGGCGGACAGATCGAAGGCGACCACCCGGGCGCCCCGGCCGGCGAGGTAACGCGCGCACGGCGCAGATCCGCAACCGACCTCAAGGATGCGTCGGCCGGCGACGTCACCCAACAGGCCGATCTCGGATTCACGGAGGTTCTCCGGGCACCACACCAGGTCCGACTCACCCAGGAACTCCCCGTGCTCGGCATGATAGGAGTCCGCGTCGGCATCCCACCAACGGCGGTTCGCCGCCCGCGACACGGCCTGGTCGGCGCCCCGGCGGCGCGGCCGGGTCGGGCCGATCGGCTGCGTCCCATCCGGGTCGTCGCCCTCGACGATTCCCGGCGAACCGTGCTGGCCGGACTGCGCTGTCACCGCGACATCCTCGCACCTGGGCGTTTACCCGATCGGGTGGTGATGCCGTAGGCTGAAACGTGCGCTGTGGGTCTGTGCTGTCTCGGAATGGAGCAGGCCGCACTCGTCCGATCGTTCAATCGCAGACCTCATCGATGATCAGAGGCTGCTGACGGTCGCCCGGACGAAACCGGCCCGCTGCGTGCCGCCCGTGCCGAATCGAGATGGGTCCGTTCACCGGACCATTGACATTCTTAGCTGTCCACCTTCCGGAGCACCCCACCACATGTCCACCCCTACCGCCACCGCCCCACAGGTCGCCATCAACGACATCGGGACGGCTGAGGACTTCCTCGCGGCCATCGACCAGACCATCAAGTACTTCAACGATGGCGACATTGTCGAAGGCACCATCGTCAAGGTCGACCGGGACGAGGTCCTGCTCGACATCGGGTACAAGACCGAGGGCGTCATTCCCTCCCGCGAGCTGTCCATCAAGCATGACGTCGACCCCAACGAGGTCGTCCAGATCGGCGAGCACGTCGAAGCCCTTGTCCTGCAGAAGGAGGACAAGGAAGGCCGCCTCATCCTGTCCAAGAAGCGCGCCCAGTACGAGCGCGCGTGGGGCACGATCGAGAAGATCAAGGAAGAGGACGGCGTCGTCTCCGGCACCGTCATCGAGGTCGTCAAGGGCGGCCTGATCCTGGACATCGGTCTGCGCGGCTTCCTGCCCGCCTCGCTGGTCGAGATGCGCCGCGTCCGTGACCTGCAGCCGTACGTCGGCCGGCAGTTGGACGCCAAGATCATCGAGCTGGACAAGAACCGCAACAACGTGGTGCTGTCCCGCCGCCAATGGCTGGAGCAGACCCAGTCCGAGGTCCGCAGCGAGTTCCTCAACCAACTCGGCAAGGGCCAGGTCCGCAAGGGCGTCGTGTCCTCGATCGTGAACTTCGGCGCGTTCGTCGACCTGGGCGGCGTGGACGGCCTGGTGCACGTCTCCGAGCTGTCCTGGAAGCACATCGACCACCCGAGCGAGGTTGTCGAGGTCGGCCAGGAGGTCACCGTCGAGGTGCTGGACGTCGACATGGACCGCGAGCGCGTCTCGCTGTCCTTGAAGGCGACCCAGGAGGATCCGTGGCGACACTTCGCCCGGACCCACGCCATCGGGCAGGTCGTGCCGGGCAAGGTCACCAAGCTGGTGCCGTTCGGGGCGTTCGTGCGGGTCTACGACGGCATCGAGGGTCTGGTGCACATCTCCGAGCTGGCCGGCCGGCATGTGGAGATCCCGGAGCAGGTCGTCACCGTGGACGACGAGATCTTCGTCCGGGTCATCGACATCGACCTGGAACGGCGGCGGATCTCGCTGTCGCTCAAGCAGGCCAACGAGGGCATCACCACCGAGACCGAGTTCGACGAGGTGCGTGCGCAGTACGGCGTGGTCGACCACTACGACGAGGGCGGTAACTTCGTGCCGCCGGAGGGCTTCGACGTCGACAGCGGCGAGTGGCTCGAGGGCTTCGACACCCAGCGCGAGGCCTGGGAGAAGCAGTATTCGGAGGCGCACGCCGTCTACGAGTCGCACCTCAGGCAGATCGCCGCGGCGCAGGTGGCCGACGCCGAGGCCGCTGAGCCCGGCAATTACTCCTCGGACACCGCCGCGCCCGCCGGTGAGACGCCGCAGGCCGGCTCGCTGGTCAACGACGAGCAGCTCGCCGCTCTTCGAGAGCGGTTGGCCGGCAGCTGATCCGCCGGCTCCGATCGTGGCCGATTCCTGGCCCGGTCGAGCACGAAAACCGCAGGCACGGGGCCGTCACCGCAGGTGGTGACGGCCCCGTTGTCGGCGCGACAAGGGCGCCGCGCGGAATGGTGCAACACGCCGGTGAAGTCACTGTTTGCCCTGGCCGGATCGGCGGCGGTCGACCATTACGGTGAACGCATGCGTCGTCACTTGGTGTTCCTGGCCGGAGTCATCGGCCTGGTGTTGCTGTCCGGTTGTTCCTCCGACAGTTCGACCAAGCGCACCGTGACGGCGATCGTCACGGTGTCCAGTGCGTCGCCGGCATCGGGATCCTCGGCCGGCAGCGCGAGTGCGCCAGCCAACCCGACGCCGTCGCCGTCCCCCTCGCCCACCAAGGAGCCGATCGTCAAGGTCGATCCGCTCAAGGCGGACTGCGCGGCGGTCATCAGCTCCGGCGACGTCAAGAAGATCTTCAAGGTGGACATCCCCAGCGATCGCAAGCGGATCGTCGACGTGGGCAACCCCGATCGTGGCCAGAGCGGCCGGATCCGCTGCCTCTACGGCCTGAAGGCCGGCGATAAATCGGGAGCGGTCTCGTTGGTTCTGACCAAGTACACCAGCGCCGCTGCCGCGCAGAAACAGGTCGACGTCACGGTCTCGACCGAGACCGATCTGGGCGCCAAGGTGATCAAGACGACCGTCAAGGGCTATCCCGCGACGATGCTGCTGCGCGACGGGGGATTGATCGTGATGGTCTACGACAGCTGGACCCTGGCCGTCGCCGTCGCTCCCGACAAGATCGACGCGGCCACCATGGAAGCCGGCCTGCCGCAACTGGCCGACGCGGCGCTGACCAGGGTGCTCAAGTCCTGACCCGTCGCCAGCGGGACCGAGCGGTCAGGACGACAGCGCCGGCGAGTCGGACGGCAGTTCAGACGGCCGGCACCGCGGTGGGCGCGTGACGTGCCGGTGGCCGGGAGAGGCCGGCCCGACGGTGCCGGCCGGGCCGCAGCCAGGACGCGAAGAGGCCGCGCCGCACCACGGTCAACAGGGCGGTCACCGGGATCAGCCCGGGCCGGCCCAGCCGATGACGTCCGCCGACGGGCATCCGGGTCAGGGTGATGCTCACGGTTGCTCCTCGCGATCTCGCCGGCGCCGGCTGAGGTATTCGGGCAGCGCACACCGCCCTTCCCGCGCTCACGCTACGTGTCACGCTGTGCGCGGCCCGGCAACCGACCGGGCGTGTCGAGATCCGAGCGAGCCGGGAGACGAACAGGTGATCGCCAGATGATCACGGTCGCGGTGACCGGCGGTATCGGATCCGGGAAGTCGACGGTGTCCGCCGCATTGCGCGAGCACGGCGCGGTGGTCGTCGATTCCGACACCCTGGCCCGCGAGGTCGTCGCACCCGGCACCCCCGGACTCGCGGCGGTGGTCGAGGCCTTCGGTGCGGACATGATCGGTGACGACGCGGCGCTGGACCGGGCCGCTCTCGCCCGGGTGGTGTTCGCCGATCCGGTCGCCAGGGCGAGGCTGGAGGGGATCACCCACCCGCTGGTCCGGGCCCGGTTCGCACAGCTCAGGGGGCAGGCGCCGGCGGACTCGGTGGTGGTCAACGACATCCCGATCCTCACCGCGTTGGCGGTGGCCGCCGGCTTCCAGCTGGTCATCGGGGTGCGCGCCGACCCGGCGGACCGGGTGGCCAGGTTGGTCGGCCGCGGGTTGACCGAGCAGGACGCCCGAGCCAGGATCGCCGCGCAGATCGGTGACGAGGAGCGTGCGGCGCTGTGCGATGTGGTGCTGGACAACCACGGGAGCCGGGACGCGTTGGCGGCCGCGGTCGACCGGCTGTGGATGGATCGCCTGGTGCCGTTCGAAGCGAATGTCCGGCTGGGCAGGCCGGCGGGTCGGGGCGGGCCCGTGCTGGTCGAACCCCGCCCCAGCTGGCCGGCGGACGCGCGCCGGCTGGTGGCCCGGGTCTCCCGCGCCGCGTCCGGGGCCAGGGTCGACCACATCGGCTCGACGGCGATCCCCGGGATGCCGGCGAAGGACGTCATCGACCTGCAGTTGACCGTGCCGGATCTCGACACAACAGGTGGCCTCGCGCCCGCACCGACGAGCGCACCGACGGCGGCACCGACGGCGGCACTGACGGCGGCACTGACGGCGGCACTGACGGCGGCCGGATTCCCGCGGGCGGCCGGGTTCGACACGGACACCCCGCATCCGGCCGGCGCGGATCCGCGGATGTGGCGCAAGAGGATGCACGGCAATGCCGACCCGGGGCAAAGTGTCAACCTCCACGTGAGAGTGAGAGACAGTCCCGGCTGGCGGTGGGCCCTGCTGTTCCGGGACTGGTTGCGAGCCGATCCGGAGGTCGCGGCCGAGTACCTGGCGCTCAAGCGGGTGATCGCGGCCGAGCATGCCGGCGAGACCACGGCGGCGCTCTACGCGGACGCAAAGGAGTCGTGGATGGCACTCGCCTACGACCGGGGCCAGGCGTGGGCCCGGGAGACCGGTTGGCTGCCGGTGCAGCCCGACAGGTGACCCGGCGGGGAAGATCGGGGCGACCTGGCGGCGGGCGAGAGCACCGTCATGTCACCGCGTGTCCCAGAATTGGCGTCTCGTGCTGTGCTGTGCGGACCGTTTCCAGCGCGCGACTCCAGCTGATCAGCTGGTCGAGCAGCGCGACGACCGACTGCTCGTGTTGCGGTCCGGGCTTGAACACCGAGTAGTTCTCGAAATCCGTGATCAGGGACAACGAGACCTGGGCGCGCACGGTGGCCACCTGCAGTTCGGCCGCGACCAGGCGCAGGTGATCCACGGCGTGGACGCCACCGGCCCGGCCATACGACACGAACCCGGCCACCTTGTTGTTCCATTCGGCGTAAACGAAGTCGATGGCGTTCTTCAACGCCCCGGGAATGCCGAGGTTGTATTCGGCGGTCACGAAGACGTAGCCGTCGAATTCGGCGACCTTCGCCGCCCACCGCTTGGTGTGCGCGTGCTGGTACATACCCAGGGACGGCGGCCGCGACCCACCCGCAGCCACGACGATTCACGCCGGCCTCGGTTCTCCCTTCTGAGCGGGCCCGTGGGTCGGATCGGCGGCGACCCGCCGCCGGTGCGTCGAATCGGCCGCTGGCGAAACCCCGTCCGCCGTCCGCCGTCCGCCGTCCGCCGTCCGCCGTCCGCCGTCCGCTGTCGGCCGTCCGCTGTCCAAGGGACTGTCGGACCCCCCGGGTAGCCTTTGAACCGTGGCATTTGCGACCGAACGTCCCGTCATCGCCGTCTCCGAGCACCGCCCGGTCGGCGACATTCCGCGTACCTCGGGCCGATTCGAGGTGGTCAGCGACTACCAGCCTTCGGGCGACCAGCCCGAGGCGATCAAGGATCTGCACCGTCGGCTGTCGGCGGGGGAGAAAGACGTCGTGCTGCTCGGGGCGACCGGCACCGGCAAGTCGGCGACCACCGCGTGGCTGGTCGAACAGCTGCAGCGTCCGACCCTGGTGATGGCGCCCAACAAGACGCTCGCGGCGCAACTGGCCAACGAGTTGCGGGAGCTGTTCCCGCACAACGCGGTCGAGTACTTCGTCTCGTACTACGACTACTACCAGCCCGAGGCCTACGTCCCCCAGACGGATACCTACATCGAGAAGGACTCGTCGGTCAACTCCGACGTGGAACGCCTGCGGCATTCGGCGACCATGTCGCTGCTGTCCCGCCGGGACGTCATCGTGGTGGCGTCGGTGTCCTGCATCTACGGTCTTGGCACCCCCCAGTCCTACCTGGACCGGTCGCTTCCGGTGGCGGTCGGCGACACCATGGACCGGGACGCACTGCTGCGGGCGCTGGTCGACATCCAGTACTCGCGCAACGATCTCTCGTTCACCCGCGGCTCGTTCCGGGTGCGCGGCGACACCGTGGAGATCATCCCCTCGTACGAGGAGCTGGCGATCCGCATCGAGTTCTTCGGCGACGAGATCGAGAAGCTGTACTACCTGCACCCGCTGACCGGCGACCGGGTGCGCGACGTCCCGGGGCTGCGCATCTTCCCGGCGACGCACTACGTGGTCGGGCCGGAGCGGATGGAGAAGGCCATCGCGGCGATCGAACGGGAACTGGTCGACCGGCTGGCCGAACTGGAGAAGCAGGGCAAGCTGCTGGAGGCGCAGCGGTTGCGGATGCGCACCACCTATGACGTGGAGATGATGCGGCAGGTCGGGTTCTGTTCCGGCATCGAGAACTATTCCCGGCATCTGGACGGCCGCCCGGCCGGCTCCGCGCCGGCCACCCTGATCGACTACTTTCCCGAGGATTTCCTGCTGGTCATCGACGAATCGCACGCCACGGTCCCGCAGATCGGGGCCATGCACGAGGGCGACGCCTCCCGTAAGCGCACCCTGGTCGACCACGGTTTCCGGCTCCCGTCCGCGATGGACAACCGGCCGCTGACCTGGGAGGAGTTCGCCGGCCGCATCGGGCAGACCGTCTACCTGTCGGCGACCCCGGGGCCGTACGAACTGGGACGCTCGCAGGGTGAGTTCGTCGAGCAGGTGATCCGGCCCACCGGCCTGGTCGACCCGGAGATCGTGGTCAAGCCGACGCGTGGCCAGATCGACGACCTGATCGGCGAGATCCGCGCCCGCACCGAGCGGGACGAGCGGGTACTGGTGACGACGTTGACCAAGAAGATGTCCGAGGACCTCACCGACTACCTGCTCGAGCTGGGCATCCGGGTACGGTACCTGCACTCCGAGGTGGACACGCTGCGCCGGGTTGAACTGCTCCGCGAGCTGCGGATGGGTGAGTTCGACGTGCTGGTCGGGATCAACCTGCTCCGGGAGGGTCTGGACCTCCCCGAGGTTTCCCTGGTGTCCATCCTGGACGCCGACAAGGAGGGTTTCCTGCGTTCGGGGACCTCGCTGATCCAGACCATCGGCCGAGCCGCCCGCAACGTCAACGGCCAGGTGCACATGTACGCGGACAAGATCACCCCGTCGATGGCCAGGGCCATCGACGAGACCACCCGGCGTCGGGAGAAACAGCGGCTCTACAACGAGGCACACGGGGTCGACCCGCAGCCGCTGCGGAAGAAGATCAACGACATTCTCGAGCGGGTGTACGCCGAGGCGGAGGACTCCGCGACGGCCGGCGGCGCGGTGCGCATGGGTGGATCGGGTCGCAATGCCTCGCGGGGTCGTAAGGCCGCAGGGGAGCCGGGGGCGAAGAGCTCGGGCGTCTACGCCGGGCACAGCACCGTCGGGATGGCTCGCAGCGAGATGGCCGACCTGGTCCAGCAACTCACCGATCAGATGATGACCTCCGCCCGCGACCTGCAGTTCGAGCTGGCCGGCCGGTTGCGCGACGAGATCCACGAACTGAAGAAGGAGATCCGCGACATGGACGCCGCCGGGGTGGGCATGCCCACCCGGTAGCCCCGGCGAGGTCGGTTTGCCGAGCCGGACCACGACGCACGGACCGCTCACTGCGGAACCGGCATCCGACCGAATGAAGGAGTCGCAGATGGGCGTTCCGTTCCAGGTCACCTTCGACGCGGCCAGCCCGAAACGGCTGGCGGAGTTCTGGAAGATCGCGCTGAACTACCGGACCGACGATCCGCCTCCCGAGTTCTCCTCCTGGGAGGAGGCCATGAAGTCGTGGGGCCTGCCCGACGATTGGGACGACGCCAACGCGATCATCGACCCCGACGGAGTCGGGCCCCGGTTGTGGTTCCAGCGGGTGCCGGAGGGGAAGGTGGCCAAGAACCGGGTGCACCTGGACGTCAGCCCGGCCCGGGGCATCGCCGACCCGCAGGAGCGCTGGTCCACCGTGCTGACCCATGTCGAGCGGCTGGTCGGTGCCGGTGGCACTGTGGTGGAGGAACGGCGGGGTCAGCTGGGCGAGCATTGGATGGTGATGACCGACCCGGAGGGGAACGAGTTCTGCGTGCAGTGAGCCAGTCCGGACTGCGATCGCCGCCTGCCGATTCAGCTGGTGATGTCCTTGCGCCGGAAACGCAACACGGCCAGCGCCGTCAGGACTACGGCGTAGGCCAGGCTGATGAACCCGCCGCGGATCATGTCGTCCCAGCGGACCGGATCGACCAGCGCGCCGGTCCAGGCGAAGGAATAGTGCGTCGGCAGCCAGTTGCGGATGTCGCCGAGCGCGTCGATCTGGTTGAGGATCTGCGACAGGATCGAGATCAGCACTGCGCCACCGACCGCGCCGAGCGGGGCGTCGGTGGACACGCTGAGCAACAACGCGAGTCCGGCAACCCAGGTCAGCTGCACCGCAACATAGCCGACGATCAACCCGAGCCGGAGCAGACCCTCACCGCTGCTGAACTGCTCCCCGACGGGCGTCGACAGCGGGTTCCATCCGTAGGCGAAGCCGCCGATGATCAACGCCGTCACCGGCAGGATGATCAACGCGGCCACCGACAGCAGCCCTGCGACCAGCACCTTCTGCCGCAGCAGCCGAATCCTGGGGATCGGGATCGCCAGCAGGTACCGCAACGAGGACCACGATGCCTCGGAGGCGATGGTGTCGCCGAAGAACAACGAGATCACCACGATCAGCAGGAAACTCGCCGAGAAGAACAGCGAGACCATCGCGAAGTTGATCGCCCCCGAGGTGGCCAGATCGACCAGCGACACCGCTCCGCGCGCGCCGGAGTTGGAGCCGAAGGCGAACGAGATCACCAGGATGATCGGCAGCAGCACCATGAATGCCAGCGAGAACTGCGTCCGGCGGCGCCGCAACTGGCGGCTCAGCTCGACCCGGACCGGCAGGGTGCGCCCGACCCGGAAGCCTTCCGGGGTTCCGTCGGCCTTCACCGGCACCGACGACCGGACGCCGCTCATCGCCGCGACCGCGGCGTCGGCCGAATGGTCGTGATGTACCGGGCTCATTCCGATCCTCCCTGGGGGGCAGCGGATCCCACCGTGGTGGGGATGCCCGGCACCGCGCCGTTCGGTGTGCGGGCTTGGTCGACCGGCCCGCCGCCGGCGCGGCCGGCAGAGCTGCCGTCACCGGATACGGGCGTTGACGTTCCGGCCGGCGCCGATCCGGAGGCACCCACCAGCGCCAGGAACACGTCCTCCAGACGGTTGCGGGGCGCCGCGGAACTGACCGCCACGCCCGCCGCGACCAGCGCCGCAACCGCGTCGGACGCCGGGCGCCCGACGAGGTCGGCCTGCACACCGGTCTCGGTGATCTCGATGTCGGTGGCCATGGTGCGCAGCACCGCGACCGCGGTCGGCTGGTCGTCGACGGTAAAGACCATCTCGCCCGACGCCGACACCAGTTCGCGCACCGTCCCCGACGCGATGGTCTTGCCCAGGTGCACCACCACGACGTGGCTACAGGTCTGCTCGACCTCGGACAGCAGGTGGCTGGACACCAAAACGGTGCGCCCGGTCGCGGCGTACCGGCGGAGCACCTCGCGCATGGCGTGGATCTGCGGCGGGTCGAGGCCGTTGGTCGGCTCGTCCATCAACAGCAGGTCCGGTAGCCCGAGCATGGCCTGCGCGATGGCCAGCCGCTGCCGCATGCCCTGGGAGTAGGTGCGGACCCGCCGGTTGATGGCATTGCCGAGTCCGGCGATGTCCAGCGCCTGCGCCAGGTGCGCGTCCTTGGCCGGGCGGCCGGTGGCGCGCCAGTACAACTCCAGGTTGGCCTGGCCGGACAGATGCGGCAGGAACCCCGAGCCCTCGACGAAGCTGCCGATCCGGGACAGGATCGCCGAGCCCGGTTTCACCTTGTGACCGAACACCCGGATCTGGCCGGCGGTCGGCGTGATCAGGCCCATCACCATGCGCAGCGTCGTGGTCTTGCCCGCACCGTTCGGGCCCAGCAGACCGAGCACCTGGCCGGCCTCGACCCGGAAGCCGACGTCGGTGACCGCGGGCACCCCGCCCGGGTACATCTTGCCGAGACCGCTGATGTCCAGCGGGACGCCGGTCAGCGCCGGGTCCACATCCGAACGCCGCGACCGTACCCGGCCGCCGAACACCAGGGCCAGCACCACGATCACGACGAGCACGATCAGAGCGACGAGTTGACCGATCGGGATCTCCGAGGCCGAGACCCTGACCCCGCCGACCTCGGGTCCGCTCAGACCTTCGATCGCCGCGGCGCCGCCCGCGGCGGGGCCCGGCTCGGTCAGCGAGATCCGGTACGCGGCCGGCGTTGTCGGGCCGGCGAACGCCTGGTCCGTGGTGGACACATCGACCTCGACGGTCGAACCGGACTCCACCTGCAGTGCGGTGGCCGGCAGGTTGAGGGTGACGGTGGCGGGCGAGCCGTCAGCCGGCAGGTCGGTCAGCCGGATCGGGGCAACGGCTCCGCCGGCCAGCGTCCTGGTGCCGCCCGCGGAGACCTTGGACAGCGACCCGTACAGCACCGCTCCGTCGTCGGAACCGGTGCGGGCGGCCGGTGTCGTGGTGGTCCCACCGGGAGTCGACGGGACGGGGATCCGGCTGACGGACACGGTGATCCGCGGGGTGCCGGTGATCACGGTCAGTTCACCGAAGGGCTGGGAATCGAATCGCGCCGTCTGCCCCGGCAGGCCGCCGAGGAAGGTGGACAGCGCGGTCGAGGCCAGACTGGACAGCCCGGGCAGGGTGGAGATCGACGCGGGCGACGCGCCCGGCGGGTTGACCACGTACTGCGGGTCGCCGCTGACCGGGATCGACACCCTCGGCGTGCCGGCCTGGCCGGTCAGGCCCGGGTAGGTGGGCGCCTCCAACGTCCGACTGCGGGCCGAGCCGGTGTCGCTGACCGGCCCGTCGACCGTGTACTGGAAGGCGTTCGACGGCACGGGGCCGTCACCGGAGAGGTAGTGCTGGAACCACTCGGTGATCCGGCTCTCGGTGGCGGCGTCCGGGGATCCGCCGTCATGACCGCCGTTGTACCAGGTCATCGCGACGGTGGCGCCGTTGGCGGCGATCGCGCGGGCGTTGGCGTCGGCCTGATCCAGCCCGAACAGCGTGTCGCGCTCGCCCTGCACGAGCAGGGTGGGCGCGGTGATTTTGCCAACCACCGCCTTCGGGCTGGACCGCTTCAGCAGCGCGGCGAGCGGCGCGGTCAGCCGGCCGGTCTGCGCCGCCTTCGAGTAGGCCGTGCAGATCGTCAGCATCATCCGCCCGCAACTCACCGCGGCGGCCGCGGCCGCCCCGGCGGTCCCGGCCGGCTGAGTTCCCGACGTCGTCGACCCACCGGTGCCCGCCGTGGCCGCCGGCGTGCTCGGGCCGCCGCGCCGCACGAAGCCGCTGTCTCCGCTGTCGCCCTGCGCGACCCCTGAGGCCGACAACGCGGCGCCCGTCGTCACCGACGCCATCAGGGTCGACGCCCAGAACTTCTTGAACACCCCGTCCTGGACACCGGTGGCCGCCGCCGGGGTGGTCGCCGCCAGGTCGGCCGGCGTGGCCTGGGCATTGGGGAACAGGGCCTGGGACAGGTCGTTCCAGGTGATGAGCGGGACAACGGCATCGATCCTCTTGTCGGTGCCGGCGAGCATCAGCGACAGTGCGCCGCCGTAGGAGCCGCCGGTGACACCCACCCGGGGATCCCCTGGCCCGTCTTTGATCACCTCGGGTTGGCTCGCCAGCCAGTCGACAACCGCCCGGCCGTCGGGGATCTCGTAGTCGAGTGAGTCCAGCGCGATCTGACCGGTTGACGCGCCGAACCCCCGGGCCGAGTAGGCCAGCACGACGAAGCCGTCGCGGGCCAGGTCCTGGGCGTCCGTGGCGACGGACTGCTTGGACCCCCCGAACCCGTGCGCCATGATCACGGCCGGGGCGGGGGTCTGCGGCGGCAGGTACAGCGTCGCGTCCAGCACGACCGGGTCGGCGACGCCGGGGCCGCCCGGGGCGGTGATCTGCACGTCCCGGGTCGAGATCGCGACGGGAGCGGGCGCCGGCCAGGCAACCCAGGCGATCCCGGCGGCCAGCACGACGACGACGACCAGCGCGGTGATCTTCCGCCGACGGGTGCCCAGCATCCGCTGCAGCCGGCTGTTCACCGATGTCCCATCCGCGCGAGCGTCACCGCGTGACGAGCCGAGCCGTCGGTGCTGAGCTGGTGCTGCCGCCGGGCGCGCGGACCGTCATGGATCATCGCTCCAGGGTGCCAGACCGCCCGGACCAGCCCGTCCGGCCGAACCCCGACCCTCCCGGTGAGGTCTCTGA
>Ga0302299_10001878_pt1 | contig 12739 bp, 9 predicted proteins | sample III_Fen_N3_4_FD_198795 | JGI IMG/M metagenome (GOLD analysis project Ga0302299, IMG submission 198795) | Peat permafrost microbial communities from Stordalen Mire near Abisko, Sweden - III_Fen_N3_4 | ecosystem: Environmental > Terrestrial > Soil > Wetlands > Permafrost | place: Sweden: Abisko... | reverse complement strand
GGCGTGCTCGGGCGGATGACCGAGGGCGTCGGCGGGATCGGCCGGGAGGCGGGGGAGCTCAGCCAGGTCGCGGGGCAGCAGCGGGCCCAGATGGAGGCCCTCGACCAGGTCATGCGCGGGGTCATGACCCGGATCGAGGCCATGTCCACGGTGACGGACTCGATCGAGCGCCGGGCCCACGAGCGGGTCCGGGCGGACGGCGCGGTGGAGCTCGTCGCCGGGGGCCGGTCGCTGCCGGGCGCCCTGCTCGACATCAGCGAGGGCGGCCTGCGCTGCCTGCTCGACGCCGCGGTGGCGCCGCCCCTGACCGGGGCGGTCGACGTCGTCCTCGCGCTCGCGGACCGGCAGGAGCGCTTCGGCGCCATGGTCGTCCGCAGCCGCGCGGCGGACGACGACGGGCGCGAGGTGGCGATGGAGTTCCAGAACGCGTCGCAGGCAGGCATGAAGCTCGTCCGCGACTACATCGAGTCGCTCGTCGGCGCCGAGGTCTGAGCCGAGGTCCGTGCGCCCGCCATTGCCCGGCCGCTGGTTGCGCGGGCGCTGGTTGCCCGGCCGCTGGGTATCGGTCACCGCGGCGTTGCCCTTCCGGTAACGTGCGGCAGCGGGATCGCCTGTCCGGACCGGTGTCGAAACTGTGCGTGTGCGAATGACTGCGGTTGGTGCGCAGAAGTGGTGGCGGCGCGGGATGTCCTGACCAATGTGCGGTCAATCCGCCGTCAGGGCGTGCGCTGAGGTACCTCCTCCTGCGATGCTCGTCCCGTGAGGTGGCGATCGAAGGCGAACCAGCAGCCGCGTCCGGAGCCCGAGGTCGGGATCTGGGGGCAGTTGCGGCACGCCTACGGTGTCGCCGCCGACGTCCCGGGGCTCCTGCAGTCCTTGACCGGGTCGACGTCCGGGCGTGACCGTGCCTGGGCCCAGTTGTGGGACCGGCTGTGCCACCACGGCAGCGTCTACTCGGCGTCCGCCGCCGTCGTCCCCGAGCTCACCCGGCTGGCCTGCGACGACACGCTGCGTCCCGCCGACCGCGCGCAGGCCACCAGCCTCATCGCCGCGATCGCCGACGGGTCGTCCTACCTCGCGGTGCACGGCCCGGTCGTGCCCGGCCGGTTCTCCGCGGCGGAGCGCGAGCAGCTGTCGATCGAGCAGGGCTGGGTGCAGGACGCGCGGCGGGCCGCCCGCGAGTACGCCCCCCACATCCTGCAGCGGCTGGACACCACCAACGGCCGGGAGCTGCTGGTCATCGTCGTGCTCGCGGCCGAGGTGGGCCTGGGCGCGGCGCCCTTCGCCGACGCCCTCAAGCGCGCCCGTGACCGGGTGGCCCCCGGCGAGCAGCGGGCCGCGGTCGACCTGGCCGTGTCGCTGGTCCGGGGCGAGCTGCTCACCACCGAGGAGCTGCAGGCGCGGGTCGCCCGGCTCGACCACGAGGTGTCCGGGTACCTCAACCAGGCGCTGACCGGCCTCCCGCCGGACACCCAGGCCCGGGCCCTGGTGACCATGATCGTGGCGGACTACGGCTCCTGGACGCCGACGATGCCGATCCCCTTCGGGACGCCGTCCCGCAGTGACGCGGCGCCGTCCAGCCAGCGCTGATCCGCGTTCACGCCGCCGGTGGCGCGGCTGGCGGGGTGACGACGGCCGGGCGGGCGATGGCCTGCAGGGTGCCGGTGTACATGCCCATCACGCAGGTGAAGCCGGTCTTGCCGACCGGTAGCGCCGGAAGGCCCACCGCGTGCAGGCCCACCGGGACGAGGTTCGCCGAGACGCCGAGCGAGGGCACCCGCAGCATCGACGAACAGTTGTAGGCGACCGTCGAGGTGATGTCCCACCGGATCGGCACGCCCGCCCACACCACGCTGTCGGCGGGGGAGTAGCCGTCCGCGCCCTGCGTCATCGTGACGACCTGGGTCGCGCCGTCCGACGCCAGGCGGACGTTCGCACTGACCGCCGTCGGGACGGGCGCGGAGGTGCCGGTCCCGCCCGGGAGCGCCGGCAGGTCCAGACCCAGCGAGCGCAGCCCTCCCGTGCCCGTGAGCAGGGCGAACGCGAGGACGACGACCCCCACCAGCCGCGACCAGGTCGCCGCCGAGGTGGCCGCCGGGGCGGCGGTCGCCGTCGTCGTCCCTGGGATCGCCGCGGCCCGGCGGGCGGTGAGGCCACCCAGCAGGCCGAGGCCGAGCAGGCCCGGGGTGGTCCCGACGGCGAACGAGGTCATGACGACCGCCGCGCGCAGGGGCGAGCCGGAGGAGATCGCGTACAGCTGCATCGCCTGGGTGAAGCCGCACGGCAGCAGGAAGGTGGCGGCGCCGGCGACGGCGGCCCCCCGGCGGCCGGCCAGGCCGAACCGGTCGGTCCAGCTCCGGGGCAGGGTGAGGGCCAGACCGGCGAGCCGCGGGGACAGGCCCGTCAGGCGCACCCCGAGCACCAGCATGACCGCGGCCGCCACGAGCATGCCGCAGGCCAGCACTGCATCGGGCAGGCGGGCGGCCGAGCCGACCGCCCCCAGTGCCGCGCCACCGGCGGCGAACGCCGCCCACCGGCCCGCCGTGAACGCGGTCTGGGCCCGGAGGGCACCGGACGTCGAGGACGCCGCTGCGGACACCCCGAGCACCAGCCCGCCCACCAGCGCCATGCAGGTGGAGACCCCGGCGGCCAGCCCGACCAGCAGCGCCAGCGCCGGACCGCTCAGCGAGGCGGCCGGTGTCCACTGCGTCACGCCCGAGCGCACCGCCAGAACGCCGACGGCGGTGACCGCCACGGCGCCGGCGGCCGCCGTCGTCCAGGCCCGGCGGTCGCGCGCGATCCACGGTGGGGCGCCGAGGGTGTACCCGACGCGGCCGAGCGCCTCCGCCAGTTGCGGCGCGGGCGGCAGGACGCCGACCAGGACGGCGCGCGAGCGCGGCGCGTCGGCGGTGACCGACTCCACCCCGGGCAGCCGGCGCAACGCCTTCGTGACGCGGCGCTCGCAGGCCGTGCACGTCATCCCGGTGATGCGGACGGTGTGGACGGCGGGGGCCGGGGCGGTCCTGGTCATCACCTCCCAGCGTGGCAGGTCCCGACCGGGCCCGGCGCGGCCTTGGTCCCACCTCGCGCGTGTCGCCGAGCCGGCGCCGGAACCGGCCGGTGGGGCTACCCTGCGCCGGTGAGCCCATCGTCGCCGCCCTCCGCGGCTGCTTCCCCGGTCGGCGCCGCCGCTGGTGCTGCTGGTGCCGCTGCTGGTGCCCCGGTCGCTGCGGAGGCGTCGCGCCCCCTGCTGCCGCGCGGGCTGGTCGTCATGCTGAGCGGGGCGGGGCTCGTCATCAGCGTGGCCGGCATCCGCGAGCTGGGCTGGATGATCGGCCCGGTCATGCTCGCGCTGATGCTCGTCGTCGCGGTGTCGCCGGTGCAGGGGTGGATGCTGCGCCGGGGCCTGCCCCGGTGGCTGGCCACGATCGCCGTCATCCTCATCCTCTACGCCGTCCTGCTCACGCTCGTCGGCATCCTGGGTGTCTCCGTGGCGCAGCTCGCCGGGCTGCTGCCCGGGTACAGCGACCAGGCCGGGCAGCTGCTCACCGCCGTCCAGGACCAGCTCGGCCGGTGGGGCGTCGGGTCGGCGCAGATCAACGACTTCGTCGGGCAGATCGACCTCGGCCGGGTGACCGACATCCTCACCACCGTCCTGTCGTCCCTGACGAGCACCGCCTCCACGCTGTTCTTCCTGCTGGCCACGCTGCTCTTCCTGGGCATGGACGCCGTCGGGTTCCCCGAGCGGCTCGCGCGCATCTCCGGTGACCGGCCGGCGGTCGTGGTGGCGCTGCAGTCCTTCGCCCGGGGGACGCGGCGCTACCTCGTGGTCTCCAGCTTCTTCGGGGCGATCTGCTCGGTTCTCGACGTCGTCGCCCTGACCTGGCTCACCGTTCCGCTGCCTGTGCTGTGGGGGGTGCTGGCGTTCATCACCAACTACATCCCCAACGTCGGGTTCTTCGTCGGGCTGGTACCGCCCGCGCTGCTCGCACTGCTGGACGGCGGCTGGCGCGAGATGGTCGCGGTGATCATCGCGTACATGGTGATCAACGTGCTGATCCAGACCGTGATCCAGCCCAAGTTCGTCGGGGACGTCGTCGGGCTGTCGGTCACGGTCACGTTCCTCGCCACGGCGTTCTGGGCGTGGGCCCTCGGCCCGCTCGGTGCGCTGCTGGCGATCCCGCTCACCCTTCTGGTCAAGGCCCTGCTCATCGACGTCGACCCCGGCAGCCACTGGATCGACACGCTCATCGGCTCGGGCACCGGCACCGTGCGCGCGGTGCCCGGCGTGGTCGCGGCGTCCGGCCGGGCCGCCGACGCCGACACCGACGACGCCAGGGCCGACGCCGCCGACGCCGGGCCGGTGGCGGACTTGCCCAGGCGGGTCCGACCGGCGGAGGGCGCCACCCCCTGACGTCGGCGGCCGCGCCGGGATGGCATCATCGTCGGATGCCGCAGCTGCGCCCGGGGTGGCCGCTCTCCGTGAGCACCGCGGCCGTCCTCCTCGGGCTGTTCGTGGTCGGTCGGCTGGTGGGTCGCAGGTACCGGCGAGCCTGGCTCTCGGTGGCGACGTCCTTCGCCCGGGAATTCACCGTGATCATGCTCCTGCTCGGGCTGTGGCAGTACGTCGGGGCGTTCGTGCACACCCGCGTGGCCGGGGCCATGGAGCGCGGGCGGCACATCGCCGCCCTCCAGGACGCCTGGCACCTGCCGAGCGAGCGCTCGGTCCAGCAGGCGATGCTGCACGTGCCGCACCTGTCGGACGCGTTCGACGTCTACTACGCCTACGCGCACCTCAACGGCACGGCGTTGTTCGTGATCTGGCTGTGGTGGCGGCACCGCGAGGTGTACCCGCGCGCCCGGTTCGTGATCATCGTCTCGACGCTGGCGTGCCTGCTGGTCCAGTCGATCCCCGTCGCGCCGCCGCGCCTGCTGCCGGACCTCGGCTTCGTCGACACCGCCCTGCTCGACGGCCGGTCGGTCTACGGCGAGTTCGGGACCGGGATGTCCAACCAGCTGGCCGCCATGCCGTCGGTGCACGTCGGCTGGGCGGTGATCGTCGGGTGGTACGTCTGGTGGGCGGCCCCGCGCCGGTGGCGCTGGTTCGGGCCGCTGCACACCGTGACGACCGTGCTGGTCGTCGTCGGGACGGCCAACCACTGGTGGCTCGACGGCCTGGTCGCGGCCGGGTTCGTCGCCGTCGCGGCCCTGCTGTACGCCGGGGTGCAGAAGCTGCGCACGCGCCTGCGGCCCCCGCCCGTGCCGCCGTCCGAACCGGCGTCCGAACCCGCGGTGAGCGAGCCTGTTTCATGATCACGTATGGTGACCGTGTGCGGTGATCGGGCGGGGTCGTCCGGGCGTGATCGCGCCTGCGCACCCCGGCGGCTGCCCCGGCGCCCACGTCGGACGCCGGTCGATCAACCCCTCGTCGACCGGTCGCGACCGACGGGAACGTCGATGAACCCGACGGTGAACCGGGATGGTGGTTGCGACCACCAGAACTGTTCCGCGACACGTTCATCGACGCCCCGATGACGAGCCCGGCCGGTTCAACCTTGCATGGTCAACTCAAGTGAGCATGATCACCGCAGGGGAGGGGAGGGCGGCGCTCGGGGGCGTTGACCCGTTCCGGGGCGTGTGGTGGGGTGTCGGCATGCCGCCGGAGGACGCCGCCGCCCCGAGCCCCGCACCCGCACCCGTCACCGAAGCCGCAGGCCCGCCCGCCACCACCACGGACGCCGGCATCCCTACCGGCTCGGACGCGCACTCGCTCACCGTGGGCACCGACGGCCCGATCCTGCTGCAGGACCACGTCCTCGTCGAGCAGATGGCGCACTTCAACCGCGAGCGCGTGCCCGAGCGCGTGGTGCACGCCAAGGGGACCGGGGCCTTCGGCCGCTTCGAGGTCACCAACGACCTGAGCGCGTACACCCGGGCCGCGGTCTTCCAGCCGGGGACGACGGTCGAGACGCTGGTGCGGTTCTCCACCGTGGCCGGTGAACTGGGCAGTCCGGACACCTGGCGGGACCCGCGGGGTTTCGCGGTGAAGTTCTACACGAGCGAGGGCAACTTCGACCTCGTCGGCAACAACACCCCGGTGTTCTTCATCCGCGACCCGATGAAGTTCGGGCACTTCATCCGCTCCCAGAAACGCCGTCCGGACAACGGCCTGCGCGACCCGAACATGCAGTGGGACTTCTGGACGCTGTCGCCGGAATCGGCGCACCAGGTCACCTGGCTGATGGGCGACCGCGGCATCCCGCGGACGCTGCGTCACATGAACGGCTACGGCTCCCACACCTTCTGCTGGCTCAACGCCGCGGGGGAGCGGTTCTGGGTCAAGTACCACTTCATCACCGAGCAGGGCATCGAGTTCCTCACCCAGGCCGAGGCGGACGCGCTGGCCGGCACGGACGCCGACGCCCACCGGCGTGACCTGTGGGCGGCGATCGAGAGCGGCGACCACCCGAGCTGGACGCTCAAGGTCCAGATCATGCCCTTCGACGCCGCCGCGACCTACCGGTTCAACCCGTTCGACGTGACCAAGGTCTGGCCGCACCAGGACTATCCCCTCGTCGAGCTCGGCCGGCTGACCCTGGACCGCAACCCGGCGAACTTCTTCGCCGAGATCGAGCAGGCCGCGTTCGAGCCGTCCAACTTCGTGCCCGGCACCGGCCCGAGCCCGGACAAGATGCTGCTGGGCCGCCTGCTCTCCTACCCGGACGCGCACCGCTACCGGATCGGCGTCAACTACCTGCAGCTGCCGGTCAACGCCCCCCGGGCGACGACGCCCCACAGCTACACCTTCGACGGGTCGATGACCTACCGGCACTCCGGCGGTGCCCCGGTGTACGCGCCCAACTCCTTCGGGGGTCCGGTCGCCGACCCGGCCCGCCACGGCGAGATCGCCGGCTGGGCCGCCGCCGGCGAGCCGGTCCGTGCGGCGCCCGCCCTGCACTCCCAGGACGACGACTTCGGGCAGGCCCGAGCCATGATCAACGAGGTGTGGGACGACGACGCCCGGGACCGCTTCGTCGCCAACGTCGCCGGGCACGTCGCCGGTGGCGTGCGCGAGCCGGTGCTCAGCCGCGTGTTCGAGTACTGGCGCTGCGTCGATCCCGCGCTCGGCAAGCGCATCGAGGACGCCGTCCGCAACGCCTGAGGGCGCGCCCGGCGCGCCTGCCGGACCCCGCCCGGGCCTCGGCCGGCCCCCCGTCGGGACGCCCGACCCGCCGTCCGTACGTCCCGTCTGGGGCGAACCGCGCCGGTCGCAGGACGCGGACTGGCTAGAGTGTCGAGCGTGCCACCGGCAGTCCACCGCGCCCCCTGCCTGTCCACGGCGCGAGGTGTGCGACGTGCCTGACGCGGGGCGGGGGCGGAACGCATGATGGGTCACATGGCGGGGGTCGCACGGCTGACGGGCCGGTTGCTGGTGGCGACGCCCCGCCTCACGGATCCCAACTTCCGTCGCGCGGTCGTGCTCATGCTCGACCACGGGGACGACGGCGCCCTCGGCATCGTCGTGAACCGGCCGCTCGAGGTGAACGTGTCCGCCGTCCTGCCCAGCTGGCAGCCGTACGCCACCGAGCCGGGCCGGCTCTTCCAGGGCGGCCCGGTCGCGCTCGACTCGGCGCTCGGCGTGGTCGCCGTCCCCGGGGACGACGCCGAGCCGATGGGCGTGCGCCGGATCATCGGCTCGCTCGGCCTGGTCGATCTGGACACGCCGCCGCAGGTCGTGGCAGGCGGCGTGGCGGGGCTGCGGATCTTCGCCGGGTACGCGGGCTGGTCCCGCGGGCAGCTGGAGGACGAGATCCGCGAGGGCGCCTGGTACGTGGTCGACTCCGAGCCCCGGGACCCCTTCTCGGACTCCCCCCACCGGCTCTGGCGCGAGGTGCTGCGGCGCCAGCGCGGGGAGCTCGCGCTGGTGTCCACCTACCCGGAGGACCCGGCGCTCAACTGAGCCTAGACTCCCTCCCCATGAGCACGCCGGAGCCGCAGCCGCTGTCCCTGCCGGACACCTACACGACCGCTGTCCTCGACCGCGAGGAGCTCGAGCAGCCCGTCGAGCCGGGGGACCACGAGCGGTTCGCGCACTACGCGAACAAGAACAAGGCCATGGAGTCGGCGCTCACCGGCGCCCCCGTCGTCGCGCTCTGCGGCAAGGTGTGGGTCCCGGGCCGGGATGCCAAGAAGTTCCCGGTCTGCCCGCTCTGCAAGGAGATCTACGAGGGTCTGCGGCCGGGCAACGACGGCGACCGGGGGAAGTCGGGCGGCTCGGGTGACCAGGGTGGCGCCGACCAGGGGGGCGGCGCGTCCGACTGAGGCCCTCCGGGCCCGCCGGGCCCGCGAGGCCCGCCGGCCTCCGGGCTCGGGTCGACATCGTGGACTAGTCAACGCTTGACGTAGTCCTCGTGCTGGGTGAATAGTCAACCTGTGACTGTTCACCCGTTGAAGCCGTCGCCGGTGCTTCTCATGGTCATGGCGCTCCTCAAGGAGCGGCCCATGCATCCGTACGAGATGCAGCGGTTGATGATCGAGCGCGGCAAGCAGTCCGTCATCGCCATCAAGCGCGGCTCGATCTACCACGCCGTCGAGCGGCTGCTGTCGGCCGGCCTGGTGGAGGAGCTCGAGACGAGCCGGGAGGGGCGCCGTCCGGAGCGGACGGTCTACCGGCTGACCGAGGCCGGGGACGACGAGGTTCGCGACTGGATGCGGTCGATGCTCTCCCAGGTCAACCAGGAGTACAGCGAGTTCGCGACCGTCCTGTCCTTCCTGCCCGTGCTGGAGCCCGCCGAGGTGCTGGCGGCGCTGCACCACCGGCTGGTGATGCTGGACGGCGTCATCGGCCGGCACGAGGCGATCAGCCGGTCCGTCGGCGACCGCCTGCCCCGGGTCTTCCTGATCGAGGAGGAGTACCAGCTCGCCATGTACCGGGCCGAGCGGGAGTGGGTCGCGGCGGTCGTCGACGACTTCGAGACCGGCCGGTTCGGCTGGAAGTGGGAGGACTTCGCCCCGTTCGCCGAGTTCCCCCTGGTGCCGCGGACCGACGGCACCCCCTGAGAGACCGGCCGGGCGGCGTGTGCCAGCACACCGCCCGGCCGCCGTCGACGGCTCGGCCCGAGGGCCGGTGCCGTCCCCGGGACGCGCCGACGGCGTGTTCCCGTGCACCCGCACGCTGTCCCGCATCGACGCACAAGGAGTGTCGCATCGTGACGTCCATCGACACACCCCGACCGGTGACGACCGCGCCCGCGCGGCCGACCGCCGTCCTCGTGGTCTTCCTGCTCGGCCTGTTCATGACCCTGCTCGACCTGACGATCGTCAACGTCGCCATCCCGAGCATGGCGGCAGGCCTGGGCACCTCGCTCGACCAGGTGCTCTGGGTGCTGAGCGCCTACAGCATCGCCTACGCCGTCCTGCTGATCACCGCGGGCCGGCTCGGGGACATCGTCGGGCCCCGGACGATGTTCATCGTCGGGATGGCGGTCTTCACCGCCGCCTCGGCCGGCAGCGGGGCGGCCCCGACCGTCGGCTGGCTCATCGCGTTCCGGGCCCTGCAGGGCGTCGGGGCGGCACTGCTGGCCCCGCAGGGCCTGCCGCTGTTCACCTCGGTGCTGCCGCCGGAGCGCCGTGGCGGCGCGTTCGCCGCGATGGGGGCCATGTCCGGCCTGGCGGTGCTCGCCGGCCCCACCCTGGGCGGCCTCATCACCACGCACTGGGGCTGGCGCTGGATCTTCTACGTCAACCTGCCGCTCGGCGTCCTCACCGTCGTCCTGGCGTTCGTGCTCCTGCCCGACCTGCGGCCCGGACGGCGTCACCGGCTCGACGCCTCGGGGGTCGTCCTGCTGAGCGCGGGGCTGCTGGCCGTCGTGTTCGGCCTGGTCGAGGGCGAGCGGTACGACTGGGGCATCGTGGGGCACGGCGTCACGATCTGGGAGATCGTCGCTGCCGGGGTGGTCGTGCTGGCCGGCTTCGGGTGGTGGCAGGCGCGCACCCAGCGCGGTGAGCCGCTGCTGCCCTTCGAGGTCTTCCGGAACCGCAACTTCACCCTCATGGCGCTGGTCCTGGGCGGGATGGGCTTCGCCATGGTCGGCGTGTACCTGCCCCTGACGATCTACCTGCAGTCGGTGCTCGGCCTCTCCGCGATGGCCGCCGGCGTCGCGATCGCCCCGCAGCCGCTCGCGATGATGGTCTCGTCGGCGTTCGCCGGTGCCCTCTCCGAGCGGGTGAACGGCAAGCTGCTGCTCGTCCCGGGCCTGCTCGTCTTCGTCGCCGGGACGGGCTGGCTGCTCGCTGTCGCCGGCCCCGGGGCGTCGCGCTGGGCGCTCGCGCCGGCCCTGGTGGTCTCCGGACTGGGCCTCGGCTGCGTCTGGGTGCCGATCTTCGGGCTCGCGACGCGGGACCTGCAGCCCCGCCTGGCCGGCGTCGGCGCCGGGGTCCTGGACACCGTGCAGGAGATCGGTAGCGTGGTCGCGACCGCCGTCGTCGGTGCGGTCCTGCAGGCGCGGCTGGCGCACGCGCTGGTCGTCGAGGCGACGACGCGCAGCTCCGGGCTGCCGGCCGCCGTCCGCGACCCGTTCGTCGCCGGGTTCCGGACCGCCGGGTCGGCCGGGCTCGGGGTCTCGGCGGGGACGGCGCAGGGCGCGCCGGCGGCAGGCGTCCCGGCGGATGTCGCGCAGCGGCTCGCCGTCCTGGGCCAGGAGGTGTTCCGGAACGCGTTCGTGACGGCGATGCGACCCACGATCCTCGTGCCGCTCGCCGTGCTCGTGGTGGCGGCCGGGGTGGCGGGCGCCGCCCGCAGCCGGCCGGCCGGACCCGCCGGGTCGCCCGGGCCCGCCGGGTCGGCCTCGGCTGAGGGTGCGGCTGAGGGTGCGGCGACGGCTCGGGTGGCCGGGTAGCACAGCGCGCAGGGACATGCCGGGATGTGGACCCCCGGCATGTCCTCGCGCGCCCCGGGTTAGCCTGGGTCCTGTCCGACAGCAGAGGGGAAGCGCCGCCGGTGCCTTACGGTCCGCACGCCCAGCCCAGCCCGCAGCACGTCAGTGCCGCCGCCGCCTCGCATCTTCCACCGGCCTTCCCGGGCCGGGCGCCCTGGGGCACCGCCGACAAGCTGCGCGCCTGGCAGCAGGACGCGCTGACGGTCTACCAGTCGCGCGAGCCCCGCGACTTCCTGGCCGTGGCGACCCCCGGGGCCGGCAAGACGACGTTCGCCCTGCGCATCGCCACCGAACTGCTGACCCGGCGGGTCGTCCAGCGGGTCACGGTGGTCTGCCCGACCGAGCACCTGAAAAAGCAGTGGGCGGACGCCGCGCACCGGGTCGGTGTCCGGCTCGACCCGACGTTCCGCAACAGCCAGGGGACGCACGGTCGCGCCTTCGACGGTGTCGCCGTCACCTACGCGCAGATCGCGATGAAGCCGGCGCTGCACCGCGCCCGCACCGAGGCGGCCCGCACCCTGGTCATCCTCGACGAGATCCACCACGGCGGCGACGCCCTCAGTTGGGGGGACGCCGTCCGGGAGGCGTTCGAGCCGGCCACCCGCCGGCTCGCGCTCACCGGGACGCCGTTCCGGTCCGACACCAGCCCCATCCCGTTCGTCGAGTACGAGGCCGACCGTGCCGGGGTGCGCCGGTCGAGGGCTGACCACACCTACGGCTACGGCGACGCGCTGCGGGACGGCGTCGTCCGGCCGGTGATCTTCCTGTCGTACTCCGGGCAGATGCGCTGGCGGACGACGGCGGGCGACGAGGTCGCCGCCCGGCTGGGCGAGCCGCTCACCAAGGACCAGACGGCGCAGGCCTGGCGCACCGCCCTCGACCCCGCGGGCGAATGGATGCCGGCGGTGCTGGCCGCCGCCGACCGCCGCCTCACCGAGGTGCGGCGCGGGGTGCCGGACGCCGGTGGCCTGGTCATCGCCACCGACCAGACGGTCGCGCGCGCGTACGCCAAGACCCTGCACGAGGTCTGCGGCGAGAAGCCCACGGTCGTGCTCTCCGACGACTCCACGGCGTCGGACCGGATCGAGGAGTTCGGCGCCGGGCAGCAGCGGTGGATGGTCGCCGTCCGGATGGTCTCCGAGGGTGTGGACGTGCCGCGGCTGTCGATCGGGGTCTACGCGACGTCGACGTCCACGCCGCTGTTCTTCGCGCAGGCCATCGGCCGCTTCGTCCGGGCCCGACGGCGGGGCGAGACGGCGTCGATCTTCCTGCCGAGCGTGCCGGTGCTGCTCAACCTGGCCGCCGAGCTCGAGGTCGAGCGGGACCATGCGCTCGACCGGCCGAAGAAGGACGGCGACGGCGAGGGCGACCTCTGGAACCCCGAGGACGCGCTCGTCGCGGCGGCCAACCGCGAGGAGAAGGCTGCCGGCGAGCTGGAGAAGGGCGCCTTCGAGGCGCTCGAGGCGCAGGCCACCTTCGACCGCGTGCTGTTCGACAAGCAGGAGTTCGGCACCGGCGGTGAGATCGGCAGCGACGAGGAGCTGGACTTCCTGGGGATCCCCGGCCTGCTCGAGCCCCAGCAGGTGACTGACCTGCTCCGGCAGCGTCAGGCCGAGCAGCTCGCCAAGAGCAAGCGTGGTGGGGGCGCCGCCGGGCCCACCGCCGAGGTGGTCGAGGTCGCCGCGCACCGGGAGGCGACGGCCCTTCGCAAGGAGCTGCACAGCCTCGTCGGCGCCTGGGCCAAGCGCACCGGGCAGCCGCACGCGACCGTGCACGCCGACCTGCGCCGCGCCTGCGGCGGC